>Ga0208692_1000898_pt1 | contig 18781 bp, 27 predicted proteins | sample June2015DPH_20_1_3_FD_184721 | JGI IMG/M metagenome (GOLD analysis project Ga0208692, IMG submission 184721) | Peatland microbial communities from SPRUCE experiment site at the Marcell Experimental Forest, Minnesota, USA - June2015DPH_20_100... | ecosystem: Environmental > Terrestrial > Soil >...
AGGAAGGCCCGAACGGTGTCGAAAGACTCGAAGGGAGAGGCGAGTAAGCAGCGCGACTCATGAGCGAAGAGCGGCCGAAAAACCAGAGGCAGTTGGCCTTCCCGACAGCGCAGCGGGGTGAAGCTCCAGGGATTGTCGAGGGAGGGACCGAATCGCTCGCGGCGGAGCGCGGGACCGAAAGCCCGGCGGGAACCGAACGGTTGATGGAGGAGGCGGTCGAGCGCGAAAACCTCAAGGAAGCATTGAGACGGGTCAAGGCCAATAAGGGGAGTCCGGGAGTGGATGGCATGACGGTCCACGCTCTAGCAGATCACCTGAAGGAGCATTGGCCAGCTATTCGGGAACAGTTGCTGAGCGGGACCTACAAGCCGCAACCGGTGAGGCGGGTGGAAATCCCCAAACCGGATGGCGGGGTGAGAAAGCTGGGCATTCCGACGGTGTTGGATCGACTGATCCAACAGGCGGTGATGCAGGTTCTGCAACGGCGCTGGGACCGGACGTTTTCCGAGCACAGCTATGGGTTCCGACCTCGCCGCTCGGCACATCAGGCGGTGGCTCAGGCGCAGCAATATATCGCCGAAGGCTATCGCTGGGTGGTGGACTTGGACCTGGAGAAATTCTTCGACCGGGTCAACCACGACAAACTGATGGGTCAGGTGGCGAAGCGGGTAACCGACAAGCGGGTGCTGAAACTCCTGCGGGCATTCCTGACGGCTGGGGTGATGGAGAACGGATTGGTGAGTCCGGTGGACGAAGGGACGCCGCAAGGCGGGCCTCTGTCCCCTCTGCTGTCAAACCAGGTGCTGGACGAACTGGACCGGGAGTTGGAGCGGTGCGGCCATCGCTTTGTGCGCTATGCGGACGACTGCAACATTTACGTGCGCAGCGAACGGGCGGGGCAACGGGTGATGGAGAGCGTCACGCGCTTCATCAGTCAGAAGCTCAAGCTCAAGGTGAACAGTGAGAAAAGCGCGGTGGCGAGACCGGAGGCGCGGAAGTTTCTGGCCTTCAGCTTCACTCGGAATCGGGAGCCGAAACGGCGTATTGCGCCGAAGGCGATGGCCCGGTTCAAGGAGCGAGTGCGGGAGCTGACGCGACGGACGCGGGGTGTGAGCCTGGAGGAAATGGTGGCAGACCTGAGCGCCTACCTCCGGGGCTGGCGGGGCTATTTCGGATTCTGCCAGACGCCCCGGGTGCTGATGCACCTGGACTCGTGGATACGCCGCCGGCTTCGGTCGGTGGTGTGTCAGCAGTGGAAGCGGTTCGGCAGGCGCGTGAAGGAGTTGCAAAAGCTGGGCGTGAGTCGCGCTTGGGCGGTGCGAACCGCCAGCAGCGGCCTCGGCCCATGGCGGCTCAGTCACGACCCGACGATCTGCCAAGCCCTGCCCAATGTCTTCTTTGACACGCTCGGCCTGCCCCGACTGGCCGCCGGTTCTTAGCTTCACCCGCCGAACCGCCGTGTACGGACCCGTACGCACGGTGGTGTGGGAGGGGAGGGCGGGCAACCGCTCCCCCTATCCCGATCGCATGAACCCACGAGAGAGTTCATTTGATTTTCTTGTCGATCCAATCTGACACCTCGGCCAGTTGAAGATTGAAAACCGGAAGAATCAGAAGTGCCAGAACTATACCTGGAATCAAAAGAGGGTTTCCTCCAGGTTTGACCATTTTATCGTTCTCGTAAAAACCGGTCCTCAGGATATCAAGAGAACCACCAACATTGTAAAACTTCCACCACCCTTTCCGATGCCCGCCTCCAAAATAGCCTACGGCTGCTAGCTGTCCTCTCACTCCTTGGTAGCCCTCGAACGTATCGTAATAAAAGGCTAGTCCGAAGTGCTGTTTCCACCGCTGCTCTATCTTGCCTGGATACCAAAACATCCATCGACCTTCCATGACGCCGTTGAGCTTTCTACCGTATGATTTCGTCGTGGTAACTCCATCAGCCTTTTCGCTGAACTTTTCAAATGTTGATCCGTATGATCTCATCGCAGCCATCCGTAATTCTTCGGCCTCCCAGAATTCCCTGACGGTCTCCCCTTGCGGAACTGACAGCCGCACAAGTAACCGATGAATCAGAAAGCCGTCTTCATTGACTATGGAGAAGGCGACAACTAATAAAATCTCCGCGAACAGGAACACAAGAATCCCACTACGTTGTTTTTTGATTTCTAATAGAAGCCTAATAAAGTAGTTGCTTTTGGAAGACGCATTCATGTGGTCTAACCGGCGCTGCTTCAACTGGAATTTCCATTTTGGACTTCTGAGTCCTGTTCAGTATACACCCAGCCGCTATTTTTTGATCCTGCGAGTTACATTTGTTCCGCCGGGGCCGCTTTGAGCCCCGCCAAGCGCCACTTCCGCCTTGCCGCGAAACACCAAGACCGGCCACCCCCATCTTTCCACTGGGTTACATTGACATCCCTCCGTCCCCTTATTAATGATCAAGTTGCTGGCGAATTTCGGGTTTTTGGCGGCGCCTGGAACGATGTACCGGTGATCATAGCCGATGCTTTTGAATTCGAGAATTGGAGGAACAGACACGAGACGCGGCTGCTCTACGATTCCGACCGGGTAACCAACGGGACCATCTCCTTGCAAAGCCTTCCGCCAGGCGCGTACATACTGACGTTCGATAACCGCTTTTCAATCCTACTCTGCATTGACCCCCACTATCTGTTCTCAGCGCCTGGGGTTCCACCACCTCCGCCTCTGCCCCAAAACCGATGAGCCAGCGCTTGACCTCATCCAAATCAGCCACTCGGAGCGTGATGATAATACTGCCGTCGCTGTCGGTCTCAATCTGCTGAGTGGGGTGCCAGGTGGCGGAATTCCTCCGAACATGGCGGAGCCAGAGCCCCTACCACCGGGAAAATGATTTTGTATTTGCAAGCGACAAGCTTAACGGCAAGAAGCCTCGGACTGGGCAGATGGTCAATCGCTGCTATCTGAAACCAGCAGCGATTGACGCAGGGATAATCAGGCCCGGCGAGAGGTTTGGGTTCCATTCACTGCGGCATAGCCTCAGCACATGGGTGAACTTGGTTTTCAAGGACGTGAAGGTTGCCCAAACACTGTTGCGACACGGCAAACCTGACATCACGGCAGGCACCTACTTCCACAGCGTGCCAGGGGAAAATCTCAAAGCACAAGAGCAATACATGGCTGCCGTGACGAAGGGGGAGCTTTCAGCGCAGGCAGATACAGAGTCATTGATGAATGAAAAGCCAGCTTCAGATTTGTTGCAATAGCGGGATCGGGCTGGCCATCGGGCTGAGATTGATACGGAGGGGGAGGGCGAACGTGCTAACCCTAAGAAAAAGAATGGTAGGCCCGTGGGGACTCGAACCCCAGACCTCTACCGTGTCAATCCGCAGTTCATTGATTTATCAACAACTTACAGGTGCTCACAGGGGCTGCTAACTTCGGTAAGTGCTTGTAAGTTCGTTCAGCATCGGGTTGGTCATCGGGTTGGAACCCAGACGCTTTCCCACTCAATCCGCCGAAGGGGAGCAGCCAGTCTCCAATAGTAGCACGACACCTCTGTTTACCGGTCGAGGCAAATCCTCCGTGATGGACTCCGCCCACACCGACCCTGAACTCAGCCAGTTGCCCCGATGGTTATCCGAGAGCGCCAACCTGCCGACGTTCGTTCCTACGTTTGCGGAAGCTACTCACACTGATTCTTTGCCTGCCCGACTGTTGTGAACTGCGCCTCCGGTTCAGTGGGCACCGCTTACTTTTTCACGCTGGCGCAATCGACCAATCGTCACAAATTTCACCTTCCTTTTCGTGCTTGTCATCTTTGTCTCGCCAGTGAGGGGGATTTTGCGATAGGTGCCGGGCCGGTGACGTATCGAGAATTTCCCGAACTTGCCCAACTTGATGAAGTAGCCGTTTTGGTCGAGGTTTTCGATTAGCGTTTCTTCCAGGGCACCGACGACGGCACCCGCCACAATCTCAGCTTCCTTCTTGGTGCCCAGCCTCAGGGCAGCTTTCACTTTGGCGATTAGCTCTGGGTTGGTTGTTAGGCCTGGAAGAGGTGGCAGTTCTTTTCGCACAGGCAGTTCTTTTCGAACAGTCGGCGGACTCGAAGTGACACGGGCAGGGGGCTGTGGCCGGGGGGCAGCGGCGGCGGTCGTAGCTGCGGCCGCAGCAGCCGTGGCAGTCAGCACGGCGTTGCGAATGCCCTCAATTCGCCTCGCCAGCCGGTCCAGTTCGGCACAAACACCCGTGAGTTGCTCGCTGGCCATCTGGATTTTTGGTAACTGCGCTTTCATACAATCTCTCCCTTTCTGACCGCAAACACAGAACTGACATCACTGTACCGCGTCTACCCCGCTGCCTTCCAGAAGCTCGCCCGCCTCGGGCTTCCCTTTGTAACTCACATGGCAGGTATACTGTCCAGTATGGGCTCCCCCCTCACCGACCCCGAACTCAGCCAGTGGCTCCGCTGGGCATGCGAGAGCGGCAACACGCCCAGCTTCGTGCGCATGGTCGCCGAGGCTGACCCTGCCTAACCGCTTTCTCCGAAAACCGGGGCGTGAGACAATTATATGAAGGGGGTTGGCGTGGTGCGCAAGGGACAATGCAGGCTCTGCCTTCGAGAAAATCAGGTACTTATGCAGAGCCATTGCCTGGGGAAGGGTCTGTACCGGCTGAACCGCCAAACCGGTCAGGCTCTCATGCTGACGCCTAAACTCATCCTCCCGACTGACCGCCAGTTGTGGGCACATCTCCTGTGCCGGGATTGCGAGCAGCAGTTTAGCAGCATGGGCGAGGATGCTGCGATGCGGCTGGTCCAAAGGGAGAGTTCTTTTTCGCTACTAGACAGGCTCCGCCTTTCGTGGCCCGAGGTGGAAAACAGAACCACACAAGTCTACTCCGGGAAGCTCGCTGGTATCGAGACGGGCAAGTTGGCTTACTATGCCCTGAGCGTGATGTGGAGGGCGGCCGTCCGCAGATGGAACACGCTGAAGGACCAAACGACTGGCATCTCGCTTGGGATTTATGAGGAGCCCATACGGGCGTACTTGGCGGGCGACTCGGATTTCCCGAAAGATGTCGCCGTTGCCCTAACCGTGTGCATGGACGTTGTTTCGAGGAACATCGTAATCGCGCCTTGGATGTCGCACTATGACTGGCATCCGCTGTGCCTGCTCGCTCGGGGGGTCTGGTTCCGGGCCTTTATGCACCCACGGCTTCCCCAAGCGGTCCGAGCTCTCTGCTGCGTGAACGGACCGAGGAACCCCATCTTCGTCGAGAATTGTGAGAGTGAAATCTTGCGGCTGGTGGACCAAATCCACAAGAGTGCCGCTGTCGCGCCGAGCCTCCAGAGCGCATCGGCGGCAACTATTTGACCGGCCGTTTGCCCGACCGATGCCGCGAAGTCCTTCCACTTGATGTCCTCGATGAACCGGTGATGTGGGTCGAATCCACGCGGGGGTCACTTCAGGCTGTCGCCTCAAGCTCCAGCCTCCGTCTCACCTTTGCCCATCGCTCGGACTCGGCTTCAATTGCGTCGAAATATGTTCACCAGACGCTTACGCGGCAATCGCGATGCGGATTCTCGTCCTCGGCACGGCAACCATGTCTCCTCCGAGTTTCCGCCACGCATATATAACGACGCGACGATTCCTGACGAGCGCCACGCTCGTGGCTCCGGCGTTTGATGTACAATCGTTAAATTCCGACCAAAAGCCTGGAAGGAGACTTCTTAGATGGCGCATACTGATAGTCAGTTCAGCGGTCCCGGTTTCATTGCAGTATTCTTTGACATTCCGTTTCCCATTTCTATTCCGAATGGACATTATTTGACGTATGACCCGCAAAGGGAAACTGCGTGCGTCTCCGTAACTTTGCGGGAGGGTTGAAAGGCATTCTTTCGGAACCGCCCTATCATAGGGCCAACCTCATTCGAAAGCCTAAAGGCGGCAGCTTTGGAGTTCCAGCGGCCTCGGCAGGAGCATAGCCATCTCGTGGTTAGCAGCCTTAAGAGTGGTGAGCAAAAGGCCACAATGAATACCCATTCGGGCGTGGACGGGGGTTACAGCGAGTGCAAGTACTATTCAGAGGTCTGCCTAACGTTCCTAGCGGACGATATCTCCAAAAGTGATGTCATGGGTCGTGCTTGTGAGATTCTGAATCCGTTTCTCGATAAGTACAAGCTCTTGAATGAGGATTGGAGGATTGCGCGAGTCTCCGTCGAACGGAACATCTATCTGGCTACTTGCCACACAAGCCCTCTTGCACCTGAGGAAGTCGGCCTCCAGCCTCGGCAGCTCTTCGACGCGCTGGGGCAGAAACCCAGAACTTTTCATCACACCGTAGGTCGTGGGGCTTCGTATGTTCTACGCGCAAACATTTTCGAATTTCTTGGGCCGAGAACACCTTTGGCTGATTCAGCCCTCAAAGTTTTCGCTCAATTCGTTCAGGAACCATATGACATGCCTTTGAGCTACGAGTTCGTCATGGAGGCTCTGAGCTGTCTGCAAAAGCAGCATGAGTATCGACTCGCCGTGGTGCACGCCGAGACGGCGTTTGAGGTCTACGTGGCCGACAGCCTTGTCAAGCTGATGGTTTACTCTGGAATGGCGCTCCCAGAGGCGTCCTTGAAACTCGAAAAAGACAGGGACTACTGGAATATTAAGAATAAGATTCGTCGTCTCGACGACTGGACGAGAACCTACAGTTCGAAGAATTCCCTTGGCTTTATTGCTTTCTACCGCTCGGCGCTTTACGACCGTTGGGAGACCAATCTCTACACGAAGCGGAACGATGCGGTACACAGCGGGGCAACCAAGTTCTCCTACGATGAGGCGTCCGCTGCGATTGGGGTTGCCAAGGAGTGCATCCGGTTTCTCGAAACTCGGGTTCCATCGCTTTCGGATAGGGTTCAGCTTAACGCATCAATGGCGGGTTTCCGTCAGGTCACATGCGAGCTTGGCTTCTAAAAATTCTCGAAGCTGTATGTCCGGGGGTTCCTGTCGGGCGGCGGCTACCACGGCATCCCGCTGGAGGCGAACGCCTACGCCCTTGGCCGCCGGTTCGAGGGAAACCCTCGGCAGCAATTCCCCGTGGCCAATGAAGTAGCGAGATGGGCTCGGGAGGGCAGGTTTTGAGTCGGATGAGATTCGAGTTGATGCCCGCCGCCGCTCCAATCCGATGGGCTGACCCGAGCACATGGCCGTGGGTCGTGTGGGTATGGCTCGCCATGCTCCTTGCGGGGTGTGCCAAGCCGCTTTGGCGGTGGTTCCAGCGGCAGCGAGCCCAAAGCTGGCCCACGGTGCAAGGGCGAATCGAACAGGTGGAAGTCAAAAAGAAGAAGCAATTCCTCATTCCCAGTGCCCCGCGAGGGCGTGCGCCTGTTTACACGGCCGAGCTGGCTTACTCATACGCCGTGGAGGGGCACTGTTACTCGGGCAATTACAAGCGTGAATTTGGCAGCGAAGAAGAAGCCTGGGAGTTTGTCCGGGACCTCCAGGGGAAGTCGGCCATCGTCTCCCACAATCCCCGAAACCCCGCAAAATCCATGCTGTCCGAAGATGCGGTCACGGCCCTGCTCAATTCACGGCCTCCCGCCCCCGAAGGCAAGTTCCAGGTCAGGGTTTGGGAAGTGCCGGGGTGGGCGAAGCCTCTGCTGTGGCCCTTCATCGTGCTGTCAGGAGTTGGGCTGGGGCTCAGCCTCTGGGTTCACTTGGGAGCCGTGACTGGCCAGAAGGTCGCGCCCGAGGCATTCTTCTGGATGCTGCACGTCGGCATCTTCGTGGTGTGGGTTCCCGCCGTGCTGGTCGCCGCTAAGCGCGTAGGCGCCACGAGGCGAAAGGACTATTGGAAGCTGGTGCTCAGGGGCTCGCCGGAATGGATGCGGTACATGGTCTACGGCTTTCTCGGCTATGCGATGCTGAACTTCGCGATTTTCCTTTTCCAAGCCCCCCAAGGCGGCTCCGGTGCAAATCCTCCGGCAGTCGTGTGGCGCGGATTCTCCGGCCACTGGATGGCGTTCTATTCGGCTGCGCTGGCTGCCCTGTACTCGGCTGTGGCTTCACAAAGCAATTCGTCCCCTCAACACCCTCCTTACACGAAAACCTGACCAGCCATTGAGCGTCTGCCACGGTCGCCTCGCCATTCCGTCTTGGAACTTCCAAGCAGGGATGCACATTGACGCGAACTTCAGGCGGGGGCCTTTCGCAAGACTTGGAGGGGGCCGGTCAATGCGAGCACGCCGTGTTTTGTTAAGGTGCATCATTACCTACGCAACATGCTGCGCCGCCCTTGCCATTTTCCTCGGGGAGCTGGCATTCCAACCCCGCCGACATCACCCTGTGGGAGGTGCCAAACGCAGGCCACTGCGGCGCGGGGAGTGCTGCTCCCGCAGAATTCAACGCACGTGTGCTTGCCCGGTTCGCCATGCATGGACGCCGCCCAGCGCGTCCCGAGTGGGCAATAGCCCCCTATCAGGAGCCTGCCCGGCCTGCGAGGTCACGGTCACCGTTGCTGTCAGTCCTTGGTACTCGACGAGGGTACGTAGGGCGAATGACTCTGCCAGGCTAATGATGCCAGCACTTAAACGCGAGCACCGCGACAAAGACCGTAAGCCCTGTGCACCAGATTAGAGAGACTGTGAGCCACATTACGAGCCCATTGATGGCTTTCTCAGTCTGTGCTTGTGTTTTAGCGAAACTCTCCTCCAAATTCGCAATGCATGATTCGATGTCCCTCAGTCGCTGCTCCGTCTTGGCCGTCCCGTTCGGGATTCGGGTTATTAGATGCTTGGCCACTATGGGTGCCACATAAATGCCCACCTTTTTGGCAAACTCCATGAGTATTCTGTTCCAGCCCATCTCGGTCTCCTTCCCTCGGCCCGCGTGTCTTGCGTCAGTTTGGTGACTAGGTTCCCGCTGCTGCCTTTTCCACCCTGAATCCCGCAGGGTCATGAATATTATCCCGGCAACGGCTGCGCGCCCCCCGGTAGAGCGTCACCAACGCATGCGTGTTGGGGACAACGTGGTGGCGGATATTAAGATGGGGACCTAGGGGAAGTCAACAAGACGCTACTGCCTGGTTGTCGTTCCCGAGATTAGAAGACTGGATGGTACGTCCTGGGAAGAAGAGGTTGGATATGCTGGGGCAGGCCGCTCTCCACCTCTGCGGCTTTCCACCGCTGAGTGTCCCAAGTAGCTTAGGCCGTGGTTCATTGACTGTAGCCAATTGACCACCGCATCATGCCGAAACCGCCACTCAAAATACGGCAGTTAATCCCCACTGCGAAGCCAACCTTATTGACCACCCCCGGATTCCGGTCCGTGGTCGTTTCAGACCCGCTTCCTCCGGGCAGTGGCTTGACCGACAACCTTATTGCCGGTGGTCCCGATAGTAAGCCTCTTCGGCTTAATCCTTGCCCAGCCACTTCACACCCTCCAAATGCGAGCGAATCCAAGTTGCATCCCCTTGCGTCAGATTTGAAGGGTACAAAAGGAATCTCAGCTTGTGCAGACTACGGCGTTTCTTGAGGGCGTCCTGCACGGACCGCAGCAGCCTCGACGCGTATGCCGACCATGCAGGCTGGTGTCGGACTGCCGCCAGCGCATCGGCTTCGGCACGGAAGCCTGCGGCACGGAGTCCTTCTTCCGTATCACGCAGACTAGGTCCCCTGCCGTTGACGGGTTCGACGAAGACCTCCTCGGCCCCGCAATCGAGAACGAAATTCACCAGTTGGTCCACGTCGCCGGGGCTGTCGGAAACCCCCGGCAGCAGCGGGCACAGCATGCCATAGGTGCGGAGGCCCCTGCGGTGCGCCTCTTCCAGCACGTGCCTCCGTTCTGAGTTCGAGGATGCGTTTGGTTCGACCACCGACATGATGTGGGACTTGTCCTCCGTTGCCGTGAGGCTCAGCCCTACCAGCACCCGGTCCCTGTGCCGCTCTATGAGGTCGAAGTCCTTCTTCACGGCGGCGTTCTTGGTCAGTATCCGCACAGTCCACTTAGGCTGGGAGAGGACCGCTTCGAGGCACCGGCGGCCCAGGTCGTGCTCCTGCGCCTCGGGCGACCAGGCATCGACAGTCGTGCAAAGCTGGACGAGGCCACGGCTCCTCATGGCGACGGCATCTCGGGCCACCCTTTCAGGAGTTTCCGGGTCCACGATGGCGTACCCGGATTTGAACGGATTCTCGCCGACGGCCTTGAAGGAACGGTGCATCCTCAGTATGGCACCGGTGCTGCAATACAGGCACCCGTGGCCGCACTTCGTGCCGACGTTAATGGCGAACTGCGCCAGACCCTTCTTCTCGAATTCCTCGGTCCTGGAAATTCCAGCGCTCAACGATGTTGTATGTACTCTCATGGCGTCGCCGATTATATCACTCTCGATAAACCACAAAGTGGTCCCCGGTTTCTCCCTATGTCGGCACTGTAGAATCCCGCCGGGAACTCCAAGGCCCTCGGTATATTGCAAAGAAGAGGCCGGGTGCGGCCGGAAATTCCTGGCCGGAGGAACAGGGAATGGCTGGCGGGGAGGAGAAGGAAGCCAAGCAGGTAGCCCGAGACCCGGTGCTTGCGACCGCCTGCCATGAGGCTGCGCACGCCGTCGCCAGCATACTGTTCGGCGTTCCCTTCGCCTACGCCGAGATAGGACCCGGCGATGCCGGCCTGGGCGGGGGCAGGGCCGTGGCGGACGGCAGGCCCTGCTGGGCGGCCGAGGATGGCGTAGCCTGCGCCCTGGCGGGGGCGGCCTTCGACTCCCTCCTCCGCCCGAAGGGCTCCCTCGCCTCCGTCCTCGCCCGTTCCTTCCGGTGCGGCTCCTGCAAGGCAGCCTGGCAGGCCAGGTCCATGCTTCTCGCCCCTCCCGGCGGCGACAGGGCGGGCAGGAAGAAGGCCATGGGAATATACCTCCGCTCCAAGGGGCTTGTCCGGGAGAACTGGGGCACCATCGTCAGGGTCGGGCGGGTGCTTGCGGTGCGGGGGCGCATGACCTACGACGAGGTCCTGGAGGCCGCCACCGACCCGGAGGCAGCGTGCCCTCCCGGCCGCCGGCCGCAAGCAGGGGCCGGCGCGAGCGCAGGCAAAGGCAAAAAGCGCAACCCCTTGGAGGATGTCGCACGCAGGCATTGGGACACCTGCCTCCACGAGGCGGCGCACGCCGTCATGCACACAAGGGACGGGCATGGCGTGTCCATGGCCGAGGTAGAGACCTTGCCCTTCCTCTTTGAGCAAGGCAGGGTTGCCCACTTGGGCGGGAAACCCCTCCTGTCGTCGGTCGTGGCGGGAAACCTGGCGGAGCGCCTGTGGGGGGTCGGCAGATATTGCCAGCTCGGCCGCAGGGGGAACGGGGCGTGGGGAGACTTTGGCACCGTCGCCCTGCTTGAGTCCCGGAAGCGTGGCAGCGGGAGAATCTCATGGGAAGACCGCAGGGCGGCGATGCAGGTCTGGCAGGAGGAGGACCGGAAGCTGAAGTCCCGCTTCATGCTTGACCCGACCCTTGAACTGCAAATCAAGGCCGTGGCGAAGGCGCTCAGCCTCCGTGGCACGCTGGACGGCGACGAGGTGCGGAAGGCCATGGACGAGGCATCGGAGGCGTCCTGCAATCGTGATGTTCCTGCCGCTGATGACCCTGCCAGCTAGGGCGGCTGTGTCGTGCGGCCTCCGAAGTTTCCTTCCCCTTCGTTGGGCATCGTGAGAGTCCTGGAACGCTAGTCTTCCCTCCGGTTGCACTTGCCGCACCTGAAGGTGGGCATCTTCCCCTTGGACGATTCCTGCTCCCGTTCATGGAATATCAGAATTGGCTCGGGAGAGCTTGCGGCATCCACCGCACAGCACAGCCAAGCCCAGTTGCAGCCGGGGAGTTCTACGAGCTTCATCCCGTGCAGCGGGTCGGTGTGGCAGATGTCGCAGCAGCCGACATTGAGGAGACTGAAAGCGCCACAGGTCGTAATTTCGCCATCGGGCAGCCTAATCTGAAGCTCGCCGACGACAAGTTGGATGCGCCAAATCCTCTCGGCGAATTCGGGGTCCTGCGCTGACAGCGAAAGCATGCCCATTTCATCGAGGCTCCGCAGGATGATTTCCGCTTTGGTCTTTTCGCTCTTATCACCGTAGTGGCGGTCCATGACCGAGGGTGGAAAGATGCCAGCTTGCCTCAATGCCCTTTCGATGAGTTCGTCCTTGGTCATCAGCAGCGTCCCGTCATGCGCTGGAGTAGGTCAGCGGCAGAATCTTCTCGTAGGGATTCCACGTAGGCGGGGAAAGGAACCGCAGGGTCTAGCGGACCTGGAAGTCAATCACAACCGGCTTTCTCCTCAGGCTGCCATCCTCGCCCATGAGGGAAGCGTTCACAAACAGCGTGTCGGTCGTCCGCAGCGTCCCGGCTCCCGCATGGATGTGCCCGAAAACGTGGAGCCGTGGAAATGCTCGGAAGACCGCCTCCAGAAGTTGGGGGCAGCCTTCCCGGCGCTCGGCACTGCCGCCGTGGTCGAGAATTGCGAACGGCGGGGTGTGTGTAATCAGGATGGCCAGACCATCTGGAATCTGCGCCCAAAGCCTCTTGCGGTCTTCCGGTCTCGACTTGCCGAAAGCGCCTCCGTATAACGCCGTGGTTGGCGACCCCCAAATCTTCAGGCCCTCGATTTCCACGCCCGAGTCCACGAGCAAGATTGCGTTGGTGATTGCGCCCTGGTTACGTGGCTCCTCCAGGATGAACTCGTGGTTGCCGGGGATGATTATCTTGTGGCGGTGCGGCAGCGACCCGAGCCAGGCATTGAAGTCGGAGACGATTGAAGGCGGCTTTGAATAGAACGTGAAGTCGCCCGCATGGATGAGAAGGTCCCCATTGGGCACTTCCAGTTGGCGGTGCAGCCCGTGTGTGTCAGCGATGCAGACGATGCGCATAGGTGGGGTTCCTGCTGGCTGCTCAACTCTCTTGCGTTTCTTCTTCGTTAGCCTCGGCCCCTCGCCCTTCTAGGGCCTCGTGGATGGCGGCATCAACCCGCCCCCAGAACTCCTCTTCCAGTTCCCACACGTTCTCGGGCAGGCGGATTTTCGATGTGTCCTCTCCCACGCTCCTCGCCCAGAAGCGCCGTGCGACTTCCCAATACCGGCTGCTCTCCCACCTTGCCCTTGCCGCCATCTCGCCGATAGCCTGGCGGCGAAAGTCCTCATCAGCGTGCCTGAGCAGGCGACGAACCACGACGCAAAAAGGAGCCCGGCGAATGTGTTCCGGCGTGCGGGCAGAAGGCTCCCCGTCAGGAAACGGGTCATTTGCCTTCCGAACTTCCTCCCGGATGAAGTCGGCTGCCCGTTCACGCAGAAACTTCTCGAACCCTCTCATGAAGTCGCAGCGGGCGGAGCGGGTCGCCTGGTGGCGGCCTTCTTTCTGCGGCTCGAACTGCCAGCACCCCTGCTCCCGGAAGGTAAGCAATCCTGCCCGTGCGGACTCTGGGTTGGCGCAGGCCCCCCAGTCCGGCCACGTGCGGAATAGCTCCGTGAACCAGTAGCATGTTGCGCAGTCGGGCCGGTCTTCCCGGCGGCCCAACCATTTGCGCTCGCCGTGCGGCTCCCAGTCCGAAGGGAGCGTTCGGCAGACATCCCACAGCTCGTCATCGCTCGGATTCCCTGCTTCCATCCTCCACTCCCATCAAGCTGCCGCTCACGGCTGCCATTTATCGGAACAGCCATGCCACAATTTCCTGGGCGAGGGCGTGCTTCTCCGGCCCGTCCGGCAGCGCCTTCATCCTCGCCCACTTCCCGTCAAAGCCGAACTCGGCGGCACGCCGCTCGTATTCCTTCCCGGCTTCTTCCATCCTGCGGCGCTCTTCGTCTTGGTGCTCGGGGCAGGCGAGAAGCTCAACCCGATTCTTGCAGCGGGCATGGTCGCCATCCTCCAGCGGGAGACGGCATCCACGGCACAGGCAAACGGACGGCTCCGTCTCCCCACGGCGCAGCGCTGTTCCGTTGCACTCCCACCAGTGACCGGCGACATCACAGAAGTGCCTGTGGCTCATTTCGCCTCCCTCTTCGCTGCTTCAGCTACCACTGAGCCGTCCCGGCGCACCTTGGCCGCCTTGCTGCCGACCTGCACGCTCTTGTTGGGTTTTACTGCGACGGGGCGGCACGGCGCAGAATCTAGCCGATGTCCTGCCCGACGTGCTGCTCGTAGTCCCGGTAGAACAGTTCGAGCGACTCGCATGTGCCGAGGTTGTTGAACCGGCACAGGGTGAACTCCCCGGCAATCTTCCGCAGCACGTCCCGGCATGCCAGGAGCGCGGAGGCGGTGCCCACTGTGAACTCGATTGCGACCCAGTCACCATGCCCCCGCAGCCGGATGCCTCCGGCGGCCATGACCCCGAGCAGAATCTTCTTGCGGTTCTCGCCGTCGTAGTCGTTGGGAATGTCCCGGATGGCCTCCCGGACGGCATCGGGCAGGCCGATGCTGGCGAGGTTGCCGGGGCGTTTCGCCCAATCAGCGTGCTCGTCAATGAATGACCACTGGCCTGTGTGTGCGTTAATCCAAACGCCCTCTCGGAGGTGCCCCATACCCAACGTGCCTCGCAGATTTAAGTTGAACAAGATGCTTGGGCCAAACTCCGAACAGGCCCGCCGAGCGAAGCAGCGCACCTTGCTGCCATCACCGCTGTCCGGTGCCATGGCAAGTTCGGCAGTCGCCCGAGTTCTGGCAGGCAGTGCAGTGGTCGGGGTACGTGTCCACCGGACCGTAGCCGGGATAGCCGAAGTGGCCCGTGCCCTTGCACACTTGGCATTTTCCCGTTCCATGACAACTGCTGCATTCCTTCTTCATGTGAGCCTCCGCAAATGAGGATGGAGCAGACATTGCTGTTGACCAGGGTGGTTCAGCTAATCTGCTCTTGGTGATTCTGCACGCAATAAACTGCAAACCGGAGAGTGATGCTCCTGCGTGCCGTTGCCAGCACCGGCGCTCGCCCTTCCGTTCTTCCGCTCCGCCTTGCCCGGCATCTTCTCGCCAGCCGCAGCGCCGTCGCACAGCCCCGCCAGCCTCGTCCGGTATTTCGTCGTGAGCGCCCGTGCCTTCCCGATGGCCGTTCCGGCCTTGTTGAGTTGCCCCTCAATTTCATCAATGTCCACGAACGTCCGCTGGACCTCGTTGGCCAGGGCTGCGTTCCTTTGCAGGAAGTCCGGCCCTTCGGCCCTCATCTGCTCGAACACCGGGCGCAGCACTTCGAGGTCACGGGGGAGCCATGCTCGGGTGGAACGCAGCAGCCAAATCCCGTCCTCCAGCGCCCATCGGCACTGCCGGTCAACATGCCTTAACTGCGATTCCTCCCGTGTCACGAGCACGGCGACCGGAAGCTTGCGCTCCCTGGCGTCCCGCACCAGCTTCCTGATGTCTGATTCGGCGACGGTTGCCTTGTCCTTGTTGTCGATGACCATGATTGGCTCAAGGGCGTTCCCGGCGGCGTCGCTGAACGCCATCAGGTAATCGCCGTTGCGTGGAAGCTTCTCGCCGACCCAGATGCCCGGCCATGAATGGGCCTCCTCGGCGAAGTCCAGTTCCTCCTTTTTCCCGACACGGGCCACCTTTGCCATTTCGGCCTCAAGCTCGTGGTTCCGCTCGCGGAGGCTGGCTATCTCCTGGAGGTAGTCTTTCCCCTGGCGGCTGAGGTCGTTCGCCCTTGCCTTCTCGCCGCTCAGCGCAGCCTCAAGCTCGGCTCTCGCCCTGGCGACCTCGGCCTTCTTCTGCTCTTCCGCCAGCCTCTGGGCGGCCTCAAGCTCCGCAATTTGCTTCGTCAGTGCGGCAAGCTGCTTCTGCAACTCTTTCTCGGCAGCTAGACGTTCCTCCTGCCTGGCATTGTCCAATGTGGTGGAGGCATTCTTTTCGAGTCCCTTCAGGCGGGCGGCAAGCTCGCTCTTCTCGGCCTGGAGCTTCTGCAATTCGGCATTGTGCTTGTCGCTTGCGGCGGCCAGGCGCTTCGTGAGTTCGACCTCGAATTTTGCCCAGCGGGCCTGCTCGGCATCCTTCTCCTTCTTCAGGATGAGGCGAATGGCCTCTTCTGCGCTGAGCTGGGCAATTCGGGTGAAGTCTTTCATGCCCAGCCGCTCAAGCACTTCCGTCCGGCTGAGTTCGCCCTTGCCAAGGCACAGCGGGCATTCGATGGCCTCGGGGAGGGCGGGTGTGGAATCTGGCATAAGCGTTTGCCTCCGATGACGGGATTTGGGTTGGAACCACAGCACGCCGTCAGCTATTTGAAAACCAGCGGTCCGGCTAGGATGGAAGTCGTCATTGTACCCTCACCATCCCTGCTGCCTTTAATTCGCCGTAGGTCGATTGGAGCCACTCCTCGACCGCCTCGCTCGCGGGCACTCCCAGGTCTGCCAGGCTTTGCATAACCCTAGTGGCCAGGCCGTCCCAGTCGCCAGCGTCAATAAGATTGCCGCAGGGGTCGCACGTCCCCCACTCCGGGGTGAAGCGGTGCTCCTGAAGTAGTGGACCGCTTTCCATGAACGCCCGGACCCGCACGGTGCTGTTGTCCGCCGTCCTGTATGTCCTTGCCGGGCAAGGGGCGTTGCAGAAATCGCAGTTCATCATTTGGGAAACATCCGCCATGGGTCTTCACTCGGGATTCTGCGGGCGAGAATCAAGACCATTAAGATTGACGGCTGCCCTGAGGCTGCAATCTCGGGTGAATCAGCAGCGGCTGGCCATCACGAGAGTGGAAGACCTCGATGACGACTTCACGCCGTGCTGCACTGGCCTTTCGGAGCAGGGGCTGCATTTCATCCGCCTCGCTGAGTCGGCGCAGCGCCTCGGTCATGGCGGCGCTGGGCTTTCTTGTGCAGGAGCCGGATGGCCGGCAATACCGGATGACGATTCCAGGGTTGTATATGGCGTCCATCGTTTCTCCCTCTTGCATTAGGCTAGGCACTCCACGGGCGCTTGGAACGTCGGCACTGGCTGGAGTTCGCTGACTTGTGCGGATTCGCCCTTCATTGCTGCTCGGGTGAAGCGCACCACACTGGCTCGTGAAACAGCGTACTTTTTGGAAACCTGGGTCAGCGACATTCCCGACAGGCGGTCATGCACCAACGCCGAGCGGTCGATGGCGAGAGGGGCACGGCCCATAGGCAGTCCTTCCAGCCGACGCCGACGCATCCCAGCCCGGATGCGCTCGACTATCAGTGAGCGCTCGAACTCGGCCATGGCACCGACTATCTGGAACATCAGCCGCCCGGAAGGCGTGCTAAGGTCCCAATTGTCCTTTAGGCTCGCGAAGGTCACACCTAGCGCCTCCAACTCGGATATGGCGATGACTAGGTGCTTCAAGGAGCGGCCAAAGCGGTCCAGCTTCCAGACGAGGATTGCGTCGAAACGGCGCTGATGGGCGTGGGCCATCAAACGATTCAAACTCGGGCGAGAATCCTTGGACCCGGACACGCCCGCATCAACGTATTCTCCAACGTTTTCCCACCCACGGCGGGAGGCATACTCCCGCAACTCGACGAGCTGCGTCTCGGGATTCTGGCCATTGAGTGTGGAGACTCGGGCGTAAAGCGCCACTCGCATGTTTTATTGCTCTCCTTTCGTCCGTCCGCTGGGGCGGGCCGGGCATCACGGAGCGGAAAACAGAGGCAGTTGACACGGGGCGCTGCGCCCACAGAGACTGCCCTCCCTCAAGTTCCCCGCCCTTGGCCCACGGCGGGCGTCGCCCTTGTACAGCAGCAGCATGGGAGGCCGCTTTCTCGCCTGAATCACGAAGTTTCGCCCCGTATCCCAATCAATCTCTGCATACTCGATTTCAAAGACGCGCCCTGGGCGGCCCGCTCGCCGGCATTCCGGGAACATGTCGAAGGCTTTTTCCTGGGCGGCCTCAGGGGCGTCCGCCAGGACGATAGCGGTGGTGCCCAAATCGCCTGGGCGGTTCTTGAAATCGACGGCGTACATGCGGGGCTTGATGCCGGGGAGTGGTTCCACATTTATGATATACCTTGGACCGAGCGGTTTTTCGGGGGAAAATTGAAGCTGGGAAAGTGAATGTCTCCCGACAAGATTCTGCCTGCGGGTATTGGGGCGGGAGGCCCATCAGGTCCTCCCCTGCCCCAAGGTTCTGCATCACCCCCAATACAATCTCCCGCCACTTCTTTCGGAGCACATCGGGGCCAATCCTGGCGCGATTTTTGGGGCAATCTAAGCAACAGTCTGGCGCTTGGGCAAAAAAAATAGGCCCGCCCCCCGTTGCGGTGGGAGCGGGCCTATGGACTGCTGAAATCAAGATGGCACCGACCAGAGTGCCTAGTATAGATACCCGTATTCCAAACTTTTCTTCTCTCGAAAACCCCCTGCCCTGAATTTCCCCCGGAACCTTCCGAGCGGCTTTGCCAGCGGGCTGAAAATACCGACTACGGAAGGTATTTAACAGGGAGCCAGATAATTTCAAGCTCCCTTTGCAGGCTCCTTGACCGCAGAAAGAAGGCAGACCGTGAATTACGAAGAGATAAGAAAGACGAAAGAGAAGTTCGATGCATACGTCGGCAGCTACATCAAGACACACCCGCTTGAGAGCAACCGGGAAATCGGCTTGGCCGTGGGAATCCCCGAATGGAAGGTGCAGGCAATTGCCCAAAAGCAGGGAATACGGCGATTGGGCGGGCACCCCGGAATCCGCCTGTGCTCAGAGCACCCCGAGACCGAGAAGGAAGGGGTGAGCTAATATGAACGCTGAAACCAAGACATACGCCGACCAGCAGATTGCCGAGACCCCCAACATGCGCCTTCGCTTCGCTTGCATGCTTGCGCAGCACGGCTTCCACTTTGCCCC
>Ga0208692_1000899_pt1 | contig 18767 bp, 17 predicted proteins | sample June2015DPH_20_1_3_FD_184721 | JGI IMG/M metagenome (GOLD analysis project Ga0208692, IMG submission 184721) | Peatland microbial communities from SPRUCE experiment site at the Marcell Experimental Forest, Minnesota, USA - June2015DPH_20_100... | ecosystem: Environmental > Terrestrial > Soil >...
CGAACCCAACTGCGGCAACGCAGCCAACGCCACCGCCTCAACTGGGACCGACTGGGTCAGCTTGCGGCCCGCTGGTTGCCCCTTCCGCGCGTTCTGCATCCTTGGCCGACGCAGCGCTTCGCCGCCATGCATCCGAGCTAAGAGCCGTATGCGCTAATCAGCGCCCGTACGGATCCGTGCGGGGGGTGCCGGGTAACCGGTATCCCTACCGCGACCGCTACAGGCCGTGTTCCCCACCATGATCATACGCTAGGATTGTAGCTTACTAGGGAGCGTCTGTCAAGCACTCATTGTGGGGCATTTAGTCTTGGGGGCGCGATGCCTCCGTCTGCCTTGGCAACCGGCGCCTTGGAGTGCGCAGAGTTTGTGCCTTTCAAACTCTGCGGCTCTTGATATGATAAACGTCCTCTCGCTGTTAACGTATAGGTTCGGCGACTGATGTTCCGAATTCCATGCAGGAAGACCGCCGCCTTGGACCTGCGCTTTGGAGTCTAGGCGATGCTCGAGAGATCACCGATGACTACGGTCTCCGCGCCCGGCACGGCGGCGAGCGCTTCCTCACCCCGACGCTCGTTGCGCGCGTGCAGAACTGTCCTGTGTCCCCGCTCGATGAGGAGCTGGGCGGCCATTCGGCCGAGCTCGTCGGAAGAACCTGTAATGAACACCCGCGCCATGCTTTCTCACCCCTTTTCAGTAAGGATGCAGCGAAGGCCCTTCACGATACAGGCGCCCGTAGCGGCGGGTTTACCCCGCCATTTGATCTCGTAGAGGCGGCTTTACGCCGCCATGTGGCGAGGTAAACTCGCCGCTACACTTCGGAGTGGCGAGGTAAACTCGCCGCTACGGTGATACAATCGCGCCATGCCACCCTCACACTTTGTCCGCAGGCGGAATCGCTTACCACGGTCCTGCTACCTGGGCCACCAGTGGTATTTCATCACGGCGTGTACAGGATTGGGCCACGCGCACTTTTCCAGTGGCCAATTGGTGAGATTATTGCTGGACCTCTTACGAGCACAGTGCTCTTCCTGCTCCTTCAATGTCTACGCCTATTGCTTCATGCCTAACCATCTACACCTCGAACTAGTTGGCCTTTCCGACAACTCGGATGCGATCTTACTCCTTCACGATTTCAAGGGAAACGCGACATCCCAAGCCCGCACCCTGGGCATTCGAAACCTCTGGGAGAAGGGTTTCTACGACCACATCTTGAGAGACGATGACAATCACAACGCGGTGGCTTGGTACATCTTCAACAATCCGGTTAGAAAAGGGCTCGTGAAGGACCCGCGCGATTGGCCGTATTCAGGCTCGTGGATGTTTGATTGGAAGAGAGCTGTGGCGCCCATTGAACAGTACAACCCACCCTGGAAGTAGCGGCGGGTTTACCCCGCCATTTTCGAGCAACGTAGCGCAGAATTATCCGTCACCCGACGGATAACTCTGCGGCTTTTCGTTCTTGTCGTATTCAGAGCCGCGGAGTAGTGCAGAATGCGCACAACCCCGCGCTACCAGCTTTTGGCAAGGACAACTGTCGATGCGAATTACAGTTGATCACCCCTTTCTTTAATCACACACTGTGCGCCAGGAGCTTCCTCATGCACAGCACAACCTGGACTCTCTTGGGTGCCGGGCTCGTCTTCCTCACATTCGTTGTCAAAGAGATATTTTCGGAACACCTCAAGGACCTGGGCGGAGCGCTCAACAATGCCGAAAGCGTTTACACACTCCACCAAGATTCCGATCTTCTCTGGGCCAAACTCATGGAGATGGAAGCACAGCTTGCGGCATTGGAAGACAAACTGGACCCAGCGGGTCCGGTTTCCGGCAAGACAGTCACAAACCGCCTGCAAAACGCTATCAAAATGGTAGGGGATCTGATGAGCAATTCGAAGATTTGGTTTGACCAAGTCTCTCGGCTACTGGAGAGATTACCATCCCGTCACAAAAGCCTTCGAATCGCGCGCGACCAGCTCGCGACTGAAATCAAGAAAGTGGAGGACGCCGTGAAGGCTGCCAAGGCAGCTTCGGGTAGTACAACACCCGGAAAGGATTCCCCGAATCAAGCGGCTGGGATTTCGGATAAGGTGGGGGAAGTGCTGGAACTTGTCAACGTCACCATCCTCCAAGTAAAAATTGCCGTGTTCACGGATCAAGTCCTCGAAACGGTAAGGACGGCGCAGAAACGTGCGGATTCTCAGTATAAGTGGTGTGCTCGGACGAGTTATCTGCTCTATGCAATTGGCTGGGCGTTGGCTCTTATCGCACAACTTCACGGTGGTGGCGACATTCTCAAAGTGGGCTAACGAGATGAATCCTAATGGTGTTCTGATGTATGTTCGCGATGCCTGGGCAATTCTTGGCCCGTTGGTGGGAGTTCTCATCGGGGGCTATATCACCACACGAACCCAAAGGAAGCAATGGATTCGCGATAACAAGCGCACTGAATACCGGGAGCTGCTCACGACGATTGCCGATGCTGGAGGCAAATTCGTGGTGTTTTACGGAACTTACCCTATTGTCGCGAACCCGAGTGAACAGTTCGCGATTGGCGAAACGGCGAGAACCTCTGTTGACGTAATATACAACCGACTGTTCATCGCGAAGGAAATTGAAGAGCTTGAGATCCAACGTCGCTGGGAAAATGCGATTTCTGCACTGAGGAAAAATCACGACGTGAATTGGTTTGGAAAGTCTTTGGACGGCATCATGGCAGATATAAGGGGAAAGGCCCTCAGGGAATTTTCCTAGAACAACTCTTGGTATCGCCCTACAAGCGCAGACGTAGGCGCACTTAGGCTTCGTCTGCGCTCGTCATCTGGCCCCCTGTACGGAGCGTCTTTCCCACGGCAATCCAACGCGGGTGCTTTCATGGGTGGTATCGCCGACGCGACATGCCGCCCGTGATAGGCCTTGCACCTGCGTCCGCAAGCGGTCATTCCCCGATGTAGTGCCGCGGAGGAGGGCCAAGTGCGCCCACCTCCGCGCTACTTGCTTGCTTTTGACCTCATGAAGAGCTCAGAGGTTAAGGAAAGACAATTCCAGTAACGTCTTCGATAAAGCTCGATGCCTTTTTAATCCCCGGGTCATACTTATTCGGGTGACCGCACTTATTGCGAAGATTCAAGCTTTCCTCAAGCGTGTTTCTCTGCGCCTTGTCTAAAACACCGACCCCTTCCGCGGCGAGCAACAAGATGCTTTCCTTGATGTACTGGAAATCATCTAATTTTCTTACTTGTCTCGCCCTTTGGTCGTGACCTTGGATTGCCGCGTTGACTTGGGAAATGCCCTTGCTCAGTACTCGTTCCTGCAATGTGCGGACTGCGCCGGCCCAAAGAAAAACAACACCCGCCTTCAGGGCTCCAATACTAAGGCAATCGACGGCTTCATCTATATACTCACGTATCAGCGGGTCTGAGATTTTAGCCGCCAAGGTTTTTAGATAACCTACGTCGTGCTCGATTTCCGCCTCAGCATCGGCCAAGCCCATTACTTGCCGAACGTGAATTTCTCCCGCGCCAGTGAGCCTCCAGAGACGAGCCAAGCCCATTGCGCCGGGGCTGTCAACCATCGCCCCGCTCTTTGCAAGAACGTCTGGGACGTTAATTAACTTTGCCCGAGGCAAGCGACACTGAATGAGAGCTTTCTTTATTTGGTCTGCAGTTAGACTTTCAATTTGCTCATACCGATGCTTGAAATAGAGCACGGCAAGGCAGCGGTCTCTATTAGAGCTGTTCTTAACCGGGTTGAGAAACTCCACTAGCGTCATTTTTCAGCTGGCGGCGCTTTCGTACCCTTTCCAACGCCGTAGGTCGTCTTTAAAAAACCCTCGCCCACGACCGTTGGTTTAAAAAGGCCTCTGCCCGCCGCTACGTATAGGTTCTTGCCTTTTTCTTTCGCTTGCTTAAGAGTCATGCTCGGCCTATCAGGAATCGTTAATCCCGTTGAGTTCGCTTTTTCCCTGATATAAACAATCGAAAATGGGCTCGCGCCATATTTGCTGAACCAAATTGCAGCAAGAAGGTTGACGTTTTCATGTGGTTTCCCGTCACCATGCTTTTGAATCAATTCGCCCTCGTCGCCCGAACGGGGTTCGCCAACTGGTGGCTTCTGCGGATCGGGCGGAGGAATGAATTTACTAGTGGAAATATACGGCTTGAGAAAGTCAAAGGCAGCAATACGAATCGAGGGATCTAATTTCGCGATGACACCGTTGACCTCAAGAAGTCGTTCCTGAATTTCAGAAAATGCCTTCTTATCCATGGCCTCACCTCGAATACGTGCCGTCAGAAATCAATGCTTTGTGATACCAAAAGATGAACCGAGTATACCATAAAGCAAATAAGAAGTTAAGAACTTATATATACACCTCGCGGGTGGTGCAGAGATTCGGTTCGATGTCTGCGTCCCAAGCCTCGCGTTACAAGATATCGCTACCAAGTGTTCACGGCAGCCGATGCATCGCCAGGAGGGAGTGGTCCTCCGGGTAATCGTATCACCAGCTTGACCTTTGCCCATCGCGGGGTTGCGCCACGAAGCCCGTGGCGATGCCAAAAAGGGTAGTGGGTCAATTTGATGTTGTAGCGGCGAGTCTACCTCGCCAAATGGCGGCGTAAAGCCGCCTCTACAACAAATTGACCAACTGCCCCCAAAAAGGCCTTGACTTATTACAAGCTTGTTATATACTGGACTCGCCATGAGAACGCGGCATTTGAAAGCGGAGCGGCGAAGGCACGGCTGGGGCCAAGTGGAAGCCGCCGAGCGCCTGGGTGTGTCCCAACCTTATCTGGCCATGCTGGAGAACGGAAAGCGCCGCCTAACGCCCGCTTTGGCGCGTAAGGTGGTTGCGGCCTATGGACTTCCGCCTACGGAGCTGCCTGTGCCGTCGGCATTCACGGAAAAGGTTGACGGGCAACGGTTGGTGGAGGATCTCGCGAAACTCGACTACCCGGGATTTGCTTATGTTCGCACGCATGTGAGAAGTAAGAATCCCGGAGAGGTTCTGCTTACCGCTCTGGCGCAAGAGAATCTGGACGGACGAGCGGCCGAAGCGCTGCCTTGGCTGCTCCTGCGATATTGGGATATGGATTTCGGCTGGCTGGTAGTGGAAGCGAAGAAGTTTGACCTCCAAAATCGTTTGGGGTTTGTGGTCAACCTTGCCCGCCAGCTTTCTGAACGAGGCGTGGAAGCGGAGCGCACACAGGCTCTCGCGAGTTTGGAATCCTTGCTGGAGTCAAGCCGGCTGGCGCGTGAAGATTATTTCTACCGGGCTCCCCGCAACGAACGGGAGCGGCAGTGGCTGTTCGAGAACCGGCCGGATGCAGCGCGACACTGGAATTTGTTGTCAGACCTGCGACCCGAGCACTTGCAATATGTGGCCTAGCAACGAGGCAAAACTCCCTTCACCTTGGGACCGGTTTTCGGGTAGTGTCTCAGTTTGATGTAGAGGCGGCTTTACGCCGCCATTTGGCGAGGTAAGCTCGCCGCTACATTTCAGAGTGGCGAGGTAAACTCGCCGCTACATCATCAAACTTAGACACTACCCCCGACCCATACGACTTGATTTTGTCCAAGCTAGAGAGAAACAGCCAAAAGGATCGTGATGACGTGGCTTTTCTGGCAGAAAGCCTCCATCTCAGTCCTGAGGTGCTACGCGAACGCTACAAAAAGGAATTGCGTCCGTACCTCGCAAATGAAGGCCGGCATGACCTTACCATCGAGCTCTGGCTCGACGTTTGCTTCGAGGGGCATCCGCTTAAACCTTAACTCTCGACGGAGCTCGTAGCAAATGACCGGCTTTCCCGGAGACAAGCACAGGATGCTGCCACTTGACGGTAAGTCGGCTAACCGTAGATGTGGTCCGTGCTGTCACTTGGGGCGGTTGTGCCTGGATCGCAGGTGGCTGGGAACGTATGGTGAGGGACACTTCGCCGAATCACTAACGAGTTTCCCCCCCCGCGTTTACCGGTTGGCGATCGGGCCAGGATTGAAAACTGCAGGGATTCTTCGTCCGCCAATAAGAATGGCGGACTCTCCAGAAACTCGACGCATTAATCGCTTCCATTGAGCAGCTTGGGCCGAGCCTGTCTGAGCCGTCCTCGCCCCGCATGTAACCCCTCACCCGGCCCGCGACGCCTGAAGAAAGCGGCGTCGCGGTCCACCCTCTCCCCTTGGGAGAGGGCGGACCCACTTTGCCATGCGCTGCGTTTCTGACATCACGGATAACGGTCTTCGGCTAGCCTCGCTCAGAATGACAAGGGGAACGTAACGCGCGCCGCCGCCGAGCTGCCTGCTTGGGGAGTAGCAGATTCGCGATCGGGCCAGGATTGAAAACTGCAGGGATTCTTCGTCCGCCAATCAGAATGGCGGACTCAGAATGACAAGGCGATCAAGGGCGGACGATTTTGCCCAGCACGACGGCTCGGCGCGCGCCGGTGACGCTGGGGAGATTTCCTGGCAAGCCGTGCAGGGTGCGGTCCGCAAGGATAGCGAAGGCGATGGCTTCTTTGGCGTCCACCGGGAGGCCGTAACGGTCCGAGAGTTCAACCGTCAGATGCGGCAGCAATTCGACCAAGCGCTTCACGAGCAAACGATTGTGCGCGCCGCCGCCCGAGACAATCAGGCGGTCAATCTTCTCAGCAGGAAAAACAAAGCGAGCCAGCGCGCCAGCGATCGTGCGTGCGGTCAGCTCGAGGGCGGTTCGAAGCAAGTCTTGGAAGCGGGCGCGGCCCCACCCCTTGCTCCCCTCCCCAACTGGGGAGGGGAATGAGGGGTGGGGAGGAAAATAGCGCGCCACGAAGTCTTGGCCAAACTGTTCCCGCCCCGCACTTTTGGGCGGACGTCGCAGGAAGAAGGGATGGCGCAGCGCGCTGGCGAGCAGCAGTTCATTCACTTTTCCCAGCGCCGCCACACGCCCGCCGGCGTCGTAACACTCCCGTTCCCTGGTGAAATGCCGGACCAGAGCATCGGTTACCATGTTTCCAGGCCCCGTATCGAAGCCCACAATGTCAAGAGGACTAGCATCCGCCGGGATCACAGTAACATTGGCGATGCCGCCGATGTTCAGGGCCACGGTTCCTTTCTGCCTATCCCGGAGCAACAGATAGTCCACCATGGGTACGAGCGGCGCGCCTTGCCCCCCAGCCGCCACGTCGGCAGTCCGGAAATCTGCCACCACCGGCACGCCCGTTCGTTCCGCGATCACCGCGGGCTCGGATATTTGGAGGGTGTTCGGGCCCACCGCTGCCCTGTGGCCCGGAACCTGCGCGGGCCTTCCCTGGTGATAGATGGTCTGGCCGTGTGAACCGATGACGGAAACACGCTGGGGCGAAACGTGTGCTATGCGGCATACACGCAGGGCAGCTTTGGCGAAGAGTTCACCGAGCAGAAAGTTAAGTTGGCTGACTTCCCCCGCTGTGATCTGGTCTCCGATGGCAACGCGCATGATCCATTGCCTGACCTTGGGAGGGTAGGGAAGTGTGACGAACGCCCGCAAGCGCACCCGAGGTTGTTCCGCAGGGCCGGCCAAGCGCACGAGGGCTGCATCAACTCCATCCAGTGATGTGCCGGACATCAGTCCCACGGCCAGGCGCGGGTTACCTTTGGACTTCTTAAGCATGGGTTAGCTCACCTGGAGCCAAGTTCAAAGCCGTTAGGCTGCCCATTGTCGAGGGTAGGGCAAGCCCTACCCCTACAGGTTGTAGGGGGACGGCTTGCCGTCCCCTTTTCCGCAGCCTGTGAAGTTGCTAGAGAACTCTGTGAACTCTCTGACGACACGATCCAGCGATCTTCTCGACAGCCGTCCACTGGGCGGCTTCAGACCTTTCTTCGCGAGCTGAATGCGCTTCAGCGCTTGCTCGATTCGAGGGCTCGGAAGTTTCCCAGACTCTCGGGCTGTGCTCAAGGCCTCGTGCGCCACCTCAGCGGCTTCTGCCTTTTCCAAAAGCAGCATGTCGCACCCCGCGCGCAGACCGTGAACCGCCGCTTCCCCCAAATCAAGAGTTCCGCGAACGGCTTCCGTTTCGAGTCCACAGGCGATTGCCACACCCTTGTAGCCCAGTTTGACGCGGAGTAATCCCTCCACAACCCTGGGGGAAAGCCCGGCGGATTGCAGCAAATCAAAGTCGTATGCTTTGTAGGCGGCAGTGCTCACCAAAACGAGGGGAAGCTGGAGCAAGAGCGCCCGGTAGGGGACCAGATCCTCGCGCCATAACTCGGCCATGGACTTGGACACCAGGGGCGGCTCCGTTGGGCTCGAGTATTGCGCCGTTCCGAGACCGGGGAAATGTCTTCCACACGCGAGCAGGTTGTGGCGCTCGAGCCCGCGCAGGAACGCTGCCCCACACTTCGCCACCTGTTGAGGATCGGGGCTGAAGGCACGCGTCTCTGAGGTCTTTTCCGAGGAACGCGACGCGAGGTCAAGCCCCGGGGCCAGATCGGTGTTGAAACCCAGAAGCTGCAAGGCGGCGCCAACAAGCTCGCCCAGTCGAGTCACGGCTGCGAGCCCCTTCTCAGCAGCAGCTCGAGGCGAGGGCAGAGAAGGCAGGAACGCCCTAAGCGGATCCATGGCACCGCCTTCTTCCTCGATGGCCAGGAAGGGAACGGCCGGCACCGCGCGCGCCAGCTTGAGAAGAAATTCGTGTATGGATTCCGCCCCACTGGTCAACGGCGCACCCAGGAGAATGCCGCCCGGGAGCAAACGGTGAAGGCAGAGCTCGAGAGAAGAATTCCAGCCCCACTCATGCAGTTTCAGGATCAGCAGTTGACCGAGATCATTTTCGTGCATGTGACCCCTCACCCGGCCCGCGACGGCTGGTGAAAGCGCCGTCGCGGTCCACCCTCTCCCCTGGGGAGAGGGCCTGGAGTTTCTACATTTTCGCCTGGAGACGGTGAAGCCGCCTTTGCGATGCACTGCATTTCTGATATCACGGGTAGTGTTCTTCGCCTATCCTCGTTCTCCGGAAACTTTGCTCAACCGTGTCATTCCGATCCCGCAGCCGCGGGAGAGGAATCTTGCTCTGAATTCTTTCTTCCGCGATCCGCCAGAAGCGGAGCGAGATTCCTCTCCCGCGGCTGCGGGATCGGAATGACACCCTTACGTCCCAATGTTGTCGTCATGACTGGATTTGCTTTTTCAGTTCCGCCAACAAGTTCAAGGCTTCAATGGGCTTCAGGTTATCGAGGTCGGCGCTTTCGATGGCTTTCACCACCTCCGCATTCAAGGGAGTGAAAATCGTAAGCTGGACAGGTCCGGCTTCCGGCGCGTCTGGCTTGGCCGCCAGGCGCTCGCTCAGGTTGTGCTCGGTCTGCTCGTGGCGCGAGAGGATTTCCCGCGCGCGCGCAATGACTTTGTTGGGCAGGCCGGCCAGGCGAGCAACTTCGATGCCGTAGCTCTTGTCGGCGCTTCCCTGTTCCACCTTTCGTAAGAAGACAATGTTGGATCCGGATTCACGCACGGAGACGTGGTAATTGCGCACCCCGGGAAGAAGTTCGGCGAGCTCGGTGAGTTCGTGGTAGTGTGTGGCGAAGAGGGTCTTGGGCCGGGTGCGGGCCTGCAGGTGCTCGACGACGGCCCAGGCGATGGCGAGGCCGTCAAAGGTGGCCGTGCCCCGCCCTACCTCGTCAAGCAAAACGAGGCTCCGCGGGGTGGCGGTGTTCAGAATGCTCGCCGCCTCGGTCATCTCCACCATAAACGTCGAGCGCCCCCGCGCCAGGTTATCCGAGGCGCCGATGCGGGTGAAGATTCGGTCAAAAATGGGAAGCTGGGCGCGCCCCGCAGGCACGAAGCTTCCCATCTGGGCCATCAAGGCGATCAGTGCGGCTTGGCGCAGGTAGGTTGACTTGCCCCCCATGTTCGGCCCCGTGACGATCAGGATCAGGTCGCTACTGCCGTTCATGTAGAGATCGTTGGGAACGAACTTGCCGGACTGGCCTTCTTCGCTGAGGCGCTCGATCACGGGGTGGCGTCCGCGCTGGATGACCAGTTCGCTGTTGTCGGAAAACTCCGGCCGGCGGTATTGGCGCTCGGCGGCGAGGTGTGCGAAGCACGCCAGAACATCCAACTCCGCCAGCACCGCCGCCGTCTGGCGGATGCGGCGCGCTTCGGCCGCCACCTGGCCCCGGATGGCTACAAAAAGCTCTCGCTCGAGCGTTTGGCTTCTTTCCTCGGCATCCAGGATTTTCGCTTCCAATTCTTTCAACTCCGGGGTTGTGAACCGTTCGGCGTTCACCAACGTCTGCTTGCGTTCGTAGTCCGCAGGAGCGAGATGGAGATTGGGTTTCGAGACTTCGATGTAATAGCCGAAAATGCTGTTAAACCGGACCTTCAGGGAGGCAATGCCGGTGCGCTCTCGCTCGCGAGATTCGATCAGGGCCACCAGCCGTTTACTGTTCTGGCTCAGGCCGCAGAGCTCGTCGAGTTCGGCGCTGTAGCCCGGCCGGATCAACCCGCCCTCGCTCAGAAGTACAGGCGGCTCGGGATGAATCGCTTTCTCGAGCAAGTCTCGCACATCCCCAAGCTCGTCCAAATGTTCCCGAAGGTCCTTGAGGCGAGCCGCCTGAAAATGGTTGAGGTAAGTGTGGAGGAGCGGGAGCGCTTGGAACGACTGCTTCAATGCCAGCAGGTCGCGGGCATGAGCGGTTTCGAGCGTCACCTTGCTCAGCAGGCGCTCTAGGTCCTGCACGCCGCCCATTGCCCGACGAAGTTCTTCCCGCTCGAGGGTGGATTTCAGGAACTCCTCGACCACCTCCAGCCGCGCCTCGAGCTCGAGACGGTCAAGAGATGGGCGGAGCATCCAGGCCTTCAACTTGCGCGCGCCCAGCGCGGTCACACACTCGTCCAGTATTCCCAATAGCGTGGCAGCGCGTGATTCCCCGAAGGCGGGTTCGAGCAGCTCCAGGTTGCGCAGCGTGGCGGGATCGAGGATGAGAGAGTCCTGTTGCTGGTAGAAGCGGATTCCGTCCAGATGCGAAAGCGACCCCCGCTGCGTCTCACGCACGTAGTGAAGAGCGGCCCCGGCGGCCGCCACGGCCAGCGCATGACCCTCCAGGCCGTAGCCCGCCAGCGTCGCCACCCGGAAATGATCTCGCAACAGGCGGGCGCCATATTCCTCGGCGAATACCCAGTCGTCCAGAGGCGTTTGGGTGATGGGAGCAAGGGGATTGGAGCGCGAGTCCGCCGGGCTAGTGGGACGCGACGCGACAAGAAGCTCGCTGGGCCGCATGCGGTCCAGTTCCTCTTGCAGGCGCGCCGAAGCCTCCGGGCCTGAAAACTCCGTAGCGCGAAAGTCGCCGGTCGAGAGGTCCACGAAGGCTACGCCGACATTGCCGTCCCTCTCCGCCACCGCCGCCAGGTAATTGTTGTCGCGCGGCTCGAGGATCTGCGAGTCAATGGCCGTTCCGGGCGTCACCACCCTGGTGACTTCGCGCTTCACCAGTTTCTTGGCGAAACGCGGGTCTTCCATCTGGTCACAGATGGCAACACGATAGCCGCGCCGGATGAGCTTGGCGATGTAACCCTCGGCAGCATGGTACGGAACACCACACATTGGGATGGCCACGCCTTTCTCCTTGTTGCGGGAGGTCAGCGTGATTTGCAGTTCTTTTGAGGCCACCACCGCGTCCTCGAAGAAGAGTTCGTAGAAGTCTCCCAGGCGAAACAGCAGAAGCGCGTTAGGATGGCGCTCCTTGATGGCACTGTACTGCCGCATCAAGGGGGTGGAAAATTCACTCATGGGCGCACTCAACTTCTCGAACCATTATAGCTTCACTGAGGGGCAACGTTTCAATATTGCTCTTAAGTCCCGCCTCGGCAGGTCAGTGGTTCCGCCACGGCGGGTCAGGAGTCAGTTGTCCCGCCACGGCGGGTCAGCTTTCCGCCCTCCAATTGCACTGCCTTCACGACCTATTGCCGTCTGCCCACTGCCTACTGCCTACTGCTTTTGCACTCGCCCCCAATGAATTAAGGAGGAATGGTACTTTAGTAGCGTTGAGTTGGCCCGAGAACAGCGCTACAAATAAAGTGTTTTACGCGAGTTTCTTCAGGAACTCGAGGTAGCGCAAGAGGAGGTCAGACTTATGTCGCCGGCCGGTTCCACTCCGACACCCAGGAGCTCATTGGTCTGCGACATGCAACCTTCTTTGGAACACATTATTTGACTTGGAGGTCACTTTGAACTGTCTTCGTTTGGGGATCCGGTTTCCCGTGGAATTTCCAGTAAAGGTAGAATGGAAAGCTCGGCCAGGAAGAGTACATCGGATGCAAGGTGAGATTATAACAATGAGCGGGAACGGAGTGTTCATGCGGCTGCCCTCTCAGCTACGCCCGAACACGAGAATTACCTTAACGGCGAGTCTCCCCACCGAGATTACAAGAATTCCGCTCAAGCTCTTCTGCCAGGCCCGTGTGGTAGGCCAGAGGGAGGCCAGAACCTGTCCCTTCGGCGTAGGCGCGATCATCGACGATTATCAAATCCGACCGGCACGTCGGCATAAGTGACCTCAACGCAACTTGACACTATCCGCTAGAAACTGGTCCTGAGGCCTGCTCCTGTCCGGCTTCAATCAGTGGTATATCGAGCTTTTGGTGGATGGCATACAACACCAGTTCCAAGCGGTCCGAAACCCCGATCTTATCGAAGATAGAACGCAGGTGGTTCTTCACCGTCTGCTCCGCTATCGACAGGCAGCGGGCAATTTCGCGATTGGGGAACCCTTGCATCAGGCAGCCGATAACGGCCTTCTCGCGTCGCGTTAGTGTGTCGGCAGGTCGCACGGAAGGCTTCTGGGGAACGTCTGCTCTCTTAACCATCTCGGCCCCCGTCGCCTTCCTAACCATTCCCGCCTTGTGCTTCATCGCCTCCCTGATACACCTCACGAACTGGGATAGCGCTGCTGATCTCGCGATCACACCTGCGGCTCCGGCCTCCATGTAACGGGAGGCCATATCCCCCTTGAGGGCCGGAGTGGTGATAATAAGCTTGCTGTGGGGCGAGGCCCGCCGTATCTGTTCCATAAAGTTACCGCGAGGTTCCGCTGCAATCTCCCCCTGAACCATTAACAAGTGCGGTCTAAACCGTTCTGCCAAGGCAACAACCTGTTCACTGGTTGCAGCTTGAGCTACCACACGCAGGTCGTCCTCGAGTGAGAAGAGTTGCCTTACTCCTAGGCGAAAAACCTCTTCCCGGTCTGCTAACAGAATCCGGATTCTCTTTGGCTTGTGCGCTTTTTTCATTAGCGGAAAGGGGCAAAGTACCCCATGTGCCCGCAGGCGTTGTCCTGGATGGTTAGGTTTTCGCAGCTTTTAGTCGCAAGGGTCGGAGCTTGAAATCTTCAATGATCGCGCCGATCCCCTGATTCTTGCCGGTGCGGCTCTTGCGAACCACACGCCCCAGACAAGAAAGCTCAATGGGAACCTTCGTTAACTCGACGGGCAAATTGATCGTGATGTTAATTGTTGTGCCGAGAGGTAGGGGGCTGGGCATCACTACGAGTAACCCACTGGAACTCATATCTCCAGTTTTCCCTTTCGTTCGACCAACACTTCCCCTCCGAGCTTTCCACCGGACTTGCGCCGGCAGCGTTAGCGGATAACGTTTGCCCTGGCGACGCTCAAGCATAACTCGACCTCCAGGTGATCTTAGCACAGGACTGGCGCGTTTCCAAGTGCCCAAATATTAAAGGTGTCCAAATAATAAAGGACGACGATTCTGCGCAGAAGCCCGCCAATTGAGGGGAGCCCCCCTCGCGGCGCTGGCGCCAAAAGTGTGTCGGGTGGCGTGTTGCCTTTCGTATACAGGCGCGGACCGAAAGAGTGCAACTCCCGCACAGCAGCTAGAGCAGATGCTCTTCATTCTGACTCCTGCTTTTTCATCCCCGCCCCGTTAACACAAGAGCCGCAGAGTTTCTGAGCAGCGAAACTCTGCGCCTGCACCTACACGCTTCTTGCTTAGCGGGGCGGGGGAATGACCTTCTCTGGCGTTTCGCCCTTGGGTTGCTGCGGAGGCCGCGTCTGCAGCATTCCTTTAAAAAGCTCGACAATGTCCACGGACCCGGCGTCTTGGTTGGAGAGCACCGCGAGCGTATAGCCGCTATCCAAGAACATGGATAGGTTCGAAGAGATCCCCGGAAAACCGCCGCTGTGCCCGACCACGCGGGGATTGTCCTCCACCTGGAAGCCATAGCCGTACTGCGGTGAGTTGCGTTCCGGCTTTGCGGTGAGCATGAGGTTCGTGTATTCGGGGCTTAGAAGCTTGTGGTTCCGCAACGCGATATCGAAGTTGAGCAGATCGTCGACGGTGGAGAAGCCGCCGCCCGCCGGCCCGCCCCGGATGACGTGCATGAAGAGGTTGTTCCTCCACTTGCCTCCCGGCCGCGCGTACCCGACGGCGAGGTTCGGCACCACATCGTCCATCTCATAGCAGTCCGTGTTTGGCATGCCTGCGCGCTTGTAAATGTTCTCGCGCACGTAGTCGAAGTAGGACTGGCCCGTCACCTTCTCGATGATCGCGCCGAGCAACAGGAAGCCGGTGTTACTGTAGCTCCATTTTGTTCCTGGCTCGAACTCGAGCTTCTCGTCGGCTACCAGCGGCTTGTAGTCGTCCACTTTGCGATAGAGCTCGCGCGATGACTTCATGAACTTCTCGTTGAAGTAGCTGCCGAGACCTGAAGTGTGCGTCAGGAGATGATAGATTTTGATCTTCTGCGTAATATCTTCAGCCAGCCAGCCGGTGAGGTACCCGGAGATCGGATCATCAAAGGAGAGCTTTCCTTTTTCGGCGAGCTGAGCGATGGCCACCGCGGTAAACATCTTGTTCATCGAACCCAGGTTGAACTTGGTGTCCACGCGGTTCGGGACGTTGAAGTTGCGATCCGCAAGTCCGTAAGCGGCCTTAAAGAGCGGCTGGCCATCCTTGGCGATGAGGACGGCGCCGGAGAATTGCTCAACAGCGGAGGCCTGCTCCAGATAGTTCTTCAAGTGTTCGACGAGTTGAGTATCGGTGAGCGGCCCGGGAGGAACTTCCGGCAGGAGAGGGCCCGAGGGCATGATGCCGATGCTGGCGATGCGATACGGCGGCTCGCCTTCGACGACTAGCACGATTTTCACCCATGCTTTGTCCTTGCGCGCCCGCGCCAGCGCCATCGCCTCATTTTTCAGGTGGGGGATTGTCCTCTGCAGGTCGTAGCCTCCTGACTGCTGGTAGCCCCCCGAGAGAATTTTGATGTGCTCTTCCAGCGGAATCGCTTCCAAGAATCTGGGCGCAAAATTCCTCGTGACATACTGCCGGAGCTGGCTGTCGTCGCCGCTATTGAAGACCTCGACGAATTCTTTGATACGCTGCTGCGCGGCTTCGACAGGGCGCGCGGCCTGGGCGGCCGCCTCCTGACGCGGCACTGCCCAGCCTCCCGTGGAGAAGCTTAACAGGCTGGAAATAAGCAGTAACGGTATTCGCATGCGCGAGAACTTCGTTGACATAGAAACTCCCCCGGACTGCGCCTCTTCTTCCTTCCGGCACAGTATACACTGCGGCGAGCAGCAGCAGGTAACCGCACCACCCTCCCCTGCGTGAAGCGCTTGAACAAATTCCCTATCGTGTCGCCGGTGGGAAAGCGCTTCATCCCCAGCAGCGCGCGCAAGGCCCGGTCCGCCCGCAGCAGCCAGGCGTGCGTCCCGTAAGGTGGGACACCGCCCTCAGCGTCTGGCGCAGTGGAAAGTAGCCCTGGGTGAAAAAAGTGGGTTGTAAAGGTCTGAAGGGAGGAACTTGGCCGCCACCGGCACGTTGCGTTAATCTGCATGGCAGGTCCACGGTCAGTTCAAGAAGGCTCGACAAAAGCCTTCGGACTAAAGAACAGGTCTGCGCTACCAGGACTCCAGTTCTCGCCCTTTTGACTGTCAACTGTCGACTGTTAGCTGATCTGCCTGATCTCCACCCGGAAGATGTGTTCCCCCAGGAAAAACTCATCGCCGTCCTCCAGCTCAACTTCTTTTCGTATCCGGTGAAAGACGCCATTGCGACTCCTCAAGTCCTGGAGGATGAAGCGTCCCGGTTGCGCCACGATGCGGGCGTGGGTCCCAGACATGAAAGGATCGTCCTTAAACACCAAATTGGCGTTAGTCCGTCCTAAGGTGGTTTCAGGCTTTTCCAATCTGAACTCTTCAATGATCTCACCCGTCAGCCGGATGTGTTCGAGCTTGGCCGTGATGGGCCCCCGCTGCAGCTTTGGTGCTCCAGCCCATGCCACCGTACCTTGCCCGCCATTGGCGTTCTCCGCTTCGTCCAGGCTTTGTGTGGTGAATCGAAAGAGATCACGTCCCAACAGAAAGACATCCCCGGGGACAAGTTCCGCATCCTGTCGCTGCTTGATAAATGTCCCGCTCAGGCTGCTGAGATCCTCCAAAAACAACTTGCCTTCGCGAATCGATAGAAAAGCATGGCGGTCTGAAAGTGAGGAATCGTCAGGATAATTGACTTCACAGTTGGCGCGTCCAAAGGAAACTTCTCCCACTACTTGCAGGGGATTCCCCCAGGAGCCATCCTGCTTTTTCTCCGTGATTTGCGCCTCAATACTCGGTGCGCGAAATCCGCCAAAGACCAAGGTCCCTTCCGGCGCGGCGGCAGGCATCGAGGAATCTACCCTTGGCGCGACGGGCGGTGGAGTTGGTGGTGCAGGTCTCGGTGGGGCTGGGACTCTTGTTGGGGAAGGGGCAACCTCAGATGGACCGGCGGGTCTTGCTATGGGGGGACTGATTCCCGGCGGCTGAGGTCGGGCGACGGGCGGAATTGGCGCCGGGGCTGCAAGCTTTGGGGGTGGGGGTTGCTGTGGCGCCCAAGGCGGACCAGCCGCCGCAGGAGATGGCCGAGAGACACCCGGCGCCGCAACTTGTGGCGCGATTCTGGGGGGAATTGGCGGAGTCACCGGCTGGGGCGCAACGGGCCGTGGGGGCTGTTGCGGAAGGGTCGCTTGGGGCGTAGCCGGAAGTGGTGTGCCGCAGAAACCGCAGAACTTGCTGCCTGCCGGAAACGCCTTATGACATTTCGGACACTCAAGTGGCATGGACTGTGGAACAGTCAGCGGAGAGGCGGGAGGAGTCGCCGCAGCCTGGAGGGGCTTCCCGCACCGGGCGCACGTTGCCGCGCTCGCGGGGTTCCCACTCCCGCACGTCCCGCATGGAATATAGCGTATCGCTCCTTCTTTGTTTGTTTCGGCAGACATATTTAGCGCTCAGGGCGACCGAAGCTAGTCACCGGTGATTTCCAGCCACACCGGATTAGTATAGCAGCGAAACTCTTCTCCCGTGGCGTTTCGTGTTCGAGCCTCCAGGCGGATGTAGCCCCAGACACCCCTATTCTTTCCCAAGAAAGGCCGCAGGTCAACAGGGATTAAACCCCCGCTCGCCATCTGTCTTGAAGCCGGCACCGGGATTTCTTGAGGTTGCGATTCACCCTCTTGCGACCCCACGATCAATCGAATGGATTCGATGGATCCAAATTCCGCGCTACTGACCCAGGCAAGCTGTAAGGGTGGAAGATGGCCGAGGGAAACCGCGAGGGAATCACCTATGCCAACATCTCCAGAATCGCCCAAGCTGCCATGGGAATTGCGCTCGAAGCCCGCGATGAGCAGGGGACCGTTGCTCAGGACGCTGTGCCCTGATTTGAGCGCCCGGAGGATGTTCTCTCCTTTCGCTCCCATACCCTCGGGGGCATAGACAACTGTCGAAATCTTTCCCAAAGCATTATCCTCGGCGTAACCGGAGAGGCCGCGGGAAGCTTTGCCAAGGAAGTCCACTACGTCCAGCGTGGCCTCGAAATTGAAGTCCCCGTGAGCGTCCGAGCCAGCGGCCAGGAAAACCTTGAAACCCGGAGCGTGCACGGAATCGCCAGACACTTGCAGGCCCCGCTGAAGCAGAGGGCGCCATCCCAGCTCGATGCCTTTCTCCAAGCGCGCATACTGGTTGGCCTGGCTGTCCGGCTGGAAGCAGACTTTGGGGTCCGCATCGCGGTGCAGGCAGTAAGGGTCGCGAGCGTCGTCGGCCGTGGCCATGGTGGCACGGTTCCATGGTTCCAGCCCCACCAGTCCGGCTTGGAGTTGCTTGCCCTCCGGGGCCAGAAAATCGGCTTCCAAATCCCAGCTTCCACCCCGCATTACTGGACTGATGGGATCGAAAGGATGGGCTGCATAAGCGAAGCCACCCGCGGCCGCGATGCGCGACAAGGCCTCCTTTATCGGCAGCGCGGGCGAGGCAATGGACCCGTCCCCACTCAAGATGACGTCTTCCTGGGGATTCGAGGGATTGGGAAACCCCTTCTCGGGGTTGTCTGGTGAGGGCATGGCGACCATGTGCACGGTGGTGAGAAATGTCTGTTTGCTGGAAGCCGTTGTGAGCTCTTCGCCGCGGATGAGCATGAGGCGCCCGTCACGATATTTCTGAACTTCCTGTAACTCCTGGGCATACCGTTCCACGCTGAGGTCAGTGGAGTGGTCAGCAAGAATCAGCCAATCCAAACCGGCGTGAAGCGTTGTTTGCTTGGTCACGGACAGGGGGTACCCGCGTTCCGCAGGATTGTCGGTATAGCTGCAATGGTAGTGCATATCGCCGCGGTACCAACCGGCGAGGCTGGGCAAGGGGGGCGCGTTCAACTCCACGCGGAGATAGAAATCCTGAGTGGGCCATCCTTCCAAACGAAAGGAGACCCACAGGTCAACGGCATGAAACGGACCGCCAATGAAGTGTTGCCTCAAGTAGGTGTCGATAGACTCACGAGGCA
>Ga0208692_1000901_pt1 | contig 18735 bp, 13 predicted proteins | sample June2015DPH_20_1_3_FD_184721 | JGI IMG/M metagenome (GOLD analysis project Ga0208692, IMG submission 184721) | Peatland microbial communities from SPRUCE experiment site at the Marcell Experimental Forest, Minnesota, USA - June2015DPH_20_100... | ecosystem: Environmental > Terrestrial > Soil >...
AGAATCACAGGAACGTGCTTGGAGGCCAGCAGGTCTTTGACCTTGTAGGATTCGGACCCGCCGCCCAGGATCATCCTGAGCTTCTGCTTTTCGCAGAACTGCACCGCATCGCGAATGGTACGCTTCTGATTGGCCACCACGAGCACCGGCAGCTTGCCTTGCACGACGGGCACGAGAGCTTCGAGTTTTAGGTCGCGATCGTAGTTCTCGCTCGAGCCTTTTTCCATGGCCTGGGCGTAATGGCGCGCTCGCTCCAGCAAGTCCGTCAGCTCGAAGATTCTCTTGTCGTACTCCTGCTTCACTTCCGTGAACGGGCGCTCCCGGACGTTGAAAGTGGTGATGTCAAACGACCGGGTCTGCAACGTGGGCCAATGCACCACCATCGCCACGGAGCGGCGAATGAGCATCTCCTCAACCGTCCAGCCCGCCAGATTGATGGCCGAAGCCTGGCCGGCTATCACGGTGCCTGCACCTCCACGGAAACCGCCGCCTCCGCCGAGGGGTGCGGCGACAGCGTGCGTGATGCCGTTGGCGCGCGCCACAGGGATCTGCTCGCTGGGCGGGTGGACGGCCGTCATGGCCACTAATTGCGGGTTGTAGTTCCCCACGTCGGTGGTGTCCACCGTGGCAGGCACGGCTTCGATCTCCCTCAACCCCAGAGTGGTCACGGAGTCGAAGATGCCGGGATAAACTTCCAGGCCCTGGGCTTCAATCACCTCAGCATCGCTGGGAACGTCCACGGTCTGGCCCACGGCGGCGATCTTGCCGTCACGAATCACCACGGTGCCGTTCTCGACTGGCGGGCCGGCCAGCGTGTAGACCTTTGCGCCACGCAGGGCGTAGACGTGCGCGGGTGCGGCCGGCTCAGGCGCCGCGTTGGTGCGAAGCCACGATGTGACAAGCAGCACGGTCACCATGGTGGCCGTGAGCGCTAGCGGTATCCGTCGAAGGCTCATCTTCGTCGATCTCCTTCTGTGCTGTAGGGGCGGCCCTTGTGGCCGCCCCTGGGCACCCACAAGGGGTGCCCCTACTGTACGGCAGCGACAGGGCGCGCCGTACCTTCACCTGACCTCAAAACTCGGAACGAGGCTGTCGTTTCTCGTAGCGCCGACCCCGCGATGCGGGGTCAGCGCTACGAAATCACATGCTGCCACTCACCTCACCAGGCTTTCCCGGTGGTTTTGGAGGTGAGTTCGGAGGCGCTGCGCCCGGCGGGCCCGGCTTCGGGGTTGCACCCGGCCTCCGGGGCCTTCTTGCGGCCTCGGCCGTTTTTGTTTCCTTTTCAAGCAGCGCTTTCTTTTCCTTCTCCAGCGCGGCGCGGTGGGCGATGTCCTGCTGGCGGTCGAAGTAAACCTGGCCATCGATCAAGACTTTCTGCGGCACCGCGTAGACGCTGAGCGGGTCCTTGTTGTAAATGGCAAGGTCTGCATCCTTGCCGGGTTCGATCGAGCCCACGCGATCCTCGATGTGCAACTGGATGGCCGGGTTTATGGTCACCAGCTTCAGCGCCTCATCGTGCGAAAGCCCGCCCCATTTCATGCTCTTGGCCGCTTCCTGGTTCAGGTGCCGGGCCTCCTCGCCGCTATCGGAGTTGATCGAGACCACGATGCCGCGTTCGGTCATGAGGGCGGCATTGTATGGGATGGCGTCGTAGGCCTCCACCTTGTAGGCCCACCAGTCGGAAAACGTGGATGCACCCGCGCCGCTTTTGGCGATTTCATCCGCCACTTTGTAGCCTTCGAGCACGTGCTGGAAGGTCGCAATCTTGAAGTGGAACTCCTCAGCCACGCGGATCATCTGCAGGATCTCATCGTCGCGGTAGCAGTGGATGTGCACCAGCCGCTTGCCCTCCAGTACCTCCAGGAGCGGCTCGAGTTTCAGGTCACGCCGAGGCGGAATCAAGTTCGATTCGCCGGCGGCTTTCTTGCGGTTGTAGTCGTCCCAGGCTTTCTTGTAATCCACCGCCTCCGAAAAGGCCTCTCGGTATACGTCCATCACGCCCATGCGCGTGGAGGGATACCGCGGCGGGGTTCCGGAAATCGAGGAGCCGGAGCGCTTGGGATTTTCTCCCAGGGCGAACTTGATACCCGGCAACGCACCTTCGAAGGGAAGGTCTTTAGCCCGCTTTCCCCAGCGCAGCTTGATCACGATGGTTTGGCCCCCGATGGCATTGGCGCTGCCGTGCAGAACGTTGGCGACGGTGACGCCGCCCGCCAAGTCGCGATAGATGTTGATGTCCTCGGGGTTCAGCACGTCGGCAATGTCTACCATCGAAGAGACGCTGACGCTGCCTTCGTTGACGCTTCCGGCCACCGCGATGTGCGAATGGCAGTCGATGATGCCCGGCATCACGAACAGGCCTGTGGCATCAATCACCTTGGCGCCCTCAGGCGCGGTCAAGCCCTTGCCCACCTCCGCGATCTTGCCGTCCCGGATCAGGACGTCACCGTTTTCAATCGTCCCCTTGGTGACGGTAAGGATGGTGCCGGACTTGATTAACGTGACCTCTGCAGCCTTAGCCCCAAGGGCGCAAACCGCCAGGAGGGCCAGCATCGCCATCACGCTTATCGAACGGGATGCGCGTTTCATCTACTCAACCTCCTGATGGGTATTTACAGTTGCAGCCGTGCTGCTGGGGCGCGAGCCCGTAAAGTCCACCGACGCGCCGCCCCCGCTGGCACTCCCTTTCATCTGCTCGCCTTCGAGCGTCCCGCTGAAGATGACGTCGATGGGACTGCCTCCGAAGGTGAGGCTGAGCGTGAAGCTGAACTGGTTGCCGCTCACCCAGCCGTCGCGGATCGAAACCGTGCCCATGGACCCTACCATGGCGCCGGAGACGCCGGTGAGCGATCCGCTGAGCGTACCATCGGGCGCCATGCTGAGGTCCGCCGTAGCCTCCTCCGGGCCCTGCGCACCCGACAGGCTGATTTTCCACTTCCCGGTCAGCTTAACGGTCGGGGGCGCCGTGGGGCGTCCGGGCTCGCGCACTTCGTAGCGGCGGCCGTCCACAAAGGTCATTTTCACTTTGGTCTTTTCATTGAAAGGATCCCCATCGGTCACGACCAGGTTGGCAATCTTGCCGGGCTCGATGGAGCCTAAACGGTCGCCCACGCCCAGGATCTCCGCCGCGTTCAGGGTGAAAGCACGCAGGGCGGCATCGGCAGCGAGACCCGCGTCGACGGCCTTCTTCGCGTTCTTAAGCGCGTCCTTGGGAGCTCCGATCCCTTCAAAATAGAAAGCGAACTTCACGCCTGCCTTCTGGAGCGCGGCCGGGGATGAGGGCGCGCGGTCACGGAAGCGGAGCACGCGCAATGGTTCCTCCGCTTCCGGGTCTGCGTCTTTCTCCTTCTCTGGCCACTTCAGGTTCACCAGCACCGGAACCTTCGCTGCCGCCAGTTCATCGGCGTCCTCGTAGCCTTGCTGGCCGCCGTAAATGACGGCGCGCGCGCCGAGGCGCTCCGCCAGCATCAGCGCCCGGTGCATCTCCTGCGCGGTGTTTCCAGGCAACAAGACCGGACGTCCGGAGGCCAGCGCGTCGTGCACGACGATTTCCGTCCGATCGTAGGCGGGCCGCTCCAACCCCACCGGATGCGCACGGTAAATGGACTCCGATTGGTTGTACCAGTTGGCATCCAGAAAGACCTGACGGACGTAGGAGACCACGCCCATCAACGAGTCGGGGAAGTTTCCGAAGCCTCGCAGGGGTTGGAGGGTAATAAGAAGGGCACTGGGCGCGGCCACCGTCATTTCGCCCGGTCGCTCGCCGGCGAGGTTCACCACCGCACCTTGGCCCGGGAAAATCCCCGTCATCGGTGCGGCCAGAGTGGAGGTGAAGCCGGCGTTGCGCCAGGTTTCAACCCGCTTGTCGTCGGGCTTGAGTTCGTCTGCCGCATTCATCCAGGGCGTGCTCGCCGGTCGATCCTGCGGGCCGTGAGAAACCGGCTGCGGCTGCTGAGGTTGACCCCTGGCGGGGCCCCCACCACCTCCTGCCGGTCCGGGCGCAGCCGGCGCCGGCGGGCCTAGTCCAAGGTCGCTCAGCGCATTGATGAAGCCGGGGTACACCGTCAGGCCCTTTCCTTCGATCACCCAGGCTTCCGGCGGGATGCTCACATTCTCGCCCACCGCCGCGATCAGGCCCTTGGCAATTACCACCGTGCCGCTCTTGATCTCAGGTCCCGAAACCGGCACGATGCGCGCATGGCGGATGGCAAAGTAGCGTGGCTCTTCCGCCCGCGCGCCCAGCACGATGCCGAAGGCGAATGCCACCAGCAGCCACTTCCTTCGGAAAGTCGCCTTCAAAACTCTGCCCCCCCATCTCACCATGACGTGCTCCTTCGGCGTCATTCCGCGCCGGATTCAGAGTCAGTGCTTCCCGCCTTGTGAAAGCCGACATCTTACGTTAGCCGGTTCAAGGATTCAAGCTATAATCTGGAGTGCGGCAGCTTGCTGCCGCTTTCCCCCCGCGAGCTTGCTCGCGTGCCGCCTCGCTGGGTACAATCGACAAGTCGCGGCTCGGCCAGCAAGCTGGCCCGTAGGAAAGCGGCAGCAAGCTGCCGCACTCCAAAGCCGGGCCGCTTCAAAAGTCGCGGAGGGTCTTATGCGTGATTGGCCTCACAGCCCGGTTCACCGCCTGGCAGAGGCCGGAGCTTACATCGTGACCGCCGGGACATACCTCAAGAAGCCCACTTTCGCCGGCCCCCAGCGCCTCGAGTACCTCTGCGACCGGCTTCTCGAGCTGGCGGAAAAGTACGAGTGGGAATTGCAGGCCTGGGCGGTCTTCCCCAATCATTATCATTTCGTTGCCTTGTCTCCCGCGCAGGCTGCCTCTCTTACCTTGCTCAGCCGACATCTGCACTCTTTAACCACCATCCAGGCGAACCGCTGGGACGGAACCGGCGGGCGCAAGGTGTGGTTCCAGTACTGGGAGACTAACCTGACTTACCCGGAGTCCTACTTCGCCCGGTTGAGTTACGTCCACCGGAACGCAGTCCATCACCGCATCGTGCGCGAGGCGTCGCTTTATCCCTGGTGCTCGGCGGGCTGGTTCCAGCGCCAAGCCACAACTTCGTTTTACAAGCGGATTATGCAGATGAAGATAGATCGCGTGCACGTCGAGGACGAGTTCGAGGTTGATCCCAGGGACATTTAGGGCAGATTTGGAGTGCGGCAGCTTGCTGCCGCTTTACCCCGCCGGCGAGCTTGCTCGCGGTCTCTAGGCTTTCCCTCAAATTCCGGCCAGCAAGCTGGCCTGAAGGAAAGCGGCAGCAAGCTGCCGCACTCCAAAACAACGGAACGTCGCTTCCGTCAAGAACCTATGGTCACCATCACCCGAGCCAGCTACTGGCTTGCGAAGTTACGCGTTGACCGCGCCCAAGGCGATCCTGCACCCCACAAACCACTCTTGCTCCTCGTGCTGTGTGATTTGGTGGGGAAGGAGCTTGGGTAGCGCGGAGTTGCTCTTGAACTCCGCGGCTTGTATACTCGGGAAGCGGAGAAGAGCCGCTGAGTTACAGACCAACTCTGCAATGCAAGGTCGTAATTCTTGTTTTTTTAGCAAACATTTTTTGGAGCATTTCTCGTGGGCCGCACAAACACGGGGTTTCTGCGCATAGATCATCTACCAGAGGCGCATGTTCGTTTTCGTTGTTTTGGTTGCGACCGCGAGGCCGCGCTGTGCTACCTGCTTTCGCAATCACCAGAGTCGGAAAGGGCTGGCTTGCGACATACAACCTTCGGGCTCTAGAAGGGCAAGTGGGAGGGGAGGAGGAACCGGAGTTGATCCGGAACTTCAATGAGCAGGAGGTAAACCTTGAAGACATCCTACCTCAGAATCCGGCTCCCGGAACGTGGACGGCATTCGGTCCCGAATCTGCCGCAGCTTACACAAATCGACTCGGCAACTTGGCGCTTATGAAGAATAAAGAAAACGCGCTGTCCGGCAACGAAGAATTCGCATACAAGAGGAAGCGCTATGCGGAATCTGATTTCGAGCTGACTAAGAGCATTGCGACTCTAGCCAGCTGGAGCCCGCAAGCAATAGAAGAGCGCCAAACGAACCTTGCAAATCTTGCAGTGAAGACTTGGCCGGCGACTGTCTAACCCACATGAGGCGATTCCCAAATGTAGATCGGTTGGAGCAGGCGAGCAAAGAAAAGCGTCCTCTGACAACATCTGAGGCCGCAAGACTCACCGGTTATTCGACGGACCACATCAGCTTGATGCTTCGACGTCGGACACTGGTTGGGTCAAAAATTGGAAGAGACTGGTTCGTCGATCCAGAAAGCCTGACCCGTTATGTCAAAACAGGGCCGAAACCAGGCCGAAAAAGAACCCGTTGACAATATATCGTCTAGCCGATATATTTCTCACATGACATTTAACGGGGTATATCGCCCGCCCCAGATCGTTGCGAAATATGCCGGGCCGCAGGGCATTTTATTCAGAGCCGACGCGCTCGACCTGCTCGCCAACATTTGTGATAAGTCAATAGATGTGGTGTTTGTTGACCCCCCCTTTAACCTCGGAAAGGACTACAAAGTTGCCGAATTCGACGACACGATGGGAATCGAGATGTACAGGGGGTGGTGCCGCACTTGGATTTTAGAGCTGATCCGAGTCCTTCGCCCTGGGGGAGCCTTTTTTCTGTACCATTTGCCTGCGTGGCTTATGGACTTCGGTGCGTGGCTAAATGTGAGCCACCTCCTCGAGTACAAAAGCTGGATAGCGCTCAAAATGAAGGGTAGCTTCCCCGCCCACGGTCGCATTCACCCAGCTCACTACGGCCTCCTGTACTACGTGAAGGGCGGAGCCACACCGACATTCAATGTTGTTCGAGCTAAATCGCCGAAATGTAGAACATGCGGCGAGCTAATCAGGGACTACGGCGGCTACAAACAAAAGTACGATAAATATAGAGACAAAGACGGCAACACGTGGGTACAAATAAGTGACTTTTGGGAGGATACCAGGCCCGCTCGTCGTCAGGAGAAATTCCACGATAAGAAGATCAACGAACTTCCAATCCAAATTCCAGAACGGGCAATTTTGATGGCGAGCAAGCCCGGAGATGTGGTGCTAGACTGTTTTGCCGGGAGTGGCAGTACCTTACACGCGGCTCAACACCATGGCCGTTTTTGGATCGGGGGTGAATTTGGGGAGCCCATCGCGGCACTTCGCCGCATCAAGACGTTTTTTGGAGCCGCCGAAACTGATGCTCCCGCGTCCCGGCTAATGGATTGCTTTACCTCAAAGTTCAAAGCAAGTGTAATCGTACCTTATACGAGAGGAATCGTAAGGCCCATCTCAACGGTTACCGTGCTTTCAAAAACGTCGCTTTCGCCAGACAAATATGCCGGCAAGAGCAAAACGTTTTAGCGGTGCGACTTCTTCATTCTTGAAGGCCACGGCTGGCGCAGGCTCGCTACTCAAGGCGCAAACGGCCAGTTGTGCCTATTAGAAATTGGGAGGTACAAATGGATACCAGCCAGTTTACTGGACGCCGAAAACCGATTCCAGTTGCGGATATTGAAGTGAATCCGGAGAACCCTCGTGGAGACGTACCTTTCGACTCCAGCTTCGAACGCTTGGTTTCTTCGATTTCCGAGGTTGGGATCCTCGTCCCCCTCATCGTGCGGGAAAAGCCACCCGGCAAGTTTCAGCTCGTCGACGGCGAAAGACGATTTCGGGCTGCGCAAAGGCTGAATCTGCACAAGGTTCCGGCACACGTATTAAAACACGACTCTCACCTTGAGAGCTTGAGAAAGTACATGTTCCACCTGCACATGACCCGCGAACAATGGACACCGCTTGCTCAGTGCAAATCCCTGGCGGAAATGTACCCGGAGCTTGAGGCCGGCCTCACGTTTGCCGAGAAGCCGACTTGGACAGATCGGATTGAAAGGGAGACCTGGATGAATACGGGCACCGCACATGATCGAGTGCACGTACTTGCCTGGCCCAAGTCCCTGAAGGAAAAGATTTATTCATTTAACTCCGAGGAGCCGACGCGTAACATTTATTCCTATATATTGGCCATCGAGGCCAGTGTCGTTGAACCTTCAATTACTGCGTTTCCGCGATTCTATAACCATGGAAAGCCTCCCGAAAAGAAAGCAAACATGGCTCGGGAATGCCTTCTTAAAAAGACCATCGAAGGGATCAACGGTGGCGAGGTTACGTCACGCGACCAAATACGTCAGGTTACTCCTCTTTTCAAGCCAGGCTTGAAGGACCCAGACCAGAAAGTGGCGGAGACAATTTTCGCAAATCTAATCGAGAAGGAACAGTATTCGTTTGACGATGCGAGAGCAGACATTGAAACCCGTCTTCCTATGCTTGTTGCAGAGAAGCCTCCCAAGCCCCAGAAAATCATTGGCTCAATTAAATCGCTCACAGAAACGCTTAGGATGTACAGGGTCAGCTACATTGACGCGACTGTAGGCCGGGAGAGTAGTAGAAAGAGAGTAAAGGAGGACCTTGCCGGGGCGTTAAGTGAAATGATCCAAGTAGCGAGAGACCTTAAGAGCGAGCTGTAACACTCATGAGTCAGGCCCAACTTCCGACGGAAGCAATAAACGGGTTGCTCCGCTGCCTTTCACGCGACGAACGGGCGATCGAGGTTAAGTTCGGCTCCCGCGCGATGGAGCGTTACATCCCTAGGAGGCTAGAGTGGCAACCTACCCTTTGCGTAAAGCGAGGCGAAAGAAGGATCTTGGTCCACGCTCTTGTCTCGCTTCAGGTTCCCGAATACGTACGGAAGGCTGTGATGCAGCTTCGAAAAAAGAAATTCCGAAAAACGGATGTGATTATCCTCGCGCGCCAAGTGACGACGGAAGGTACGGAGGAATCTGATCCGTGCTACATTTCTGCGGTTCAAGTTGCCGGTGACGTGGCAGCGGACTGCCAGAAAATGGGAGCTGGCCTTCTCATGGAAACGGAGAACGAAGTTTATGAGGTTTTCCGTTCTAATTACTGTCTCCCGCGCCAATATCGCTCTGGGGAAGAAACGGGCCACATACCTAAATGGCTATACGAAGGTGTTGCGTCAAATCAATATTTAAGTCCCTACCTCGCGAGAACATTTCGAGCGTTTGCCAAGCAATACAAGCAGGCGACGAACGGAAATACAATTGCCTACATCCGCGAATGCGACCTCCTGGCTGGGTTTGCAAGAAGGTTCGCACGTGGAGATAGGAGGTTATTATTTCCTTTAGGACAGTTGGACATATTACGCGAGTATGAATTATCGGGGGCGAAAAAGGGCGGCAGGGATCATTTTTTCCATACCTTCAACAATCTGTTCCTCGGCTTTTACATCCTCGGTCTACTTTCGAAAGGGAGGAAACATTTGGCAGAGGTGGACCGATTTATTTCAGATTCTAAGAAGCCCAGGAGTCTAAGAGCGTGGGAGGTCCTCTGGTTTCTGACTTGCCTGTTTCACGACCCCGCATACATCGCGGAGGACCCTTGGGGCGCCTTTCGGTTTGTATATGGTGCGGAGGAAGATGCGTCTGCCCGAGATTCCTCAATTCCCGGTGAGTGGGCCAGGGAAATACCGAATTTATGGGAAACAGTATTTGCCCAGACGAGAAAAGATCTTCGTGCCCTCTATAACCGGACGGTCCGGAAGTGGCTTCCCCCCACACTTAAGAAAAAGAAAGACAAGGACTTTTTCGATGCGTCGCTACGAGCAGTTTACTTTGACGGACGCAGGACAAGTCACAGTGTTATTTCTGCATTCAAACTCATACACAGCTGTCGGCCGCTGGGCGTACCGCAATCGACCTTGCCTGACAAGGAAATAGCAAGAACTAGTTCCGTTATCGCGGCCCTTTGTATGTTGTTTCACGATCAGCGGACCCGCGAAATGTTGGAGCGAGACGGAATTGGGCCTATCGCTTTCGAAAAGCTTCCCTACGCCGCTACACTAATGTTTGTGGACTGCTTGCAGGATGACAGGCGAGATATAACTTGCGCGAGGTTCAGAGAGCTTGGACTCCTCAAGACCGTTGAGGTTTGCGATTACGGCACGGCTGTAAGAGCCCTCGTTTGTCTTCGAGAAGTTCCCATAAGCGGGTGGCCAAAAAGAATCGCCGAATACGAAAGCGTAATGCGTTGGATCAACATGGAATCTGACGTGAATTTCCAAATTGATTATCGCCGTTTAGCAGGGCTGTGATGGGACTTGAAGAAATCCCCTTCGCGGGTAGCGCAAACATCGATTTCTGGGTTTTGCGATCGAGGCGCGATCAGCCTGAGCCGCGCCTGAATCCGTCCTGCAGCGCCAGCCCACAACGGAGGGAACTTGGTCGCCAACACAAAACGTTAACTTGCATATCAAGAAAGAACCTACCGGCTACTGCCTTGCGAACGCCGGCTGGCGCAGAGCGCGGCTCTGCGTCTCAGCCGCACACTGCCCCCCTCATGCCCGTCTCCAGACGCCATCTCGCACCCGGCCAGTTGAAGTTTACCACTTCTAGTGTAGTGCGCCATGAATGTCCTTACTTTCCCGCGCCCCCGTGAGCCGACGCCTGACGCCTGGTACCTGCCCTTTTGTCTCCTGCACTTTTCTCTTGACACGAGAACCGACCTGAAGTAGCCTATCAGAGTTGTCGTAAGAGAACGCCGGCAGGCGGCTGCGGCAAGGGAAGGCGAAAGGGACCCGGAAAGGGGGAAAAAGGCGGGGAAACGCAAAAAAGATACTAAATAGTGGGAACGAACCTACCGATCTATTGCAAACAAAGGGCTTAGCATTTTAAGACGCCAAAAACGAACTGGTTTTTGATGCAAACGAACTCAAAACAAACCCCAAAAAGGGGCCAAAAAACCGCCTTTTGCGTGGAATCGAAGCCAAAATTCGCGAGTCGAAAGACGCCAGCGGGTGGGCGAGAACGAGGGGGGCTACACGAGTGCCGCACCTCAAGGCGCTCATTCGTAACGGAGAGCTTCGACGGGATTGAGGTGAGAGGCGCGGATGGCCGGCGCCAAGCCGCTGAGGAGTCCCACCAAGATCAGGATGGCCGTGGAAACAGCGACTGTGCCAAGCGAAATATAAAGGTGGATATCGCCTTTACCGGAGGTGTCTTCGTAGAGCGGGCCGTAAAGGGGAAGCGGTCCGATGGCCGCCGACGCAGCATAGGCGAGGCCAATGCCAATGGCGCCGCCAATCGCGGTGATGACCAGCGCTTCGGCCAGGAACTGCAACTGGATTTGCCACCGGCGGGCGCCCAGGGCGCGGCGCAGGCCAATCTCCCGGATGCGTTCTTCCACGGCCACTAACATGATGTTCATCAGCCCCACGCCGCCAATGCCAAGCGTGAGCGCTCCGACGAAGGTGAACAGGGCCTCGAAGCCAATGGTAATGCCATCGATGACGGGCCGGAACTGTTCGCGGCCGAACATCATGATGGCGCGCTCATCCGTGGGTGAAAAGCGCTGGCGTTTGGCCACCTCCGCGCGCACCTGCCTCATGGCCTCCTTTTCGAACCGTGGCGCCAGGGGCTCAAACACCAGCACGTTGGCATAGCGAGTGTTCCAGATATCGCCGGCGCTGGAATAGGGGATCCAGACAGATTCATCGTCGCTCGTGAAATAATTGCTGTCCTGGATCTTCCGGTCCATGGTCCCGACCACGGTGAACCGGGTGCCGCTAATGCGAACCATCTCGCCCACGGCAGGTTGGCCACTGAAGAGCTTTTCCCGGAGACGGGCGCCGAGGAACGCCACGCGCCGGCGCTCGAGCACGTCCTCGGGGCTGATCCAGCGGCCGGCGCTGGGCACTTCGTTGCGCATTTCGCCATACTCGGGACAGACCCCGCGAATCGCGGTATTGGCCACGCGGTCACCGAAAGAGATGGGAAGCCAACGCACCGTTTCCAGGCAGGCGGTCCTGACCAGGGTGACGTTTTCCCGAACCAGGTCCAGGTCCGCTTTTTCGAAGACTACGTGCTTGCCGGCGCGTTGGCCTCCCGCTTGCTCGCTGGTCTGAGCGGGCCAGCAGATGACCGCTCCCTTGCCGAAGGCGTCGAAGGCCGCAACGACCACGGACCGAAGCCCCTGGCCGTAGGCGATCAGGAGCGCGACGGCGGCTATACCCCACGTGATCCCCAGCATGGTGAGGAAACTCCGCAGCGGTTGGCGGCGGAGTGCGGACCAGGCTTGCACGAACACCTCTCGGATCATAGCGTCGCGTCCTCAGTTTTCAGTTATCAGTTCTCAGTTATCAGTACAAGCGCGTACAAGCGACCATGCTTTCATTTGTGTGGCCTTGCTCCCAGACAGTGAGCTTCTTGAAATCCGCTACGGTCCCTCCCTTGCTGTCGAACGCTGATGCTGCCTGCCAAATCGCGAGGAAACAGTCATCGAGGTTCAACTGACAACTGACAACTGATAACTGAGAACTACTTACGCCCTTAGCTTGCCGATGAAGGCGCTCAGCATGCGTTTGATCTCTACAACCTGGCCTTCCAGTGACCTGTACTCCGGTTCACCTAATATGGCGAGGTCGTGGGCGAGAAGAAGATGGTATTGAAGCTCGCTGGCTGAGCCCATCGCGACTTGAAGAAAGCGGCCCAACTCAGCCCTCCCGGTTCTCCCGCAGCCCTCCGCAATGTTGGCTGGGATGGACGCAGACGCTCGTCGGATCTGGCTTGTTAGCCCGTATAATTCATCCTTAGGAAACCGCGCCGTCGCTTTATATACAGCCAGCGTTAGTCTATGGCCTTTTTCCCACACCGTGAGCTTCTTGAAGTCCTGCAACTAGTCCCTCCTTTTCAGTTCTCAGTTCTCAGTTCTCAGTTTTCAGTTATCAGTACGAAAAACCATGCGAAATCCCCTACCGCGCTGAAATCTGCCGCTGCTCGCCGCGACTCGCAGAATGGTGCTTCGTCTTGCAACTGAAACTGAAAACTGACAACTGACGACTGAAAACTACCCGCCCGGCTCATACCGCAACGCCTCGATGGGATCCACCATGGCGGCGCGGCGCGCCGGGTAAAGCGCCGAGCACACGGCGATGGTGCCCAAAATCGCGAATGACACCACGGCGGATTTCCAGGTGGGCAACAGGCCCGCAAAGAAGGCCGGCATGGGGAAAAGGTCGACCAGCCCACAAAGACCGTAGGCGATGCCCATGCCCAGACCACCGCTCAACAGAACGACGATCAGCGCCTCGATGAAGAATTGGGTCAAGATAGCCCGGGCGCTGGCCCCCACCGCTTTGCGCACGCCGATTTCTCGGGTGCGTTCGCGCACGGCCACCAGCATGACGTTCATCACGCCGATCCCCCCCAGCAACAGTGTGGTGATGCCCACCGCACCCAAGAAGAGCTTCATGCTGTCCATGATCTTCTGAAAAGCCTTGGCCTCCTCGACCGTGTCCCAAATGGGAGCGGCTTCCTTGTCGCGAGGGTCGAAGTTGTGGATGCGTCCGAGCGCACGGCGCACTTGCCACTTGCAGGTTTCGTGCTCTTCGAGCGACTTCGGGGCGACTAACAAGTGATCGACGCTGGTGGAAAGCTGGGGAGGTTTGTTGGGAAAATCGCGCAGCATGGTGCTGAAGGGGATGAAGATCTTATCCACGTCCCAGCCATCATAGCAACTGTTCTGGTCTTTGCTTTCCATGACGCCAATGACCGTGTAAGGCAGGTTGTTGATGTAAATGCTTTCACCGACAGCGGTGCGGGTGGAGAAGAGCTGCTTCTTGATATTACTGCCTAGGAAGGCTACGCGGCGCCCCTGGGCATTGTCTCCCCAGTCATAGAACCGGCCTTGCGCGACGCGGATCGACCGAATCTCTGCGAACGGGGGAAGCGAACCTGTGACCTCTGGTGAGGCATTGTTGTAAAGACTGCGGGTGGACAAGCTGTCCCGCGAGAGTTCCGGCAAGACGTACCGGCAGGCCGTAGCCTCCTCCGCCACGGCGGGCACGTCCGAGTCCTGCCAGGTCACTTGACGGCCTGCCCGCAGCCCCCCCGCTTGCATGCTGGTCCGGCCATTGAAGATGATCATCAAGTCCTTGGCGAATGTCTCCTGCTGCCTCATTTGACCGACGCGCAATCCTTCTCCGGCGGCAATCATCAGGGTGATCGAGATGATCCCCCAGGCAATGCCAAACAGGGTGAGGAAGGTGCGCAGCTTGTGAGACCACAAGGTGCGCAACGTGTCGAGGATGAGATCGCGGAGGACCATTGTTGAGTCCCTCCTGAGTGCCAGAACAAAGAGTGATGAGAAGAAGTCAGAAGTCAGGAGTCAGAAGTCAGAAGTCAGGAGCCAGAAGACAGAAAATCCGGCGGCGCGTCTCAGATGTTAGGGGGGAAGCAGGCCCAAGCGCTGCATATTCTGACTCCTGACTTCTGACTCCCGCTCGTCACTTGTCACTCGTCACTTGTCACTGCAGTATCACCTGCTGGCCTTCTTTCAAGCCCTCGAGGAGTTCTGTCTTTACGCCATTGGAAATGCCCAGTTTCGCCGAGAGTTTACGCCGGCCGGTCTTGGAACCAGGATCGGGAGTCTCCAAGAAGGTGTGGTGGTCCTTATCGTAGATTACCGCTGCCTCAGGGACCATCAATACTTTCTGTTTCTCCTCGAGGATGATCTCAGCATTGGCGCTCATATTCGCTTTCAGCTCCCCGGTGGGGTTCTGGATCGAGACGCGGACCTCGAAGGTTGTGACGTTGTCCTTCTCCACGCCCAGGGGGGAGATCTTGGTTACTTTACCCAGGAACTTCTTTTCTTTGAGGGACTCGACCGAGATGCGCGCGGGCTGACCAAAGTAGACCTTGCTGATGTCAGCTTCGTCCACTTTGCCTTTGACGTATACTTCGCTCACATCTCCCAGGGTCATGATGTTGGTCGCCTGCGACCCCAGGATCAGAATCGAACTGACGGCGTCCCCCACTTCCACGTCCCTGGACAGCACCAATCCATCCATCGGGCTAACAATCGTGGAATTGCGGAGGTACTCCTCGGCATTATCGAGGGCCGCTTGCATTTGGGCCACCTGGGCCTTCGCTCGGGCAACCTCGGCGCGGCTGACCGCCACATTGCGCTGGGCTGACAACTGCTTGTTCAGCGCCATCTGATAGGCTTTTTCACCGTCATCCAGTAAGGAGGCGGAAATCAGTCCTTCGGCCGCCAGCTTCCGGTTGCGCTCGGCGGTGGATTTCAGGAAGGGCAGGTCAGGACCTTGCGCGTCCACAACGTTGCGCTCGAAAGTCGCCTGCGCCGATTGCACGGCGGCCTCTGCGGCCTGCAAGTTGGCGCGGGCCTCAGCCACCTGGGCGCGCAACTGCTCTTTGTCCAGCTCGACCAACACTTGGCCCTGCTTCACACGGTCGCCGTAATCGGCAAAGATTTTCTCCACGATCCCGCTGGCCTTCGATTTGACGTCCACTTTGGCCAGAGGCTCGATCTTGCCTGTGGCGACCACTGAGCGAGCCAAGTCCCCGCGTTCGACCGCGGCCAATTTGGAGGCATCAATCTGACGATTCGGTCGTAATGCTGCGGCAATGCCAAATCCGCACCCAATCAGGACAACGAAGGCGACTCCCGCGACGATCCAGCGCCGCCGCTTCTTATGATTGTTGTTTGCCATCGGTTTTCCTCGGACCCAGGCGCTATGCCGGGTGTCTGGTTTCAAATACGCGACAACGGCAGGAAATGTTCCATCCCTATAGGTGGCAGTCGGCCCTGCTGCTTCCCAGCAACTTTGGACAAGCAACCGGCCCCTTAATCCGTGGGGTTCTATCCAGGAGATTTAGACGTGGAAGGAACCCCAAGGTCACCTGATTGTAGGCGCTTAATGCAAATTTTGACCTTCGGCATTTAGCTTGTCGGGCAGCACGGCGAAATTCAAACGGCTTTCGCGAGAATCATGAGAAGGGCACAGCCGCAAAAGGGAGGCCTTGCGTTAAATGGTCTGGCCGTGCGAAACCTGAGGAGTGCGGCGAGCGGATCAATAGTTGGTTTTGGCCATTGGTAGTGAGAGGAACCATTTTGGGTAGGTTACAACTTCCACACGAACCGGCGTGGTGCCAGAGTGGACAAATCCCAGGCGCTTAGCGGCTGCCCACGAAACGTCAATCAGACGCCGTCCGAGGTTTGGCCCACGGTCGTTGACCCGCAGCACTATGTTCTTACTGTTCTTGAGGTTGGTGACTCGGATGGTAGTTCCGAAGGGGAGCGTTGGGTGCGCTGCTGTAAATCCATTTAAGTCGAATGTCTCTCCGCTCGCGGTGGTATATCCCTGGAACTCTTGACCGTACCAGCTTGCTACTCCGATTTGGTGTTTTTCTTTCGGTATTACTGACAAGCGGGGTGGTTCGACGGAAGCGGACAACCTTGCTTCGGACTTGGCGGACAGTGCGATTAACCCCGCCACCGCACAGCCCATAATAAGTCTCTTCATTCATCCTCCAATCAGCACGCGCCCTCTCCGGGCTGAGCTGGCCAAATCTATGTGCAACTGGTTGCGTGATGGAATTGGCAACTTTAGACAATTTGGGATAGAATGTCAACTGAAAAGCTCCCCTTGAAAAGCCGTCTGTTTGGCCTAACTACAACTTGGCCGGCAGGTTATTTCAGGCTACTCAGTCGAAATATCTAAAAGGGCAAACTGGCCCTCATCCGAATCTGAATCGCCAGTGCCATGGCTGGATATTCGAGCGTGCCGTGCCGTTACTGCCTTAGTGCTGGCTCAAGTGGGCTGCCTTGGGAACCGGAGGGCTGGGTCAAACCCAGGGCGGCAGCCAACGTCGCTGCAAGGTCGATCGGCTGACATCGGCCGAAGTAGACGCCCGGTTTGAACGCGCTACCCCACAGCAGCAAAGGTACTTGCGAATCGTAGTTCCAAGGGCTCCCATGAGTAGTTTCTCTGGACCCTGAAACAGGCACCGCGTAGGGATCCAACACTACGAAGACGTCACCCCCGCGCTTGGGGTTGAAACTGTTCGACGCTGCACGGGCGGAAGGTGACGAGAGCAAACTACCGGTCAAAAGTTGCGTACGTGTAAAGGCTGCCATCACTCCGGGCGAGGAAGCAGCAGCCGTGGCCGCCACCTCTTCAGCCTGAAGGGCTTGAATATGGTGCTTCTCCAAAGCGTAGTAGTCAAGGTAAATGTAGGGCGCCTCCGTTCTTTCAACCCACGCCCCCGGTCCAAATGCTGAAGCCATGGCTTTTTCGACAGCGTCGCGGATCAAGGCAGGCTGGGCGTTGCCCGGACCCCACTTGTGGTCCTGAATGAATCCCGGGTTCGGAGCAACTCCGTGGTCCGCTGAGAGGGCGACCCAAACGTTATTGAGCCCGACAAGTTTGTCCAACTGCGCAAAGAACGAGGCCAGATAGCGGTCCGTTCGCAAGGTTGCATCAGCGACTTGAGGGCTGTAGGGGCCAAAAGCGTGACCGATATGGTCGTTTACGCTGAGAGATATGGCCAACAGGTCGGTATCGGTTCCCTGGCCCAAGTGTTCGTTCCGGACGGCTTCACCAGCAAAACCCAGTTCAATCTCATTCATATAGGGAGTCTGCTGAAGCCAACCCAGGAACTTCGCGTCAGGGCACGATTCCTCGGGCATCCCGCGAAATTCCCCCAGCGTTTGGCCGTTTGCACCCGTTGTTTCTGCCAAAGCTGTCCATTTCCCGCCACAGTATTCCTTCACCGGCGAATTCCGGTTGAATTGCGCTACCCAGGAGGGCAGCGCGGGCATGTAGTAGGTGCTGGTAACAAAACGGCCCGAACCAGGGTCATACCAGTACACGGCGGACGGTGAATGGCCACCCATGAGCACTGCCGCACGGTCTTTGAGCGAGATGGCTACGACTTTCGAACGAAAGTCCGTGGCGGCCCGCAATTCGTCCCCCAGGGTGCTGCCGATAAGGTAGTGCGGAGAAAATCCGGGAGTCGCGCTGGCCCGGTCGGGCTCGCTGACTAACTTTGTGGTCAGATCCTCGATGCAATTGACCGTTCGGCGAAGCGTTGGCTCGTACCATTCGTTCCCGATGATTCCGTGTACGTTCGCGTACGCCCCTGTTAAGAGAGTGGCATGGCCGGGGCCAGTGGTGGTTGTGGCATAGTCGTATCGGCAATCCGCGAAGTTGGCGCCACCGGTCAGTAAGAGGTTAAATCCACCCTCCACGAATTGTTGCCTGAAGCGCACCAAGTAGTCATATCGGAATTGATCGATTACGAGTATCAGGACCAGTTTGGGGCGGCGGGGGTAGTCAGTAGCTTTCCCTGCAATCGCGACACGGAGCAGGAAAAGCATCAGTAAAACCGCTGTCAACACACTAATCGGGGGCCTCTTCAGCACAAAAATCCTCCTCGAAGGGTCTACAAACTGAATCAGGATACCAGAATTACGCGCTGGTCGGCACGATGTGGTGGCGGGGCGCGGCAGGTGTGACCGGCATGGGAGATGTCAAGCCATCCCCCGTGCTACACTGAGTTCATGTCACACAAAAGGGGATGCCGCCCGTGCAGCGTCGCGCTCTGATTTCCCTGTTCCTGGCTTCCATTGTGCTCGCACCGGTTCGATGCAGTCTTCCCGCAGAAGATGCTCAGACGGTTAGATCTAAGTTTCTGCAAGCTCCTGCGGGCCGCTTACCGGTGAAGATTGATCTCAGAGGAATGACCGTTCTTCCCAACGGGCGCCTTATAACCCCTTTCGGCAAGCAGGTGAAGGTGGCGCCCCATCCCTATGGCCTCGGGCTCAGCCCGGACGGCAAAACCCTTGTCACCG
>Ga0208692_1000902_pt1 | contig 18731 bp, 15 predicted proteins | sample June2015DPH_20_1_3_FD_184721 | JGI IMG/M metagenome (GOLD analysis project Ga0208692, IMG submission 184721) | Peatland microbial communities from SPRUCE experiment site at the Marcell Experimental Forest, Minnesota, USA - June2015DPH_20_100... | ecosystem: Environmental > Terrestrial > Soil >...
TGGGACTACTTGACCCTAGCTACAGTTTGAGTTTAACACTATCAAACACGACCGACCATAAACACGTACATGCGAAAGCGCCAGGAAACCCAAAAAAAGGAGCTTGACACGCTTCGAATGAGGGATTGCGATTTGTTCGGATTTGAACATAGGGGCCCCATCGACAGACAGTGCTTCCGGGGACGCTATAAGGTCGTGTCTTGTGGCACAGACGGATGGTCGACCGCCGGTGGGCCCCGCATCGCTCGGAACGATGGAGGACATCTATGCTCAGATTGCCGCCACGGCGCCACTCGGCCGGCTCTGCACGCCGGAAGATGTAGCGGCCGCCGTGGCCTTCTTTGTTTCCTCCGACGGGGGCTACGTAACGGGCAAGATCACCCAAGCTACGGGCGGGACTTTTCATCAAAACCTCGGTCGGAAATAGCGTCCGCTAGTTCGTGTGGGCCTCGCGGCTTCACGTGGCCCCCGCTCCAGCGAACCCGAGCAGGGCGACCGAGAGAATCAGCACAGCCACACCTAGCCATAGGACGTACACGGCACGGCGACCGGCGTGCTTCCATTCCCCAACCAGGAATCCGCAACCCATGGCAACGACGATCATCACTGCGTTCCACGCGGCCCAGCCGAGCGACGGGCCGAGTTCGCCTAGCCGATCGCCTGCCACACCGTAGATCAGCGTTCCGCCCAGCCACATCACTGCCATCATCAAAGCCAGCACCCAGTGCCCGACTGCGCCCCGCACCCGGTAAAGCCGCCAGCTCTCATTGCGTTGAAGCAGGAAGACGCAGTAACCCGCGTTGGGAATCAAGCCGCAGCCAAGCAACACCACCCATACGACATTGAGAGCTGCGTCCTGAGTCGCTCCGGCTTGGCGCGCGGCCTGGGTGATTGGACCGCTAAAGGCGTATCCGAAATTGAACATTGGAGACAGGATTCCGGCCAGCACACAGATTGCGAGCGCCTTCGCCAGCGGTTTCTTTGGCCGAGTCGTAACGCCCGGGTCCGAAACTGCCCGGTCCCGTAGGTGGCCGGCGTAACCGCAGACGGCAACTCCCGCGATCGTAACCCCCGTGGCGAGTACGATCAGTTTGCCGCGGGGTTCCCCGAGCAATCGAGGCGAGAGGATTGCCATGGGGATGAGTGCTCCCAAGGCATCGAGTAGCCCGGTCATGATGCTCATGCCCAACGCCATGCCGGCATGCTCAATGCCGAGGCCGAAAAACACTGAGCCCATGCCCCATCCGAAGCCAAAAAGGCCGACGCGGAGCGTTGCGGCCGGCGGCGCAGAACGCAGCGCATCAAGCAAGTGCGCAGGAGTGGCCAGGGTCATCGTCAGGGGAAGGACCAGGAAAGCAAGTACGGAGTAGCCGAGCCAAGTATTCTCCCACTTCCATTGCCGAGCGTAGCTCATGGGGAGTGCAAATGCTCCCTGCAGGATCCCCGCGATTAGGATCCAGACGATCGCCACAACGGCGGTGGATGCAGCGCTCATGGGCGGTTTGCTGGGGCGCTTGCCGACAGTGAGGAAATCAAGTGCTCAGCAGGATTCGGCGGCCTCCTGTTGCTCGCGTGTCTTAGCCTTCTGGAACTGCTCGTAGGCGCTATGGGATTTGTCCTCGAGGGATAAATGATGATAGACGCTACCGAGATTGTAATGGGCGGCCGAGAGGTTCGGATTCAGTTGAACGGCTGTTTCCAGTTGCTTCCGGGCATCGAACTTCTTGGCCTCGACGTTCCGCGTTTCCTTTATCCTGAATGCGAACTCGTATGCCAGCCGCCCGCTCGCTATCGCTCCGCCGTGGACCCTTAAGATCCTCCCCTGCTGCTCCAGCGCAGCTAAATCGCAGCGGATGGTCATTTCGGAGACAGCGAATTCGCGGACCAGTTCGGATACCGATACACTGCCGTGGTTGACGTGCTCCATGATGCGCCGCCAACGTTCCACGTTGGAGAGTTTCGATTCCATCGCAAACAACCGTAAACAAGCTTCGTGTCAATGTCAAGAGGAAAGCGCGAATAGTCGGGCCGACCCGAAGCTGTGGTTCCGGCTGATGATTGACGCGAACGTGAATGAACCGTGGTGGCTCCTTCAATTGTCGGCAGACGACACGCGCTGCTGCGCCCAGCTTGACATCCAATGGGGGAAGCTAACCTATGCGCACTGAATCCGAGAAAGGCCAACCCCTTATGTTGGCTGGCGAGTGTGGGCACTGGCAGAGTGAGGGACCACTAGGAACGGACCTCCTGCAATCCGGTTCGGGCCTGCTCGTTTTGGGACTACTTGACCCTAGCTACAGTTTGAGTTTAACACTATCAAACACGACCGACCATAAACACGTACATGCGAAAGCGCCAGGAAACCCAAAAAAAGAGCTTGACACGCTTCGGATAAGGGTGTAGCGTTCCTTTCGATTCAAACATAAGGACCCCGTCGACAAACGGTGTTTCCGGGGACGCTACGATGGTTCGAGAGTTCTCCAATGACAGTTGAAGTTCGCGGGGCCGGCTGGACGCTGACCGCGGGACCAAAAGGCCAAACAATCTCTAGGACTTGGTCTGCCGTAGGAGGGGTCGGCAAGGCGGGTGGTGGGGTCGGAGCGGTTCCTTATCGCCTGCGGCCAGGTTGGCGGCTCCGGCATTCGGTCTCAATACTCCAATTGCGAGGCGGAAAATGCTAAGCGGATTTCTTCTGAGAATTCTGCGGATTTGCTCGGTTGTTCTTTTGGTTGGCCTTCTCACAGCTTCCATTTCCCTCGGTCAACTTTCGACCTCGGGAACAATAACGGGAAAGGTCACTGACAAAACTGGGGGTGTGGTGCCCCAAGCTCGCGTGACGGTCACCGATCAAGCCACTCGTGCGATTAGAACGACGTCCTCAAACGCCGACGGCACTTTCGCGATGCCAAGCCTCCCGGTGGGCAGCTACACGGTCGCGGCAATCGAGAAGAGTTTTGCCGACCCGCCAAAGGAAGCGCGCCCTTGGGCGTTCTGGGAATGGATCGATGGCAACGTGTCAGCGAAGGGGATCACGCTGGACTTGGAGAACCTTCAGCGCCAAGGAATGCGAGGCATACTCTGGGCGAATTTCTCGACTGACTATCCTGACGGTCCGGCTCGGTGTTTCGGCGACGAATGGTGGCGGCTGCTTCGGCACGCAACGGCGGAGACGAAGCGTCTGGGGCTGGAGTTCAGCCTCTACAATGCCCCGGGCTGGAGCGGGAGCGGTGGCCCCCGGGTTCCTCCTGAAAACGGCATGCAGATGCTGGTGTGGAAAGAAGTGCGGGTTTCCGGCCCTTCCCACTACGACGCCATTCTGCCTCAACCCGACGGGACCGCCTATCGCGAGGCAGCTGTCCTGGCCGTTCCAATAGCGGACGATGTGGCGAAGGCGTCGATCCAAGAGCTAGGCAGGAAGGCGTTCGACGAGAGGCTCTTTACGAGCGAAAGGAAGAAGGAGCCACCGCCAATGCCCATCACGCGGCGGGCTGGCATTGTTGATCTATCTGCGTTGCGCAGTGCGGAAGGCCGGTTGGTCTGGGATGTGCCTGCCGGGAAGTGGCGGGTCATCCGTTTTGGGTATGCCTCGAACGGGCGCCGGTTCAAGCCGGCGCCGCAAGGAGGCCAAGGGTTGGTGGTCAACGTGTTGTCCCCGGAAGGTTTCGACGACTTCTGGCGCACCGACGTGACGCCGATGCTGGAGGAAATCGGCAACGCCTATGCGCTCTTCCAGGACAGTTGGGAGGTCGGGTTTCAGAACTGGACAGCACGTATGTTGGAGGAGTTTCGCGCTCGTCGAGGATACGACCCGCTGCGCTGGCTGCCGGTCCTGACGGGGCAAGTGGTAGAAGACGTCGAACCCTCAGAGCGGTTTCTGTGGGATTGGCGGAGGACACTAGGCGAACTGGTGGCCGAGAAATACTTCGGTCATTTCCGTTCCCGGGCCAATGAGCAGGGTGTTCGGGCGCTGTTCGAAGCGTACTGCTGCACCGCCTCCATGTTCGACCACATCACTAGTAGCGCCCAGGCTGATATACCCATGGCTGAGTTCTGGACTACGAGCGACGAATGCGAGAAGGAGATGTACCAAGTCGCATCCGCAGCGCATCTCTGGAACAAACGCGTGATCGCGGCGGAAGCCTTCACCGCCGGCGCCAGTGATCGCTGGCTTATGCACCCTGGGACCCTCAAGAGGTTCGGCGATGCCGCTTTCTGCCGGGGTGTGAACGACTATTTCCTCTGTGAGGGCGTGCACCAGCCCTGGGAAGCAAAGCCGGGTTTGTCGTGTGACGCTTGGGGCTCGCACTTCAATCGCGGAAATACCTGGTTTGATCGCTGCAAGGATTTCGTTGCATATTTGGCGCGCTGCCAAATGCTTCTGCAATCAGGCAAGCCGGTGGTGGATGTCCTCATCTTCACGGGGGAGGATACGCCTTTGCCGCTCCCAAAGTTCGAATGTCCGGCAGGATACAAGTGGGATTACGCGAACGCGGAAGCCCTCTTGAGGCGCTTACGGCCGCAGGCGGGCGGGCTGGTCACCGAAGATGGACTGAAATACCGGTTGCTGGTCGTGCCCGATCTCGGCCGGGCGACACCCGAGACGCTGGCCCAGTTGCGCGATCTGGTCAAGCAAGGCGCCGCGGTGCTGCTGGGCAAGAGGCCCGAGAGATCTCCCAGCCTGGCTGGATATCCGAACTGCGATCAGCAGGTGGAGGCTGTTTCTAAAGAGCTCTGGGGGGAAGCAAGCACTCCGGCAAGAGGGCGGCAGCTTGGCGATGGCCGCGTGTTTAGGGGCGTTTCGATCGGGGAAGCTCTGTCGGCGCTCGGCACGGCGCCGGATGTGAAGTTCCGCGGCCCAGCGGCCTCACAGATTTCGTGGGTTCACCGGAGTCTGGATGACGGTGAAGCGTACTTCGTTGCAAATGGTTCGGATGAGACGATTAAAGTGGACGCGGTCTTTCGGGTGAAGGACTTGGAGCCGGAGTTGGCGGACCCAGTGCAGAACCGCCTGGTGCGCACTGGAATCTGGCGGCGGGAGGGAAATCGCACCCTGGTCCCGTTGACCCTCGGCCCGTCCGGTTCTGTGTTTGTGATCTTCCGCCGCGCGCAGAAGCCGGTGGACCCAGTGGTGGAGGTCAAGTGTGGCGGACAGCCGGTGGCGGGCATCGAGGTTACGGTTGCGAAAGGTGAACGCTTCGCGTTGGCCACACCCCAGCCCTGTGACTACGAGTTGAAGACCGCAGCAGGCCGGATGATCAAGGTAAGCGTGGACAAGGCGCCGAAGCCGATCGTAATTGAAGGCGCCTGGGACGTCCGTTTCCCGCCGGAATGGGGTGCGCCGGAACGGGTGACGTTTAACAAGCTGAGCTCCTGGACCGAGCGGCCGGAGGAGGGCATCAAGCACTTCTCTGGGACGGCGGAATATCGGCGCCATATCACAGTGCCGGCAGAGATGATTGGGCCGGATAAGGCGGTGTGGCTCGATCTGGGCGACGTGCAAATAATGGCGGAGGTGTTTGTAAACGGGAAGCCGGCGGGTACGTTGTGGTGCAAGCCCTTCCGGACGGACGTAACGAAGCTGCTTGTGGCGGTGGACAATGAGCTGGTGATACGAGTTACCAACCTGTGGGCGAACCGCTTGATCGGAGACGAGCAGTTGCCGGGCGACGTTCCGCGCGCGGCGCCGACAAGCGGGCCCTATGATAAAGGGACGGCCGGCGCCTTGCAATGGCCGCCGTGGGTGCTGGAAGGCAAGCGGCACTCGCCGTCCGGACGGTACACCTTTTCTGCGACCCGGTTTTTCACGAAAGACTCCGCGCTGTTGCCCTCGGGTCTGCTCGGCCCGGTGCGCCTCAAGGCGGAGAGGATTGTCCTGTTTTCATTGGTAGACTAGCTTGTATTTCAAGGACTTACAGTTGCAATAAATTTGGAAACTAAATTGTCGCGAGTTGCAAACCCCGGAGCTCTGCAAAGCGGGTGGCGGGGACGGAGCGGTTCCTTATCGCCTGCGGACAGGTTGACTCCGGCATTCGGTCTCAATAATCCAATTGCGAGGTGAAACATGCTAGACGGATCTATTCTGAGAATTCTGCGGATTTGCGCCGTTGTTCTTTTGGTTGGCCTTCTCACAAGTTCCATTTCCCTCGGTCAAATTTCGACGACGGGACTAATAACGGGGAAGGTTAGTGACAAGAGTGGGGGTATGGTGCCCCAAGCTCGCGTGACGACCACCGATCAAGCCACTGGTGCGATTAGAACGACGTCCTCAAACGCCGACGGCACTTTCGCGATGCCAGGCCTCCCGGTGGGCAGCTACACGGTCGTGATCGCTAAGGAGGGCTTCCAGACGTACGTCGAGAAGGATGTCGCAATTCACCCCACTGAGGTTGTAGTTATGAATCCGGTTCTGACGGTCGGCGAAGTCACGACCAGGGTTGAAGTTTCCGCCAGTGCGGCACACGTGGAGGCCGACACGCCTGAAGTCTCCAGCGAGATTTCCGGCTACCAAGCGTCCATCCTGCCGCTTAACGGTCGGAACTTCGAATCGCTTGGTTCCTTGATGCCAGGGGTCGTGAATCTCGCCGCCGGAACAGCCTTGGGTGGAGGAGGTGATCAGGTAACTAACCCGATCGTAATTAACGGTATGAGTACAACCGGCACCTTGTTCACCGTCGATGGCATCTGGAACACTGACGGGGGGTGCATGTGCTTGCTTTCGACCACCCCTCCCCCAGACGCGATTGATGAAGTGCGCGTGTTGCAGAACAATTTCAGTGTGCAATATAACCTGTTTGGCGCAAACGTCGTGGTGGTGCAGACGAAGGGCGGGACCAATACCTTTCATGGACACGCCTACGAGTATTTGCGCAACGACGCGCTCGACACCCGCAACTTCTTCTCGCCCTCAGTGGCTCCCCTCAAACAAAACATCTTTGGATATACATTGGGAGGACCTGTTTATATCCCTGGCCATTACAACACCAATAGAGACAAAACCTTTTTCTTTTGGAGCCAGGCATGGCGTTACCAGAATATTGCCTCAACAGTGCTAGGAGCAACACCGACGACTGCTATGCGTGGCGGCGATTTTTCGTCTCTGTGCACCTCCGGATTCTCCTCAGGCATCTGCAATACCTCGCGCCAGCAACTCACCGACCCGTCCACCGGTCAGCCCTTCGCCAACAATCTCATTCCTCAGGGCACGCTTAACCAGAACGCCCTAACTCTCATGAATGCCCTTATGGAACTCCCCAACAATCCTGCCGGCGGGTTTCTGAATTACATCAACTTGCACCCCCAGATTAACCGTCAAAGGGACGACCAGATCAAGATTGAGCATAACTTCGGCTCCAGGCTACGACTCATGGGAGAGTTTTTCGATGAGCACCAGAGATTGAATTACCCATACCAGTCCTGGATAGCGTCACCATTCAGCACCAACTCGTTCATAGACGATACCGATAACTACGTCGCTCAGATTCAACTCACGGCCATGCTCACGCCAGCCATGGTGAACACAGTGAGCGTGGCGACAAGCCAATATGTGGACTCCTTCCTCATGAGTGGGTTGTGGCAGCGATCACAACTCCCGAACTTTCAAGAGACCCTTCCGTACAGCGGCTTTTTGTCGGACCGGCTGCCGGAGATTGACTTTACGCGTGGCTGGGGATCGATTGGCGTTTACCAGGGTTTCCCCCTCCTCCACGCCAGCGATTTGGAGGACAGTCTGGCGGATGATTGGAGTTGGTTGCGCGGGAATCATTACATCCAAGCTGGCATGACGATCTTGTTTGGAACAAAGAGGCAACCGGATTACGCGCAGAGTAATGGCGACTGGGGTTTTACAGGGCAATTCTCCGGAAATCCCATTGCCGACTTCTTGCTTGGCGATGCCGCATCGCTCAGTCAGGCTAGTGGTGAGTCGCGACCGTATACCCAATACCCCCTTGCCTCGCCATACATTCAGGACCGATGGAAGGCAACGCGGCGGTTGACTCTCAGCGCGGGGCTGCGGTTTTTGTTCGAACCAGAAGAGCATGCGCAGCGGGGCTACGTAACCATCTTTGAGCCCTCAAGCTACAATCCGGCGCACGCTCCCATCGTGAATGCAAACGGCACGATTACTCCCACGGCGAACTATGATCCACTCAATGGACTGGTCTTTAACGGGGTTAATGGCATTCCGCTAAACTGGACAACACAGCATGAATACTATTGGGCTCCGAGCGTGGGATTTGCCTGGGACCCCTTCGGAGACGGGAAGACTTCGCTCCGCGGTGGGTATGGGATCACCTATACGCGAGTTCCTAACGCCGGTGACGCAGCCTACTATGCAGGCAACAATCCGCCGCGCATTGAGACGCTCACGCTGATCACTCCGCAATTCCCAAACGCGGTTGGGACTGGTGGGGTTGCACCCCGGGGCGCCCCAAGTCTGATAAGCGAGGACCTCGACATACAGTCGGGGCAGATTCAAACTTACAGCCTAACCTTGGAACACCAATTCGGGGCGAATTGGTTTACTTCCATAGCGGGGGCGGGAAACATTGGCCGCCATGTCGGGGAGTATTGGAACAGAAATCAGCCCCTCCCTGATCCCCCGTATGATTACAACCCCATCATAAACACTGGGAAAGTATATCGCTACGTCTACGCTCCGTATTTGGGATACGGCTCTATCAATACTAGTACCAATAACATGAATATTTATTGGAACGCGCTTGAAATCAACGTGCGCCACCCCGTGGGTCACAACCTGTTCTTGTCTGCCGCCTACACTTGGTCGCACGCTTTATCGGACGTGAGAGGAACAGCGGCGTTCTCAAACGGCGCTGGTCCGCAGGACGTTTACCACCCCGGGAACGATTACGGTAGCACGAACTACAACACCCCTAACACCCTGGCTGTGAGTGCGGTCTGGGCTCTTCCGTGGATGCAGGGCGCGAAGGGGTTGAAAGGGCTGGCTCTGGGTGGGTGGAAATATTCCGATATCACTATCCTGTATTCAGGATTTTCTCTCGACCCTGGCCTGAGTCTTCCTTACCCGACTTTGGCGAACCGTCCCGACCGAGTTACCGGTCAGAGTATCCAAGGGCCCAAAACGGTCGACCAGTGGTTTAACACGGACGCTTTCGCCGCGCCTCAAGACGGTTACTTTGGCAATGCCGGCCCAGGGACTATCAGAGGGCCGGGTCTTGTGAACTTCGATATGGCATTCTACAAGGATTTCGCTATTACGGAACGTCACAAGATTGAGTTCCGGGCCGAGTTGTTCAACATTTTCAATCACACGAACTTCAACGCGGTAAACACTACTTATGGAAGCGGCGTGTACGGGCAGTTAGTGGGCGCGGCCGACCCGAGAATAGCGGAGTTCGCATTGCGTTATGAGTTCTGAGTTGCTACCCTGACGAGGAGAGTCATTCTTCCGGGAGGCCCCATTGACGGGGCCTACCCGGAGGGAGAGCCGGCTCGTCTCGTGGCTGTCAGTGCTTCGAAATGCCTCGTACGGCTGACGCGAGGACGGAGACCGGTTGGCGTGTTCCCTTAGGGGAGTCGAAGGGGGAGTTGTACCCCGCGAGTTGCGATCAGTGCCACGGATTACCCTGTCACAACGTTTGCCAGACGGCTTGCTTGGGTTGTTGTTTGCGAGCTATTTGCTCTTAGTGCTTACATCAGTTTACGCTGCTCCACAAGCGGCCTGTCATGGGCAGTCTGCGGTGAAGGGGTGGGTCCAGCAGGGGAATGACCCGAAGAATCCATTTGAAAAGCGCCGCGCTGCTTTCGAGCAGGCCTTGGCTGCCTGCCCTTCCGACGCCGATCTCTATGACGGTTTTTCGGCATTCCTGCTGAAACACCGCGATTTCGGTTTGGCCTTGCGCTGGATTAGGCGCGGCTTGCAGGTTGCCCCCTCAAGTCCTGACCTCAAACTCAGTCTCAGTGTTGCGCTGCTGTCAACCGGCCAGACAAGTGAGGCTTTGAGCGTTCTGAAGCAATTGCCCTCAGGGCCGAGGAATGAGTTCTACCTCGGTATGGCCTACAGGAATCTGGGGGATCATCAGGCCGCCAGGGAGGCTCTTGCCAAATCATTCGCCCAGGGCTACGAGGACCCGTACGTTCTCTATGTGCTTATCGAACAGGAGCGCATTCTTGGCGACAAAGGAGCGGGATTGGGGCATTTCCGGATTTTTTGCGAGCGGTTTCCCAATTCCCCCTTTCTACACTTACTCTTGGGGGACGCTTACCTTTTCAAGGATAAGAACGGGGACGCTGCGAACGAGTATCACCAGGCGCTTAAGATGGATCCAAGCCTGCCCGCAGTGAACTTCAGGCTAGGCTACCTGGATTTCAAGAGAGCGCGATACAGCGAGGCGGCGGATCTCTTCCGTAAGGAAATCGAACTGAGTCCGGCTTTCGCTGAGTCCTATCTCTACGTGGGGGCATGCCTCCACAGGCTCGGACAACACGACGCAGCTACGACTTTCCTGCAACAGGCGATAACACGCAACCCTCATTCTCGTTTGGCCTACCGAGAACTCGCCGTGGTTCAACTCGAGGCGAATCACCCCGACACCGCTCTGCAATTATTGAAAACGGCGGTCAAACGCTTTCCAGACGATCAGGCCCTGCATGCTCAGCTTGCCCAATTGCTTACCAAACTGGGACACTTTGAGGAGGCAAAACAGGAAGCTCAGTTTGCGCAGAGGGTGAGCGCACGGGGCGTTCGTCAAGAACAGACAACCCTGGAATCATTGGAATCCGCGAGCGCGCAAGCGGCGGCGGGCGGGGGCGCCACCGAGGAGGAGTCGAGGTCACCCTCCAGCTCAACTCCTAGCGAAGGGAGCTCCAAACCGGGAGCCCAGGGCGTGGCTAGTGCGGCAGAAACCGCAGCCTTTGACCTCCCCCGCTCGGGTCCTGTCAGTCCGGCGCTCGATCGCGCCCGAGGGTGCCTGGCACGAGCTGATCTCCAGTGTGCAGTCGCAGCGCTGAGTGAAGTCCGCGACCAGGAACTCAGGCGGACTCCCGATTTTTTGGAGTTACAGGCTCGGACGCTAACTCTGCAGCATAAGTACCACGACGCTCTCGAGGCCATCAAACTCGCCATTCAAAAAGATCCTCATCAGGTTCGGTACCTTTTAGTAGAAGGCGGGCTTTATCAGAGGATCGGCGACCAGGATTCGGCAGTTCGGGCGTTTCTCAAGGCTCAGGAGCTTGATCCTCGCTCCCCAGTTCCAGTCTACTCCATCGGGATGAGCTTTTTCGCGCTCGGATACTACTTCAATGACCCCAAATACTACGATCGCGCGTCACGTCACTTCAGGTTAGCACTCGAATTGGATCCCCGGTTCAGTAAAGCGGAGTTCATGCTGGGTGTCATCGACGTAGTGAGATTTGCCCTGAACGATGCGAAGCCCCACTACGAGCGAGCCATCCAACTTGACCCTGAGAATGCCTACTACCACTTGCACTACGGTGTGTTGTTGAGCAGACTGGGAGATGATTCTGGGGCCCTCCACGAAGTAAGCCTTGCCGCGCAGTTGGATCCTAAGTACGCCCTGACGCATTTTAGCCTGGGAAACCTCCATTCGCGCCTCGGCCGCTACGAGGAAGGCAGAGCCGAATTGGAGACCGCCGTGAAGCTGAATCCACATCTGGCCAATGCCTTTTACAGTCTCGGCACTGTTTATCGTCATCTCGGATTAAAGGAAATGTCGCGAAAGGCATACGAGAACTTTCAAACGATAAAGCAGCAAGAGAACGTGCAAGATCCCGTTGAGGCTACGATTTCTTCAACAGACTTGTCTACGGTGATGGGGCATCCGTGAGCCAAGCCCCGGGGGTAAATCGCAGAGAGTGCGAAGCGCCGCCCTGTCCTAGCTCCTTTCCGGTGCAAAAATGACGCGTCCCGACCAGTATTTTCGCGGGGAGTGTAGCGCAAATTGTGGCAGAACGTTTCATTTTCTTGTTGACACGAACCAAGAAGAGATGATAGATTCGTAATCGATTATGTCGATTAGGAGGGCGAGACCTCGAGAAGCCTTGCTGCGCTGCCTCACCCGGCTGGCCCGCCGCGCCCTGTTTGGCACCCTCTCGGAGACCTACCGCACCTGTGGGCGGGAGGGCTGTCACTGCCATCAGGGGCAGAAGCATGGACCGCATCTGTACATGAGTTTTCGCGGCCCGGCGGGCAAGACCACCGGCTACTACGTGCCGGAGGCGCTGCGGACGGCGACGCGGCAGGGAGTGGCAGCCTGGCAGGAGCTGCAGGAAGTTCTGCGGCAGTTGGCGGAACTGAACCGGCAGCGGCTGTGGGCACGGAGAAGGGCTTCCCGGGGTGGGAGGAGCAAGCATGGTTCGTCGTCAACACGCGCAGCGCAGCATCTTCGAAATGATCCTGCCCGACGGGGAGAAGCTTTGGGATCCTGAGCTGCGGCGGATCGACGAGGTGCTGGAAGAGGAGGCCTTGATTGAGCCGGTGGAGGAGGCTTTGAGTCGACGCTGGCCGAAGAGTGGGGTGCGGGGTCGGCCGGGGACGCCGGCGGTTCGGCAAGGACCCCGACGACCCGAGACGGTTCGCGCAAGCTGCCTATTACAACACCACGGGCGTGCCAGTAGACGGGACGATCCGTACACGTTCGAAGGTCGCCGGCCACGCGCGCTTCAACTCGACCGGCGGCTTCAACCCGAATTACCCCCAGCGGATGATCAACCGCGTGTTCGAGTGCGGCGAGCCGTGTGTTTGGCAAGGGCAGAACAAGGTCATGTTCAAGTACATGCTGACAGCGCGGCGAGAACCCGACCTCTTCTTGGTTGTTGCGAGACAAAGCGAGATTGGTCGTCTCCACATTGGACACAGCGGATGGAAGTCTGGCGACGGGCTACTCATTTCATTTAGCGAATGCGGTGACGAGCAGGAATGCATGTTGCTCCTGCCCGCCTACGATTGGATACGGAGCGACGTCGGGACTTTCGTTCTTCAGCCAGTGACCGGTCGTCCCTGGATTGCACGCTTGCAATTAGTCGCATGACTTGTGCGGCGCCCCTTACGTTCGCTGTCATTCTGAGCAAAGCGAAGAATCTGGATCTGAAACTGGGAGATTAACAACGCGTTACATCAAAGACTGTATCAGCTTGAACTCCGAGCACGACTACCCGCTGCTTCGTCAGGTCTTGCGATCCGGCTTCGTCACACATGACCAATTGTTTGAGTTCATGCAGCTTGGCCAACACGAGTCGAATCGTTCAACTTTCAACTGGAGAGTCCGGCGGCTCACCATGCATGGCCTGATCGCGCGGCACACGGTTCCGTCCGTAAGCAAAGCCTTCGTGTATTCCATCACATCCGCTGGGGAGTTCGCGCTCGCGAGTACCGGTGAACAATTCCTCATCACACCCGCCAAGCCGGGCCGGAACGAGAAAGAACTTCAGGTTGCCCACTCGCTCGAACTCAGTAACATCCACCTCAGCCTGTTGCGCGCTGGCTTGCTCGTGCAGTGGGTGCCGGAACCCCAAGTGCGATCAAGGAATGCGACGATGGGTGTCGTCAATGGAAAGGTCTACGACGCAATTGTGACGGTTCGACTCAACGACTGTGACGCAACGTTCGCGCTCGAGTATGAAAGGACGGCCAAGAGCGAGGAACAGTATGCCGACGTTCTCAATAAGTTCGATTCGGAGAAGAACCTCGATCGCTTCTTATACCTTGCGTCCACCGAGGACGTGCTGAGGCTTGTGCCGTGGCAGTTCAGGAACAGCAAGCGTTACGTCTGCTTCGGGCTGCTGTCGGACTGGTATCGCCACTTGCTTGACACGGATGTATTCGACTGGACAGGCCATCAATACCGCCCGTTCCGCACCGCCATAATTGACAGCACCCATCCCGCCCAGGTTTCCGCAGCCGTGCTCTCCTGAACCGTTTGCCCAGCCTTTGACTATTTGTTGCCACTCTTTGACTATTCCGGAGGCCTCCGAAGCGACTGAGCAGCAAGGGGTTGGTTTCTGACTATATAGTGAAATCAGCCGTTTTCGTGCCGCAGACGACAGGTCCGGAGATGACGTGTGGCGACAGGTTGAGACGCGCCCGGAGACGCTGTCGGTGTGGTGTGCTGTTGCGTTTGTTACGTGCATGCTGATAGTGCGCATTGGGTCGTTACGTGTGCCGCGTGGTGCAGATTCTAGGCTGCGGCCAATTCCGGTCGGCATTTGGTGAGGAGTTAGTTGCGCTGGTTGTTTGTAAGGTTCAGGTGTTGAACGTCGAGCTATCGGTTGTCTTTTACAAGCGTATGATAACGTGCTTTATCATGCGCTAGGGCAGAAGCACAGCGGAATCATTCTTACTGCTCGCGAGGAGAGTACGAGGCGTGAAATTCGGCCGCAAACCGGGCTATCACGGCGCAGCAGATCCGCCGCGCCCGGAAGGTTGTCGGACGGAGCGACGCCGGTGGCTACCGCCTCCCGTCTTTTCTTCAGGACGCACTGTTTACAGAACTGTGCCGGAATCACCGTAGTCATCGGCCACAAATCTACTAGACCCCATGACGCCAAACACCTTTTCTAGATAGGGGGCGTCACTTTCATCGCGCACGAGTATCGTCGCGTCATCATCCCAGTCGGCCAACACTGCAAAGTGGAGTCTGGAGGCATCAAGCCCACGGAAGTAGGCAGTCAAGCGATTCCTGTCCTGCTTGATTTCGGTGTGAATCCAAACACCCTGTAGCTGCGCAAGCCTACTTTCTGGTCTAAACTTCTCGACGGTGTTCCGAAACAGCGCGGATGGATCTGGTGCGTTGGGCTTTCCAGGGTTCCGTCCAGCTTGCATTGCGGGCATCACTTGCCTGAGGTGATCGAGCGGATCCGTGATTCTGTTTTTCACGTCTAACAGGAGGGGGCGCCCCGCCTTCGGCTCTACTAGCCAGTCGATCGTCTTATTCCCCTCGCCGTGCCCTGTTACCTCAAAGTGCGCATTTGCGGATGCAGCCAGGCCGACGACCGGCCGCATCTCCACGACGACATCGACGTGCTTGGCCGGATCGGGAAGGCGTGCTAACCACTTCAACAGCTCCTCGGACCCGAGGCGAGACTCTGCCGCGTGCACGCTCCGGTAAAGACTCCGCACCTCTGGCGACTGCGTCGTGCCGAGCACAAGCTGACCGCCCGGCAAAGCATCATACGGCGGGCCATAGTCATATCGCCAAAGGTTCGTTAGTCTATCCCGCCAGACTGGCGCTGTCCGCAATGACTCTGGAAGAATCCTCGTAAGCCGCTCTGCTCTCTGGTCGGTATGGCCGAGTTTCGCTGCGATCTCACGAAAGACCCCGCCGATGTGGCTACGTTCAAGTATGAATTCAAGTGGAACGTTTGGCTCCGCCATCAGCACTCACTTCACCCACTTTCCTCGGCAATCAGCGTTGGAAGTGTCTCTCTTGGACCGGGTACAACAGCCGTGCCCATGCTAGTCCTCGTCCGTATCCCTGAAAGTTCTCTCTGAAAGCGGCCAGGCACTGCCAACACAGACGACCTTCATGCCCACCCGCCGGTACTTACCGCGCGAAGATTTGCACTGAACATTGCACGGGGGCTGTAGCCGGAAGATCAACAGACACTCGATGTCGTCCACGAGTGTCTTGCTGAGATTCATTCCTTCGGGCAGTTCGAACTCTGCGACTATCGGGCAATGGTTCTGCGTGTGCTCATTGACGCAATCCCAAACGGCACTCTTGGCGTCATATCTCCACCGCGCCCGGACGGTGGTCCCGTAGCATTTGCCAATGTAGTAGATCACTTGCCTTCTAGGAGCGAGATAGGCGTACAACGCCCGCTTATATCTCCACCGTACATCATCGTCATCCCCGATGTGGTGCCAGTGCAGCTTAAGAGTGAAATCTCGGGCCATAGATATGGAGCGTAGCAAATTTTCTCAGTTATTCAAACATATCGTCGTTTATGTTGGCTATCCCCCCATCCTAACGGTTCATTCGGCGCATCGACTCGGCCAGCCGGGTCAATGCAATTTGAAAAGGAGGAATTCACAAGATCATTGGTGTTACGCACGAGCAAGACGGCCGTGTAATTCAGCGGCTGTCCGTATCCACCAAGGTCTCCATCGGGCTACCACCCAATGGAGATCGCAACCATCCCACCAAGCTCGACCACTTCGTCTTCCTGCGCAAGAAGAAAACAGCCAACAGGGTCGAGTGGGAGATTGACCCGGAACTGACCAAGCACTATGGAGAGCAGTGCCGGGATCTTCACATTATGCTGATTGACGACGACATCGAAAACGTTTTCCCCAGCTCCTATGCTTGGTGGACGGCCACCGAGCGGAAGTGCTGGGGTGACGGTGTCACTGCTACCCGGCGCACGGCTGAGAAGCCTGCTGGCCAGCCTTGGACCACGTGCGGTAGCGGATGCCAGGAGCTTGCCAGCGGGCAGTGCAAACCGAGTGGAGATCTACGCTTCGTGTTGGCGGACTTCCCGCGGCTGGGGAGTGTCTGCCGCATCCACACGTGCTCTTACCGCTCCATTCGCCAGATCCACTCCGCCTTGCAGGAGATCCAAACCTTCACGGGTGGCCGCTTGGCCGGTATCACCGCTAAGCTGACGGTTCGCCCGGAGGAGGCCACGTACTTCGACCGCAAGGAGAAGAGGAAGAAGACTTCATCCATCTGGGCCCTGAGTCTTGAAGTTGAAGGCGACGACATGCGGAAACTCATCGCCAACCTGACTGAGAACGCGCGGCTCTTTGCGGAAACACGAAGGCTGCTCGGCTCGGGTGGCAAGATCTTGGAGGTGGTGGAGGACGAGCAAGAGCAGGCGCCAGAGGTCGCGGCTGAGTTCTATCCGGCCTCGGTGAATGGCTCTTCTGCGACCGAACCTACAGAAGCTGCTTCTCCTACGGAGACAAATGCTGGTTGTGCTCCGTCGAACTCGCCAGGTGAGACTCCGCCCCCTGGGAACGGTACCAAGGTTTCTGGCGGGAACGCGGTTGCCAAACCAAGCGCCTGTGGGACCCCCTCATCGCCGGCGCCCAACAATGGCAACGGTTCGGCTGCGAGTTCGGGATTCAACCAGCTTCGCAATGAGTTCCTGACAGCGGCACGCCGTGTTGCCACGACCAAGAAGCAGGCTATCGGTGAAGTAGTCGAGTGGGCCAGTGGAGGCACCTTCAAGTATGGTGATGTCGGCCGCATGACGGAGGCCGATACTCCGAAGCTGCGAGCGGCCACTGAACTCATGGCGTCGACCCTCGGTGGCGCAACGCACTGACCATGAGTGCTTTTCTTCCCTCCGTTGACCTGCTTTTGACCCCCCCCCCGCGTCAACGCTCTTGCCTAAATGAGCGGACGGAACTTCTCGGCCTGCATGAGGATGAGGATGGCCGGCAGTACCACTACCCCCGTGCTATTGCCAATCTTGCAACTCCCCTTTAAGCTGGAGAAGATGCTGAAGGGTGGAACGGCATCGGCCCGACCCGAAATGGCTCCGGGCGCGACCGTGGTTCCGGCAGAAGTAGAAACTTGAGTGAGGTGAACGATGGTCCTTGCCGCCCTAATCCTGATCCTCTCTACGGCGTTCTTCTTTTTCTATCTCCAGATCACTTGCCGACGCATCCTGCGCCGGCAATTCGAGCGAGAGTACTTCCTGGCCATTGTCAATGCCAGCCGCCTGGAGTTCCCTGCGGTGCGCCGGACATTGGAAGAATTCAACGCGCCCGTCGACTACCCCCGGGTGCGGATGATGCTCAAGTGCGATTTCCTGGCTCTTACTTACCTGCTCAAGAATGCCGCCAACGTGAACCAGCGCTATTCGCGTGAAGAGCGGTTGTTGATATTCTACTTCCGCCTGGTTCTCATTTCCCTGATCGCCCGGCATTGGCTGCGACTACGCGAAAAACCCGCTGTCCTGGACCTAGCGGTGATTCTCCAATACTTCGCCAACATCCTGGGCGAGCGTATGAATTCCGTCCGCTTCGGCAACCTGTCCGCCTTCGATTACCTACTGAGTTTCTAGCCGATCTATTCGGCAGAGAATTCCTCTCGTTTTACCACCCACATTATGGAGATATGTCGTCCACCTGACTTCAGGGAGGAGAAGATGCAGCGGCTTCGTCTAAATGCGCCCGTCAGCGTAGTGGCGCATTACTTCCACTTCTTCGTCAACCGCCGGGCCTACACCCTCCAGTCCAACCGGCCCCACCCGGAAAGCGCCCGGCATTACTACTACCGTCCCAAGGACAAGAAAACTGGCCAAGGCCTCAGCCTGACGCTGGACACAGTCTGTCGCCACCTCGAAGGCGAAATCACCATCGGCCTCTACTCGATCAACCCCGCCACCCAGTGCTCGAAGTGGGTGGCCATCGACGCGGACTATGAGGATGCGCTCGCTGATCTCCGCAAGCTCAGCTTCTACCTCAGGCAGGATGGGGTGGAGTCGGCTCTTGAGAAAAGCCATCGGGGAGGACATCTCTGGATATTCATGGCGGAGCCGCTCCCAGCGCGGGATTGCCGGATCTACGTTTGCGGCCTTGCCCTGCGGCTGGGTATCCCGGTCAAGGGTGGCAGGCAGCGAGAGGGGATTGAGATTTTCCCCAAGCACGATGCCTTGAAGCCCGGCAGGTACGGCAATGCCATCCGTGGACCGTTGGGCATTCACCGGGGCGCAGCTCAGCGCTTCTGGTTTGACGGTGCCGATGAAGATCTTGAGAAGCAGATGTGCTACCTGAATTCGCTCCC
>Ga0208692_1000904_pt1 | contig 18696 bp, 19 predicted proteins | sample June2015DPH_20_1_3_FD_184721 | JGI IMG/M metagenome (GOLD analysis project Ga0208692, IMG submission 184721) | Peatland microbial communities from SPRUCE experiment site at the Marcell Experimental Forest, Minnesota, USA - June2015DPH_20_100... | ecosystem: Environmental > Terrestrial > Soil >...
AGGTCGAGTTGGCAACCTCATAAGTTTGAATATGAAGAGCCCCTTCAAGCACTTTTGCCAAAGCCTTCAGCACTTCCGGATAGGTTGCGCGGTTATATGCTTCCGCGTCCTCTTTCCGATCCCACATACTGATTGCAACGGCTCCCCCTCCCTCGGAGGCTATCAAAGTGATTTCGTCTTGAAAGCCTTTCTGTTTTCGAAGCAGTGGAATGATTTCCTTCTCCATCGTCCGGCTAAACTCCCCAACGCTATTCGGCTTCAAATGTAGGGATATGTGACGAGCGAACATGGCAACCTCCCCGGTTGTCTTCTAAGAGGTAAGGCCGCAGATAACCCGACTTAGTTCAGGAGACCTGGAGAGTGTCTAGGAGAGGCTCATCTCATTAACCATACTGATTGAATTAACTTTACTTGTCAAGCTCATTATGCGAGATTCTAATTTAAGAGGGTTAAGTGAACTATGTACGGTTAACCTTGGGGAGGATCCCATGGACCTACCTTTAGTTATCAGGCAACGACTCGAACAACTGGGACGTGAACAGAGAGACTTGGCGGTTGCTGCCCAGGTCACGGAGTCTTACATATCGCAGTTGCTTACCCGGAGGAAAGCGCCACCCGCACCTGAGCGGACAGATATCTATGGGAAGATCGAGGAATTCTTGAAGTTCCGAAGCGGGGAGCTTACAAAGCTGGCTGAGCAACAGCGCCACGAAGCACTAAAACGAAAATTGGCAGACCCACCGGCGCCGTTGTTTAAAGAGGTTCGAGAGTTGGTGCTAAGAAAGTGCAAACCGGACAAACAGAAACAAATAGCGGCGATTTTCGAGAAGCAGCCCTTCGGTGAACTCGAACTCCTGGTCACGCAGAAGCTTTTGGATGTGGTCAAGAAAGTCGCCAGACAAGAACTGGAAAGTGAAAACTGGCTCCGCTTGGTGGCCAGGCTCAGCCACCGGAGCTACGAAGAGATGCGGGTGGGGATTCTCGAGTTCCTGGATACAGACATCTTCAACGTGTCGATTGAGAACTGCGTCTCGTTCTTGGATCCGCTGATCGAATTCTGGGATATCGACCTTGCGACTTTCGGTTTGGAAATCGTGTTAAACCGCAGAGTGGCCCCTGGGCACCCCAAGAAGTTTGAGTTCGTGGAAAAGGATCTCGAACCGTCCTTGGAGGAAGAGCCGGGGCTCAGAGAATTCCTCAAGGATGCTTCTCTCAGTGGCGGCGCCACCGAGGATGAAATCGCCTTTCTGAAGAAGCTGCGATTCAAGGAAAGACGGCCTACCCCACTCTATTATTACCGGGAGTTGCAAAACCTAAGAGACCCTCTTCATTTTCGCACCGCGAAAGCCGCTTAGGACGTATATGCCAGCCGCGCGACCGGCAGCGCAAACCTGCGAGGCAAAGCATGGTAAGATACGCGGCGGAGGATCGCCAAGCAGGCTCCAAGCTCATGGCTTGCAGAACCCACATTGGCCTATTCACCATGATGATGGTGGCTGCGACTGCCTTACCCGCAGGGGCGCAGCTCTTGCCGCAAGTAACCCCAAAGCCAGCGAAAGCGCCCGCCACGAAGCCCGCCCAGATCGTAGTCGAGACCTCCCCCAACGCCGAGGTCTACCTCGATGACCAATACACAGGCCGGGCGAGTCCGGAAGGCCGGCTGGTGATTGGCAACCCAAAACCAGGAGAGCACAACCTGCGGGTCTCACTCACCGGCAAGAGAGATTTCCAGGAGAGGATAACTGTAGTGGCGGGGAAAGAGGTGAGAATCGAAGCCACGCTCGCGGACCTGCCGGGGAGCATCCTGGTAAGAACCACGCTGGGCGCGGCGGTCTTTCTGGACAACTCGAATCGAGGGGTCGCAGACGCCAGTGGACAACTCACGGTTTCGGAGGTAGCTACCGGCGTTCACGCGCTGCGGATCGCGGCGCCCGGCAAGAAGGATTTCAGCCAGACAGTTAACGTATCCAGCGGGCAAGAAAGCCGCGTCGAAGCTGCGCTCGCAGACCTACCGGGGAGCATCCTGGTAAGAACCACGCCGGGCGCTGAGGTCTCTCTAGACAATTCGAGTCGAGGGGTTGCAGACGCCAGTGGACAACTCACGGTTTCGGAGGTAGCTGCCGGTGTTCACGCGCTGCGGATCGTGGCGCGCGGCAAGAAGGATTTCAGCCAGACAGTTAATGTATCCAGCGGGCAAGAAAGCCGCGTCGAAGCCGCGCTCGCGGACCTGGGCCCCACCGCGGGACAAGTGCGCGAGAACCCCAAGGATGGGCTCAAGTATGTCTGGGTACCGCCTGGAAGTTTCACGATGGGCTGTTCGCCTGGAGACAACCAGTGCTACGACGATGAGAAACCATCCCACCGCGTGACGCTCAGCAAGGGTTTTTGGATCGGGCAGACGGAAGTTACGGTGGGCGCCTACAAACGCTTCGCAGCGGCTATGGGGCGGCAAATGCCGGCTGCTCCGAGCTTTAACAGCGGCTGGGCGAACGAGAACATGCCTATCGTCAACGTGACCTGGGGTGAAGCACGGGAGTACTGTACGTGGTGGGCGGGAGGGCGGCTGCCGACGGAAGCGGAGTGGGAGTATGCGGCCCGAGCTGGAAGCACGGAGGCCCGATACGGCGACATTGACGAGATCGCGTGGTACGGCGGAAACAGCGGGGGCCAAACGCACGCGGTCGCCCAAAAGCGCGCCAATGGGTTCGGGTTGTTTGACACCCTCGGGAACGTGTGGGAGTGGGTGAATGACTGGTACGACGAGAAGTACTATCAGAGTAGCCCCTCCCAGGACCCCGCGGGCTCGACGAGCGGTCAGCAGCGCGTTCTACGGGGCGGGTCTTGGCTCAACCTTCCCATGGTCGTCCGCGTTTCGTACCGCGGCGAGAACTATCCAGGCTCCAGGATCGACCGCAACGGCTTCCGTTGTGGCGGGGAAGTGGTTAATCCTTGATTCTTTTTCCTTTTCCCTTGAGATATAGGGGGTGCCGGGGGCAAACGCCCCCCAAGCGCTAACTTAACTGTCAGGCGGGCTCGAACGCCCGTTAGGGCGATTTAGCGCAGCGGAAGCCGATAAGGGGTGAACGCGTAGAGGCGTGGTCAAGGTTACGGGTTGTGGCGGTCACGTGGTCTTGGTCGGATTTGAAGGAGCCTCCGCGAATGACCTTGGCGTCATCAGGAATAGCAAATGCGGAGGTCTGTCCGGGGTATGGCTTGTAGTCGTCGGAGCACCACTGCCAGACATTGCCGGACATATCGAGAACTCCGAAAGGGCTTGCGTTCTTCGGGCGAATGCCCACCGGCTCCGGGTGATCCAAGCCACCTTCGAGACTGTTTACAAGCGCCGAACTGAAGCTATTTCCCCAGGGGTAGAGTCTGCCATCCGTTCCACGCGCTGCGAATTCCCATTCGGCTTCAGTCGGCGGCCGCCCACCCGCCACGGCCCGCTCGCAATACTCCTGCGCGTCCTGCCACGAGATATTGGTGGCAGCCCAAGCAGCCTGCGAGTCTGGATACGTCGCAGGCTCGCCTTTGCTTTTCTGAAGAAACCCGCTGTATTGAGCCTGCGTGACAGGTTCCTTGTCGATGTAGAATGGCGCGACTGTCACGGAATGGGCAGGGCTTTCTTGGGCGTCCGGGGCGTTGTCACGACCCATGGTAAACGTGCCTCCGGGAATGTACACCATTCCGGACGGAGCTGAGGAAGCAGATTGTGGAGGAGCTTGCTGCTTCTGCAAAGGCTCAATGATCGCTCCCTGTGGAATAGGGACAGAGGAAGCAGGTCCTGGAGGAGCTTGTTGATTCTGTGGTTGTTGCTGCGCCGAATGGGAAAAATACCAGATGGCCCCCGCCGCGACGAGTATGATCAGGGCGCCAAGACCGGCGTACTTCATCGTCTTGCTTGCCTCCGGCACGGTTCTGAACTGAGGAGTTGGTTTGGTGACGCGGTCCTTCGAAGCGGGAACTGACCTCGCACTGGGCGCAGGGCTGGGGGACGGAGCAGGCTCCGGAGCCGCAGCGGAACCCTGAGATTCCAGGCGCGGCGGCGGAGTCACTGGCTGTAGCGCGGGCGTCTCGCCCGCTGTGGCGCGGGCATCCTGCCCGCGCGCGGGAGCGGGACGCTCTTGCGACAGCGGGCGAGACGCCCGCCCTACAACTGCCGATTCTACGGGTACCTCGGGTTGGCGAAGACCGCGCGATTCAGGGACCGGAATACCGCGTTCAAGCACTTTCGTTGTAGCTAGTGGCACTGGTGATTCTGCTTCGGGTTGCGATGAGGCCGCGCGGGCGAAATCGTGCGCGAAATCCAGTGTAGACGGGTAACGCTGCTCGCGGTCCTTGGCCAGGGCTTTCATCACCGTGGCTTCAACCTGAGGGGAGACCGGCAAACCCGGGGCGACAGCCCGGAAAGGCGGTGGTTCCTCCAGCATGTGCTTACGCACGTAGCCAAGCGGCGTGTCAGAATGGAAGGGCACACGGCCCGCCAGCATTTCATAGGTCACGACACCCAACGAGTAGATGTCGGAGCGCCCGTCCAATTGATCGCTGCGCATGCCCGAGGCCTGCTCGCAGGACATGTAAGCAGGTGTCCCAAGCACTGTTCCGGTGAGCGTGTGGGTGGCGGACTCGCGCAGCTTGGCGATGCCAAAATCGACGACCTTGACCATCAGCTCACCTTCGTCACCGCGCGTCAAGAAAACGTTATCGGGCTTGAGGTCGCGGTGGATGATGCCGAGTTTGTGCGCGGCGTTCAGCCCGCGCGCTACTTGCGAGAGAATCTCAGCGCACTCTGCCACGGGCAACGCGCCGCGCGTGCGAAGCGCTTGGCGGAGCGTCTCGCCCTCCAGGAATTCCATCGCGATGTAGGGAGTCCCATCGTCGGATTGGCCCGACTCGTAGATGGTCACGACATTGGCATGACGGATTCGCGCCGTGGAGGTCGCTTCATCGTGAAAACGCAGGAGGAACTCGGGATCATCCAGCAGCCGGCGGCTCAGAACCTTTAACGCCACGGGGCGATTCCCGAGGCCGATTTGCTCCGCGAGAAAGACCGCTCCCATGCCTCCCACACCCAGCTTTTTGACGATTCGATAACGCCGCGCGAGACCGCTGGCAAGCTCGGACTCGGTAACACTGGAAGCGGAAGGAAGCGGCGTGCCGTCTTTCAGACAGAAATCTGCATCGTCGGGATACGTTCGCTGGCATTTAGGGCAGGTGCGCACCGTTACTCACCGAGCCGTCGAGGGGCTGTTGAGCCATGCATATACTACAACTCTTCGTGTCTACGGGCAACGGAGCTTCTGAGCACGGACCGCCGCTCGGCCCTCCCCACCCTGCGGGGCAGGCTCCGCGCGTCGGCAGTGTTCTAACATGCGACGTAGGGCCGGGGCTTGCCCCGGCCTGGCTGCCCCAAGGGGCCGCCCTACATTCTAATTGGGACACTACCCAAAATTCTGTCCTTTTTGCAGTTTTCTGGCGTATTTTATAAACGCATCACTTCACTTTCTTTCAGGGAGCGAGATGGCGATGAAAGCATTGTTCTTTGAAGGCATTCATGAGGATGCAGTCGCAACATTCTCCCGCGCCGGCTATGATGTCAGGACCCTGCCCGGAAGCCCGGATGCAGCCGCACTTGTTCAGGAAATCCGAAATGTTGCCGTGCTTGGTATCCGGTCCAAGACAAGAATCACCAAGTCCGTTCTTGAATCTGCTCCTGAACTACTTGTGGTAGGCGCCTATTGTATCGGAGTCGAGCAAATTGACTGCGCCAGTTGCACCGAACAGGGCATCGCGGTGTTCAATGATCCCCACAGCAACACCCGATCGGTGGCAGAGCTCGCCTTGGGGGAAATCATCATGTTGGTGCGGAGGGTTTTTCACACCAGCTTCGCTCTCCACCGCGGCGCTTGGCAAAAAAGCTCGAAAGGTTGCCATGAAGTTCGTGGCTTGACACTCGGCATCGTGGGCTACGGCAAGATTGGCTCTCAACTTTCTGAATTGGCAGAGGCTGTGGGGATGAAAGTCATCTTCTGCGATGTGGCGGAGGTTCTGGCGCGAGGGAACGCAAAGAACTGCGCGTTTCCGGAGCTGCTTCAAACCGCGGATGTGGTTTCCCTTCACGTTGACGGCAAACCCCAAAACAGGAATTTCTTCGGCGAAGAAGAGTTCCGCATGATGAAAAGGGGATCGGTTTTCCTCAACTTGAGTCGAGGTTTCGTGGTCAATCATGAAGCCCTGGCGGAAAACCTGAAGAGCGGCAAGCTGAGCGGGGCGGCCATTGATGTTTTCCCCGAAGAGCCGGGCAGCGGGGGAGTTTTTTCCAACTCGCTCCAGGACCTTCCCAACGTTATTCTGACCCCGCACATCGGAGGAAGCACCGAGGAAGCGCAGCAAAGCATTGGACAATTCGTTTCGGCGCAGATGTGCCGTTACTTGCAAACCGGCGACACCAGGCTCAGCGTGAATCTGCCCCACTGCCAACTCGAGAGCGCCCCCACGAATCACAGGCTGGCGCACATTCATAGGAACATTCCCGGAATGTTGCTGGCCATAAACCGGGTGTTCGCGGATCGAGGCATCAACGTGGAACGACAAGTCTACGACACCAAGGGGACGGTCGGGTATGCCATCCTGGACATCAATCATGAGTGGGACGACGGCCTCATCGCCGCGCTCCAAGCCATACCCAGCACCATCAGATTCAGGGTTCTTTAGCGAAGCCTTGGCCCTTTCATTCCCTATTCCCCATTCCCTAAGATCAGCCAGGCTCACCCTGCCGCTCGAGAGCTTGAAAAGCGTGAACTTTGCGCTCCCGCTCTCCCCCCAAAGAGCTTTGAAGACAAGTCCGCACTACTAGGTCCCGTCGCCCCGCCAACTCGTTGCGATTCGTAAGCACGTGTAGTGGTAGAATCAGACTCACCTCTGTTATGGCCCTGAACGAATCTGACACTCGCGCCAAGCTCATCGACCCGGCTATTCACGCCCGCGGTTGGACGGAAGACCTAATTCGCCGCGAAGAGACCGCCGGGGCCATCGAGATCATTGACGGAAAGCCCCGCAAGCGAGCCAAAGGCCGGGTGGATTACGCCCTGCGCATCAAAGTCAACCTGGAGGCACAGCCCGTCGCCGTGGCGCTCATCGAGGCCAAGGCTGAAAACCTTCCACCGACTCACGGGCTAGAGCAAGCCAAGCTCTATGCTTCCTGCAAGAGGCTGAATGTTCCCTTTGTCTTTTCGACAAACGGGCACCTGTTTGTCGAGTTCGACCGCAGCACCGGCATAACCTCAAAGGCACGCCCGCTTTCTGATTTCCCATGCCCCGCTCATTTGCGCGCACGGTACGAAGGCACAATGGGATTCTCCCTGGCAGATCCAGTGGCCGCGCCATTACTCGCCCGGTATCCAGGGGGAGAGGCAACGCGGCGTTATTATCAGGATGCCGCCATCCGCGCGGTTCTCGAAAAGGTCGCGCGATGCGAGAAAACAGGGCAACCCAAACGCGCATTGCTTTCGCTTGCCACCGGCTCGGGCAAGACATTTATCGCTGTCCAGATTCTCAGGAAGATCGCCGACGCTGGCAAGCTTCGACGGGCGCTCTTTGTATGTGACCGCGACGAGCTTCGCACCCAGGCTTTGGGAGCCTTGCAGAACGCCTTTGGAACCGACGCGGCGGAAGTTTACAAAGACCCCGACGGAAGGAACCATGCCCGAAATGCTCGAATCCACATCGCCACGTACCAAACGCTCGACGTTGATACAGAGGAGGGGACAGCAAACTTCCTAACCACCTACTACCCGCCAGACTACTTCAGCCACATTGTAATTGACGAGTGCCACCGTTCAGCATGGGGCAAGTGGTCGCAGGTTCTCACACGCAACCCTAACGCGGTGCAAGTCGGCCTCACTGCCACCCCGCGTCATCTGGAAGTGAGCGAAAAGACGAAGGAGGCCCAAGCGGACGCGGAAATTACCGCCGATAACATCCGACACTTCGGCGAGCCGGTCTACGAATACGACATGAGCCAGGGCATTGAGGATGGCTACCTCCCCGCATGCGAAATCCAGAAGGGGCGTGTGAACCTGGACGAAACCGGCATCACTATTGACGACATCCTCGCCCGCAACCCTGTGGACGCCAACACCGGCCAGCCTATCACGCGCGAGCAGTTGCAGGAGCTATACGACAAAACCGAATTCGAGGACGCCATCCTCCTTCCAGATCGCGTGCTCGCCATGACGCAGGACCTCTTCAAGTATTTGCTCGAAACAGGCGGCCCTGAACAGAAGACCATCATCTTCTGCGTGCGCGACCGCCATGCGGATGATGTGGCCATTGCCATGAACAACCTTTATGCCGCATGGTGCAAGGAAAACGGCAGAACACCAGCCCAGAACTACGCTTTCAAGTGCACGGCTTCGGTCGGTGGCGCCAGCTACATCGCCGACCTGCGGGGCGGCTCACGCCATCACTTCATTGCCACAACCGTGGAGTTACTTACCACGGGCGTGGATGTTCCCGTAGTGCGCAACATTGTTTTCTTCAAGTACGTGCGTTCGCCCATCGCCTTTTATCAGATGGTGGGACGCGGCAACCGCCTTGATGCTGCCACAAACAAACTCATGTTCCGGGTCTATGATTACACCGACGCGACGCGGCTCTTCGGGCAGTCGTTCGTCAGCAAGATTGTGACGCCACGCAAGCGCCGAGAAGGCCCTGAGCCGCCACCAACCGAACCAACCATCCAGGTGGAAGGTTTTGAAGTCCATGTCACCGACGCGGGGCGCTACATTGTGACCAACGTGGATGGCCGGGCTATGCCGGTAACGGTGGAGGAATACAAGCAAAGGCTCGCCGCTAAGCTCGTCGAGGAGGCGCCGACGCTTGAAGCGTTCCGTACCCGATGGATCACCCCGCAGGACCGACGTGAGATGCTGGGGCAGCTTCCGGACGGTGGAAGATCGGCCTTTCTGATTCGGGCACTTGAGGACATGACGGATTACGACCTCTATGATGTGTTAGGGGAACTGGGCTACGGGTTGAACCCGCGCACGTCTGCTGAACGCGCCGATGCGTTCGGCTACAAGCACGCGGACTGGCTGAAAACTCTCCCCCCGGCAGCCTCAGAAACTCTCCGAAGACTGGCCGCCCAGTTTGGACACGGCGGAACCGACGCGCTGGAAAACCCGCACGTCTTTGAGATGTCCGACGTTCGAGCGGCTGGAGGACTCGAAGCCCTGCGAGTGATTGGCAACCCCGCTGCTGTCTTGCGCGAAACCAAAGAGCGGCTTTTTGCGGCATAACGCGGGTGATTTACACCCGCCTTGAGAGGAGGTCCGAGGTGGCTAGTGAAGAGGCTGATGCGGTAATAGGCGAGAGAATGATCGAAGTGAAGATACGGTTTTGGACCAACGACATTTCGGGTGAATCGGGAAAGATAATTCCCAAGCACGCCTGGAGCAGTGGCGTTGTCCGAATGGAGCGCAATCCATCCCACGGCATCGTTCCTCGGCACCCTAAACCCTTCCATTCCCTTCTGGATGTCGGGGCCGTAGTCGAGAAGGTGCTTATCGAGCACGGCGTCGTGTTGCACCCCAGCCGGCGAATGCAAAAGTATATTTCGGAGCGTGGGCAGCCGAAATGACGGACCGTTCACATTCGTTGCCGGACGGCTGGCGCTGGGTGCGGATTGGAGAAATATCCGAGGTGTCAACGGGAGGAACACCTGCCACTGGCCATCCAGAATTCTACGGCGGGAATATTCCTTGGCTCAAATCAGGGGACGTCAAAGGGACGTGGATTGATGAAGTGCCAAATCGAATAAGCGAATTAGGGCTAACTAATTCAAATGCTAGACTCCACCCAATAGGAAGCGTAATGCTAGCGATGTCAGGCCAAGGTAAGACGCGAGGGACCTCGGCGATCCTGAGAGTATCCAGCGCTTGCAGCCAATCGGTCGCAGCTATTCTGCCCAGCAAGGAAGCGATTCCCGAAATCATCCACTTCGCATTGGTAAGCCAGTACGAGAATATTCGAAGGCTGACGGGCGACAATGAACGTACCGGCCTAAACCTTAAGCTGGTCCGCAACATCGCGTTTCCCCTGCCATCGCTGGAGGAGCAAAAGCGGATTGCGACGATCTTGATTGACCAGACGGCGGCCGTGGAGCGGGCGCGGGCCGCAGCCGAAGCCCAACTTGAAGCCGCCAAAGCCCTCCCCGCCGCCTACCTCCGCGCTGCCTTCTCTGGCCCCGAGGCCAAACAGTGGCCGACGAGCCAGTTGGGAATGTTGTGCGACATTCAACTTGGAAAAATGCTCTCCCCCGCAAGTAGGATCGGCCTTCGCCCTCGCCCATACCTACGTAACGCAAACGTGCAGTGGGGAAGATTTGACCTTGCCGACATTGCTCGAATGGACTTCACAGAAGATCAGGAGAGGAAATTCGCCCTGAGATCTGGCGACCTGCTTGTGTGCGAAGGAGGCGAGCCCGGGCGAGCGGCGGTCTGGGACGGCCAAATTCCATCGTGTCTATACCAGAAAGCGATTCACCGTCTCCGGCCAATTAGTAACGAGGTTGACGCGCATTTCGTAATGTATCGCCTGTGGATGGGAGCCCTTCAACAAGAATTCGTTGAATCCCATGCGAAGACAACAATCGCGCACCTTCCTGCGGTCCGGTTACAGCGGTTGCCTATCCGAGTCCCCACTGTCCCCGAGCAACAACGCATCGCGGCGACGCTGAAGGAGCAGATGGCCTCGGCAGACCGGGTGCGCAAGGCAATCGAGGGAGAACTGGACGCCATCAACAGACTGCCCGCCGCGCTCTTGCGCCGGGCCTTCAATGGAGAGTTGTGACATGGCAGATCAAGAAACGGTTTGGTGCATTCATGCGGGCGAGAGCAGTGCTGCTGAGAAACTGTTCCTCGAAAAGAAATTCGTGGCCTTGAGTTGGCCAGCCATGGCCGACCTCTCAAAAATCAAACCGGACCGAGAGGCGTTCAAGGCTAAGCTTGGCGAGACATATCCTCGGGAAAAACCTGGAGCCATCCCAACGAAGGCCGGGGAGCTATTTCGTTTCGTGCACGAGATGGCCATAAACGACATCGTTGTATATCCGTCCAAGGTGGACCGGCATGTTCACATAGGTCGGGTGCAAGGGAACTACACGTACCGGCCGGAGCTAGACGAAGACTATCCACATCTTCGTGCAGTGCAATGGCTCAAATCGGTCCCCCGCCTATCCTTCACCCAAGGTGCACTCTACGAAATTGGGGGAGCTCTGGCTTTCTTTCGGGTAAAGACGCACGCGGACGAATTCCTGGCAGTCCTTGCGGGAATGCCACTGGCTCCCCCAGTTGCCGAAGACACCACGACAATAGAAGTCGCTGAAGAAATCGAAGAAACCACGAGGGATTTTGTTTTGAAACGGCTCTCCCAAGAGCTAAAGGGCCACCCACTCGAGGGATTTGTAGCCCACCTGCTCCAGGCTATGGGTTACAGGACTCGTGTTTCCCCCGAAGGGCCAGACAGCGGAGTTGACATCCTCGCACACAAGGATGAACTTGGGTTCGAGCCACCCATTGTCAAAGTGCAAGTGAAGAGCACAAGCGGGAGCATCGGTGAGCCGGTTGTCTCGCAGCTAAACGGAAAGCTCACGACAAATGAATGCGGACTACTTGTAACCCTCGGGACCTTTACCCCGCAGGCCCGCAACTTCGCCCGAAGCAAGAGCAACCTTCGGTTGATTGACGGGGAAGAATTGGTCTCGCTGATCTACCAGCATTACGAGCAATTCGACTCGCGCTATAAGGGCCTCTTGCCATTGAAGCGGGTTTACGTTCCCCAGCCCATCGAAGAAGGAAACGAGTAGAACATGGCTCGTAACGGGAGAAATGGAAACGAAAAGCGCCTCGCGACTCAACAGTCGGTGAACGGTGCCATCAAGTCCATCTGCGACATCATGTGGCGCTCGAACTGTGCCGGGGCGTTCGGCGGGGAATTGTGATGACGCGGTTCACCTGCCCCTACCTGGACACCGAGGTCGAGTTGAGCGCCGAACGCGAGCGGCATATCCAGGAACGCCATCCTGACCTGCTGCCTGCCTATCGCGACCAGCTAAGGCAGGCGCTCGCGGATCCAGACCAGGTGCGCGTGAGCGCCCGGCTTGGGAATGCCCGCCTTTTCTCGCGCTGGTTTGGTAACATAAGGGGTGGGAAGCACTTGGCGGTCGTTGTACTGAGCGAGCCCTCGGGACGACACTGGGTGGTGACCGCGTACCTGGCAAGGAAACTTGCCGAAGGAGTGGCAGAATGGAAGCGAAACTGACCTTCAAGTACGACCGTGAGGCTGACATCTTGCATATCGACAAATGTCCGCCTTACGCCGACCAGGAATCTGAGGAGCTGGGCGACGATGTGGTAGCCCGGCTCAACCCATCTACCGGCGAGATCGAGAACCTGGAAGTCATGTTTTTTTCCACCCGGCTTCTGCGCGGTGACCTGTTCCAGTTGCCAGTGACGGCAGATTTGCGCCTTGCGGTGTAGCCCCTCGTGCCCCGACCTCCAAAGAACGCGAACAGCAACGCAAAAGCCTTCGGCAGCCAGCAATCGTTAAACGCCGCTGTCAAGTCGATCTGCGACATCATGCGGCGGTCGAATTGCGCTGGGGCGCTGCAATACGTCCCGGAACTCACCTGGATTCTCTTTCTCCGCATTCTCGACGAGCAGGAAGCCAAGGATGCCGAGCGCGCTGAGGCCGTCGGCGCAGAACTCATGCCGTCGCTGGAAGTACCTTACCGCTGGCAGGATTGGGCAGCGCCGGGTGGACCCAAGCGCCAAGAACTTGCAGGCGGCACGCTGGGCGCATTCAAGGGCTTTGTGGATGGAGAATTGATTCCCCACCTAAAGAAGCTGAAGGAGCGTCCGAACGCTACCGCCCGGCAAAAAGTTATCTCGGAAATCTTCTCCGGCATTGACCGCACTCGCATCGATACCGAGCGGAACCTTTTGGACGTTCTCGACAAGGTCCACGAGATTAGCGGCGAAAACGTGGACACCACGCACGTCTTCACTCTCTCCCAGGTCTATGAAGGCTTGCTGCTCAAGATGGGAGAGAAAGGGAACGACGGCGGCCAGTTCTTCACCCCGCGGGAAATCATCCGCGCCATGGTGAGAGTGATTGACCCCAAGGTTGGCGAAACGGTTTACGACCCCGGCTGTGGGACGGGCGGCTTTCTGGCGCAGTCGTTTGAGGACATGGCCGGGCCGAACAATCGCGACATCACTTCGCCCGACCAGCTTGAAACCCTCAAAGTGCGGACGTTCTATGGCCGTGAAAAGGACAACGCCATCTACCCCATTGCACTTGCCAACCTCGTGCTGCATGGGATGGATGAGCCGCACGTCTGGCACGGCAACACCCTGACTGGAGCCGAGACTTACGGTGGATTGTTCGCAGGCGCTCCGGCGCTCTATGACGTAGTGCTGATGAATCCACCTTTTGGCGGCAAAGAAGGCAAGGAAGCCCAGACACGCTTTGCTTACAAGACCGGAGCAACGCAGGTGCTCTTTCTTCAACACGTAATCGACAGTTTGAAGGCGGGCGGACGCTGCGGGATCGTTCTGGATGAGGGCGTGCTGTTCCGCACGAATGAGACGGCCTTCGTCCAGACCAAACGCAAGCTGCTGGACGATTGCGACCTCTGGTGCATCGTGAGCCTGCCGGGTGGCGTGTTTACGGCGGCGGGCGCGGGAGTGAAAACGAATCTGCTTTTCTTCACCAAAGGCGGGCCCACGGAAAGGATTTGGTACTACGACCTTTCGGACATCAAGGTCGGGAAAAAGACTCCGTTCACACTGGAGAAGTTCGAAGACTTCTTCCGCCTGCTACCGTCTCGCGCCGACAGTGAGAGAAGCTGGACCGTCCCCCGCGCCGACATCGAAGCCAAGAATTTCGACCTGAAAGCCGTCAACCCCAACGCCAAGAGTAACGAGGACACGCGGACGCCCGAAGAGCTGCTGGACCTCATCGAAGCTAAAGGCAAGGAAATAGGCGAGGCGCTGTCTGCACTCAGATCACATAAGAGCGGCTAATAATCACCCGCTGGCTTGACTGCCAAGGTGTAGCGGAAACTTTAGCGGGTAGTGCCGACTCTCGTCTTTCAGAGAGTCTCCGGCGTTTCCTTCAAATCCGCGTTCCTTCATTTACCAGCAACCCTACACGATCGACCGACAAAATGGGATTCTCGCGCACCTCGCTGTCCAGACACCCAGCGTAATCGCGCTTGCCAGCACAAGCCGCAGAGTCTCTGGAGAACGGGACTCTCCGCATCGCAATACCGTAATTTCTTGTTTTCTTGCAAACATTTCGCCCCCGACGCGGGGCCGAACGGCGTTCGGCCCCGGGCCAGCGCCGCTGGCCCCTACGCCTGGTGCCCGCAAGCAGAAGCAGCGGAAAGGGGCGCGGGGTGGCGCGAGAGGCGCTGCCATTAGGCTAGATACATCGGCTACTACCAAGCGGGCAGGCCGGTAAGTGTGACAAAACGATACACATATCTACTTTCCTGCATATCCCCTGAGACAGTTCTAACCCATTGAAAACACAGGTGAATTTGATGTTGTGGGCGCAGGACGCTCCAAAAAATGAGAAGAGTGGCGCAAATGGAAATCACTCCTCTGGAAGGCGGCAATGTATTTTCCAGCGGCCGCAACCTCCAGCCCGAGTTGCCTCAAGCCAACATGGTTGCATTGTTCTATACTGCCTATGAGGTCGCAAGCGGAGGCTGGCAGCTTTATTTGTTCTCCTATTCATCGCCGCATCGCTGTTAGTCGCGACGCTATCTTGCGGCGGGGGAGGAAGCACAGGGAGCGCGCCGCCGCCCCCTCCCCCGGTGACGTTCACGATCACCGTTCAGGCGAGCGGCGCGGGAGTCAGCACGCCTCAGAACATTGGGTCACTGACCATTACAGTGAACTGATTCTCGACATGCCCATTGAGTGGGGGAGAAAAACATGGCTATAAAGAGTTTTTCTCTAGTGGCTAGAATTAGTACAGATAATCCCACAGCAATTGCTATAGTCCTGGGCAAGGTCGTTCCTCAGGGTGTCATCGAAGAGACAGCAGACCATGAATTTCTCGTTAAGGCAGAGTTTGTTGGGGAGAATGCGCGGGAGCTCAATCGCTCCTTGCTATCGGAGTTGCGCAGGGTAGAGAAGAAGACCAGGCTGCGCGCGGAATGGACCTCAGGCAATACAACTGAAAGGTTTTTTGATTACGTACCAAAAGCTAAGACAGCGGCGAAATAAAGCCGGCAGCCGTGATATCGCCGCAGGCCAAAATGCGCGGAACTAGCAGGTCCGGCTTGCCGAGCAGCCACCATAAAGAACCGCAGAGTAATGCGCTACCGCACATGACTGTGCGCTCAGGGTCACTCCATCCACCGTCGGCTGCCAGCGGTTGTTAGACCCCACGCTTCGGGAGCGCCATGGGCTGGTTGAAATGCTCAACGAACGGACAGTCCTTCCTTGGTAGCGTTCCACGCCGATCTTGCTTTCTTGAAGCCAGAAAACACCAGTGAATGCATAAGGGGGACGGTAGATAGATGGTGGCATGGCCGGCCGCGGCGGATTGGGGAAGAAAGCCCCAGGCATTGAGCAGAATCCGCCGCTTCTGCCGCACCAGCTACAAAAGTCAAGTTTCAGCGAATTTGGCCGATTGCCAAGCTGAGGAGTGTGAGACTCTCCGCATTGGTAAGCTCAAACAGAGCGGAAAAATGCCGGGATGCTTCTCCGGCCCAGGCCGGCGGGATCCCGCTCTGCGGGACGGACCCGGAAGTGGTATGATAAGGATTCCGAATGGAGAGGTGCCCCGCGAGAATGATAGGTGGCACGCCGAAAAAGCCTCTCCACACGTCGATTCCAAGGCAAGCTCCTTAAGCCGGAGATGCGCGCGAGGGGAAAAGAGGCTCTGTCATGACGATCTTAATTGCCGATGACGATCGTGGCTTGGTGCTTCTTTTGTCGAGGCATTTGATCAAGAGAGGATTTGAGGTCGCCGGCGCTTATGATGCAATGCAGGCTTCCATTACGGCAATTCGACAACCCATCGATGCGGTGATTCTCGACATCAGCATGCCGGCCGGAACCGGCTACGAGGTGCTGAAACGGATGCGCTCCAATCCGAAAAGCAGCCTGATTCCGGTCATCGTGCTCACCGGCAGCATCCAGCCTGGGGAAGAGCAAAAGGTAAAAGCTATGGGCGCCGACGCATATCTCAAAAAGCCCGTGGACCTGGCACAACTGGATAGCCTCATAGCTGGACTGCTGGGTGTTCCTGTGGACTCTGCCCAGTCGGGAATCCCTGCCAGCAGCCAGTCCGCGCCCGAGAAGAAATGAACCTGCTCATAGGTGTAATACAGCGCCCCCCTGGGCCGTAACCAAAAGCAGATTCTTCGCTCCGCTGCGCTTCGCTCAGAATGACATGTCATCCTCAAAATGACATGTCCTCCTGATCCCCCCCTGCGGGAGAAGGATCTGCTTTTCTTTGCGCCGGGCGATGGAGTTGGCGCAGAGGGTCAACCCTGCGACCCAAGAAGCCCAAGGTGGTGATCGTGGGGGACTACTTCAGTCCCAGTTCTTCACTTGCGGCCAGATTTCCTTCAGGGGCTGTTTGAGGCCGCGGCAGTAGAAGACGTCAAAGTGCTCGTACGGCATGGAGTAGGGGTGATAGACGCTGGCGACCCTCTCGACGCTGGCGAAGCGCCGCTCGAGGTCCTGCTGCTGCCCCTGCATCACGATCATGCTCTCCCCGGTGTAGTCTCGCGGTCCCCAATAGAAATAGTTCTGGTGCCCGCTGATGGCGGGCGGCAGGCCGTATTTCGGACCGAAGAGATCGATGGCGCCGGCCTGCCCGTAATTCTGGCCGAAGATCGCGGTCTTGGCGCGAACCTCGGGCGGCAGGCCGTTGTAGACGCGCGCGACCGTGACCGTCATCTCCTCCCAACCGAACTGGTCGGCGTAGAGCTGCGGCAGCGGGCCCAGCCGGTGAGTCTCAATCCTGGGCGGCTGGAGATGCAGCGCCTTCGTGTATCGAATGTACATTTGGGGAGGCAGGACCGGAAGGGCGAGGGGGGAGAACACGGCGCTGAAGACAACCATCAGGGCGGGATAGGCGAGTTTCAGCCATTGGTATCGCGGCCGGTCCAACCACGCTTCCCACATCACGCTGCCGCCGGCAAACAAAACCGGAAAGGCGGAATAGAGGTAGTAAACCCGCGGGCTCAGCGTCACGATAACGGCGGCGGTGAAAACCCATGCCCAGCCCAGGGCGCGAAACGGCTTGCCCGGTTTCGAGAAGAAGTAAAACCAGAGGCCGGCGAGCCAGATGGGCAGAGTCAAGGGAAGCAGCGTCAGGATTTCCTGAGTGAAGAATGCCAACGGCCCAAGAGGCACATCGCGCCCGCTGCGCTGGATGTTGGCGTGCAATTCCAGGAACGGAAAGTGGTGCTGAATGTTCCAGAGCAGATTCGGCAGGAAGATCAGGAAAGCGAGCGCGCCGCCGATCCAGAGCCAGCGACTCGAGAGCGCGCGGCGCTGCGGAGTCAACACCAGGCCGGCCACGATGCCAGCTCCGAAGATCAGCATGGAGTACTTGTTTTCGAGTCCGACTCCCGCCAGCATGCCGAACCAGATCCAGAACTTCGGGTTGCCGGTTTTGATGATGCGGATGAGCAGGAAGGCACAACCCATCCAGAACAGCGGCTCGAACGCGTTCATGGTCAGCATGCTGTCAGCCGCAAGGAAGCCCGGCGCCACCAGGGCCGCAAGGGCAGCCAGGCTCTGGGCAAAGCGCTTCCCGCCCAGCTCGCGGGCGATCAGAGCCGTGAGAGCAACTTCGGCGGCGCCCGCAACCGCTGGAAAGAACCGGATTGCAGGCAGGGAATCCCCGAGGAGAGAGCGCGTCAGCCAAGTGATCAAGGCGATCAGCGGAGGTTGGTCGACGTAACCCCAATCCAGGTGGCGGCTGCAGGCGAGGTAATACAGTTCGTCAACGAAGTAACCGTAATGACGGCCGGCATACAAATGCACCAGGAGCTTACAGGCCGAGATGCAGAGCACCAGCGCGGTTGCGGTGAATGCAAGCCGCCTCTGGGGAGCTTGGCCGAGCACGGGAGCGGATGAGGAACTCATGGGCAGTCGAAATCCAAATATACAACGTTTCGGCGCCCGAAGCCCGGGTTCGTGTGTTACAGCGCGGCCTGCGGCGGCGACCAAAAACAAGGCTCACCGCCGCGGCGCCGAGACGCGGAGAAGAGCTTTGGGGTTTCCGCCCCTTGCGCTAGGCCCCCGTGTCCTCTCCAGCACAAATGGCGAACTTCATCCGCAGAGGTGGGACATTACCCCTGAGCGCGTAAGGTTGCGGTTTTCGCCTGCTCGGGCTAAAGTAAAGGGTAGACAGGGGCGAGCAGTGCAGGCTGGCAACGCAGGTATCAATCGATGAGGCTGCAAGAAAAAATACTGAACCCTTCTATTCCGGTGACGCTCTTTGAAGTGGTCCCGCCGGCTGCGGATCAGCCGGAGGCAGTCAACGAATCCCTGGCTGAACTGAGAAGGGTCAAGCAATTCGTGGACGGGGTCAACCTTCCGGAAATTCACGACGAAGATCGTGGGACGGAGCGAACCAGCAAGTTTGTGCCGCGCGTGG
>Ga0208692_1000906_pt1 | contig 18684 bp, 16 predicted proteins | sample June2015DPH_20_1_3_FD_184721 | JGI IMG/M metagenome (GOLD analysis project Ga0208692, IMG submission 184721) | Peatland microbial communities from SPRUCE experiment site at the Marcell Experimental Forest, Minnesota, USA - June2015DPH_20_100... | ecosystem: Environmental > Terrestrial > Soil >...
AACGCGCAGAAATCCGAAAGACCCGGCGGCGGGGCGCGCCGACCTTACGTGCCTCCCTCGGTGACCTGGGAGGAGGACTTCCAGCCCTACGTGTTCTCGACCTGTAGAAAGATGCCCGGCGTATGCAACGGCCAGAAGAATTCGTAGGGGTCTTCGAGATCGCGGGGGTCCCGTGCCGGCTGGCATGCCCGAACGAGAGCCTGTGGGCACTTCTCGTCCCGCGGTGCGCCGACTTCGCCGTGAGCGCGGTTCCCGAGCTTTCCCTTCGAGTGGAGGTAACGGAGCCTTCTCTGGACGAGGCTTCCTCTCCGCGGGCAGGCCCTTTCGCCAGGATCGATGGGCAAAACGACGTGCTGACCATCGAGGGGGCTGGCTTTCACGGGGCCTTTGACGAGTCAACCAGGGAGCGGCGGGCACTTCTCCGCCGCCACGCTCCAGGATCTCCTGATCCTCGTGGAGTACCGGGACCTGGCCCCGGGGCACCACACCCAGCGCGTCCACCTCTATGGGCCCGATGGGGCGCTGTACCAACAGTTCTCCACGGCGTTCGCGGTCGAGGGCGCGGGGGCCAGGCCCCGGGCCGAGGCCCCTCCCGCGCACGGGCCGGCCCACTGGAGCCGCGTCGGGGCGCCTCCCCTCCGGCAGGTGGCGACGCGGCTCCCCGTGGGAGGGGACCTAGATCACCCAGCACTCCCTCTACGGGACTTGGCGCGTGGAGGTTTACCTGGACCAGGCCCGGACCCCGACTGTCTACCGGAACGTCGTCTTGAGCCCGTGACGGAGGTCGCCGCATAGTTTTCCTTGCCGCACCCTGAACATTCTGCTAACGTTCTTTCCAGCTGTTGCCGTCGTCTGTCTTCCTTGCCCTGAGGGAGGTCCCAGGGGCGGCGCGTCCCGGCCCTCTAGTTCGAGTTCAGTGAGGTCACGGGCATAGCTCCCCTACGGGAGAGCCAAGCCCAGAAGGGAAGGTTCGTTGAAGGAGACTGAGAACGCGCAGAAATCCGAAAGACCCGGCGGCGGGGCGCGCCGACCTTACGTGCCTCCCTCGGTGACCTGGGAGGAGGACTTCCAGCCCTACGTGTTCTCGACCTGTAGAAAGATGCCCGGCGAGAGCGTGATATGCGGAGTGAGAAAAAGTTCGTAAGGGATTTCGAGATCGCGGGAATCCCGTGCCGGCTGGCATGCCCGAACGAGAGCCTGTGGGCACTCCTCGCCCAGCGGTACGCCGGTTTCGCAGTGGACGCAGCGCCCGAGTTTTCCCTTCGAGTGGATGTGACAGCCCCTCCCCCGGACGAGATCTCCTCTCGGTGGACCGGCTCCTTCGCCAGGATTGGTGGGCGGGAGGACGTGCTGACGATCGAGGGGGCTGGCTTCCACGGGACCTTTGATGAGTCATCGGGGGAGGGATGGATCGCCCAGCCGCTCGACGCCTCGCCCCTCGAAACATTTCTCACCGCCATCTGTGCTGGGCACCTCTTGAAAAAAGACGGCTTCCTGCTCCATGCGGCCGCCATCACCGCGGACGATGGCACCTATGTGTTCTTTGGCCCGTCGGGCAGCGGGAAGACGACGGTGGCGGAACAGATCGGGCGGGGCGTCATCACCGACGAGATGGTGGCGATCCGGCGGAACGATGGGCGGTACCGGGTTTTTGCGGTGCCGTGGCGAGGGCAGCGGCTGGACACGTCGCTGGCCCCGCCTCTGGCGGGGCTCTTTCGTCTCCGGCAAGCGCTGGAGACCGCTTTCACGCCACTCTCTCCCACGGCGGCTGTCCGGCAGCTTTTGCCGAGCGTCTTTTTCCCTCGCGCGGACGCCTTGGAGGTGAGCCGCTTCTTCGAGATCGGCGGGGAGCTGGTGACGCAGGTTCCCTGCTACGAGTTGCGCTTTGCGCCGGATGGCGCGTTTTGGGACTCCATCCCTCGCCGCCGGATCGAGGAAACGCATGGCCTCTCACTATGAGCGCCTGATCCGCGTCGCCTCGCGGGTCCATATCCCTCTGAGCGTGCTCTTCGAGGTCACCCACCGCTGCAACCTCGGCTGCGAGCATTGCTACCTGACCGAGGGGCCTGTGGGCCGGCCCAGGCCCACCCGCCCGGAACTTTCTCTCGATGAGATCCGCCTTATTCTAGATCAGATCGCCGAGGCTGGAACCCTCTTTCTGACGTTGAGCGGCGGCGAGGTCTTCATGCGGCGGGACCTTCTCTCCATCGTTGCGCACGCCCGCTCCTGCCGCCTTTCCGTGACCATCTTCACCACGGGAACGCTGCTCACACCGGACGCCGCCACCGAGCTCGCGAACCTCCACCCGCTCTCCGTGGAAATGAGCATCTACAGCGCCCGGCCGGACGTGCATGATCGGATCACCCGAATTCCCGGCTCCCACGCGCGCACCCTCAGGGCGCTGCACCTGCTGAAGGAGCGGGGCGTGATCATTCTCATCAAGAGCCCGCTGATGAGCCTGAATTCGGAGGAATTCCACGGCATCGTCAAACTGGCGAAGAAACTCGGGGCCGGATACGGGTTTGATCCCATGCTGGTCCCGCGACGGGACGGGGACATGGCACCGGTCAACATGAGCCTGGATCAGCAACAGCTTTATCAGATCTTTGCCGATCCGGTTATCGCCAAGGAACTCTCCCAGCCCGTGAAGTGTCTCCCGCAGCCCGGGGAAGAGATTTGCGCCACCGGGCGGCGCCACTGCCTGATCTCCCCCTACGGCGATGTCTATCCGTGTATGGTCTACCCGGTCCCGGCGGGGAACCTCAGGGAGAAAAGTTTTCACGAGATCTGGACCGGCTCCCCGCTCCTCCAGGATCTCCGCGCCAAGACCGTGGACGATCTGAAAGACGGCGCGAAGGCGATCGGCGGCTTCCACTGCAGCGCATTGGCGCTCATCGAGCACGGGGATTTCCTGGCCCCATTTCCTCGGGGCGAGCAGATGGCCGAGATCCAGGCCCGGGCCGCCCGCGCCAACGACGGGAGCGGTGAGATCGTGATTCCCATCCCGCGTTCCGGGTCACCTGTTGGCGAGACGGGTGGGGCCCCGGGGACCACATGACAGGAACCGGACTTCCCGTCCGCCGGTGATGCGTGCCTCAATCGGGCGAGCGGGCGACGGATACTCCCCGGAGAAGTCCGTCGAACGGTCGATCCTCCTGATGGCAGCCCGGGCCTGCCTGGACGGGGAGACTCCCCGTGAAGCCTCGGGGCTCCTCGCCGGGCCCGTTGACTGGGACTGGATTGTCAGGCGGGCGGAGGCCGAGCGTCTCGGCGCGGTTCTTTACGCGGTCGTGTCCCGCCTCTCCATTCCCGCCGGCATTCGCGATCATTTTGGAGTCGCCCGGGCGAGCGGGCGCCGCCAGTACCTGCTCGGCGCCCAGCAGATCACCAAGGTCCTTTCCGAGTTCGAGCGCGATGGCGTCCCCATGATCCCATTGCGGGGCCCGGCGCTCGCGGAACTTCTCTACCGGGATCCGAGCCTGCGCCCCTTTACCGATCTCGACCTGCTCGTCCGCGAGGCCGACCTACCCCGGGCGCTTCATCTTCTCGCACGACTCGGGTATCGCCATTTGGAGGGCGGGCGCTCCCTCTCCCACGAACTCGCCTGGAGGCACGCCGCCTCCTTCATGCCCGGGAGGCCCGATGAGCTTCCCATCGACCTTCATTGGGGATTGGTTGACTACCCGGGGATCGCGCCGACGACGGCGGTTCATCACCAGGAGCTGTGGGACCGGGCGGTGCGAGTTGAGACGTCGGGAGGCGCCTGCCTGGGGCTCTGTCCGGAGGACCTCCTGATCTACCTGGCCCTCCACTGGGCAATCCACCACGCCCTCGCGGGTCTCGGCTGGGAGCTCGACCTGGCCCTGCTCATTCGCCGTGGAGGCGATGCCTGGAACTGGGAGGTCCTGGCCGAGCGTGCCCGCCGGTGGCAGATCCGGCGAGCCATCTTCTATGCCCTCCGGGAGGTTCGGGAGCGATTCGAGGTGGCCATCCCTCCCTGGTTTTTGGCCCGCCTCAGACCAGCCGGGCCGCGATGCATCCTCCTCGACTGGCTTCGCCATCGAGGGGAGGAGTGCATGGAACGGCTCGACTACCTCATCCCCTTGCTCGTCATGGACAGGGCGTGCGACATCCTCCGGGCGCTTTCCGGCGCGGTATTGCCGCCGGCGAGCTGGCTCCGCTGCCGGTACGGAAAGCCGTCGGCCTTCAGCGCCTACCTGACACACTGGGCGAGGATTGGCAGCGCGTGCGCGAGGACGGCTCGGGCGAGCCTTGGACGCGCTCACCGATAGTGTTCCGTGGGGTGCTTCGCCTGCGGCTCCCCGCTTCTCAGTTTTCACGGCTTCTCACCTCTCTCTCGTTCGGGGGGGTGAATGCATCCCATGGATGCTGTCGTCTCGGCGCCTCCTTGTCGGTCAGCGGCGGACCGAACATTCCCCTTTCCCGCCCTTTTTTGGGGAAAGCGACTGGATTGGCCTTTTTGCTTGCAGAGTTCCCGCGGCTTTGTTATATAGCACCCAAAAGAGTTGACAGAGGGGGGATTGCGCACGACCGGCCCGGACCCATCGGCAATCGCTCGGGGAGAGAGGTCCGACACGACCTCGGGGAAGCAGCCGTTGCGCACGGATTGCCTGTGATCTGACTCTTGAGCTGGCCGGGGAGTCGGGAGTGTACGAACAATACTGGGGACTAACAGCGCGTCCGTTCCAGAACGTGCCCGACCCGAATTTTCTTTTCATGTCTCCCCGGCACCGGGAGGCTCTCGCCCGCCTCCTGTATGCTGTCAAGTACAACAAAGGCGCGGCCCTGCTGGTCGGTGATGTGGGGTGCGGGAAAACCACGCTGAGCCGGGCGCTCATCCTTCAGCTCGCAGAAGACAAGTACGACATCGGTTTGATCGCCAATCCCGCCCTACCGGGCAACGATTTTCTGGAGGAGATCGACACGCAGTTGGGCGTCCAGCCCCCCAGTGGGGGCAAGGCGGCCTTGCTGCGGGGGCTCAACGATCGCCTGCTCGCCAACGCGGGAGAGGGCAAGGAAACGGTCCTGATCGTGGACGAGGCCCACAGCATCCGAGACCCGGCGGTGTTCGAGGAACTCCGAATGCTCTTGAACTTCCAGCTGAATGACCGTTTTCTCCTGACCCTCATCATGTTGGCGCAGCCGGAGATCAATGAGATCATCGCTCGCCTCAAACAGTTCGAGCAGCGGATCGCGATCCGATACCACCTGACGCCACTCGACGAGGCCGAGACTGGGCGGTATATTACCTACCGGCTGCAGAAGGCCGGGGCCAAACGGGCCTTGTTCTCTCAGGAGGCGCTGCAACTCGTGTGGCAGCATGCCCAGGGCGTCCCGCGCATCATCAACACCCTGTGCGACCTGTGCCTGCTGGAGGGGTTCGCCAGCCGCGTCCAGGACGTGGATGCCGCACTCGTGAAGCGAGTGGCGGCGAGCCTGGCATGAGGACATCTCGGATTTCGGTCCTCGGAATTGGTGAGACCATCCGGTACCCTAAGAGCGAGGTAGGATCATCGCCCGCCTGAGTGATCTGGTCCGAAAATGGGGTCCCGGCAAGAAGCCGGAGCCGGGGAAGGACAAGGCCCTTTCCTTCTCCGACATGAGTTTGCTCTCGGCGAAGCCGCATCCCCCCGCGTCCCCCGAGGATTTCTACCAGACGGCCCAGCAAGAGGTCACCCGCCTCGTGGCGGCGGTCAGCTCCGGGAAGCCGTGCGAGCTGGGCGCGCTGCAACGGGTGGTCGCCGACCTGATCGCGTCCCTGACGCGCGAGGACGGGCTCGTCGTGCTGGCCCTGAAAGAGGGCGAGACGCTTCTCGACCTGCCCCGGCACCTTGTCAACGTGGCCATCTTGGCCATCAAGATCGGGCAGGGCATCGGCTATGGCGAGGAGGAGTTGCAGCGTCTGGCCCTGGCCGCCTGCCTGCACGATGTCGGCATGACGAGCGTCCCCCGGCGCATCCTGGAGAAGCCCGGGGCTCTCACCCCCGAGGAACTCGCCCTCATCCGCCAGCACCCCGAGCAGGGTTTCCGGATGTTGCAGGCCCTCGGCCCGGAGTTCGAGTGGGTGGCCACCGTCGCGCTGCATGAACAGGAGCGCGAGGACGGCAGCGGCTATCCCCAGGGCCTCAAGGGCGATCAGATCCACGAGTACGCCAAGGTCGTCGGTCTGGCCGACGTGTACGAGTCCTTGACGCATGCGCGATCCTTCCGGAGCAAGCGGGCCGCCTACGACGCGCCGGAGATCGCACGGCAGAGCGCGAGGATCTTCCTGGACCGGTTCCTCCAGGCGATGCTCCGCAACCTCTCCACGTCCCCCGCAACCAGCCCGCCCCCTCAGGCCGCCAGCGCCGAGCCCACGCAAGAGGGCCAACAGGCAGCGGCAGCCGCCGCAGCCGCGAAGGCCGCGGCCGGTACGCTCTCCAAGGCCCTCTACCAGGCGGCCCGGCAAGAGGTCGCCCCCATCGTGGCGGCGGTCAGCTCCGGGAAGCCGTGCGAGCTGGGCCCCCTCCAGGCGGCGGTCGGGGGCCTCCTCGAGTCCCTGGCGTGCGGGGATGAGCTGCTGGCCTTGGCTCTCGAGGGGAGCGAGACGCTTCTCGACCTGCCCCGGCACCTCGTCAACGTGGCCATCTTGGCCATCAAGATCGGGCAGGGCATCGGCTATGGCGAGGAGGAGTTGCAGCGTCTGGCCCTGGCCGCCTGCCTGCACGATGTCGGCATGACGAGCGTCCCCCGGCGCATCCTGGAGAAGCCCGGGGCTCTCACCCCCGAGGAACTCGCCCTCGTCCGCCAGCACCCCGAGCAAGGCTTCCGGATGTTGCAGGCCCTCGGCCCGGAGTTCGAGTGGGTGGCCATCGTCGCGCGGCATGAGCACGAGCGCGAGGACGGCAGCGGCTATCCCCAGGGCCTCAAGGGCGATCAGATCCACGAGTACGCCAAGATCGTCGGCGTGGCCGACGCGTACGAGGCCGTGACGCATGCGCGACCGTACCAGAAGATCCGCGTCCCCCTGGATGCCGTGAAAGACATCGTCACCACGAACCGCCATATGTTCCCAACCCGAATCTTGAAGGGCCTGATCCAGGGGTTGTCCACGTTCCCGGTGGGCAGCCTCGTTCGGTTGAACTCCAAAGAGATCGTTCGGGTCGTGGCCACGAATCCGGCGTTCCCCATGCGGCCAGTGGTCGAGATCATCGCAGGACCCAGGGGAGAACGGCTGGCATCGCCGCGCCGGGTGGACCTGGCGCAGAATAGCCTTGTGTACATCACGGAGTCGGCTACCCACGACGTGGTCGACCATTCGGGACAACAGCCCAACGAATCCCCCTGACGCTCTCCTGTGCAGGCGCTGCGCAGGCCTCGGTGCTTCGGCGCTCGTCTACCCGCCTTTTTCTCACCCCGCCCACTGCGGGATTTCGGGTCTCGGATTTCGCAGGCTCAATGTCTTCTGCGACCGGCGCGGATCGCGGTGCGTCTCGCCGGGTCATTGCGAAACCGAGCGTGAGGAATCCCCGTGGTGGCGAGGGACCCGCATTGCGGAGGCCCCGCTAGCCCAGTTCATCGGGCGCCAGTCGACTCCTGAGGGGCGCCCAGAAGACTTGGGCCCGAACCGATCCTCCTGGTCGGGCCGAAACTGGCTCCTGAGGTAAACTCTGATGGAAACGGGGCTAATCCCTTGACACGCCTGGAGGGGGTATATATGATCCGTCGTGGCAACGCCGGGAGGAGTCCGGATGCTGGAGTGGAATCGGCCGGATAGAGTTCGTATCGCCCCTTGGCGGGACCCGGGGCCCCGCGTTGCTGTGGCGTGCATGGTGACCGCCATGCTGGTCATCCAGGCTCTGGTCTCCTGCGCTCGAATGGCTCCGCCCGCCGCCACCGTTGTGAACCCCGAGACCTTCCCGCAGGTCGTTCCACCAAGCCTGCCGCTCGTTCCTTCCGAGCTTCCGCCCCCGGTCACGGAGAACCGGACCTTCGTCACCGTTGACGGCATCCCGCAGTACAAGATCGGTCCCGGGGATGTCCTGGAGATATTCATCACGAGGGGTCCAACGCAGGAGAAGATCCAGACGCCTGTCCGAGCCAACGGCCGCATCTCCGTGAGCTTCGCCGAGGTCCAGGTGGATGGCCTGACCGCAGACCAGGCCGCCGGAGAACTCGCGCGCGCGCTTTCCATCTACTTCCGCAATCCGCAGGTCGAAGTCCAGGTCAAGGAGTACAACAGCAAGAAAGTTTCCGTCCTCGGGGCCGTCGGGGGAGCGCCGCGGGGTGGCCTTGGAACGATCCCCCTGACCGGACGCATGACCCTACTGGAATTGATCGCCAAGGCGGGCGGACTCGCCCCGAACGCAAGCCTGGAGCGGGTCCGGGTCACTCGGGAATCCGGCAAGTCGTACACCGTCAACATGTTCCGGTATGTCCAGGAGGGCGATTTCTCGCAAGAGTTCATCCTGGACTCCGGAGACGTCGTCTTCGTCCCGGAGCGGGTGCCCGGCGAAGAACGCCGGGTCTTCCTGCTAGGCGAGGTGAAGACCCCCGGACCGGTCCCGTACTTCCCCTCGATGACCCTGGCGCAGGTAATAGCGCAGGTTGGCGGATGGAACGACGGGGCCTTGTTCGAGGAGGCGCGGATCATTCGAGGCGACCCGAAGAGTCCCGAGATCATCGCCGTCGACCTGGGCCGCCTGATCCTCGATGGGGACCGCCGGATCGACCAGTTCCTGCAACCCAACGACGTCGTCTTCATCCCGCGGACCCGGATCGCGAATTGGAACGCGTTCCTGGCGCAGCTCCGGCCTACCCTCGATTTCCTTGTCCTCGGAGCTCAGCCCTATATTCTCTACAAGACTATTAACCCGTAGCAGCGGGGAGGCAAGAGGGCTCCTGATGGCGCAGTACGATCTGAACCTCCGCGATTACTGGCGCATCCTCCGGAGGCGCAAGGGAGTCGTGGTGGTGGTCGCCCTGGCCTTCGGGGCAATGGCCTACGTCTTTGCCGAGGTGCAGAAGCCCCCGCCGATCTACCAGGCCACTGCCGTGGTGAAGTTCGAGCGGACGACCACCCTGGTCGGACTGCTGGTAGAAACCATCTCGGTGTCCTCCGGCGACAACCTCGCCACGCAGGCCGCCGTGGTCCGAAGCTTCCCGGTACTGGAGCGCGCGGCCAAGACGTTGCGGCTGATCCCACCTGACTTGGACTCCGACACGATCAAGCGGACCCCGCGATATATCCAGTTCCTCAGCGACCTCCGGGACCAGGTCGCCGCCGCCCCCGAGGAAAACACAAACCTGATCGATATCACCGTAACGTCCGCGGATGCCGCGCAGGCCACGCGGATCGCGAACGCCGTGGCCCAGGCCTACGGCGAGGAGAACGTCCTCACGCGGAATCGGCAGATCCGAGAGGCACGCCGCTTTATCGAGGAGCAGCTGGCGGAAGTCAGCGGGCGGCTGCAGGAAGCCGAGGACGGAATTCGTGCCTTGAAGGAAAGTCGCGGTTTCGTCTCCCTCGCGGAGGAGACCACCACATCCCTGGCCCGGCTCAGTACCCTGGAGAATGAGTACGAAAAGGTCCGCCAGATCCAGCAGGAGACGGTGAACCAGATTCAGGCGCTCCAGGACCCCCAGGTCGTCTCCGGGTCGGTGCCCCCCCGAATCTTCACGGACGCCGGCGACCCCACGATCGCGAAGCTGAACGCCGGCCTCCTCGATCTCGGCGTGGAGCGCGAGAACCTCCTTGCCACGCTCACGCCCGAGCACCCCCAGATCCGCGAGCTGAATGCCCGCATCGCCACCACGCGAGAGAACCTGATGCGGGAGCTTCGCCTGAAAATCCAGACCTTCCAGGGGCGGGGTGCGGATCTGCAGCGGCAGATCCGACAGCTCCGGCAGGAACAGCGCACCCTGCCCGACGTGGCCCGGCAATACGCGCAACTGCAGCGGGACACAACGATCAACGAGAATCTCCTCTCCCAGCTCCGGTCGAAGCTGCAGGAGGTGCAGATCAAAGAGAAGGAGCAGGTCGAGGAGGTCGCCCTGGTGCGGCCGGCCACCGAGCCGAGCCGCCCCACCAATCTGCCACAGACCGCCGGTAAGGGGGTGGTCGGCCTCCTGATCGGCCTGACCATCGGTCTCGTCCTCGCCTTTGTTCTGGAGTCGATGGATACCTCCATCGGGACCATCCAGGACGTGGAGGGCTTTCTCGGGATTCCGGTCCTGGGCTTGATCCCCAACATCGACCCGGCGAAGGATCCGTCCCTGGAGCCCCCTGAGGGCGAGGAGGGAGACTCGGCCCTCGGCAAGATGCGGCCGTTCCTGATCTGCCTGCTGAGCCCGAAGTCCACTATCTCCGAGGCCTACCGCTCCCTCCGGACCAACGTGGAGTTCCTGTCCCTGGAGAAGCACCTCAAGACCCTGTGCCTGACCAGCGCCTCGCTGACGGAAGGCAAGACGACCACGGCCATCAACCTCGCCATCGCTTCGGCCCAGATGGGCAAGAAGGTCCTCCTGGTGGAGGCGGATCTGCGCCGGCCGTTCGTCCACCACGCCTTCGGCATTCCGCGCGATCCCGGCCTGGCCGAGGTCATCGTGGGCAACAAGGAGTGGCGGGAGTGTCTCCGAACCGTCGCCGACCTGATGCTGGGACCCCTCGGCCTGGAGAAGTTGCTGGCCGCGCCGAACATTGACAACCTCTCCATCCTGACGAGCGGCGCCCCGCCGCCCAATCCGGCCGAGTTCCTGAACTCCCAGCGCATGACCGATCTCATCGCGGCGTTTCGCCAGGAATTCGACCTCGTCATCTTCGACTGTTCCCCGATCCTGCCGGTGACCGATGCCACCATCCTGGCCTCCAAGGTGGACGGCACGCTGATCGTGTACCGCGTAGGCCGGACGGCGCGCGCGGCGTTGAAGCGCGCAAAATCGCTCCTGGAGAACGTCCGCAGCAAGGTTCTAGGGATCGTCCTCACGGGTGTGCGGGCCGAGGTCAGCCCCGACTACGCGGAACTGGAATACTACCGCTACGCCTATGGCCAGGAGCCAGGTCAACGCAACGCGGAGCGGCCGACGAGCCGGAGGCGCGAATCCATCCCCCGCCGAGTTGCCGGCTTTCTCACGAGGCTCAGTTTCCCCGTCAAGGTCGTCCTGCTGATCGTTCTCGTCCTCCTGCTGGTCGGCGCCTTGGCCGTGTGGTTCGGGCTCGTGCCGACGGATTGGATGGGGACCCTGGCCCCGGTTCCTGACAAGGCGCGCCCGGTCTCCCAGGTCCTGAGCGAGGAGAGGCGCGTGGCATCCGCGCCAACCTCAGGAGTCGAAGAGGCATCTCCCGCTCCCGTGAAGCCGACCTCCTCCCCACCACAGCCGACGGCAGAAGCCCCGTCCGGCGCGAGCCCCGTCGTGGCCCCGCCCCCGGTGGAGCCGCAGCGCCAAGACGGCCCGGATTCCTCCGATTCATCGCGTCCCTTCTCGCTTCAGGTGGCCTCCCGGTCGGACCGGGCAGTGTCCATGGCCCGCGCCGAAGCGCTGAGGAAAGCAGGCCTGGACGCCTTCACCGTGCCCGCCGAGATTCCCGGCAAGGGTCTCTGGTACCGAGTCCTCGTCGGAGGTTTCGATTCCGCCGCCAAGGCGGTCGAATCCGGGGAGGAGCTGCGCGCCAAGGGCCTGATCCGGGAGGCCCTGGTGTGGTCACTTCCCTACGCCGTGGAAGTCACATTGGCCGCCGCTGATCGCCCGGCCGACGCCGTGGCGCTGGCCCGCCGCTCTGGATATCTCCCCATCCTTCACCCGGACGGCGGGGACCCATCGGCTGGCGCGACACAGATTCTCCGGATCGATGCCTTCCGCACCGACGAGGAGGCAGAGCACATGGCGGACGTCCTTCGCGCCGCGGGCCTCAGCCCGCGGGTGATCCGACGGTAGTCAGGGGCGGAGGATGGCCAACCGTTCACAGGAGTTTCTGGCCGGTCTCATCCCACAGATCGCGCTCGTCCTAGTCCTGGCAGCCGGCGGAGGCCTGATTGTGGCCCAGACCACGATTGGACTCAGCCTGGGCGCCGCACTCCTGCTCATCGCCCTCATCGCGAGCTTTCTGAACACCGAGCTGGCCCTGCACATCATCCTCCTGTCCATGCTGCTCTCGCCGGAGATCGTGGTGGGTGGCGTCGGGGGCATCTCCATCGGCAAGCCCGGAACGAAAGGCGACGTGCTGGTGCTCCGCATGGAGGACCTGGTCCTCGCGGCCGTGGCCATGGCCTGGTTTGCCCGGACAGCGATTTTCAAGGAGCTGGGGTTGATCCGGAAGACCCCTCTGAACCGGGTCATCCTTGCCTACGTCGTTTCCCTGGTCCTGGCCACGCTCCTGGGTGTGCTCCTGGGAAATGTGCGTCCGGTGCGAGGATTCTTCTTCTCCCTCAAGTACATCGAGTATTTCGTGGTCTATTTCATGGCGGTGAATTACATCCAGGAGGAACGCCAGATCTGGCGGTTGCTGGCGACGGCCTTCCTGACCTGCGCAATCTCTGCCGTCATAGGGATCGCCCAGATCCCGTCGGGCGAACGGGTGGGGGCGCCCTTCGAGGGGAAATTTGGAGAACCGAACACCTTCGGCGGGTACCTGGTTTTCATGCTGGCGCTGATCCTGGGACAGGCCCTCTCGGCCTCGACCATGCCCTCAGGGTTGGGATGGCTGGCCTTTTCGGGTCTTGTGATGCTCCCCCTCCTGTACACGCTCTCTCGCAGCTCGTGGCTGGCGGCGATCCCGATGCTCCTTGCTCTGATCATCCTCAGCCGGCGTCGTCTGCTCTTGATGATGGGGCTCGGCGTGCTCGTGATCCTGGGCCCGCTCGCCTTTCCCAAGCAGGTCGTTGATCGGTACAACTATACCCTGAACGCGAAGGTGGACCGCGGCGAATATCGCATCGGCGAGGCCCGGCTCGACTCGTCCACCAGTGCCAGGTTCGACAGTTGGAAGGCCGGAGTGAAGGGCTGGACCGACCGGCCGCTCTTCGGGTTCGGAGTAACGGGCTTCGCCTTCATGGATGCGCAGTTCATGCGGGTGCTGGTGGAGACGGGCTTGGTGGGGCTCGTGGCTTTTCTCTGGCTGCTGTGGCGGATATGGCAAGTCGCTTGGGATACTCATCGGCGGCTGGCAGGCTCCCGGTTTGAGGGAATCTGTATCGGCTACCTGGCTGGCCTGGTCGCCATGATCATCCACGGCATTGGCGCCAACACCTTCATTATCGTGCGAATCATGGAACCGTTCTGGTTCATGACCGCGATCATCACCCTGCTGCCCTCCCTGGTTGGCAGCGAAGCGGGTCAACGGGCCCCGATCCAATCAGACCGGGCATCGGACACGACCCTGCCCGCAAGGTATTAGCCGGTGCCAAAAGAGTTATCCGGGCTCCCCAGCCGGCGTCTTGCACACGCCTTGTAGCGCCGTGGCGTTTGACGTTCCTCAGGGGATTTTGGATATGCGCTCTTCCGAAGTAGCAGACGTATCGCCCGTCCTCGTGATTGACGCGGGAAAAAGCCCCCTCGGCAACCAATTGCGCGACCTGTGGGCTTACCGGGAGTTGCCGTACTTCCTGGCCTGGCGGGACTTCAAGGTCCGCTACAAACAGACCGTCCTGGGGGCGGCCTGGGCAATCATTCAGCCTCTCTTCACGATGGTGGCCTTCTCCATTTTCTTCGGCTACCTGGGGAAGATTCCCTCCGACGGCGTTCCCTATCCGGTCTTCGCCTACTGTGCGCTCCTGCCCTGGTCGCTCTTCGCCCACGCGCTCAACGAATCCAGCAACAGCCTGGTCAGCAACCAGGGGCTGATCACCAAGGTGTATTTCCCTCGGCTCATCATTCCCATCGCCCCGCTTTTCGTCGGACTCGTGGACTTCGGGATCGCCTTCGTCGTCCTTCTGGGGCTGATGCTCTTCTACGGGATTCTCCCGGGTTTCCCTCTCATTGCAGCCCCGCTGTTCGTTCTCATGGCCGTGGTCACGGCTCTGGCTGTCGGCATGTGGCTCTCGGCCCTGAACCTCCAGTACCGTGATGTCCGGTACACACTCCCCTTCCTCACCCAGCTTTGGCTGTTTGCGACCCCGGTGGCTTACCCCAGTAGCCTCCTGCCCGAGCCTTGGCGCAGCCTTTACGGGCTGAACCCCATGGCGGGCGTAGTCGAGGGCTTCCGCTGGGCCCTGCTGGGGCGGACGACCGCCCCTGGCCCCCTGATCGCCGTCTCGTGCCTCGCAGTGATTGCCCTGCTCATCGGCGGACTGTGGTACTTCAACCGCATGGAGCAAACGTTTGCTGATGTTGTTTGATCGCAAGAATCTGAGGGCGCCGCCCATCTTTTGACCTTCTTAGCTCCGGCCCGCCCCTGCGGGGAGGAGAAATCAATGGGCATCACGTATCTTGAAGGTGTAGTCACTGGCCCTACCGGCAAGCAGGCTACAGTTCGCTTTCTCGTTGATAGCGGGGCAACATACATGTTGTTGCCTGCAGAGGAATCCAGGCTGATCGAACTCTCACCTAAACGCTCAATGGCCTTCACGCTCGCTGATGGTACGACTATTGAGCGCAAGGTATCCGAGTGCCACATTGCCCTTCCCCAGGGGGAGGGCCATACTCCCGTCATACTCGGCGAGCCAGGCGATGAGCCGCTCTTGGGCGTCGTCACGCTTGAAATCCTCGGGCTCGTCCTTAACCCGTTTACCCGCACCCTGCAACCCATGCGGATGCTGCCTGTATGAGCGACATAGCTATTCGCGTCGAGAATGTATCCAAACTCTACCGCATCGACTCGCGGCAGGCGAGGTATAAGACCATCCGCGAAAGCTTGACCGCTGCCTTTGCCTCTCCTTTCCACCGTCTCCGGGGCAATTCGAAATCCGAAATTCGAAATCCGAAATCGGATTACATCTGGGCCCTGAAAGGCGTCTCCTTCGAGGTCAAACAGGGCGAGGTCCTGGGAATCATTGGACGCAATGGGGCCGGGAAGAGCACCCTGCTCAAGATCCTGTCCCGAATCACGAGGCCCACCGCTGGCCGCACCGAGATCCATGGCCGCGTGGGGAGCCTGCTGGAGGTCGGCACCGGCTTCCACCCCGAACTCACCGGACGAGAAAACATCTACCGCAACGGCGCGATCCTCGGAATGAAGCGCGCGGAGATCGACCGGGAATTCGACGAAACGTGGCCTTCGCCGAAATCGAGAAGTTCATTGACACACCCGTGAAGCGATACTCCAGCGGGATGTACGTCCGGTTGGCCTTCGCGGTGACGGCGCACTGGAGGCTGATGGGAACCAGATTCGAGGGGCTCACGCTCGGTTACCTAGCCGGCTTGGCGACTATGGTGATCGACAGAATCGGGACGAACACTTTCATCATCGTCCGAATCACGGAACCATTCTGGTTCATGACCGGAGTCATCGCGGCGCTCTCCCTCTTGTGCGGGAAGCAGCAACCGGCGAAATCCGCAGCCCGATCCCATGGAAGCGACGAGAAGGGCATTTTACATTGCCGTCGGGCCTTACTCCCCAGCGAAGGTCGGCAGCGTCCGCGGGACCCAGAATCGATACATACTCCACAGGAATCCGACGCGACGAGTATCGCCCCTGATCCCGGAATCCAGCTGCAGCAAAGCATTCCCCCGCCGCGCCTGACCAAGGATCTCTTTGCATGAAGAGCGTTGACCCGATTCTCCGAAATGCCGGCGCACTGGCGGCATCCCAGATCATCATCAAGGCGTTGAATATCGTCGTGTCGGTGATGATGGTCCGCTGGCTCGGTGCCCAGAACCTGGGACGCTATTCCTACATTCTTGCTTTCTGCTATCCCTTTGGCGCCGTCGCCGACTTCGGACTGGCCACGTTGGCAATCCGGGACATTAGCCAAGACCGCCGCCGAGAGACAGTGGTGCTTGCCACGCTTCGACGCCTCCTGGTGACGCTTACAACCCTGTCGTCATTCGCCCTGCTCACCACCGCCGCACTGACGCGCCACGATGCCGTGACCTTCCTGGGGATCGCCGTCGTAGCGCTCTCCAGCTTGCTTTCGGTCCTCACTACTCCCTTTCTGGTGGCCCTGACAGCCAGAGAGCAGCTGCATCTCTTGTCTCTGTATCGAATATGCGCCGCTCTACTCGGCTCCCTGGCAACACTAACAGTTCTCCTCGCTGGCGGCACGGTCTTGCCTCTGTTGCTTTCCGCAGCGGGGGTGAACGTTCTGATGCTCGGCATAGCCCGTCTGCTCGCCGGAAATCCCGGACCGCCAGTGCGAACAACGCTGCCAGGTCAATTGAGTATGCTCCGCAAGGCGGTCCCGTTCGGGTGTCTCATGGTGGGATTCGCACTCTATTACAGGGTGGACATGATTATGCTGGAATGGCTCAGAGGACCCCAGGAGGTCGGCCTCTACGCGGCGGCGTACCGCTTTCTCGACGCCGTCATGCTTTTGGCCGCGTCTCTGGGCGGGCCATTTTTCCCCAGGTTCTCAAACCTTATAGCCAGCAACCCCGGAAAGGTGCGCGAGTTGTTGGAAGCCATGTGGCGCCCCTTATTTGCGCTTGGTTTGCCTTTGTCCCTGGGAGTATTCCTCGTCTCCGATCAGCTCGTGCTGGTCCTGTTCGGCCGTGAATTCGCTGGGGCGGGACGGCTGACAGCGGTTCTGATCTGGGGAACCTTGCCCCTCTTCTGGGTGAACGTCGCAAACCACGCCTTGAACGCAGCCGACCGCGTGTGGTCCCTGGCTGCCGTCTACGGAATCAGCAGCATGGTGAATATCGCCGGGAACTTGATCCTCATTCCGATGTTCGGGGGACTGGGGGCCAGCCTGGCTACACTCTTCTGCGAGTGGTTGAACCTCGTGCTGATCATTGGGCTGATCCGGCGGCATTTCGGGGTCTCCTTTTCTGCCGAGGGCCTCTGGAGGTACGCCCTGGCCTCCGCTGGACTGGCCTGTGCCCTTTGGATGACCCGAGGCTACGGCCTAGCAGCAGAGCTCCTCTTGGGCGGTCTGGCTTACGTGGGAGGCTTATTCTTCCTCGGTTATGCCCGGAGTGCGGATATGCTGGCCGTGAAGCAACTTCTGATCCAGTGACCTGTATCTGAGGATGTGATGCTCGACCGGCTCAGAGCCTTCTATCTGCAAAGCCATCACCGCCGGGTTCTCCAGATGTCCGACCACCCCGTCCAACAGGTTCGCCGAATCATGGAGAGCGTGACCCAGCGTGGGGGAAACCGGGGAATCCTCTGCGATCTGGGTGCCGGGTCCGAGCCATCCGTCGTCAAGTCGCTCTGGAAGGGGCGACGGATCGCGATTGATATTTTCCCTGGGCCAGGCCTCGACCTAGTTGGGGATGGTCAGGCGTTGCCTTTCCGAGATAAGAGTGTGGACGCCATCCTGCTGATGGAGGTGCTTGAGCACGTCCCTAACCCACTCTCTCTTCTCCAGGAATGCTTCCGGATCCTCAGACCCGGCGGACACATGTGCTTGACGGCTCCCCAGTACCACATCACGCACAACTATCCGGCAGACTACTACCGGTACACACGGCAGGGTCTCGAGTATCTGTGCGGCCAGGCTGGACTCCGGGTGCTGGATATTCAGGCGCGTGGCGGGCCGTTTTTGGTCATCTTCCATGCCATCGAGTTGAACCTTCCTCCAAGAACTCGTTTGGCGTTTGTAGCGGCGACCTATGGCCTCTTTGATTGGCTGGATGAACGACTCTGCAATCACGGGAACCGTGAGGGGATTCGGGATGCTATCGGATGGAGTGTCCTCGCTGCTCGCCCATAGGCACGCGGCCAACTGAATTGCTGGCTGAGGACGCTTCCTCCATCGCCGACCGGAGAGAGAATCATCGAAGATGATGACCCAAGCCCCCCACACTCCCTATGCAACACACCAGATGGACTTGCGGGAGTCCCGCCTGAAGAAGCTCCTTCGGCTCCTGCGGGAGGAACAGCCGGGCCGACTCCTGGACATCGGATGCGCCGGGGGCGAGTTGGCGACCCTGCTGCAATCGGAGGGATGGAACGTGGAAGGAGCGGATCGCGAGCCCGCGCTGGTCGAAACAGCGCAAGCACGAGGGATTCCGGCCCGGTGCGCGGACTTCGACGATGGGGCGCTGCCCTGGGACTCTGCGACCTTCGACGCGGTGGTCGCCGGCGAGGTTATCGAGCACGTCCTGGACACAGACCACCTCCTCCGCGAGGCTTCGCGGGTGTTGCGCCCCAATGGCGTCCTGATCATCACCACACCCAACTTGGCCAGCCTCGAAAACCGGATCCGCCTCCTGCTCGGCCGGTACCCCATGTGGATGGATCACGGGATCGTGGGCACAGGCCATCTCCGATACTACACCCCCCGGATTCTCCGCCGCCAGTTGGAACAGCATGGTTTCCGCGTCGAGCGCCATGTCGGAAATTGGGTGCCCTTGCTGCCACAACGGTGGATGGATGACCGGAGATTTCCCTGGCTGGCCAAGACGGGTGACTGGTTCCCTTCCCTGGCGATGGGGATTCTCATGAAGGCCCGGCGCACCACCGAGGCAAGCGGATGAACGGTCCAACCGCACCCTGTCCCGCCTGTCAACAGCGGAGCTTCGAACGGGTGATCGGCGTGAATTCGGTGACGATCTGGCGATGCGCCCTCTGCGGCTTGGGAACGA
>Ga0208692_1000907_pt1 | contig 18678 bp, 14 predicted proteins | sample June2015DPH_20_1_3_FD_184721 | JGI IMG/M metagenome (GOLD analysis project Ga0208692, IMG submission 184721) | Peatland microbial communities from SPRUCE experiment site at the Marcell Experimental Forest, Minnesota, USA - June2015DPH_20_100... | ecosystem: Environmental > Terrestrial > Soil >...
ACCCATAACCGGTACTTCCCCGAGCTCGGGGAGTTGGTCGAGGCCGTGGCGGTCCAAGTGGAGGCCTGGCGAGAGCCCAATCCCGTGCTGCGACGATTGTGCGGCATCACTTAAGGCGTTGTGTATAACTATCGAGCAATGCGAGATGCGCTCTCTTTTTCGCGAACCCGCTGTCTCCGCGAACGAGGTCACGTGGACGTCCCCTGTGCCGGTAAGGCGCTCGCGTCCAGGACTTCGGCGAGTGTGAGGCCGCCTTTGCGCTCCCACAGCGGGATGAGCGCTGCCACCTGAATGCTGGGGAGACCATCAGGTGTTGGACGGTGGCCGTCCGCGCAATCTTCTCGTGGGGTGCCCTGTTCCTCTCCGATCCTCGCGATCCCCTCCCTGGCTCGGAGTCGGCAAGGACGCACTCGCCACCTGCTCGGCGACCTCGCTGGCTGCCCCCAAGCAGACCCGCCCCTTCCATGCGCCTGGGCCTGGCCGACCTCGCCCAGCCACTTGTCCCCCATCTGGCAGGAGTCCGGCGGGTTGCCTGCGGCCGCGACGGCGATGAGCTTCTGGCGCGCCTGGGCCGGGGGGGGCGAACTTCCCCCCGCACCTCGCCGTCTGACTGCGGCGTGGTGAAGCGGTCCATCGGAGACTCGATCCAGGAGAGCCGGAGCGGCTCGGGGCCGCTGACCTGGAACCGCCTGGTGCGGGCGGCGGGGGTCCGGCGCGGCCAGCCGAAAGGCTCTTCCCGCCAGACAAGATCCGCCGCGGGGATGGCGCCGACCGCAGCCAACGTCTGCAGGAACTGGCGACGTGCGGTCCAATCCGGGTCCTTCCTCAGGGCCCTCCCTCCCGCTGCAGGTGTGGCAGCTCGGTGTCCGGGAGTTCAGAAGCCGGCCGCTGCCCCTTGGGTGGAGAAACCACGAGCGGACTGGACGCCCACGGCCCTCGGGGAGAACCGGCTGGAGGAGAAGCTCAAGCTCTACACCGTGCCCCGCTTGCTGGTCATCGACGAGATCGGCTACCTCCCCATCGATCGCCAGGGGGCGAACCTGTTCTTCCAGCTCATCAGCCGCCGCTATGAGCGGGGCCCCGTTATCCTCACCTCGAACCAAAGCTTCGCCAACTGGGGGGACATCTTCGGGGATCGGGTGATCGCTACGGCCATCCTCGACCGGCTTCTGCACCACGGCATCACCGTAACCATCCGCGGGGACAGCTACCGGCTCAAGGAGAAGATCAAGGCCGGCCTCCTGAAGGGTGCGGAGGCCAGTGCGTAACCCACCAAACGGACGACGGCTGGGGAATTTTCGATGCCCATACCTGGGGAAAATTGGATGCCCGTTGACAAGGCCGATGACGCGCTTCTCGGCTTCCTCGCAGGACTGTGATTATGTTGAGTGCGGCCCCGGTCCGAGCCCGGGTGCGGGCGGGTTGGAGCGAAACGGTTACCATATCCCGGTGCTTACCATACTGCCATGAAGACCAAGCACCAACACACCGGATCGAGTATTTGCGGACCATGCGTTCGAATCCCGTTTGGTTCCCCAACCAGTCCACATGTGGGCACTGGATGGAGAGCTTTCGCTGGAATAAAGGCTTAACGCCCAGGCTAAACGGTGCGGAGCATCCGACTGCAAGGCATCTTACTATGACGCACTCTATGACGCCCTCTGAGGGGTCAAAAAGTGGTGAAACCAACTAAATTGGTATTCGGGCTATGCAGTTGACTCTCGTGACCCCAGGCTATGAGACCTTAATCGAGTGCCTACCCCAAAATGCTTGGCTGGGAGACTGAACTGCATAGGCCCAATTGGTATTTTGTCAGACATTCCGCCCAGGCCAACAGCCGTCCACCAAGAATAGAAATCGGATGGAGTCCATACCTTTACAAACAGTTAACTTGACAGCAAAGGTTACCTCCGGCAAAAATTGGAGCCTACAAGATGGGGAGGGAGTCATCACTGATTCGACTGGCATGACCAGACGCGATCTCCTACGTGGCGCGGCCGCTGGGCTGGCCCTCGGCCTGCCCGGCCTGCCGCGCCCTGCCGGGGCGGCGGAGCCCGACCTTGCCGTGATCACTGGCGAGCCGGGGGCGGCCGCCCGCAAGGCCGTCGACGCGCTCGGCGGGATGTCGCGCTTTGTTCAAAAGGGCAATCGCGTCGTCCTCAAGCCCAACATGTCCTTCGCCAGCGGGCCGGACCGCGCCTCGAACACGCACCCCGCCCTGGTCCGTACCATCGCCCAGATGTGCCTCGAGGCAGGGGCCGAGCAGGTCATGGTGGTGGACAACCCGCTCCAGTCCCCCGAGCTATGCCTGCGGCGCGCCGGCGTGGCCGACGCCTGCAAGGGCCTGAAGAACGTCTACGTCCAGATGTTCACCGACCACAAGTTCTACCGGGAGGTCAAGGTCCCGCAGGGCAAAGTCCTCGACCGGGTGGAAGTCCTCAAGGAGGTGCTCGACTGCCAGGTGCTGATCTGCCTCCCGCAGGCCAAATCCCATTCCAACACCGGGATCAGCATGGGTGTGAAGGGCCTGATGGGGCTGATCTGGGACCGCTGGAGCTTCCACAGCAAGTACAACATCAACCACGCCCTGGCCGACTTGGCCACGGTGATTCGCCCCAAGCTCACCGTGCTGGACGCCACACGTGCCCTGACCACCGGCGGCCCGGGCGGGCCCGGCGAGGTCGTGAAGCCGAATCTCGTCATCGCCGGCACTGACCCGATCGCGGTGGACTCCTTCGGCGTGTCCGTAGCCCCCTGGTACGGCCAGCCGTTCAAGGGACGCCAGGTGGAGCACCTACTCGCCGCCAGCCAGCGGGGCCTCGGAAAGATTGACCTGGAGCAGCTTAACATCCTGAAGGCCACCGCATGAGGACCAAAGTTCAGGTCTTCTCTCTGGTCCTGTTCACGATCCTGTTCGCGCTGGCCAATTACCGTCTTCCGGATTGGCTGCCGGCTGATATCTATTTGCGGCTGGACCCCCTGCTTGGCCTGAGCGCGATCCTGGCGGGTCGCGCGTGGGTCGGCCGAGCCCTCTGGGGGCTCGTGCTGCTCGTCGCCACGATGCTCGTCGGCCGGTTCTTCTGCTCCTACGTCTGTCCGCTGGGCGCGATCCTCGATTTCCTGGATCCCGTCCTTTTTCGCCGGGGGAAGCGGCGGACGCTCGAATCCGACCCCAAACTTCGCAACCTCAAGTACGTCGTGCTGATCCTCTTCATCGCGGCGGCGCTGATGGGGTCATCGCTCGTCTATCTCCTGGACCCGATCTCGCTCCTCACGCGCAGCTACACCTTCGCCCTGCTCCCGCCGTTCGTCGGCCTGGTGAATATTCTGCTGGACGCCTTCCGCCCCGTGGCCGAGGCGATGCGCTGGATGAGCATCGCAACGCTGTCCTACACGCAGCCCGTCTTCTATGTGTCGCTGATCACGTTTCTCATCTTCGCAGGCATCATTGCCCTGGGGCGGCTGGCCCCCCGCTTCTGGTGCCGCTACCTGTGCCCGCTCGGCGCGCTTCTGAGCCTCTTTTCACCGCTGGGCCGATGGCGGCGGACGGTCGGGCCGGAATGCTCGGCCTGCGGCCTCTGCCAGGACGCCTGCCCGATGGGCGCGGCCATAGACGAGAGCGGCACACGACTCGCCGAGTGCATCCAGTGCCGTACCTGCGTCGCGGAATGCCCGCAGGACGTCATCGCGTTCCCGGCCTCGCCACAACTGCTCCCGGTGGGGGAAACCTCGCGGCCGGACCTGTCCCGCCGCGGTTTCCTCTATTCCGTGGCCGGCGGCGTGGGACTGGGCTTTGTCGTCCAGCAGTCGCCCTTCACACCGCTCCAGAACAAAGCCCAGCTCATCCGGCCGCCGGGCGCCCTGCCCGAGAATGATTTCCTCACCACCTGCATCCGCTGCGGCGAGTGCATGAAGTCCTGCCTCACCAATACCCTCCAGCCCAGCCTCTGGGAAGGCGGCCTGGCGGGCCTCTGGACGCCAAAGCTGGACCTCCGCTTCGCGGCCTGCGAGCAGGAGTGCAACGTCTGCGGCAAGGTCTGCCCGACCCAGGCGATCCGGTCGCTCGGCCTCGAGGAGAAGACCCATGCCAAGCTCGGGACGGCCGTCCTCCGCAAGGAGATGTGCCTGGTCTGGGCCCAGGATAAGCTCTGCTTGATCTGCGACGAAATCTGCCCGTACCATGCCATCGTCTTCCGCCCCATCGACGGCTATCGCCGCCCCTTCGTTGTGGCGTCCCGGTGCAACGGCTGCGGCTACTGCGAGCAGCGCTGCCCCGTGGAGGGCGAGTCGGCCATCGTGGTGGCTCCCATCGGCCAGATCCGGATGCGCACAGGCTCGTACGTCGCCGAGGCGAAGAAGCTGCAGCTGGATTTCAAGCCCAACCCGGGTGATGACCAGTTCATCCTGAAGACCGAGGGGCTCAAGGTCGAGCCGGAGAAACACGAGAGCGGGTCGAAGGCGATGTCGCCCGCCTCTCCCTCGGCGGCGAAAAAGCCCAAAGGGTTCCTGCCCTGAGCGAAATTACCCGAACCCCCCGTTTCCTGGGCGGAAATCGACAGGAGGGCTCGACACATGGAACAGAAGAGAGTGATGGGGAGAAGGGATTTCCTGAAGACGACTACGACCGGGCTCGGCGGGTTCGCCTACTTGAGCGCCAACCTGACCCGGCCGCCGGACGCGCCGGACAAGTTCGAGGGCACCCGCGTCCTCGGCAGGACCGGCATCCGGATGCCGATCGTCTCGATGGGCGTGATGAACACCGACAACCCACAGTTGGTGCGTGCCGCCCTCGATGCCGGCTACGTCTTCCTGGACACCGCCCAGGGCTACCAGCGCGGCACCAACGAGTCCATGCTCGGCGAGATCCTCAAGGACCGCCCGCGGGACTCCTTCTTCATTGCCACCAAGGCCAGCCTCCCCAAGGACCAGACCACCGGCGGCTACGGGCCGGACGCCACGGAAGAGGCGTACACCAAGAAGATCGACACCAGCCTGAAGAGCCTCGGACTGGATTACATCGACATCTATCACCACCACGGCACCTGGACGCGGGGAGCCACGCTGCACGGGCCGATCCTCTCGGCCCTCCAGAAGGCGAAGCAGGCGGGCAAGATCCGATGGATCGGCGTCAGCACGCACCGGAACGAGCCCGAGGTGGTTGAGGCCGCAACGGATTCCAAGGTCTACGATGTCGCCCTGGCGGCCTACAACTTCCGCCAGCAGCACGCGGCCGAGGTACAGAAGGCCATCGCCAGGGCGGCTGGCGCCGGTCTCGGGATCGTGGGGATGAAGTCCATGGGCGGGAATCGCGGGGGGGCGTATGCCTCCACCCAGATCGACGCCCGCGCATGCATCAAGTGGGTGCTACAGGATCCGAGCGTCGCAACCGTGATCTGCGGTTTCACCACCTTCGATCAGATGACGCTCGACCTGGCCATCCTGAAGGACCTCACGCTGACCGCGTCGGAGCGGGAGCAGCTCCGGAAGGCGTCACTGGCGGCCGGTCTGTATTGCCAGGGTTGCGGGGCGTGCGTGGGCCAGTGCAGGCAGGTGCTCCCGATCCCCGACCTGATGCGTGCCCACATGTACCTGTACGGGTACCGGAACCTCGTGGCAGCCCAGGATCTCGTGCTGTCCCTGGCGCTGCCGAATACTGTGTGCGGCGACTGCGGCGCCTGTCCCGTGGCCTGCACGAATCGCTGGAACGTCTCCGAGCGGGTTCGTGATGTCATCCGCTTGCGGGACGTTCCAACCAGCTTTTTTGCCTAGGCGACCGAGGGGAGGATCGCGCATGAAGACGAGGAGCACTTTCGTTGCTGTCCTTCTTGCGTTCGTCCTCTGGGGAGGGCCATCGCTGGCTGCCGGCGCGACGCCGTTCGCGTTTCCCGCGATGGATGGATGGACACTGGCGGGCCGGCTCCAAGTGTTCTCGCCCGACATGCTCTACGAATACATCGACGGAGGGGCCGATCTCTACTTGAAGTACGACTTCGAAGAGCTGCAGGTCATCGAGTACCGGAAGGAGAAGATGTCGGTGAGCGCGGAGGTCTATCGCCATCGTGACGCGGACCACGCCTTTGGCATCTACAGCCAGGAGCGCGTGCCAAGCGCCGACTTTCTGGCGCTCGGGGCGCAGGGCTACTACGAGAATGCGGTCTGCAATTTCATCCAGGGCGGCTATTACGTGAAACTGAGCAGCGAGAACACCGGCTCGGACGACCGGGAGATCCTGCTGGCTTTCGCCCGGCGGATTTCGCAGGAGCTGCCGGCGCAAACCGCCTTGCCGGCAATCCTGTCAGCATTCCCGTCGGACGGGAAGAAGCCGAACTCGGAGAAGTTCATCGCCAAGGATTTCCTCGGGTACGCGTTCTTCCACTCCGGGTTCATCGCCGACTACGATCGGTCGGGCCAGAAGTACCAGCTCTTCGTGATCTCGGGCGACAGCCCGGATGACGCCCGCGCGATGCTGGGGCAGTACCTGAAGCAGATCAAGCAGGAGATGAATCTGGCCGAAGGGACGTACGAACTCAAGGACCCCTATCAGGGAGAGATGGCGCTTTTCTGGAAGGGAAAATACATCTGGGGGACGATGAAGGTGACGGACCCCGGCCTCCGGTCCGCGTATCTGAAGCAATTCGAGGGCATCTTGATCCCCTAATCACAACCGTGGCAGGCGCGATCGCATGCCACTGCACAACCTCCGCCAGCCTGGAGATCGGGAAAACCGGGGCTTACGCCGCCACAGCATTGGGTGCTACGGCCATGGCCGGACACCGGCGCTTTATAGTCTCGTACCATTCTCCGTTCAGCACCTTGGTGCGTACCTGAAGGAGCAGATGGGCCCGGCGCTGCGTTCAACTAGAGAAGAGCGAACTCGTAAAGAGAATCCCGTCGGGGTAGCGCAAAGATTCGTGCAAGAGCGGACATAGGCCGTTCTCGGTGGGGTCATTCCGTCACTGTTTCCTATGGGCCAATCCTCCCACATTCTGAATCGGGTGTTCTTTAGGCCCCTGGCATCCTCCCTCGGCTAAGGATCCACCGCCTCCCCGCCCCCACCGCCCTACCCCACAGTAGGTCCGCCTGCCCACGCAGTCGCGCCCCGGCGCGGCACAGCAACGGGTGGCTCCAGCTTGACAGGGGGGCGCCGGGCAGGCAGCTTGCGCATGGTGTCAGTCCATAACGAACGAATGAGGGCGACCGGCGTTGAGGACCGACAAGGAGCTCGGGTCCGCACGGCCCGGTGCATACGGCAGATCAGCTGCAGATGCGGCCTCCCGCGAAGTGGGGCACGGTGCGGGGAGGCATGGGCGGGAGCTTAACCTGAATCCGGCGCTATTCGTGTTCCGTAACCGAGTGAATCGCTAGTCTAACCTGGTCAAACTACCCATTTCGCGCTTTCTGCACGAACCTCATTTTCAATGGGGTTCGTGCAGAAGGCAAAAAAACGAATTTTGTGGCCCAGCGAGCGGGCTGGCATGCGATCACTACTGCCCTTGCCGCCGGATTCAGGTTAACCCTGATCCGAGAAAAACCTTGAACCGCCATGATCACCCAGCGCGAGCGCTGGGTACCCGGGCCGCCAAGGAGACGATGTTCCGATCTTTCTAATGAAGAACGGGTGTAGGGAGCATTTGCTATTTGTCTGTGCTGGATTTAGTGAATGGGGAACAACGGGCGCTGCCTATTATCTACTTACACGTTGGAAGCAAATATACAAGAAGTTCAAAAGAGATGAATTCTGCCTGATTATTGAAGTTGATATCGGTTCGGATGAATCAGCGCGCGAAGTGTTTAGTATTCAGCGGGAGCACGTCTAACCAGTTGCAGCGGATCGCGTGCAGCGCAATTCTTATTGTTCCACCATTGCTGTCCACGCGCCCGCTGAACCTTGCGTTAGCGAGGGCGCCCCAGCAGAGGGACCGCCGAGTATGACAGCCGAGGTTTCGCTTCAAGACATCGTCGCGGCGATGGATCTGCCCAATGCCGAGTGGGCCTCGTATCTCGATCCCGAGACGGGCGAGATCATGACCGTCACGGACGAGGACCGGCGGTTGCTGGAAGCAGATGGGGACCCGGCTGTTCCGAACCAAGAGGATCTCCAATGACTCCCGAGCAGGCGGAAACGCTCCAGGTTGAGATGTGGCGGCGATTGCCACTCGAAGAGCGATTCCGAATTGTAGCTGCCATGATCGAGGATGGCTTCGCCCTCGTCGCGGCATCCATTCGCGCGGCGCATCCCGAGTACACGCCCGAGGAATTTCGAGCAGCCATGCGGAAGCGGATCTACGGCGACTGAAATGGCTGGAAGGCTTGAAAGCGGGCAAGCTGGAAGGCTCGAGACGGTCTTAGCGTTCGAGCACCCCAGCCTCCCAGCGCCCTAGCGAGAAGAGCGTTCCTGATCCCCTAGCGTATTTTCCTTCCGGAGTCTCCGATGCACTCCCCCGCGCCCCTCCTAACGGGTTGGATTTTCGATGTGTACCCGACATCCGGCGGGATGGTGGTGTGGATCGTGGACGCCGAGGGGAAGAGCCACCACCTGGTGGACCCGTTCCAGCCCAGCTTCTACGCGGCCGGCCCGATCAAGGCTCTCCGGCAACTGGCCTCGGATCTTTCCAAGCTGCGGCTGGCGGAACCGGTCGGGATGACCCGGCGCCAGGAGTTCTGGACCGGGGAGCCGCGCGACGTCCTGGAATTCTTCCTGCTCGATCCCGAGCGGCAACCGGCCCTCCTGCGGCACCTCGCAGTCCCCCGGCCGGGGATCACCCTGTACGACTGCGACCTGGCACCGGCCCTCACGTACTGTCACGCCAGGGGGATCTTTCCATTCGCCCGTGTAGCGGTCTCGGGGACAATGACCAATGACCAATGGGAGAGGAGAGCCGAGAGCCGAGAGCCGAGAGCCGCGAATGGAGGCAGCGAACTGCGCTACGAGGTGGAGGGCTCGGCGTGGGACCTGGATTATCCGGAGCCGCCACTCATCATGATGGCCCTGGCCAGCCAGGGGGACGAGCAGGGGCGCGGCGCCCCCCTCGGCAAACTGCGATCCCTCACCATCACCTGCGAGGGCGAGGAAACCATTCTCGAAGAGGGCGACCCCGAGACGCTCCTCAGCGAACTCAACCGGCTGATCCGCCGCTTTGATCCCCACGCCATCATCACGGATTGGGGCGACGCCTTCCTCGTCCCGGCCCTCCTCGACCTCGCGCGCCGCGCCGGCATCCCGCTGGAGTTCGACCGCGAGGTGGTGCGCCGCCGCATCCGGACCGCGGGGCGCTCGTATTTCTCCTACGGCCGCGTCGTGTACCAGGCGCCGTCCTATCCGTTCTTCGGACGCTGGCACCTGGACTCGCGGAACTCCTTCATCCTGAAGGAGACCGAGGTGGCGGGCCTCCTGGAGTTGAGCCGCCTCTCCAAGGTGCCGGTCCAGAAGATGGCCCGGACCTCGCCCGGCTCGGCGATCAGCATGATGCAACTGGACCGGGCGCTCACCGACGGGATCCTCACCCCCTGGAAGAAGGGCGAGCCGGAGCGGTGGAAGACGGCCTGGGACCTCTTGGTCGCGGACAAGGGTGGCCTGGTCTACCAGCCCATCACCGGCCTGTACGAGAACGTGGCCGAGATCGACTTCGCCTCCATGTACCCGGCCATGATGGTCCACCACAACATCTCGCCCGAGACGGTGGACTGCGCCTGCTGCCCGGACAACGCCGCGCCCGAGATCGGCTACTCGACGTGCCGGCGGCGCGACGGCCTGGTCACCTGGACGCTTCGCCCGATCCTCGCGCGCCGGCAGGCGCTGAAGCGCCTGCGCAATAGCGCCTCAGGCGCCACCCGGGCGCGCTACGACCACCGCCAGACCGCCCTCAAGTGGATCCTGGTGACCTGCTTCGGATACCTCGGGTACAAGAACGCCCGGTTCGGGCGCATCGAGGCGCACGAGACGGTGACCGCCTACGCCCGGGAGAAGCTGCTCGCCGCCCGCGCCCTGGCCGAGGAACGCGGCTTCCGCGTCCTCCACGCCATCGTGGACTCCATGTGGATCGTCAAGGCGGGCGCGACCGAGGCCGAGGTCCTGGACCTCTGCCGGGCCATCCGTGAGGCCGTGGGGATCGACATCAACCTGGAGGGGATCTACAAGTGGGTGAGCTTCCTGCCCTCGCGAGTGGACCCGGCGGTCTCCGTGGCCAACCGGTACCTGGGGGCCTTCCGCTCCGGCGAGCTGAAGCTGCGAGGCATTGACCTGCGCCGGTCCGACACGCCGCCGCTGGTCGCCGAGGCACAGCAGCGCATGGTGGAAGCCCTGGCGCGGGCGGAGGATCTCGCCGGGTTCGCGGCGCGCATCCCCGAGGTGCTGAAGATCTTCGTGGAGTATGCCTGGCGGCTACGCGAGGGGCAGGTGCGCATGGCGGACCTCACCATCCGGCGCACCGTGTCGAAGGAGGCAGGCGAGTACAAGGGGAACAGCCAGGTCGGCCTGGCCAGCCGCCAGATGGCCGACCGCGGCGTCCCCGTCCACCCGGGGGAGCGGGTGCGCTACATCATCAGCGACGCCGAGGCGGGAAACGCCGAGGCGCGGGTGCGGGCCATCCCCTTCCTCGCGCCCGACACCCCCTATGACACCGGGACGTACCTCACGCTGCTCTGCCGGGCCGTCGAGACGCTCCTCTGGCACCACGGCTACGACTGCCGCCGGCTGCTCCGCATTCTGGCCGAGCGGGGAGTGATCCCCACGGGGTGAATAGACCAATGCGACTTCGGTCGACAGCCAAGAGCGAAGGGCCCGACCGGGCGCGAGCGATCAACGACTTGAGGTTGCTGGTCGCCAAACACCCAGGGGGAAGCCTGCATCAGGCTTCCCCCTGGACCTTGCGCCGGAAGAAAATACCGCCGGCTACTGGATCGGCTGCACCCGGACCACTTCGCCCCACCACTTGCACGTCTGATTCGGCAGACACTGGTCGCCCTGGGACTTCTCGATGTCCCGCTTGGTGGTCGTTTCGGGCGTTCCGCGGTTGATCGAATAGCCCATGTGCCGCCACGTGGCGAAGTGCGCCCCGTTCTTCTGCTCCTCATCCAGGGCCGCCATGGTGCGGGCTGAACACGCGGAAAACGTCAGTAACATTGCGACCGCCACAAGCCCCACCCATACGTCCTTGCGCATAGCACCATCCTCCTTTCCGTCGGCAGAATACTCCGCCAAATCATCGAGTGTCAAGCGATTCCCGCCCTTGCCCCGCGAAGGTCACCAACCGGTCGGCCAGGCGCGAGCAACGGCGGAGCGTCGCGTCGTTTCTGATCGCAATCGCCAGCGCCTTCTTCATGCCCACCAGAACCAGGAGACGTTTGGCCCTCGTCAGCGCCGTGTACAGGAGGTTGCGCTGGAGCATGGGGTAGTGCGTGGTGTGCATGGGCAGGATGACGGCCGGATACTCGCTCCCCTGGCTCTTGTGCACGGTGGCGGCGTACGCCAGCATCAACTCGTCCAGCTCGCTGAAGTCGTAGGTCACCGGCCGGCCGTCTACGCGGACGACCACCTCCTGTTCCTCCAGGTCGATCCGGGCGATCCGCCCGATGTCGCCGTTGTACACTTCCTTGTCGTAGTTGTTCCGGACCTGCATCACCCGGTCGCCCACCCGGAAGATCCGGCCGCCCCGCATGACCTCCACGACACCGGCACGGGCGGGATTCAGGGCGGCCTGGAGCGCGGCATTCAGTTGCGTGGCCCCGATCACGCCCCGGTGCATGGGGGTGAGCACCTGGATGTTCTCGACGGGATCGAACCGGAGGCGCGCGGGGAGGCGGCGCGAGGCCAGCTCTACGATGAGCTGCTGGAGGCGCTCCGGCTCCTCCTCCGGCAGGAAGTGGAAGTCGCTGTCCCCGCCTCCGGCTGGGCGGGAGAGGTCCGGGAACTCCCCCCGGTTCACCCGGTGGGCATTCAGCACGATCCGACTCTGCTCGGCCTGCCGGAAGATCTCGGTGAGGCGCACGGACGGCACCCGGCCGGACTCCAGGATGTCCCTGAGGACGGTGCCCGGACCCACCGACGGCAGTTGATCCGCATCCCCCACCAGGACAAGCGTGGCCATCAGGGGGACGGCCCGAAGCAGGCCGTTCATGAGGACGACATCAATCATGGACGCCTCGTCCACGATGACCAGATCGGTCTCGAGGGGGCGGTGCGCATTCCGCTGGAATCCCGCTGCGGCGGGACTCCACTCCAGCAGGCGGTGGATCGTCAGAGCCTCATGGCCCGTGGCCTCGGCCATCCGCTTGGCCGCCCGGCCCGTGGGCGAGGCCAGGTGGATGCGGACGCCCTTCTTCTCGAGGATCTGGATGATGCACCGCAGGATGGTGGTCTTCCCCGTACCGGGCCCGCCCGTGATCACGAGGGCCTTGTGGGTGAGCGCCATCCGGATCGCTTCCCGCTGCTGGGGGGCGAGCTGCAGTCCTGTCACTCCCTCGACCCACACAAGCGCCTTCTCCACGTCAACCCGCACAGGAAGCCGGGGCGCCCGGAGGAGATCGGCCAGGCGCCGGGCCACCTGCTCCTCCGCCACGTGGAGGGGGGTCAGGTAGATGGCCCGGCCGCCGCCCGGCAATTCCTCCGCCACCACCAGGCCTTCCCGGGCGAGGTCGGCCATCGCATCCGCCAGCAAAGGCCGGGGGATCTCCAGGGTTGTCTCGGCCTCGCGGAGGAGATCGGCCTCCGGCGCGTACACGTGGCCCTCGTCGGATAACGCCTGCAGGACGTGAATGATGCCCGCCTGGGCGCGCAGGGGCGAGTCGGGCGGCACGCCCAGGTTCCGGGCGATGCCATCGGCGGTCTTGAACCCGATCCCGTAAATGTCCTGGGCCAGGCGATAGGGGTTGGCCTTCACGGTAGCGATGGCCGCCTGGCCGTACGCCTTGAATATCTTCACCGCATAGGTCGAGGAGACCCCGTGGCCCTGCAGGAACAGCATGACCTCCCGGATTTCCTTCTGCTCCGCCCAGGCCGTGGTGATGCGTTGGACGCGCAGGGGACCGATCCCCTCCACGGTCCGGAGGCGGTCCGGCTCCTCCTCGATCACCCGCAGCGTGTCGAGGCCGAAGGCGTCAACCAGCCGCTTGGCGAAAACGGGGCCGATCCCCTTGATCAGGCCGGAGCCGAGGTACCGCTGGACGCCGGTGAGGGTGGCGGGGGCGACCGTCTCGTACTGGTCAACGTGAAATTGGTCGCCGTACTTCTTGTGGTGGGTCCAGGTGCCCTGGAGGCGGAGGGTCTCGCCGGGCGTCAGCGAGGGAAGATTCCCGACGATGGTGGCCAGGTCCCGCGATCCGGGAACGTCCAGGCGGGCCACCACGTACTGGGTCTCTTCGTTGACGTAGGTGATCCTCTCGACCGTCCCCTGGAGGGTGCTGTAGGACCGACTCATCGTGGCCGTGCCGTCCGACGCGGGCCTATGGCAAAGACTTCAACGAGGTCGCCACCCGGAATCCAGCACACGGGGTGAAGGGCGGCCGACACGCCAGGCCCATGGAAGCATCCGGGCTCACTCGGAGGGAGTGCGGGTCGCCGGACGAAGCCGCAGGAACCGGAGGAGGCCCTTGCGCCCCTCGGGTTTGCCAAACACGGCGCGCCAGCGTCCCTGGGCATATTTCCGGAGGTAGTACTCGGGGTTATTCAAGAAGCTCTCGAAGTCCACGCCGGCTTCCCTGATCTGGCACTCAACGTAGAGGTTGCCGTAGAACTCCAGCTCCTCATCCGACAAGTGTGGGAACGATCGCTCGCTCTGCCGACGCTCCATAGCCTTCCTTTGCGTTTCGTTTCGAGACATGCACCGCAACGCTGGGCAGAATATAGCACTCTGCCCGAGGACCGACAACCTCTTTCCCCGGAATGTTGTGCTTCCCTTCGCGACGGCGGGAGCAAACGCGAGAGGGAGTTGCCGCTTGCCCGCTTTGGCGATATACTCCACCCGTCATTGATTCCACGTCGCAGCCCAAGTTCTCGCTGATGACGCAGTTTCCCCGCGATGAATTCTCGTCATGAAATCTGCGGACTCTGTGGTTGAGTAGTCGATGAGTTCTTCTTTCTCGTCTTGAGGAGGTTTCTGAGGTCTCCGCGAATGGACTGCCGATGCCGCAACTGATCGTCGCAGATTCCAAAGGCCAGATCCTGGACCACCCATCCCTCGGGATGGCGGGCCGTTCGGGGCCCGATGTCGTCGAGGTCCCCGCCGAGGACCTGCTCCGTGTCCCCGAAGGGACCAAGCTGTTCAGCATGCCCGGGAGCCGTCCGGTCGCCTGGGACGGCCGGCGGCATGAATTCCGGCCTCTGTCCCGTGTCCGGATCGGGAGGCGTGCATTCGCGTGCACCACCGTGGCGGCCTTTCTGCCCCCAGGCTACACCCGGACCCTGCTCCCGGCGGCGTCGTATCCCGCCCCCCAGCCGTCCCTCCCGCTCTGGCCCTATGGGGCAGTGGGCTGGGACGGGGAAGCATTCGTCGCTGCCGCCATCCGCACCGATCCCATGGACCACTCGGCGGCCCGCCACTACGACGATCGGGAACTCCTGCCTCTGATCGAGAATCGCCTGAGCCAAGCGCCCGGCAACCCGATCCTGCGCCAGCTCGTTCGCTGCGCCACCGAGTATCACTGTCTGGCCGCCAAGAACCTCTTCCTGGGCCGATGGGAGGCCCCTCTCCCGGTAGCCAATGCCTGCAACTCCGCCTGCGTGGGATGCATCTCGTGGCAGCCATCCACCGCCTCGCCCGCCTCGCACGAGCGCATCCGCTATGCGCCCAGCGCCCAGGACATCGTCGAGGTGGCCCTGCCGTTTCTCACCGCCGTCCCCGAGGCCATCGCCAGCTTCGGCCAGGGCTGCGAGGGGGAGCCGCTCCTCCTGGCGGACGTGATCGCCGAGGCCATCCGCCGGATCCGGGCGGCGACGGATCGCGGCACCCTGAACTGCAACACCAACGGCAGCCTGCCCCAGCGCGTCGAGCAGATCGCGCGGGCCGGCCTGGACAGCATCCGGATCAGCGCCAACAGCGCCCAGGGTCCGGCCTACACCGCCTACTACCAGCCCCGCTACTACCGGTGGGAGGATGTCTGCGAATCCATCCACAGGGCCAAGGCCCTGGGCCTCTACACCACCATCAACTACCTGGTGTTCCCCGGCGTGACCGACCGGGAGGAGGAACTGGAGGCACTGCTCAATCTCACCCGCGAGAGCGGCCTGAACATGATCCAGATGCGGAACCTCAGCATCGATCCCGAGCTGTACCTGAAGACCGTGCCGCCGGCCCGGGGGAAATGTGTGGGTATGCGGACGGTCCTCCAGACCATCCGCCGGGAATTCCCCCGCGTGGAGATCGGCTACTTCAACCGGCCCAAGGAACTCTTCGACACCCTCCTCTGCGAGAGCCTGATCTTCTGAGGGTCCGGCGCTCGGTGCCCGGCGCTCGGCGCTTCGTCCTTGACCCGGCGGGGTAGCCCCTGTACACTGCGTGGCGGTTCTGACGGGATTGGACGGACACCTGATGCCGCGAGGACCATGCCCCCTCGCGGCGTTTTGCTTTCTCTGATCCGCCACCCGTCATCGTCGCCTGGACTCACGCGTATCGTCCTGGAGGCACGGATTCATGCGGCAGGAGACCCGGAACGACGTCCGCAACCTGGCCATCATCGCCCACGTGGACCACGGCAAGACCACGCTGGTGGACGCCATGCTGTGGCAGAGCGGCATCTTCCGCGCGAACGAGTACGTTGTGGAGCGGGTCATGGACTCCATCGACCTGGAGCGGGAGAAGGGCATCACCATCATGGCCAAGAACACCGCTATCTCCTACCGCGGGACCCGCATCAACATCGTGGACACCCCGGGGCACGCCGACTTCGGCGGCGAGGTGGAGCGGACCCTCAAGATGGTGGACGGGGTCATGCTGCTCGTCGACGCCAGCGAGGGCCCGCTGCCCCAGACTCGCTTCGTCCTGCGCAAGGCCCTGGAGCAGAACCTGCCGCCCATCGTGGTCATCAACAAGATCGACCGGTCGGACGCGCGGCCCAAGGAGGTGCTGGACGAGGTCTACGACCTGTTCATAGACCTCGACGCCACCGAGGAGCAGCTCGATTTTCCGGTGTTCTACTGCAACGCCCGCAGGGGGCTCTGCCGCGTGAGCTTGGACGGCCCGGACGAGCCGCTCATCCCCCTGTTCGAGGAGATCCTGCGGACGGTCCCTCCACCAACGTACGTGCCGTCGCATCCGCTGCAACTCCTGGTGACCACCCTCGACTACGACGACTATGTCGGCCGCCTGCTGATCGGGCGGCTCTTCAACGGGCAGGTCAAGAAGGGGCAGGAGGTGACGTTGTGCCGCCTGGACGGGAGCCGGGTCACGGCCAAGGTCACGAACCTCTACGGGTACCAGGGTCTGCGCCGGATCGAGATTGACGAGGCGGGGCCGGGCGACATCGTGGCGGTGGCGGGTCTGGATGCGGCGAGCATCGGCGAGACCCTCTCCGACACGGAAGATCCCCGGCCGCTCCCGCCGATCACGGTGGACGAGCCGACCATCGCCATGATGTTCTCCGTCAACAATTCCCCCATGTCCGGGCGCGAGGGGCAGCACGTCACTTCGTCCAAGCTCAAGGATAGGCTGGCCAAGGAGGTCCTCACCAACGTCTCCATCCGTGTGGAGCCGACCGACTCGCCCGATACCTCCAAGGTCTCCGGGCGCGGTGAGCTGCAGCTCGCCATCCTGATCGAGATGATGCGGCGCGAGGGCTATGAGATGGCGGTGGGCAAGCCCGAGGTCCTCACCCGGGAGGTCGAAGGGCAGCGGCACGAGCCCATGGAGTCGTTGGTGGTGGACTGCCCCGAGGAGTTCATCGGGGTGATCACCCAGAAGCTCGGGGTGCGCCGCGGGCGGATGACCAGGATGATCAACCATGGGACCGGCCGGGTTCGTCTGGAGTTCCGCCTGCCTTCCCGCGGCCTCATCGGGTTCCGCACCGAATTCCTGACCGATACCCGGGGGATGGGCATCATGAACCACCTGTTCGATGGATACGAACCTTGGCAGGGGGACATTCCGCACCGCGCCACCGGGGCGCTGGTGGCGGATCGGCCCGGGCGCACCACGGCCTACGCCATCGGACATCTGCAGCCCCGCGGCATCCTGTTCGCGGTACCAGGCGACGAGGTGTACGAGGGGATGATCGTGGGGGAGAACTCTCGCGAGAAAGACATCGACGTCAACATCACCAAGGAGAAGAAGCTCACCAATATGCGGGCCTCGACGGACGAGGCCTCGGTTCAGCTCGTCCCGCCGCGGGTCATGAGCCTGGAACAGGCCCTGGAGTTCCTCCGGGAGGACGAGCTGTTGGAGGTCACCCCCAAGGCCTTCCGCCTGCGCAAGAAGATCCTCCCCGCCCTGAAGCGCAAGTCTGCCCGATTTGACTGATCCCCTGTTTCGCCACGTTCTTGATTCCGCACTCCGCATTCCGCATTTGACCTCCGCTCCCCTGCCCCGCAAGTCCGAGGCCGAGCCGGGGGGACCGCTTGACGCGGGTTTCCCGCTCAGGTAGCTTCTCCGAATACAGACCCATCGGTTGTTCCCATTGCAGATGCGCGGTCCAACACGGGAATGACTAGTCGGCAGGCGCATTCCAGCAACCATTTTCTGGAGGAGACGGATGCTGCAGTGGAATGATTTTGAAGTGCTGACCTTCGATTGCTACGGCACGTTGATCGACTGGGAGACCGGGATCCTGGAATCCTTGCGGCCCATCTTCGCAACTCATCATGTCGACCTTATGCTCGACAGGGTGCTGAAGTTATATGGTGAATTAGAGTCCGCGGCCGAACGCGGGGAGTACCGCGAATACAAGAGCGTCCTCCGATTGGTCCTGGAGGGGCTGGGTGCACGGTTCGGGTTTGTGCCCACGGCAGAGGAGCTACAGCGGTTCTCGACGTCGGTGAAGGACTGGCCGGCGTTTCCGGATTCCCCCCCGGCTCTGCAGGCGCTTCACCGGAAATACCGCCTCGCCATCATTTCCAATATCGACGACGACCTCTTTGCCTTTTCGGCTGAGCGGCTCCAGACCAAATTCGATTGGATTATCACGGCCCAGCAGGCGAGATCCTACAAGCCCTCGTTGAACAACTTCCGGCTGGCGTTCGACCGCATCGGGGTGCCCCGGCAGCGGATCCTCCATGTGGCCCAAAGCCTCTTTCACGACATCGCGCCGGCGAATGCGCTGGGGTTGTCAACTGTGTGGGTCAACAGACGCCATGATAAGGAAGGATCTGGAGCGACGCCCGTCGCCCATGCCCACCCAGACTTGGAAGTGCCGGACTTGCGGACCCTAGCTGCCAAGATAGGTCTGATGTAATCTGCCGCCGGCCCCGTGGCGATGGCCTGCCCCCACTGATTGGTCCACCCCGAGGTTAGTTCCGAGCGGCGGTCAACTCTAACTCCGATCGCGGAGGCAATGCAAGCCTGGGCCAGGATCGCGCCTCGGGGGCCGGGGGTCGATAGCCCAGCGCGCTGTGCGGCCGAATCCCGTTGTACAACCGAGCGATGGAGCACCCACAATACCGACGTGCTGGAAGTCCGCTACCCGTGGCACCCCTGGTACGGACGCCAGGTGCGCGTCCGGGCCGTGCGCACCCGAAACGGCCCGCCCGTGGTC
>Ga0208692_1000926_pt1 | contig 18409 bp, 16 predicted proteins | sample June2015DPH_20_1_3_FD_184721 | JGI IMG/M metagenome (GOLD analysis project Ga0208692, IMG submission 184721) | Peatland microbial communities from SPRUCE experiment site at the Marcell Experimental Forest, Minnesota, USA - June2015DPH_20_100... | ecosystem: Environmental > Terrestrial > Soil >...
TGATTGACCAATTGAACGGCCGAGAGCTTAAACTCCCGAGTAAACTTGCGACGTGCCATGATGGGCTTCTCCTTCGGACATTATGATCCTGTCCGTTCGGCGCGCCCACCATTCGTGGGGAAGCCCACCTCCTCGCGCTGTCTCCCACTCTCCCCCTCTCCCACTCTCCCCCTCTCCTTATCTATTTCTCACTTCGCCGGCTGCGTCGCCGGACGAATCTCACCCAGGCCGGCGCCGGGCTGGACGGCGGGGGCCGGCGGATACGCCTTGAGCGTTCCCGACTTGAAATCCGCCGCCACCTGCTCGACGGTCAATCCCTCATCCAGATCGAGCTGCTTGGCGGCCAGCTCCGCCATGCGGCGACCGGCGGCTTGGCTGCCCTTGTCGACCATCGCCGAAGTCTGGACCGGATCGTCGAAGGAATTGAACAGGGCGATCAGGTCGATCGTCGCCTGCGCGTGCGTCTTGTCGGCGGCGGTGACGGATGCGCAGTTCATGAGCCGGCGCAGCATCCGATTGGTGTTCTGCGTATCCGGTTTTTCATTGGCGGCCGGATGATCCAGGCGCTCGCCCAGGGCGCTGCGGCAGGCTTCCACAAAACCAACCAAACCCGTCACGTCCGCCTCGGTAAGCGGAGCCTCCACGAACACCTGGTCCGCGCGCCGAACCAGGGGCATCTTCCCCGACGCCAGGGCGTCGCGCAGCAGTTGCAGGCTCTGCGTATCCAAAGGCGCGGTCGTAGACGGCGCGGGCTGCGTGGTCGATGAGCTGCTCCCCAGGACATTCATGGACTGATCGATGCACTGGCGGGTGAACTCTTGCCAGGTCATCCAGGTGCCTCCGCCCTGGCGGCGGGCCAGCTCCTGGTCGATGGCCGCCACGATGGAATCCTTACCGGTTTCGCTCAAACGGCCGTTCAGGTACGCCAAAACCGCGTCGGCCGTTTTGCCGGGCACGATGATCTGGTGGTAATAGCAGAGGTTGTCCGGCCCGCGCAGGAAAAACCGCCCGGGCAGAACCGTGATGTCGTCCAACGCCACCAGCGCCGCCTGGGATTCAAGCCCCTTCTGCGGCGCCTGGCTCAGCGGCACCTCGGCGTATTTCAGATCGGCAAGCCGCAAAATCGCCGTTTCGCCCAGGTCCTGAAAGAACGACGGCGAGCCGTGCGGAAGCAGGATCAGGTTGGCGCGGTTGGCGTACAAAGCGGTCAGCCACTTTTCGTCAGCCGCCTGATTCTCCGGCTTATCACCGCGAATCTGCTGGTAAACCGACAGGAAGCGGAACTGATCGCTTGGCGCATCGTACGCCGCCGAGACCGTCTTGATCGACACCAAACATCCCGGCAGCAGCACGGCCAGCAGACCTAAGGATAGGACAATTCCGCACCACTTAAGCATCCGCCTGTTCATCAAACCACCGGGCCTTCCATTAGAAGTGACCATGTCAGATTCCCTCATGCAGCATTTTTTCCGCCAGGTCGCGATTGGCGTCGAGCTTGATGCCTTCATTCAAGAGCGCCTGGTGCTTGGTTTCGACCATCTGCCACGTTGTCGTGCCCTGGCGAAGCTGATCGCACCCCTGGATGAAGTCGATCCAGGCGTCGACGTACGGCTGGACCCTCAGGTCCGCCAGCGGACGCAGCTTGTGCAATTCCTTCAGGGCCGCGTCGGTGGCGGCGGCGGTCAACTGCGGGGTGGCGCCCGCCTGCGCTTGCACGTGCATCGTCTCCCACATGCTCTCTACCGCCACGAACGTGTAATACTCCGACGCCCGCGCCGAGAGCCGCGGCAGATTCCGCCCGTTGACCATCAGCAGCAGCTTCGCCGAGTAGTGGTTCGGCGCCAGCGCCAGCACCTGCGTCAATTTCGCATGCGCGTCTCTGCCGTAAATGTAAGCGGAGGATTTACCCATCGCCTGCTGAATTTGGGCGAACAGATCGATGGCCTGGGCCAGCTTGGGATCGCGGTCGCTGCGGACGATGGCCATGGCTTCTTCCAGATCGCCAATCCCCAGCACCTGCACGTTCGCAAAGATGCCGGGACCTTCGTAGGCCAGGGCGTCCTGCACCTGCTCGTAATTTTCCGCCGGCACGGCGACCAGCTTGCACTGCGCCTCGGCCGCGCCGCGGAGCTTGGCCGCCACCCCGCCGATCCGCCGAATCTTCCCATCGGCGCTGACGTCCCCCGTGATCGCCAAATTCGGATCGATGTCGAATCCCTGGATCATCGACAGGATCAGCGTTCCGATGGCCGCACCAATCGAGCCGCCATCCTTGGCCGTGTATTTGTCTTCAAAGCTCAGCTCGACTTTGGAGACGCCCGACACGCCGTATTTGAGGTTGATGGCCCGCAGCACGTCGTCAAGGACCATGTGCATCTCCGGCCCCACCGGCGTGGCAAACGACACGGGCGTCGAGCCCTCGGCCGAACCCGGCGCACCCGGCGTGGCCGTCAGGATGAACCGCGAGGCCAGGCCCAGCATCCCGCCGGTGTCCTGGGGAACGACGTACAACGCTTCGATGGAGGTCTGCAATTTGGCGGGGCGCGTCGTGGGCCGCGAGACCAAAGACTCGTGCAAATCGGCGCTGGACTGGGCATCGGGGAGCGATGAGCCCGGCTTCTGCCGGGCCGGCCCCTGGCGCGGAGCCGCGTCGGGCCCGAAGCTCAGCAGGCTCAACTCCTCCAGGTGGGTCAACTCGCCGCCCTTGACGGCGATTTCAAACACCGTCTTGTCGATCCGCTGCCCGGCCCAGGAATAGCTCTGGCTGGGATCGGGCGAGGCCGCCTTGCTGAACCCCCAACCGCGAAAGCCGGAATTGAGTTTTTTCGGTGCTCGGCCCACCAGATCGTCCTGCTGATTCTTGGTCGCCCAGCTTCGGCGCGCGATCCCCAGCAGCTTGTTCTGATTCCCCTGCGGGCCCCGTATCGCCGCGTTGCCGATCCAAATCAACTCGCTGTCCAGATTCACGGTCCTGGGCAACTGCTCGCGGCCGATGGCGACGATGACGGCATCACCGCTGTCCAAGCGCCGCAGGCGCAGGTACCGCACCCCCTCGGGAGCGGCGTCCAGGCCAACGGCAAATCCGTTGGCCTGCGAAGGGTTGCCGGCATCCGTGTTCCACAGTTTCGGATCATCCGAGCGGAAAATCACCGTCCACGCGGAAGTGTCGCTGCCGCTGGCCCCCACCGCCGCGGCCGCCGCGTTGTGATCCGCTCGCGCCGTCGCTTGGCAGAGCAAGGACACGCACAGCGCCGCCAATCCGATCACCAATCGCCCGTACCGCATGGACGCCTCCTTTTGGACTATTGTAGTGTACCACCTGGTCTTGCGCCCGGCAGTCCACTACCTGGCAAGCCATGAACCTTGACAGAGGTGCTGCCAGCGATAGAGTCTGCGGAGCCGAGGCACAAGTTCCGGGGCCATAGTGAAATGGGATCACGCCACCATGGCATGGTGGAATTTGGGGTTCAAATCCCCATGGCTCCATTTCGGCCAACGGCCGAAATAGAGGGGAGAGCAGGAGAGAGTAGAAAGTAGAGCAGGCAAAAAAGGCCTGTGCCGGCGAACGGCTTTCGGCAGCAAAACGGGCGCTCTCCCCGGTCTACTCTCTACTCTCTACTCTCTATTTTCCACTTACCTTCGCTGCCTATGCCACCGGACCACCCCAGCCCTTGTCTACCCCGCCCCCTGGTCGGTTAGAATGCGGAGCATAGGTCGGCGGCGCGGCGCTGCTGGGCGCTTTCACTGGGAGATCTCCATGTCACGTTATGCTGGCGTTGCATGCTGTGTCATTGTGATGCTGGGGGTGGGGTTGTTGACCGCGTGTCACCACGATTCGGAATCGAAGGTCGCGTACACGCCGCAACAGCTGGCGGCGATCCGGGCCGATTTTCGGCGTAATAACCCCAACGCCCGCGTGGGCGTGGTGAGCGGCGTGGCGGCCGACGCCAACCTGGCCACCGTCGGGCAGGTCAACCCGCGGGATTTTCGCGTGAATGACGTGGTGACGTTCATTGATGCCGACGGGCGGATTCTCACCAGCGGAAGCGTCACCGGAACGTCGGGCAGCGACTTGCAGGTGCGTTACGCCCGGCCGCGCGAGGGCGTCCGGATTCCGCGCGTCGGCGACCTTGCCGTCCGGGCGACCCAGTGACCAACAGTGAAGGCTCCATTCCCGATAGTCCTGCCGCGGCGGCCAAGGCGGCGCCTCGCTTGGTTTTGGCCAGCGCCTCGCCGCGTCGCCGCAGCCTGCTGGAAGAGGCAGGGTATCAGTTCATCGTTCATCCGGCCGAGATCGACGAAGAAGCCGCCGCCGCCAGTTCCGGCGGCACGAGTTCCGGCGGCACGCATCTTGGCGGCACGAGCTCGGGCGGCACGCATCTTGGCGGCACGCACCCTGGCGGCACGCACCCTGGTGCGGCCAGGCAGGCCTCGCCGATCGAGCTGGCCCAGCGCCTGGCGCGGGCCAAGGCGCGGGCGGTCGCGGCGGAATATCCCGACGACGTCGTTCTGGCAGCCGACACGGTCGTGGCCCTGGGCGATCAGACGATGGGCAAACCCACCGACGCTGAGCAGGCCCGGGCGATGCTCACCCTTCTGGAGGGAACCACGCACATCGTCATCACGGCCGTGGCCGTGCTGGGGAAAAACGCCGGCATTTCGCTCTTGGCGCACGTGATGTCGGCGGTGCGCATGGCCCCCCTGACGCCGGGCGAGATCGACCGCTACGTCGCCACCAACCAATGGCAGGGCAAGGCCGGCGCCTACGGCATTCAGGACGACGATCCCTTCGTCGAGCGTCTGCGCGGCTGCCACACCAACATCGTCGGCCTGCCCATGAAAACCACCAAGCGGCTGTTGGAATCCGCGGGCATCTTTCCCGACAAGCCCAAAACGACCCCATGATCCCGCCGGTCGTGGTCGACATCTTCTCCCTGCTGTGCGTCGTGGCGGGTTGGTTTTACCTGGTTCACTCCAAGGCGGCCGGGCGCATGGGACGCCTGGAACCGGCGGCGATCAACAACCGGCGGATCGCCCTGCGGCGGCTGTGCGGCTGTGCCATGCTCCTGCTGGGCGCCGGCTTCTTTGCCGGGTGCAATCTGGCTGATCCAAGGCGCCGCCCCGCCCTGTTCCTGGCCCTGTGGCTGAGCGTCCTGACCCTCTTGGCCTTGGTGGTCGTACTGGCCCTGGCGGATGTGCGATTGACATGGAAGCTTCGCGAACAGATTCGACGCGGCGGTCCGTCCTAATCTTGGCGGTGCTTGGGGTCCTGTGCGCCGCCCTGGCCGCCGCGATGATCCTCACCTTCACGCCCCCGCGCCCCGCCGGTCGCGAGCTACCAACCACGCGCGTGCAGATCGGCAACCAGCCGTTCACCCTCGAAATCGCCGACAACCCCCGCGACCAGGAAATCGGCCTGATGCACCGCGAACATCTCGACGCCGACCACGGAATGCTGTTTGTATTTCCTGACTCACGCAAACGTCAATTCTGGAATCACGACGTGGCCTTCCCTCTCGATCTGATTTTTCTCGACGGCGATGGAGTCGTGGTGAGCATCAAAGGTATGCAGGCTTACCGTGACCTGGATATTTCCAGCGATTTTCCCGCTCAATATGCCATCGAATTGAACGCCGACACCGCCCGGCGGCTGGGGCTGAGCGTCGGCGCGCGGCTGTCGCTTCCCGCCGATCTGATCAAGCCTGCCCGATAACGCCGCGGGCGGTTAAGTCGTTACGAATCCTTGCCGAAGTGTGGGTCGTAAGCGCGTTTTAATCCTGGAGAACAAGTACCGTGACGCCCGCTCTGCGAATTGTGCACGCCGACGACGCCATCCAGACGAAGATTTCCGAGCTCTCGCCCGTCGCCGATCAGGCGCTTACGGCGGAGATCGAATCCCTTCATCAGGAGTTGAAGTACCTCCGCCAGCGCGATGAAACCCTGAATTTTTACATGGAACGCCTGGACGAGGAGCTGCGTCTGGCCGCCCGCCTCCAGCAGGATTTTCTGCCCAAGCAGCTTCCCCAGATCGGACCGGTTCAGTTTCACACCTTGTTTCGCCCCGCCAGCTACGTGAGCGGCGACCTGTACGACGTGTTCCGTCTGGACGAAACCCACGTTGGCTTCTTCATGGCCGACGCCGTCGGTCATGGCATGCCCGCGGCGCTGCTGACCATGTTCATCAAGAACGCCATCGTCACCAAGCAGATCAACAGTGACGGCTATCGTCTGTTGGATCCCAGCGAGGTGCTTGGCGCCTTGAACAACCGTATGGTGGAACAGAATCTCACGCAGGCCACGTTCGCCACCGCGGTTTATGCCACGATCGACGCCAGCACCCTGCAGCTCAAGTACGCCCGCGCCGGCCACCCGCTGCCGCTCTTGATGCGAGCCAGCGGCGAGATCATCTGCCTGGATAGCCTCGGGGGACTGCTGGGCATCTTCCCCGATGAGGTCTATTCCCTGGGCCAGATGCAATTGCAGAGCGGCGACCGCCTGTTCGTTTACAGCGACGGCATCGAAGTCGCCTTCGCCGCCGATCAGGAGTCCCAGAGCAGCCAATGGCGAGCCGAACTGCAGCGCCGCCGAGACATGCCCACCGAGCAGCTTCTGAGCGAGTTGACGGCCATGCTGGATGGCGAAACCGGCAGTCTTTCCCCCAAAGACGATCTGTCGATGATCATCATGGAAGTCAAGTGACCCCCGCCGCCGCTTGGAATGTTAGCGTACGGGATCGCCCCACAAAATCGTGGTGATGCGGAATTCGCCGTCCATGTCCCGCCCCTTGACCAGAATAAACGCCAGCCGCTGCTCGTCCCTGCCGCTGCGGCTATCCCACAGCACGATCACGCCCACGGGCGTTCCCGGCCCGGCGTCCAACGCAAGCTGCGCCCACTTGACCGCCACGGCACTGGCGGCGCTGCGCGCAATCGGATCGTCCAGGGCCAAATCCGCCTTGATGGCATCCGGAACCAGCGGCGATGCCGCGACGTCCGCAGCGACGTCCGGCGCCATCATCTGCGGCGGAAAAACGTACGCGTGAACCCCCAGCACCGTCCGACCCGCCAAAAAACCCAGCACCGTTTTGATGTCCGATTCGCGGTCGTCGGCCAACGCACGGATCACGCAACGGTCCGACAGCAGCGGCGACAGCGAATCCTCGTCCGCCGCGGATGCCCCCAAAACCTCCACAACCTGCTGCCAACGCGCCGGCGCCGGCCGCGTGGCCTGGCCCGCCGCCGCGCCGCACAGACACAGCACCGTCGTGATCGCCGCCAATAGTCGCAGGAGCGAAGCCACCATCATCGACACTATCGGCAGGACCATCCGGCGACATCCGCACCCACGCCTTATCAGACACCGTGCATGGCCCATGGAGCTGCGCGTCGCGTGACTTCGGTGAGGTCAGTCACACCGGCACGCCAGCCCCCGCGCGTTGCCTACTTCTTCATCGCTTCCACGCCCCCCATGATCTCCGACAGCTCCGTGGTGATCTGCGCCTGGCGGGCGCGGTTGTAGCGCATCGTCAGCGATTTGGTCATCTTGTCCGCGTTGTCCGTGGCGCTCTTCATCGCCACCATGCGTGCCACGTGCTCGCTGGCCGTGGCCTCCAAAAACGCCTGAAACAGCGCCCCCCTCACCGCCGACGGCAACAGTTCGTCCAGCAGCGTCTTGGCATCGGGAATGAAATCGTAAATCGCCGCGGCCGCAGGCCCCGCCGTCCCGCCCTTTGGGCGCGCACCGCCGGCCGCTTCCAGGCCGGCCAGAGGCAGCAGCGAGATCACGTCCGCCTTCTGCACGCCCGCGCTCAGGAAGTTCATGTACGCCACGTGCACCGCGTCGTAGTGGCCTTCGACGAATTGCTCCATGAGCCAATTCGCCACCTGGGCCACGTCCTCAAACCGCGGCGTATCGCCGATCTCCAGACGCTGGGTAATCGGCCGCTTCTGAAAATTGAAATAGCTGTTCCCCTTCTTCCCCGCGACCAGCAGATCGGATTTCTTGCCGCTCGACTCCTGCTCGCCGATGAAATGCATCGCCTTTCGCAGCACGTTGCCGTTGTAAGCTCCCGCCAGCCCGCGGTTGCTGGTGATCACCACCAGTGCGATCCGGCCGCTGCAATCCCCGGCCGTCGGACGACGCAGCAGCGGATGGCTCACGTCCTCCACGGCCCGCGCCAGCTCCGCCACCAGCTCCCGCATCTTGAGCGCGTACGGCTTGCCCGCCACGGTCCGTTTCAGCGACTTCTGAAACTTCGCCGTGGCGATCATCTGCATCGTCTTGGTGATCTTGCGGATGTTGCGCACCGCCTTGCGGCGCTTCACAATCGCCCGAGCTTTGGCCATAGGGCGCGATTGGAAACCAAAGCCTTCGGCGGGTCAAGGGCGGCAGGAAATCCGTAGGGCCGGTGGATGCATGAAACGTGAAGACGTGAAACGTGAAAAAATTCCTCACGTCTTCACGTTTCACGTTTCACGCTTCGGGTTTTTCCCCATATTGGTAGCGAACGTAATCCACGTCCACGCTTCCCCGTTGTCCGTAGCACATCACTCCCATCCTCGCCCCTTTCCAGCACGCAAAGCCAAGCATCACCGCGACGCCGGTATCGACATAGCGCGTGCCGTCGAGGCTGTACCACAGCCGGGCCGCATCGCCCTGGTACGTTCCGCGCAGCCAGACGTCGCCGCCACTCACTGGCGGCCCAAGCCCGCCGTCCCAAGCGATTCGCTTCCAGCTTTCTTCCTGCCGCACGCCGACCCATGAGAACTGATCGCCGCTGATGAAGGTCAAACCCGCGCATTGCCCGGCGGCCATCCCGCCGGTGTCGAGCTTCAGGTCGATCACGCCGCATTCGTCCCACAGGCGCTGGGTCAGCGTGTTCCGCGCGGATGCCGGTCGATCAGCCGGCAAGGCCCCCAGCCGCAGCCAACCCGGCCGCTGCGTCAGCGACCACGCCTCATTGACAGGATTGTGATTCCATTGCCACATCGGCGACAGCGTCGGCCCATCGAACTCATCGCTCGTCTCCGGCCGCTGGATCGGATACGTCCGCCCGACATCCGGCTTTTTCCACCGCTGCACCGGCTGGCCGTTGTCCCCAAAGATCGGCCAGTCATCCTCGCCCCATCGCACCGGCAGCAGATGACAAACCCGCCCCAAATGCCCCGTCGATTTGAAGCCGATGAACCACGCCTGGCCGCTGTCCAATTCCACCAGTCCGCCCTGATGCGGGCTGCCCGCCGGCAACACCACCCGACGCTCATACGGGCCGTAAATGTTCTTCGATCGCAGCACCGTCTGCCAGCCGCTCGCCACGCCCCCTTCGGGAAGCGAGATGAAGTAATATCCGCGCCGCCTGAACAGCTTGGGCCCCTCGGCCCCTTGGCCGCGGTAAATCTCCGTCCCATCGTCCAGCAATCGCGTGCCGTCCGCGCTCATCTTGTGCAGAATCAGCGGCCCAGCCCCCTTGCGACTGTGCACCAGATACGCCTGCCCATCCTCATCCCAAAACGGGCACGGATCCTCCCAGCGTTCCACCCTTTTCACCGTCACCATGTCCGACCATTCGTGCGCCGGGTCCTTAGTGTGCCACATGAACAGCCCCTCGAACGGCGTGCACACATACAGGTAAAACTCCCCACCGTGTTGCCCCCACGCCGGCGCCCACGTCCCCTGCCCGTACCCCTGCATCCGGTCGTATTTCTCGTCCATCGACAGCCGGTCGAACACCTGAGAAACCAATCGCCAGTTCACCAAGTCGCGGCTGTGCAGAATCTGAATCCCCACGAAATGAAAATCCGATGATGCCAGGTAAAAATCCTCCCCCGCTCGAATGATGTCCGGATCGGAATAGTCAGCCTTGAGGATCGGATTGCGATACGTCCCATCCCCCTGATCGCCCCACTGAACCGCGCCCATGGTTGCTCTCCGCGTATACGAGGAATGCTCGATTTGCTAAAACTAGCCGCGGTGAGATCGCGCGGCAACTTCCGGTGGGTGATCGTCGCCCTGCTCTTTGCGGCGACACTGATCAATTACATGGACCGCCAAATCCTGGCGCTTCTGAAGCCCGACCTGGCCAAATCCCTGCACTGGAGCGAGCAGGATTACGGCAACATCGTCGTCGCCTTCCAGGCCGCGTACGCCATCGGCCAGGTTTGCTTCGGCCCCATCATTCGCTGGATCGGCACCAAAAGCTCCTACGCCGTCTCCATCATCTTCTGGAGCCTGGCCGCCATGGCCCACGCCCTGGTGCGTACCGCCACCGGCTTTTCCGCCGCGCGCTTCGCACTTGGCCTAGGCGAATCCGGCAACTTCCCCACCGCCATCCAGGCCGTCACCGAATGGTTCCCGCAGCGCCAGCGCTCCGTCGCCACCGGCATCTTCAACTCCGGCTCCAACATCGGCGCCATCCTCGCCCCGCTGGTCGTCCCCTGGCTGACCCTTCAATTCGGCTGGCGCACCGCCTTCGTCGCCCTGGGCACCGCCGGATTTGCCTGGCTGATCTTCTGGTTCCTGCTGTACGGCGCGCCGCCGCCGTCCCATCCCTCAGACCGACCCGCCGCCGCCGAGAAAATCCCCTGGGCCCGGCTGCTGATCTATCGCCAGACCTGGGCCTACGTCGCCACGGGAATCCTCGTCGGACCGGTTTGGTGGTTCTATCTCTTTTGGCTTCCGGATTTTTTCCACAAGCAGTTCGGCCTGGACCTGCAAAGCTTCGGGCCGCCCCTGATCGCCGTCTATTCCGTGACCGCTTTCGGCAGCGTCGCCGGCGGCGGCCTCAGCGCTTGGCTGCTGCGCCGCGGCTGGTCGCTCAATGCCGCAAGAAAAACCGCCGCCCTTCTATGCGCTTGCTGCGCCGTCCCCGTCGCTTACACGCCCCACACCGGCAGCGTCTGGCTCGCCGCCGGCCTTTTCGCCCTCGCCGCCGCCGCACATCAAGCCTGGTCCGCAACCATGTACACCGTCGTCTCCGACATCTTTCCCCAAAGCGGCGTCGCCTCGGTCGTCGGCCTGGGCGGCACCCTCGCCGCCGTCGCCTCCATGATTTTCTCCTGGTTCGTCGGCCACGTCCTTCAAAACACGGGCTCCTACAGCAAAATCATGGTCGTGTGCGCTCTGGCGTATCTTTTGGCTCTGGGAATCTTCCACGCCGCCGTCCCGCGCCTCGATCCCGTGCGAATCCCACCGCGACGCGGCTAATCAATACGCGATCGACGGCGTCCAGCAGGAGCTCAAGAGTCGCGGGTTGGGTCATAGTGAGCGTGTTTGGCACCATTGCCGCCACATCTGTCTATACGCTGACTCGACGTTCCTGGCAAAACGCGGCGCATCCATCAGGGGGGATTTTTCCATCTGCTGCCGCAGGGTGGACCGCAACTGGGCCAAGCGCGGCAGATCGGCCGCCAGGTCGCGGGCGATCTGCACGTACTGATCGGCATCTTGGGCAATGAGCTGCGGCAAACCGGCGTTGCTGAGGAGGCTGACGCCGGCGCGGCCGACGGCCGTGCGGCCGCGCAGCGTGACGACGGGCACGCCCATCCACAGGGCGTCGCACGTCGTGGTGCCGCCGCCGTACGGGAACGGATCCAACGCGATGTCTATCTCGTGATACTGCTGGAAATACTGCCGCAGCGAAACCCTGCCGGTGAAGCTGACGCGCTCGGGATTGGGAATGTCCTGCACAGCGCGGTCGCGGTGGCTGCCCATGCCGCTGCGGACGATCAGCCGAGCCTCGGGCATGGCCGTGAGCAGCCGCCGCCACGCGCTCCAGGCGGCGCTGGAGACCTTGCCGTAGTTGTTCAAGCACCCGAAGGTGACCCGGCCGTTTTTGAGCGCCGGCAGATCGTTGGGCTGCAGTTCCGGGAGAATCGGTTCGTAGCACCAGTAGGTCTGCGGCAGGCGGATGGTTTTTTCGCTGTAGCAGCTTTCATCCATGCCGACGGGGTCGAGGTAGGGATCGCTGAGGCGATAATCGATGGTATCCAATCCGCTGGTGCTGCAGTAGGACAGGTACGTGACCTGCACCGGCGCGGGCTTGCGGGCAAAGACCAGCAAGCGATGGCCGCGCGTGTGAAGGGCCAGCTCGACGAGGATGTCGATGCGGTCCCGGCGGATCTGCTCGGCGAGCTGCTCATCGCTGATGCCGCAGATGCTGCGCCAAAAGTCCGCGCAGCCTTGCAGCCGCGGGGTGAGTTCATCGGGATCGGCCACGTCCGAGTAGCCGTAGACCTCCACCTCCTTGTGATCGTGCGCGGACCACAGCGGCACGAGAAAGCGGCCGACGACGTGGTGGCGGAAGTCGGCGGAGACGTAGCCGATCCTCAGGCGCCTTTCCGGCGACGGGTCGTTTGGGTGCAGACGGATGATCCGCGCCAGCGGCGCGGCGTAGCGCTGGTTCCACAGGCGCGTTTCGCGGGCGATGTCCGCGGCGTCAAACTGCGGGCAATAGTGCATCAGGAACACCAGGTTGGTGTGCGCGTCGGCCTGCGCGGGAGAGATGGCCATGGCGCGCCGGTAGCAATCCGCCGCCTTTTCATAGGCGGCGGTGTCCTTCAAGACATTGCCCAGGTTGCTGTACGCCTCGGCGTAGTCGGGCCGAAGGGCGATCGCCTGGCGCATCGCCGCCATCGCCTCATCCAATCGCTCCTGAGCGTGCAAGGCGTTGCCCAGGTTGTAGTGAGCACCGGCGAGATTCGGATTCAGCTCGATGGTCCGGTGGAACGCAGCCAGCGCTTCCTCCAGCCGACCCGCGCCGCGCAGGGCATCGCCCAGATTGTTGTACGCCGCCGCATAATCCGGCCGAAGCTCGATCGCGCGGCGGAGGGACTCCACCGCCGGCTCGTGCAAGCCCTGGGCGTCCAGCGCGCAGCCGAGATTGTTGTGCGGTTCGGGCAGATCCGGCTTAAGCGCAATCGCCTGACGATACGCCGCGATCGCCTCGTCCAGCTTCCCCCGGTCTATCAACGCATTGCCCAGATTGTTGTGGACATGCGGATCGCCGGGCTGGAGCCGCACCGCCTGGCGCAAAGCGCCGATCGCGTCGTCCAGCCGGCCTTGTCGACGCAACGCGTCGCCCAGATGGCCGTGCGCTTCGGCAAAGTCGCCCCGCAGGGCAATGGCCCGGCGCGACGCCGCGACCGACTCTTTCAGCCGGCCCATGTCCAAAAGCACGTTGCCCAGATTGCTGTGCGCCGCCGCGAAATTGGGCGCGAGTTTCACCGCTCGACGCGCACTGGCCAGCGCCTCCTCCAGTCGTCCGACCCGCCGATATGCCTCGGCCAGATTACTGTGATATTCCGCGACATTCGGTTCCGCGGCGATGGCCCGGCCGATCCATTCGATCGCCTGCTCGACCTTCCCCCTTTGCAGGCACAACGCGCCCATCAGATGCAAGGCGCCGCCGTGTTGCGGAGCCTGTTGCAAGACGCGGCGGTAAAGATTCTCCGCCTCGTCCATCCGCCCCGCCTGGTGGCATCGCAGCGCGGTCTGCATGTCGTTCTCGATCGTCATGCCTGTGGATGCTGTCAAAGGGCGGACGCTTGGCCTTCTCGGCCCGGAACCTGGCTCATCGCTGGCTCTGGCCCAACGCCACGCCCCCCAGCCCCTGAACCGTTATTGTTTTCCGTGGACGACAATCTGCTTATCCCATCCTCAGTCTTCCCCGGCCTGCTTCCAGAACCGCGGCGCGGGAGGAATCTGTCCTCTTGAGGTTCCGGGTTTTGGAGCTTCGATGTTGAAGTATTTTGCGAGGTCTGCCGGCATCATGTGCGAAGGCTCACGTAGGAAAATCACACTCGTCCGCTCCAAGGCACGCGCCACCAATCCCGAGCAAATAAACTCGCCGTCGAACCCGAATGAAAACTTGCAGCCCGTCAGCAAACTGAGAGAAATACTGATAATGATCGCCCAGCCGTATTTACGTCCGAGACAATCGCGGGCGAAATGAACCATCTGCTCACGGTCATGGCGATCCGCCAATGACGGGTTCAGGTGAACAAGGTGGTATTCCGTGGGGGCATACTTGGAGATGTTGGTATTCCGAACGCCGGCACCCAGGGCTTCTATCAGACTGCCATCCTCCGCGACGATCAATGCCGCATGATTCCACCACGCAAACTTCCGGTTCTTTCCACGGAAACGGATTGCTTGTCCGAAGCGAATCAACTTACTAAAGAAGCCATTTCCATGCGTTAGGATGAAGTCGCCGGGTTGATAATCGGTGGGCGGTACGATCTCGCCCGGGGCGAATCTCGTGACCTTGACGTCACCCGTCGTGTTATTCCATAGCTCTGGCACAGGTAGGTGCCCCAGTTTATGCGCTCAAATCATCGCTGCCAAAGGATGCGAGCGGTCTCAAGCGGAACCGCGACGCCGTGGAAATGTGGGATGATGCGCGGCGTGTAGTCCGCCGCCGGGCGGGTTGCCGGCACACGAGCCTGATAGACCCAGCCGCCCGCCGCGCCCGCCAGTTTCCGCGCCACCGTCATCCCCTGCCGCACCGGAGGCTTGCCGTTGGCTGCGTCGGCATAAAGCTCGACTCGCACCGCGTCGGGCTCGAGTTCATGCAGATAGACCTGCACCTCAAACGCGAACTGCTCCCCGGATGGCTCATAGTTGACTTGGCCAAAATGCAAGGATGCCCAATTCTGTTCCAGCTTACGCCTCCAATGAACGATCCGCTCACCGACGGCGCCCTGGTCGGCGGCGCGCTGCTGGTAGCTGGCAACCGCGGGCAGATAGTAGTGCTCGGTATATTCGCGCACGGTGCGGTCGGCGGAGAAACGCGGCGTTAACCGCGCCATGCTTTGGCGCATTCGCGCCACCCACGCCGTGGGAATGCCGTTGCCGTCGCGCTGATAAAACTCCGGGATGACTTGCCGTTCAAGCAGATCATAGAGCGCTTCGGCCTCCACGGCATCCCAGCCCGGATCGTCATGGTGTTCCTGGCCATCGCCCAAGGCCCAGCCGACTTCGGGCGTGTAGGCCTCGGCCCACCAGCCGTCCAACTCCGACAGGTTCAGCCCGCCATTGACCAGCACCTTCATGCCGCTGGTACCGCTGGCCTCCCACGGCCGCCGCGGCGTGTTGAGCCAAACGTCCACGCCTTGCACCAGGTGTTCGGTCAGCAGCATGTCGTAATCGCTGAGGAACATCACATGAGGCCGCGCTTCCGGCCGCCAGATGAATTGCACCCATTGCTGAATCAGGGCTCGCCCCGGTTGGTCTTCCGGATGGGCCTTCCCGGCCAGGATGAGTTGCACCGGGCGCCGCGGATTGCTCAAAAGGCGAAGCAGCCGCGCCGGATCGTGCAGTAGCAGGTTAGGCCGTTTGTAGGTCGCGAAGCGCCGCGCGAATCCCAGCGTCAATACATCCGCATCGAATAGATGTTTGGCACGCTCCACCGATTCGACCGATTGCCCTGCGACGGCCAACTCCCCAGCCAATCGGTCACGAGCATATTCGATCAGAGACTTGCGGCCGGCGTTGCGCAGTTGCCACAGCCTGGCGTCCGAAACGCCGCCAACCTCCTGCTGCAAAGTTCCCTTTCTCCCCAGCCAGCGATCTTTTCCGCAGGCCTCCGTCCACAGATCATCCGCCGCCGCCGAGTCCCAACTCGGCATGTGCACGCCGTTGGTGATGTGCCCGACCGGCACTTCATGCTCCGGCCAGCGGGGAAAAAGCGGCGCAAAAATGTGCCGGCTCACTTGCCCGTGCAGCCGGCTCACGCCGTTGACCGCCCCGCTCCCCCGCAACGCCAAATACGCCATGTTGAAAGGCTCCGAAGCATCCTCCGGATTCAGACGCCCCAGCGCCAGCAAATCATGAACGCTTATACCAAGACGATCCCGCGCATAACGCCCCAGATATTGTTCGATCAGGCCCGGAGCAAAGCGATCAAACCCGGCCGCGACCGCCGTATGCGTTGTGAAGAGGTTGCCCGCCCGCGTCGCCGCCAGCGCCACTTCGAACGGCTGCCCCGTCTCTTTCATGAAACTGAGAGCACGTTCCAGCACCGCGAAAGCGGCGTGGCCTTCGTTGAGATGGCAGACCTGCGGCCGAGTCCCCAGCGCTTCCAGCAGCCGCCATCCGCCAATCCCCAGCAGCAATTCCTGCGCGAGACGCAATTCCGGCCCGCCGCCGTACAGTTCCGTGGTAATGCCCCGGTGCGCGGGGAAATTCGCCGCGTCGTTGCTGTCCAGCAGGTAAAGTTTCACGCGGCCGACCTGGGCCTGCCAGCCGCGCAGCCAAACCGAATACCCCGGCAGCTTCGCCTCCACCCGCAACCATTCCCCGTTTTCTTCCCGCAACGGCGCGATCGGCAATTGACCCGGATCGTTGTACGGGAACAATGCCTGCTGCGCCCCGCTGCCGTCGATCACCTGCCGGAAATAACCTTGCTGGTAGAGCAATCCCACGCCGACCACGGGCACGCCCAGATCGCTGGCCGCCTTGAGCTGGTCGCCGGCCACGTTGCCCAGCCCGCCCGAATAGATCGGCAGCGCTTCGCTCAGCATGAATTCCATGCTGAAATACGCCACGCAGTTTAGCGGCGATTGCCCATGTTTGTGTCCAAACCACGCCGGCGCTTCCGCCGCCTGACGCTTCGCCCCGACCAGATCCTCCACCTGTTTACAGAAGCCCCCATCCGCCAGAGCGATTTTCAGCTTATCTCGCGAAACGGTTTGCAGGACTACCCAAGGATTATGCGTCGATTCCCACAGCCCCGGATCAAGCCGCCGCCAGAGGTCATCGGCCGCATGGTTCCACGACCAGCGCATATCCAGCGCCAGTTCCCGCAGCGCCTTCGCCCCCGGATGGATATCCCGCCCGCTCGCTTCCGCCATGCCGCTTCCAGCATAGCACCGTCCGACGCTTTTGCCATCGCTGGAAATGTCACGACCGATTCGCCCCGCTCGGCGACCAATTTCAGACGCGGCCCAATGCCTTTGAACTTCCTTGATCCGCTGAAGTGCCGGAGAAATACTTGCCATCCGTGGCCTACTATTCGCTGGTGAACAAATCACCACCATTCTGACAGGACCTTTGGATCCGCCCGAAAACTCACGAAGGAGAATGCCATGAGCGAAGTACGGGTTCTGGTGGGCACGCGCAAGGGCGCGTTCGTCCTCACATCTGACGGCAAGCGCCAGCGATGGGATGTTAATGGCCCCCACTTTGGGGGTTGGGAAATCTACCATTTGAAGGGCTCGCTCGTTGAGGCGAACCGATTGTACGCGTCGCAGTCCAGCGGATGGTTCGGGCAGCAGATCCAGCGCTCCAACGACGGTGGCAAGACGTGGAAGCCGGTGGGCAACCAATTCGTGTACGACGGTGTCCCCGGCACTCACCAGTGGTACGATGGCACGCCGCACCCTTGGGAGTTCAAACGGGTCTGGCATCTCGAACCATCGCTGAGCGATCCGGATACGGTGTATGCCGGCGTTGAAGACGCCGCTTTGTTTCGCTCGACCGACGGCGCCAAGACGTGGCAGGAACTCCCCGGGCTGCGCGGCCACGGCACAGGACCCAAATGGCAGCCGGGCGCCGGCGGGATGTGCCTGCACACGATCCTTTTCGATCCGAGCCAAGCCGGACGAGTCTTCATCGCCATCTCGGCCGCCGGCGCCTTCCGAACGGATGACGCCGGCAAAACCTGGCGAGCGATTAACCGTGGTCTGAGGTCCGAACACATCCCCGACCCGAATGCCGAGGTCGGCCACTGCGTTCACCGCATCGCCATGCACCGCTCGCGCCCCAACGTGCTGTTCATGCAGAAGCACTGGGACGTCATGCGCAGCGACGACGCCGGCGACTCCTGGCGCGAGGTCAGCGGAAACCTGCCTAGCGACTTTGGGTTCCCCATCGAGGTCCACGCCCACGAGCCGGACACCATCTACGTCGTCCCCATCAAGAGCGACTCGGAGCATTATCCGCCGGATGCGAAGCTGCGCGTTTACCGCAGCCGCACCGGCGGAAACGAGTGGGAAGCCCTCACCAAGGGTCTGCCGCAGCGCGATTGCTACGTCAACGTTCTGCGCGACGCGATGGCCGTCGATTCGCTCGATAAGTGCGGCGTGTATTTCGGAACCACCGGCGGGCAGGTGTACTGCTCAGCGGATGCCGGAGACAACTGGACTCCGATTGTCAGGGATTTACCAGCGGTGGTGGCTGTCGAGGTACAGACCCTGATGTGAGAATAGAATCAAGAGTAAGATTAAGATGAAGATTAAGATTATGAACAGGATTAAGAGCAAGAGTAAGAGTAAGATTAGGAATGCATGGGCTTCCCCACGAACGGTGGGCGCGCCGAACGGGTTGTTTCAGGCTGCCTCGAACGATTCGGGGCTGACATAGCCTAACGAACTGTGCAATCGGTTGCGATTGTAGAACACCTCAATGTATTCAA
>Ga0208692_1000930_pt1 | contig 18362 bp, 12 predicted proteins | sample June2015DPH_20_1_3_FD_184721 | JGI IMG/M metagenome (GOLD analysis project Ga0208692, IMG submission 184721) | Peatland microbial communities from SPRUCE experiment site at the Marcell Experimental Forest, Minnesota, USA - June2015DPH_20_100... | ecosystem: Environmental > Terrestrial > Soil >...
CGAATCCTGCTGGGGGTTTCCGAAATTAACGCCGCACCAGTGGTTCATCGCTGGAAGAAGTTCGACACCTTGATGACGTGATATGATCATTGTTTAGTGAAACGGTATACTAGGGTCCGTCCAGGAGTCGGTGAGTGAAACGTAAATGTTCCCAAGAGGATCAATCGCTAGGCTCTCGGGATATTGAGACTCGGACGAGTCCAAGATGAACGAGGTGACGACTCGCGGCTTGAAGTTTCGCTTGCCTGCTTGCGGGGATTGGGCTTTCGCCTGGGGTGCATAGGCAACCATCCCGATAAGCAAAACGAATGACAACAAACCTAAATCCAATCTTCGGCATTTCATGTTGGTCTCCTTTCGAATTGGGGACGATGCTTCGAGTTAGCACTCGGCTTGGTTAACTTGGGCGGAATCGGCTCAGGGCGGACGGGTTCGCCACCTGCCGCAGCAGGTGATGCGGTGCCACACGTGCCCCTTGGCGCCGCCACACTGCCGGTTCTTGCGCCCGGGATTGATCCGCCTAAGTAGGACTGGCGTGTGCCAGTCCAACTCAGCGTGAGTTTCAGAGTTCCGGCGGTGCTCGACAGTTTTTCTCCGACGATCATGAGGTTTGCGGCACCGCTGGCGCGGGGTGTTTACTGCGCGTAGCAGACTTGCCCGCTGTAGCGCAGCGCGGGCGTCATCCCCGTCTGGTCATGGTGATCGGGCTCAGTTGTGTTGAAATCCGCTGGCCCGAGGTAATCCAGCGAAAGCACTCAGGCAGCCAAAGCCAGTACGATAGCTAACCTTGAGTGTCACACCTGCCTTCCTGAGTAAAGGTCAAGTGAAGAGCCATGCGCCATGCGTCCGTGGGCTCCGCAGAGACCCTGCCGCGACCAGGCGCGCGAAACCTCACCCGACCAGTGCCCATCGCGCTGGCCCCGTGACGCTGCTGATTCTTGCGCCCGGGGTTGATCCGTCTAAGCGGACCGGTGCAGACTTCGTGCCTTTCGAAGTCTGCGGCACTTCTCCAGAGATTCACTAGAATGCCGCAGACTTTCCAAAGGCGGGAAACTCTGCGCTACCCTGCTGTCCGCCATGCCCTCTCGATAGGTGAGACGTACGGGCATAAACTCTAATTGGCGGACGGACCGACGCTGGAAATCTTGCTTCCGATGGCTGTGACGACGCCGACACTCGGGAACACCGCTGTGTAGTTTCCCCACCCCGCTCCCCCCATGGGCGTACTACTGAATACTTGGGAGAACGTGACGCCATGCGGGACAAGGCGGTTCAAATTGAACGTATGCCCCTTGAACGTGAAGTCACGGGAATAGACCAGACTTTCGGAGTGGTTACAAAGCGCAATGGGCCCGACGATAGGGAAGAAAGTCTCCTGCCTGCGGATGGTGCCGATCAATTCGCCGCTCGAGAAGGTGTCCGGGTCGGACCAGTCGTTGCTTGGAGAAGCGTGGTAATAGATATTTACTGTTCCCGGGCTAACCAGGAAGATCGTAATGGGGCCGTTGTTGAAAGGCGTCAGGTCGAAGGTTGTACTGAAGGTGAAATACGCGTTCTGCTCACTCGGGCCCCCACTGAACAGCGGGTTAGGGATCCCGTTGATGTGAATCATATAGCCGACGTAAACCGCCTTGTATGTAGAGAAGTCCACGTAAGCCCTCCCCGTGTGCTGCCAGGCGATTTCGGAGGCGGGATTCTGGGCTGCCAAGGTTGTCGCGAAGCCGAGAAGCAGGATCGCTAAACCCGGGAGCAGCCCTGCCGGAATTCGCGTAGAAATCGAATGACTTTTGTTCATGGTGTTTTCCTCCTTTGATTGCGGGTGACGTCAGCCGACCCTGCGCCCAAAGACCCCGCGGGACTCTGGGCACCGGACGCGACCCCACCCGACCCGTGTTTGTCGCGCACAGATTGCAGAAGCTGGGCCCTGGCGTCAATGCTGGAGGGGCAAGTTTTTGGGAAGTTTGGGGCAAGCGGGCAACCCGCTGAGGGTGCTACGGTTGGCGGACGAAATATGCGCCAAGGGCTCTTCCCAACGGGCCTTGATTTGTTTGTCCAGGGGTATATAATGTACGTATCATTTAACCCCTGCGGGTAGTTTATGGCTGGCCGGGCAACGGAACACTCCCGAGTGCGCTTCGGGGTCTTCGAGTTGGACCTCCAAACTGGTGAGTTGCGCAAGTCGGGCGTCCTCCTCCACTTGCCCCCGCAGCCGTTCAAAGTTTTGACCCTGCTCGCCAGCCGCCCGGCGGAACTCGTCACGCGGGAAGAAATCCGGGACCAAATCTGGGGCACTGACACTTTTGTAGATTTTGAACACGGTCTCAACTTCGCCATCAAGAAAATCCGAGACACGCTTGGCGACGATCCTGAAACACCTCGTTACATCGAAACCGTGCCGCGTCGCGGCTATCGGTTCATCGCGGCGGTGGAAGTGGGAGCGGGATCGCCGTGGCGACTGCCTGCCCTGGGACCGGACGGGGCGGGGCCTACCGGGGCTCGGCGCAGAGGAGGAGCGTCCCTACAGGGCCGATGGATGCTCGCGACGGGCTCTGGCGCCGTGGTGGCCATCGCGGCTCTTCTGTTCGCCCTCAACGTGGGTAGCCTACGCGACCGGTTGCTGACGGCCCTCCACCTGAAGAGCGCGGTGACCCCACCCGGAATTGAATCCATCGCCGTCCTACCCCTCGAGAATCTGTCGCGCGATCCCGAGCAGGAATACTTCGCTGACGGCCTGACCGACGCGCTGATCACCGACCTGGGCCAAATCGTGACCCTCCGCGTGATCTCGCGGACCTCGGTGATGCAATACAAGGGGGCCAAGAAGCCGCTGCCGCAAATTGCTCGGGAGTTGAATGTGGAGGCCGTCGTGGAAGGCACGGTGCAGCGCTCGGGCGACCGCCTGCGCATCACGGCACAACTGCTTGACGCCCGGACCGACCGCCACCTTTGGGCGGAAACCTATGAGCGCGACGCCGAAGACGTCGTGCGGCTGGAGAAGCAGGTGGCCTTGGCGATTGCCCACGAAGTCAGCGGGCGGCTGACCACCGAGGAAGAGGCGCGCTTGGCCAGCAAGCGAGCGGTCAATCCGCGCGCCTACGATGCTTACCTCCATGGTCGTTATCTTTGGGGCGAAAGGAGTGCTGAAACAGAGAAGGGAGCCCGTGCGTACTTCGAGCAGGCCCTGCGGGAAGATCCCGACTTCGCGCTCGCGTACTCCGGACTGGCTGATTACTATTCGGTGAGCTGGCTCGTCAAGACGGACCTACCGCTGGCGGAAAAGTACGCCCGGAAAGCGGTGGCGCTCGAACCAGACCTCGCGGAAGCTCACGCATCGCTCGGAATCGCCTGCGTGGACCAGAGCAAACTCGCCGAGGGGGAGAAGGAGCTGAAACGGGCGATTGATTTGAACCCGAACTATGCCATGGCCCACCACTGGTACTCCCTCCACCTGCTAGCCCTTGGCCGCCTGACCGAGGCGGTGGCAGAGAACGACCGGGCGCGGCAGCTGGACCCCTTCTCGTTGCCAATCAATTACCTGCGCGGCGTCATGCTCGTCGACCTGCACGAATATGATCGGGCGGTAGAGCAGTTGGAGACGGCGGCGGCAATAAATCCACAATCGCCTCCACCCCACGATGATCTGGCCCGCATTTACTGGATCGAGGGCAGAGTTCCGGACGCCCTGGCCGAAGAAAGGAAGGCTGCGGTCTTATCCCATTTTCCTGCGCGGCTGCGCGACCAGGCAGAGGTGTCCGCCAGTTACGCAAAATGGGGCCTGCGCGCGGCGCAGCTCAAAGCGGCGCAACTGAAGGAGAAACGCCGCTGCGGCATGCAGGGTGACAAGGCTCCGCGGCCCGTTGACTGCTATTCCCTTATTGAGGTCGCGCTTCAGTACGGCCTCCTCAAGGATAAGGAGAAAGTTCTGGATTGGTTGAACCAGGGTTTATCCTACAACGGGACTGATGGAAACTTCGTCGAACCCACCTTTGCCAGCGCTCCCGAATTCGACTTCGTGCGCTCCGACCCGCGCTTCCAGGACCTCCTGCGCCGCATGAATTTCCCGCCGTAAGGTCGCCCGCGGCTTTTGGCTCCCCCGTTTCTTACGTGCGCCCCCGATGCGATTCCGTTCCCCACATACGGAGTTGCGGTCGACTAGCATACTTGACAACAAGGGAGAACAGCCCTTCTGACCAGCCAATCCGGAATGCTCCTGGGAAACGCCCTTCCCCGGAAAATAGGACGACTGCACTTTGAAAGCGGACCGGGCTGCCACCGGCCTGGCATCAGTAACCAGTAGTCGCCCAGTGTTTATTGACGATTCCGCAGGGACAACCCGAAGTTCTGGGCGAGCGACCACGCACCCGGAAGTAACCTTGCCGGCGACCGTCCAACTACGCACAACTTAATGGTCGAACGCGCGTATCCAGAGATGTGCATCTCCCCGAGATCTGATCTCCGCCTGCGTCGGCTCCTCTTCAGATTGGAGCGCTGAGCCCTAAGTCATCCTCGCCAATCGTGACAAGAATATAAGCAAGCGTAGCGCAGACCTCCGTCTTTGAGGTCTGCGGTTCTTGCTCAGATTCGCGCTTTCGAATCCAAGGGCAAACTGGCCATCCTCAACCCGCGGCGGCGCATTGGTTGCGCCGCGCTCATGCCGCAATACTCGTTCATGCGGGACCATTGCCAGCGAGTGGAAATCTGCGCCGCTTGAGTAGGCGCAGCGTGACGAAAAAGAGCCAGCCAGCCCATATTGAGATTTCTGTTGCTGTGTTGATAATCAATGGGCGATAGTTGTTCAGAGGAACGGAATGCCGCCCTTAAGCTACCGCCAACACGAGACCAGTTTCTGCGCTGATGTCTCGAAGTGGTCCGACAAAATCTTTGAAGCTCATCCCGAGCTGCCTTTTGGCTCCTCCGAAATCGAAAGCTACGGTCGCGGAAGCATGAGGCGGCAGGACTTCCGCGTATACGAACGCAAAGAAGGAGGACGAGGCAGATTGGCGCTTTGCGGTGAGGTGAAGTTACCCGGCAGCCAACAGGGGCGCTCACCTTTCGGCCCGGCCCTGATGGAAGACGCTTACAACAAGGCGACTCGTGAGAATTGCCAATACTTTTTCACTTGGAACGTGGAGCACCTTGCGCTGTTCGACCGCTCCAGGTGGGATGCGCCTTCGATGCACGAGCGATGCGTGTGGGAATGCAAGCTGGGGATGGAGCTAAACAAGCCCGAAGACATTACGCTACCCGCGGTAAGGGTAAAGCTTGAAGAGGAATTCCTGCCCCGTTTTTTCGCCGGCTTTGCCGACCTCTGGCTGGGCCGTAAGAAAGACTTCGGTCTACCACCCTCGGATTTCTACGTCACCGTTCTGGAGAGTCATCTGACAGGACCACGGGGTCCTGTCCGCGAGCTTCGGGACTATCTCGATTCAGAATCCGCCCGGAAGCCCGGGTTCAGAGCGCAGCTTTGGAACTGGATGGCTCAAGAGCAGCAATGGAATGTTGACCCCAGCAACCCGAAATCGTGGCGGGAGGCGGTGGACCGGGCCGCACGAAGCATGGCCTATGTGCTCAGCAACCGGATCCTCTTCTATCAAGCGGTTCGGTCGCGGCCCGAATGCGACCTTCCTGAACTCAAATTCCCACGCAAGACGAAGACGCCGGAAAAGGCTTTCGAGTATTTGCGCGGACAGTTTCAGGAAGCCGTCGATGCTACGGGCGATTATGAGCCGATATTCTTCCCGCATGCCAAAGAGTGGGCGGCACACGCGGCGCTGTCCGGTGCGAACTCGATTGAAGCTTGGGATAGGTTCATCCATGCCGTTGATGGATTCAACTTCAAGGAAATCCCCACCGACATACTGGGACACTTTTTCCAAAGGCTCATCAGTTCAGAGGAGCGCCACAAATTCGGCCAGTTCTATACTGACGAGAACATTGTGGATGTCATCAATGCCTTCTGCATTGGAAAGGCCGACGCGGCTACGCTTGATCCTGCGTGCGGCAGTGGGACATTTCTGGTCCGCGCCTACTACCGCAAGCTTTACCTTGATAAGCGCTTGAGCAATCAGGAATTGCTGGCAGGCCTTTATGGATGCGATATTAACCCTTTCCCAGCCCACTTGGCCACGCTGAACCTCGCCGCCAGGAATATAACCATCCAGGAGAACTATCCCCGCGTCGTGCGCAAGAACTTTTTTGTGGTCGAACCGGACAAGGCATTTTGCGAAATCCCCGGTGCCTTCCGCGACCGCCGGGGGAAGCGCGAGATAGAGAATATTCCTTTGCCCATGCTGAATGCCGTCGTGGGAAATCCGCCTTATGTCCGCCAGGAAGATATACCGAAGGCCTCAGACAGGGGCGTCTTCCGCGATCAGACCAAAGAGCACTTGTACGAAACGGTAGAGCAGGAGTGGCCTGGAATTCGTCTCTCCGGGCAGAGCGACCTGCATGTTTATTTCTGGCCGCATGCTTGCCGGTTCCTTGCGGAAGACGGTTGGTTCGGATTTCTGACCTCCTCGAGCTGGTTGGATGTCCGTTATGGCTTCGCGCTCCAACGGTGGGCGCTCCTCAACTTTCGTTTGGTCGCCATTATCGAGAGTGTAGACGAGCCATGGTTTGAGGATGCTCGGGTCAAAACTGCGGTCACTATCCTCCAGCGCTGCACAGACGGCCAGAAGCGCGATGAAAACCTTGTCCGGTTTGTCCGCCTCAAGCGACCGCTGGCGGAGATCCTGGGCGAGCGGGAGGATGAAGCCCAGCGGCAGGAAGCGGCGGAGAGGTTCCGGGACCTGATCCTGAAGGCCAAATCGGACCGTTCGAATGACCAACTTCGCATCATGGTCAAGCGGCAAGGGGACCTGTGGCAAGAAGGCCTTTCCATCGCAGAAATGTTCGCCAAGCACAAGGGCATTGAAGTCGCCACAGCGGACAACGACGTCGAGGAGGAGGCTGAGGAGAATCGCGAAGGACCCGAGCCCACAACCACCGAAAATCCCACTTTGGCCGAAGGTTTCGGAGATTATGGGGGCGGCAAGTGGGGACGGTATCTGCGCGCGCCCGACTTCTATTTTGAGATTATGCGGGAATTCGGGAACCGGTTCACTCGGTTGGGCGAAGTCGCGACAATCAAGCGCGGAATCACAAGCGGTTGCGACGCTTTCTTCATGCCCCGTAATGTGTCAGCGGAACTCTTGGACAAGCACCAGAGCGAGTTGGAGTGGCGGGTGCTTCCGTTCATGCGGCGTTGCAAGCGCGAAGAGGTGCAAAGCGGGAAGGTGATCATTGTCCAGTGCGGCGACAATACGCTGCACCCCATCGAAGCAGAATATGTTAGGCCGGAAGTCCACAGCCTAATGCAAGTGGATCGTCCCGTGGTTTCAAGGGATCAACTTGGCCGGGTTGTATTGTGGGTCAATCAAGACTTGAAGGACATCAAGGGCACTTACGCATGGCATTACATCACTTGGGGAAGCAGACAGACGTTCGCCTCAAAGAAGTCTAAGGCCGTTCCGGTTCCCAAGCGCTCGACTTGCGTGGGCCGCGAGCGATGGTACGACGTAACGGGACTCGAACCCGGGATCGGTTTCTGGCCAATGGCGCAACAATATCGACACATCATCCCAACTAATTCCAAGGGGCTGCCGTGTAACCACAACCTCTTCGATATTCACTCCCTCATTGGCGATCCGGTCGTTGCTCGCGCCTTGATGCCACTTCTCAACTCGACACTCGTCGCCTTGTTCAAAACCTTTTACGGACGATATGCGGGGACGGAAGGGAACCTGAAAACCGAGGTTGTTGATGTTGTGCTGATTGAGATTCCCGACCCCCGTACGGCCAGCGAAGAACTGCTAGAGAAGATGGGGTCGGCACTTGCATCAATGCAGGGACGGAAGGTCACGCACTTGGTCGAAGAGGCTTTCATGGACTGCCACACCGCCGATGAAGTCCGCGAGGCCGCCAAGCTCCCGCTTGGCCTGCCTCTTGAGCTGCGACAGGCAGACCGCAGGAAACTGGACGATGCAGTCTTCGAGCTCTTGGGTGTTCAAGATCGCCGCCGTCGTGAGGAACTGATTGGCCGTCTGTACCGCGAGGTAGCGCTCCACTTCCGCTCCATCCGTATCGTGGAAGTCCAAAAGATGGAGCAACGCAGACATGGCGGCGGGAGAAACAGCGTTTCCCAGACGGAATTGGCGCACGACGCGTGGAGTCACCTTGACCCCGAGTTCCAGAAACCGCTTTCCACGTGGCTCGACGACCAAGCGGGGAGAGCGAAAACGGTTGAGTTACCCGAGGGCGAGGTCCGGCTTCCACGTGCGGAAAATTGGTTCGAAGCAACCACGGTTTATTTCGGGAGGAAGCCTGCGGCGAGCCACGTGTGTGCCAGCCGACCAGAGGCGGAGCTACTCGCTGCCATTGCACGCGAAGGTCTACGCGGCCCCGTTTCCGTTCCCACAACCGAACAAGGATGTCGCACTCTTTGTCAATCCCTCGAAAACCGCCTCTCCAGCGCCAGGGCCCGGTTTGAAGAATTAGCAAAGGAGCGCGCCGGGAGCGAAAAGTTGCGAGAGCAAGTTACTGAACTTCTTCACCGCTGGTTCATCCACGGCCGTCCTACATAATCTGCGCACGAGGCCGAGCGAGCGTAGCCCAGGCCCCCGTGTCTGGGGTCTGCGGTTCTTCCTCAGATTCGCGCTCTCGGATCCAAAGGCAAGCACCCGCAGCGGCGCATTGGTTGCGCCGCGCTCATGCCGCAATACTCGTTCATGCGAAACCACTGCCAGAGAGTGGAAATCTGAGCCGCTCGAGTAGGCCCACCGCGACGAATAAGACCAGTCAAGCCGCAGACCTCAAAGGCGGAGGTCTGCGCTACCTTGCTTTCACCTCCTGTGTACAATGTCAGAATTAGTGAAGTTGGCTGCCGCACTTTTTGAGAACACCTGCCACAACGAATGACAAAACCCGATTCGCACCCGGCAACCCTGCCCGTTGTGCATGCGCAGTGGTAATGGGAATTGGGCGACTACGCAGAATAACTTCTGAGATGTGGTACCCTTTATTCGTGCAATTGGGAAAGCCAAGCCGGACGGCCTGGGCCGCAGCCGCTCACCGTGCCGCTCATCAGGTCCTCGAACAGGGTCGCATCTTCACCGATCCACTTGCTCTGCGTATCCTGGGTGAAGACTCCGAGAGCGTAGCGCGCAAGGCCGCGGAGCGACCCTCTGGACGAAGGATGCGAATTTTCATCGCCGTGAGGACGCGCTTCGCGGAGGATGCTTTAGCGGCCGCTGTTGAACGCGGTGTGCGTCAAGTTGTAGTGCTCGGCGCGGGATTGGACACTTATGCCTATCGCAGCACATTGCGTGACCGGCTGCGCATCTTCGAAGTTGACCATCCAGCTACGCAGGCCTGGAAACGCCAATGCCTCGTAGATGCTGCTATCCCCATACCCCACTCGCTAACCTTCGCTCCCATCGATTTCGAACACCAGACTTTAGCCGAGGGCTTAGCGGCCGCTGGTTTTGATTCGGCGCAGCAGACCTTCTTCACCTGGCTGGGCGTGGTGCCTTACCTCACCGAGGAAGCCGTATGGTCGACCCTCGGCTTCATCGCGAGTCTCCCGAATGGCGCACACGTCGTTTTCGACTACAGCGATCCTCCAGCTTCATTGTCGGCGGAAGCGCGCACTAGCCACCAGAGGCGCGCGACGGATGTCGCCGAGTTGGGCGAAGCCTGGCTGAACTACTTCGAAGCGCACGAGCTCCGCGCCAAACTGATGAAACTCGGGTTCTCTGAGATCGAGGACTTGGGGCCTCCCCAGATAGCCGCCCGCTACTTTCCAAACCGGGTGAGTACTCTTCCCGACAAGGGCGGCCATATCCTACGCGCGACGACGATCTGAAGGTACGCAAATTGGTTTAAGCAGAATTCGCCGGCACAGCTCGTCCACGTCTGACGACCTGTGGTCGGGAATTGTTGCCTTTCGTCGCTAAGTGGATGCCTGCGATTTCCCACCCATGACACACTCCGCGCTAGGAGGTATTACCCAATGCTAAACAGAACTCAATCAGTTTTCGTTGTTGGAACTCTTGTCTTAGGGGCAGCATTCGGTCTGCTTGCCCAAACCCTGCTTGCGCAATCCTTGTCTGCGCAAACATGGAATCTGCCACAGGGTACGGCCGTAAAGGACAACGGCCCCCGCACTTACCTGCTTACCGAGGTCTACAACATAGCCAACAGCAAGGGCGAGATACTGCGTCGTCAGCGCTTTACGGGGGAGTATACTCGCGGGCTGGGGGACGGGGAAGTTATGTGGAAGAACGTTGCCGAGGCGGACGCGGACGGCGCCACGGCGCCTTTCGGAGACGCGCAGAAGCGCGCCTTCATGGAGGGATTCCGCTATCATGATAAACTCGGCGACACTATGAAGCCAGATTTCTTCAAGGGATTCCCTCCCACCGCGGTCATGGAGCGTAATCTGGTTTGGGACACGAGGGCGATCGAGGTCTTTGGCCAGAACCACTTCGAGCAACTCAAGCTGAACGAGCCCTTCCACGTCCTCTCCAATCAAGATGTGAATATGCCCGACGTCGGCACCTTTAAGAATCATGATGTGGTGCTGGAGTGGGTCGGACGCTCGCAAAGAAATGGCCAGGACTGCGCCCTGATTACGTACAAGGCATTCTTCAATCCGCTGGAGATTGCCAACGGCGGCATGACTATGACAGCACGCAGTGATTATTGGGGAGAGATTTGGGTGTCGCTCGCGACCAAGCAGATTGAATACGGCACGCTCTATGAGCAAGTGTCGGGCGAGATGAAGCTGCCCGGTCAGGCCACGACGCAGATCGTCAACATCTTCCGCATCGGCAGTTTGGAACCCGTGAGCGCGAAGTAAAGGGTACGCACTGGGCAAACAGGGTCGCGTCAAAGTCCCGTCGGCGGGCCGGCCCCGAAGGGGCCGAAGGTCATTAGCCGTGGGTGAAACCCGCGGGAAGCGTCGTCCGTGGATATTCGACCCCTACGGGGTCGAGTATCCCTTGGCTCCTTGTCCGTAGGTTTCATCCCGCGACTGCGGGACTAATGATCTTGTTCCCCTTCGGGGAACTTCGCGGACTTTGACGCGACCCTGACTGGGCAAAGGAGGCAACATGGCTCTGATAAAGCGCCAGTGGGCTTTTTCGTTGCTTTGGGTCAACCTCGCGGTGCTGGTGGTCGTGCTGATCATGACCGCGGGGAAGCAGGCCTTGAGCGGCCGGGAACTGTTGCACATACTGGCGTACACTCTATTTTACGCAAACGTGACGGGGGTCCTGGGCATTTGGGCCATGGGTGGACTTGCGCAGGGATTGGCTCTGCGCAAGCTTCCTCTGGTCCCTTCCGTGGCCGTCGGCATCATCATGTTTACTGCTTTGGGCTGTTTGCTGGCACAGGCAGTGTCAATGGAAATGGGCTACGTGATCCCACAGCACTTCTGGCGGGAGTACTTCCACACGCTTCGCGTTGCCACGCCGCTGGCCATCGTGTTTGGCTTGGGGGCGTTTGCCCACGCATCGTTGCGGGGACGCGTGCAAGTGATGGAGGAGAAGCTTCACGAAAGAGAAGCAGCCGAAGAGCGGACGCGCAAACTGGCGGCGGAAGCGCGGCTGCATTCGCTGGAATCGCGGATTCATCCGCATTTCTTGTTCAATACCTTGAACTCGATCAGCTCGCTGATTGCGGTGAATCCCGCCCGAGCGGAACAGATTGTGGGCCGGCTGGCAGCATTGTTGCGGGCCTCGTTGGACACCAGTAATCAACCGCTGATACCATTGCGGCAGGAGTTGGCGATCGTTGAAAACTATGTCGACATCGAAAGGGTGCGCTTTGGCGACAAGCTGCGAGGCTCGGTGGAAGTGCCCGCCGAGCTGCACGACGCCAAGGTCCCGCCCATGTCGGTGCAGTCGCTGGTCGAGAATGCCGTGAAGCACGGAATTACTCCACAGAGCGGTGGTGGGGAGTTTCTGGTCACAGCGTGCGCGGACAATAGCAGCTTGCGGATCGAGGTTCGTGACACGGGGCCGGGGTTCGATCTGGCAGCGATTCCCGCCGGCCATGGGCTGGACAACCTGGTGGAACGTCTCGATGCAATGTTCGGCGCGAAGGCGCGCCTTAACGTTCTGCGCCGAGACGGCTATACTGTGGTGGAGATGGTTTTGCCACGCGTATGAAACTGCGCGCCTATCTGGTAGATGATGAACCGTTGGCGCTGGAGCGCCTGCGCCGGTTGCTGGAGCGCACCGGACGCGTGGAAGTGACCGGCAGCACAACCGAGCCCGAGAAGGCGGTGGCGGCGCTGACGGTGGATCCACCCGACGTGTGCTTTTTGGATATTCAAATGCCGCGCCTGGATGGTTTCGAGGTTTTGGCGCGGCTGCCCAGCCAGCCCATCGTCATTTTCACCACCGCCTACGATCAGTACGCCCTGAAGGCCTTCGGCGTCAACTCGGTGGACTACTTGCTGAAGCCGGTGGAGCCGGAGTCCCTGGAACGCGCTCTCAAGAAAGTTGAACGGTTGCGTGGCTCGGGCCAGTCCGAGCAGCCAGATTTACAGGCTCTGCTTAAGAAGCTCGCGGATTCGCTGCGCGAGACCAAGCCCGAGTATCCCGACCGCATCGCCTCGCGCCTGGGGGACCGGCTTTGGTTCATCGATCTGGCGCGGGTGACGCATTTCTATGCCGAGGACAAGCTGACCTACGCGGTGTCGGAGGGCAAGGCCTACTCTGTAGATTATGCGATCGCGGAGTTGGAAAGGAAACTGGATCCGAGGAAATTCACCCGCATCCACCGCAGCACGGTGGTGAACGTGGCCTGGATCAAGGAAGTCGCGTCGCTCCCCGGAGGAAACTTGAATGTTCGCCTGAGGGACGGTAAGGACACAGACTTGACCGTCGCGCGTGACCGGGCGCGCGAGTTCAAAGCGCGGGTGGGGTGCTAGGCGAACATTTGCTCCCACCTCCTCGAGGTCTGATCTGCACCTGCGTCGGCTCCTCTTCAGACCGGAGTGTTAAGCCGTAAGTCATCCTCAATAATTGTGAGAAGAACATAAGGCATTGCCAGGAACTGTGGCTGGAATTGTCAAGGCTCCTGGCACCGGTGCGGCGCGTGTCATTTGATTTGGATGCCAGCATTTTCATTGACCCTGGCATCACACATCCTGTCGGATTGACCTGACTCGCCGTGGGTTGTGAGTCTCCAAACAAACTCGCCGTCCCCGTTGGCGCGACGTGTGTTGGAACCGTTGACGGGGCCGCGTCAGCGGGTTTGTCGGCGGGCTTTTTGGACTTCTTCTTCCGCTCCTCAGCCTTCTTCCTCGCCTCCTCCTGAGCCGCGCTGGCTGTCGCGTCCATTTCCGCTTTCGCTGCGGCCAGCGTGCTGCCCAGCGCCTGGTGGCATTCGACCTGGAATGCGGAATTGAGACGCCCCGTTCCGTTCCAACCCGCTGGGCTGAAAGGCGGTTGACCCAGGACCTGTTGGAACAAACTGGTGCACCGAGAAATCAGCCCACCAGGCGATGTCGCCCGCTAAGGCGGGCTTGCCCAAATCCCGCCTTCCCGCCGGCCCACGGTTTTCACCGTGGGCTAAGAGATGCCGCCCGCCGAGGCGGGCTGAAATTCCCAGGCAGCCCATCAAGGCCCTAGGCATGCGGCCTTGGCGTCAGCGAGAACACCTTTGAAAAGCCCGCGCGGCGGGCGAAATCAATTAGCCCATGGTGACAACCATGGGACTATATCGGCTCCGAGGAGCCTCTCTCAGCCCGCCTTGGCGGGCGACATCCAAGGTGCGACTTCGAAATTCGGGTTCAATGTAGCCTGCCAGTTCGTGGCCCAGTTCAGCGTCGAGTTCTTCTGGTGTCCCCGTGTAGCTGAGCGGCGTGGTGAGAGTGGGGTTCTCGCTTTCGCCGGAATGCCTGCCGGAAGCGGACTCCATGTCTCTTGACAAATGGGGGAGGATAGGCTAGGATAGTAAGTGGGGTTGTGGAAAGTACTGGATTCAGGATTCAGGTGCCAGGTATCAGGTGTCAGGTGCCAGGTGTCAGGAGTGAGAGCGAAGACCATCTGATTTCCGCCTTCTGCCTTCTGCTTTCTGCCTTCCGCCGACTGCCTTTTGCTCACTGCCGACTGCCTACTGAATTTGAGGGGAGTTCAAGTTGGCGGGACCCTTGGCCCGTACCGCAGTCTACGACACAATGTCACAGCCAACATGGAAATAAAGAACTAGTAACTTTAAAAAGTGAACGAACTAAGCGGGGATGTCTATGAAAACAAAGGGCCGGCTTCCTACAGCCGGTGGCAAAGTGGGAATGTTATAGAAAACAAAGGTAGTTGCGCTTCGAAAGCGGGGATGTTGATGAAAATACAGGTAGTTAGTTCCTCATACGTGGTAGGTGGTAGGTGGTAGGTGGGGGAAGAACAGGAGTCAGGATTCGGGATTCAGGATTCAGGTGATGACAAGCATTCGGGCCGGAGCAATGCCGAATTGTGAATTCTGAATTACCACCTTCCTTCTCGCCACTGCGGACTGCTTTCTGCCTACTGCTTACTGCCTACTGCATTTGAAGGAGGCGGGTTGGAGAGGGCTCTTCGCAGGCACAGCAGCCCTGGACAAGATGTCACCGCTGATAGAGGAAGGAAAAAACTAGTAACTTCAAAAAGTGAGCGAGCGACGCGGGAATGTCTATGAAAACAAAGGACCGCTGTGGAAAAAGTGGAGATGAAGCGGGAATGTTATAGAAAATAAAGGTACTTATCGACTGAAAGCGAGTATGTTGTTGAAAAGACAGGTAGTTAGTTCCTGGTAGGTGGTAGGTCGTAGGTGGGGGAAGAACAGGAATCAGGATTCGGGATTCAGGTGCCAGGTGTCAGGAGTCAGGAGTCAGGAGTGAGAATGAAGACCATCTGATTCCCGACTTCTGCCTTCTGCTTTCTGCTTTCTGCCTTCCGCCGACTGCTTTCTGCCTACTGCCTACTGCTGGCTTCGAGCAGCCTCTGCTCGATGCTGCGAAAGGTGGCGGCATCGCGGACGTATTCAGTGAAGGACGAAACCGCACTTGCGGCGATTTGCTCGGCTGCGGCGGGATCACGCGCCTTGAGCACCCTGAGCATCTCATAGTCCTCGATGCCCGAGCGCATCGCCTCGAACCGGATGGAGCTTCGGACGGTAAGATGCTCCCGGTCGGGATAGAGAATGAAGGCATCGCCTGGAGGCAAAAGCTCCGTATTGTCGTCGATCACCGGTTGCGTGTCGAGCCGTGGCTTCGGGGTCCAATAATTCCCGCCCCAGTGCAGGAATCCCGTGAACCCATAACGGAAATCAAACCACTGGAGAAGCCTTACTTTGATTAAGGGGAAGTCCAGCAAGCGGTTGGGATACCTCTTCTGAGGATAAAGACAGGTGTAAAACCAGACGGCACGCCCGCTTTCGATGCGCCGCTCGAGGAGCGCCATCTGGTCATCGAAACGGCCGAGCTGCGGAACCCAGACGTCGCAGTTGCTCTGGAGCACCTCGGGCATGTTTGCCGCGTCAATGGCGTCGATAGTGGGAATGCCCGGCATCTGGTGGTGGACGAGGGCGGCGAATCTTCCGTAGTAGGGAATCTCGTTCCCGTGCGCCTCGTCGAGTACGTGCTGGAGGTAAAGCGTGTCCCAGGCTTTTTCCTTCAGATGTGTCCCCAGCGCTGCCAGGAATGCGGAAAGAGAAGTCTCCACACGCGGATCATCGGGTGGTAGGGAGATTTTCTGGGGCTTGCCGTCGACAATCTGGAAGGTCGGCACGAGCAGCGGCGCGTCATAACTGCCGGCGCGGTCGAGCAGGTGGCTGCCCTCGATGTACCCGATAGCGCCCGCCTGCCTGAACGTTTCCACCCAACGGTCGAAGTTTGTGAAGTCATACACGAGATTGCCGCCCTCGACCCGCGGCTGGATGAGCGTGAGAAGCGGTGTCAGGATGACGTTCTGGCGATGGGCCGCGAGCACGCGGGCCACGTTGGAGACCAGCGTCCACCACTGCGGTGAAAAGGCCGCCACACCGTAAAACTGTCGCGAGGTCTTGTCATCCAGGGTGAACCAGTTGGTGACCTTGAGCGACCTCTCCTCCGGCACCGACGCGCTCACCACCTTCAGGCGGAAGGGCTCGCGCGCCACCAGCCGCCCACCAGAACGCACCAGTATCGAGCCTTCATAGACTCCGGCCGCTGCGTCGGCTGGAATGTGAATCGTCACCCAGATCGGCGTGGTGCGGCGAGCCTCGAGCTCGAAGGGAAAGTCCTCAAGCGGATCGGGATACCACCCCGGTGCGTCTCCCACCAACTCCTCTGGTGGACAGTCCGGCGTATGCGAGCCCACTACTACGTAGGCGACCCGATGGACCTCGACAGTCGATACCCGGCGGCCGGCGCCGCCCTCGACCGGCTTCACTTCCACCGTAAGGTCGGGGAGTGGCGCGCTCGAACGAAGTGCAAGCTGCACGCTCACGTGCTGGTTCCGTGCGGCGCTGAACTCGGGCGAGCGCAGACCGTGCACCCCGCGAACATCACTTGGGAAGACCTTGACGAGCGAGTCCACAAACCAAGCGCTCAGCGCCGGCGAGCCACTTCCCCGCGCAACGCCAGTCGGTACCAAGCAGCCTGCAATTATCGCCACTAGGAAAGAACGGAACATGATTTCCCCCCCAGAAGAATTTGCCTCGCCCCAGAGCGCATCGAACTCGTGGGCCGTCCATGCTTCTCCGCCCCGGACTAGCTGATCTGAAGTTGGGCGGCACAGTTGGGGCAGAACTTCTGACCTTGTTCGACCGCTTGTCCGCAGGCAGGACACTGCAACGATTGCCCCGAGCGGGGGGCTACGAGAAGACCAATGCCGAGGCCTGTGAAGACTACGCCCATTCCTCCGAATACTACGGGAAGCATGAAGAACCCAAAGTTGTAACCCGCGTTAAAACGGATGTCATTCGGGTTTGCGGGATTGTAACGAATCGTGTGGCGAGTTCCGGGAGTGTAGGTATCGGCCATGCGTTTCATTTCCGAATAACTTGAGGTGCTGTAGCCTGGAGTCGAGGGCGTAGTGAATTGCCTTCCATCGACGGTATACCGGAACTCGATTTCCGCCTGATACATGATGGTGTCTGTATTCCTCCTGCTACTATGGCTCAGGTGGTGGGTGACCTGGCTTTTCGTAACCTCTGCTTCCAAGGTGGGCCAGGACTTCAGGATGGTGTATTGACGATTGCCCGCCCACCACCCCGTTCCCAGCAGGGCCAGTCCCACCACCGTGAAGATTCCGCCCACCAGTTTGTTTACGCCTCGACCCTGTCTGACCATCATGACACTCATGACTCTTCTCCGCCAGCCTTCGAGCTCTCCTTACTCTTGGCGCACCAATGATTCTATGCGAGTGCGACTACAATGGCGAAGAATGAGAACTGCCTGCATTCTAGCACAGGAGGTAAGAACCAGGAATCGCCAGTCTTTCGCGGTTTCCCAATTCCACCCGACCCAGCCCTGCATTACCAAATGCACCTATCGATCACCTGCTAGCGGCGCTTCCCGGGCTTCGGCATTCCAGGGTTTACCGCCGGCCTCACTAGCGTGGATGCCCCACCGGGATCAGGTAAAGCGGCTTCTGGTCGGCGGGCAGCGAAAGCACCCTTTCAACCTCCCTGTCGTTGAAGGCGCCAATCAGAACACCGCCTAGCCCTAGCGCCACTGCCTCTAGAAGCAGGTTCTGTGCAGAGTGGCCCGCTTCCATATGCACGTATCGTGGCGTTCGCTGCTCACCATACTTTTGCGCCGTGCGCTCGTAGACAGCGGCAATCACGATAACGACCGGTGCCTGAAGGATTGCCTCCTGCATGAGGGCCGGACGATGAATGTCCGGCCGCAGGTCGCGCTCGAGGTGTCGAGTCAGCCGGTGCTTGTGCGGTTCGTAGTGATAGAAGCCGGAGGCGGTCGCCACCCAGACCTCCAGTGGATAGAGCGCCCCGGCCGAGGGCGCGATTCGTAGGCCAGCGGGGCTCGTGATGCCTTGAGCTGCCCAGAGAAGCTGAGACAGTTCGCGATCAGTTATGGGTTCCCGCCTGAATTCCCGAACGGAGCGACGAGCGGCAAGAGCCTCTTCAAGAGACATGCGTCCTTTGCGTTCCGGCGCCGGAAGCTGCAGGATCGGCGCGGAAAGAGGTTTGGTTTGGCTCATAACGGCTTACCCTCCTGGAAGCATGCAGAGACCAACGACGACGGTCAATAACCATATCCCAGCCAACAAACCATCAAGGGGTCCTTCCCGATGATCTCAGCAAGCGCGAGCACAGATCAGTGACCACGGCGTAGC
>Ga0208692_1000932_pt1 | contig 18331 bp, 21 predicted proteins | sample June2015DPH_20_1_3_FD_184721 | JGI IMG/M metagenome (GOLD analysis project Ga0208692, IMG submission 184721) | Peatland microbial communities from SPRUCE experiment site at the Marcell Experimental Forest, Minnesota, USA - June2015DPH_20_100... | ecosystem: Environmental > Terrestrial > Soil >...
CGCACGAGGAAGTTTGTGGCGGCATAGCACTCGCTGGGATTGATCGCGAGTAACGCCGTAGAGTTGCTGAACTCCTGTGGCGTCGCCCACTCTGAAATTACTCTAAAGTGGTCGCAGAAGAATCTACGCGCTCGTCGCGCTGCAAGTTACTGCCGGTCAGGAGGTTCAGCCGCTTCTAGAGATTCGGCCCGAAAAGTCGGCTTCCTGGAAAGCATCATGTCTGTGGCGTAGCCGCCTTACCGCAGCCGAAACAGCCCAAATATCAAGGCTGGACGCTTACTTCCCCTCAGAGGAGTGGCGAACAAGGCTGAGCGACGTCGCTCTCATTTGCGCCACTCAGAACCGCTTCCGAAGCTGCACGATAGCATCTTAATAAAGAGCACCCCGCCTGCCACAGCTTGCCTCACTCTCAGGTCGGGAACAATCCGAGCTGATCCGATGCTGTGACGGGACTCGACGGCCTATGTGAAGCCTTGCGCCGCTGTACCGCCTCGTGCGACATACCGAACATCAGGAGTTGTGTCACCACTGCCGGGATCGGTGCTGCCGGTGGAATAATGACTTCTGGTACATCCCTCTCCGGCGGTTCTGCTGCCATTTCCGATGGTGATGTCTCCACAGCCCGAACTCCGAATACTTCCGCCTGCTGCCTTTGGAGCTGCTTCCACACCGCATCGGCCGATTCGCCAATCCCTCTCTGCGTCACCAACTCCCTGGCCATCGCCATCAGGATGTCATCGCCTTCGTCGATCGCTTGCAGGCCATCGCTTGCGAATTTCCCTTCCATCGCCAGCGAAACCAGGAGCTTTTTCCCCATCAACCGCAAACACGCTTCCTGCATCGTGCCGGCGTAGTAAAAGAATTTGACGTTGACGTTCGAGCGCTGTCCGATCCTCCAGGAGCGTCGGCTGGCCTGGCGTAGCGTGTAAATGGAATAGCCGGTCTCGTAGAAGAAGATGTCCGGGAAGGACCACAGGTCGAGTCCCGTCTGCACCAGCCGCGGGTGCGCGATCACCACCTGAACGCCAGCCCGCAGTTGCCTCTCGTACCAGGACTCACGCTGCTCAGGGGCAATCTCAGTGGTCAGCACTGTAACCCTGATCCCTTCTTTGGCCAGGATCCTCTCCAAGCGCCTCGTCACGTCTCGCTTTTGTGTGTAGACCGCGTAGACCTGCACCTTCCTGCCGCGCTCAAGCGAGGATTTGATTTCCTCCACCAAGCGCCGCTCCTTGGCATAGATAAAGTCCTCATCCCGGTCACGCGTAGCTGCTATCAGGAACGGCTCACGACGTTGGGTTTCGGGATTGAACTCTCGCCCGATCAGATCCCCGAACCCGAAGGGCCGGTCAGGATAAGCGAGCAGAGCGTTCAACGCCACGCTGATCACCGACTGATTGCCTCGGTGCTCGCGGAGTGCCTTCTTGATGTCCTCTTCCAAATCTTCATACGCTTTCTTCAGCGGTTCATCCATCTCGATGCTGATCACTTCCTCACGGTAGGGAGGGAGAGCATCGGAGATGTCTTCCAATGACACGAAGGCGCCAAGACTCATCAGGAAGCGGCCGAACAGCAGGGGTGAGGCTCCTGGCCGATGGCGGAGCCGGGTGGTGACCCGCGCCTCAGAACAGGCGTTGTCGGCGGGCTCAATTACGGTGATCTTCTCCAGCAGCCCATAGGTTTCGGTGAAGGCCCGAACACCGGCTTCCCCATACTCAAAGCCCTCTTCCAACATCCTCGAAGCCTCGAGACGAAACAGAATGTCGAAGAGTTCATCTGCGTAGCCGCCGAGCAGTGTCCCAGTGAGGACGGCGATGTGGCGGGCGGCCGCAGCCAGTGTGCCCAGAGCGTTCCCCTGGGCCGTATCTCCTCCCTTCAGCTCATGCACTTCATCGGTTATGGCGTAATCGAAGAAGTTGTCCATGTACCGGCCGATGAACTCAACCGGTGCAAAGCGTCTTATCTTCTTGCCATCTGCCTGCCAAAGCGCGCTGTAGAGTAGCCGGCGGGCATGATTGGTTCCATCACCTTGGCCCAGCATTTCGCTGAGCTTTAGCTTCTTGAAGTCCATTGCTAACAGGCGCTCGCCTTCTTTCCCGAGGTAGACCGGAGCTCCACTGTCAGGATTGACGACACTGCCCTGATAACGCCCGCAATGGGCGACTTGGTAGGCATGCCTCCAGAAGTATCCGAGCTTGGCGCGGTCCCGGCCGACAACAAACAGTGCCGGAGAAGGACAGAGCGAATCCCAACGCTTGCGGGGCGAGGGAGAGGTCTTGCGCAGGCGCAATTCGCTCAAGCTAGTCCGCAATCCCTCTCGCACGATGCGTTTGTTGCGTAGCTTCACTTCGTTTACGCCGTGGTGACTGTTGGAGTTGGTGGGTGTCCGCAGCCCGTCGATGATGAAGACGCGAACACGCGGCAGTGTGAGGATCGCTTCCCGGCACCATTTCTCAACTAATTGAGGTGGGACCATTGCGAGTGCCGTAAAGGGCCGGTCTTCAGCGTGGGTTTGAACGGCAGCCAGCGAGATCAGCGTCTTGCCCGTGCCGCACTCGGCAATCACAGCACCTGCCCGGGCTTGGTGCCAGCGCCGGACCAGGCCCATGATGGCGAGGGTCTGGGCCGGATAGGGCTTCCGAAGCAGCTTGTTGATTGTGGGTGATGGCGGGTCGTCGATGGAGTACAGGGGCGGATGAGATTCGAGGATTCGGTCACCTAACTCTTGGGCATGGGCACGTAAATATGTTGGGATGTCGGCTATGGGCTCCATAACTCCAAAAGTGCCTCCTGTGAGGTTTGGCTCAGAACGCGAGGAACGCGAGGATTTGAAGTTGAGAGCGGCGGACCTACCAAACAGGCCCACGCTACGCTTGCTATGGGAGCACCTGGCAGTGCAAACCCAGCTGCCAGTTGCATTCAACTGGGGTCATGTGTATATTGCAGGTCGGGCCGGAGGCCCATAATGGAAATTCCGCGTTAATGGTAAATTGATTTTGTGGCCCCCCTCCTATTCGTCCGCAACCGTCGACATCGTCTGATCAGGAGCAATGTGAATGGAAACGAAACTGATGCGCCAGATGCGTCTGTTGCAAATCTGCGTCCTTGTGTTATTTGCTTCCACTGCACTTCTCTTCATCAACTGCATTCACCCCCTCTTTCCAAAGCAAAGATTCCGGGTCATCGAAGCTGAGCGCATCAATATTCGCGAGAAGAGTGGAATCCTTAAGGCCGCACTCTCCAACTCGGCCGGCTTCAACGAATACGGGCGCGCCGAACGTGGAGGAGTCACCTTTTCTGGCTTGATGTTTTACAACGAAGAAGGCCAGGAAGAAGGCGGCCTGGTCTACTCGGGCAAGGCTGCCCCCGGCGGTCATGATGCCGATGTCACTCTTACCATGGACCAGTACCGCCAGGACCAGAACGTCTATCTGCACCATGAGGAACACAAAGACGCACAGAACCTTCGCGTTGAGGACGGGCTTTCCATCAACGCGCGTCCCGATTGGACTGGCGTCAAGGAAGAGTACAGGATTTACGCCGAGATGGATAAACTCTCCGAGGAACAACGAGAAGAACTCCGGCTGAAGTCTCTTCAGGCAGGAAAGATCAGCTCGAACCGTCTATTCTTCGGGGTGAAGCGCGGTATCAAGGACAGTACACCGTACGATGACACGGGCGTTTTCATCAAGAACAAATGGGGCCGTAACGCCATCAGGCTCTATGTGGACAAGGATAACAAGCCTCACTTTGAGGTCTATGACTCACTTGGGAAGTCGATCATCTACGAGCTGAAGGTTCCCCGCTCATAGAAACGTTGGTCAGCCCGAACACGTTGCCCTTGGCGTAAACCTATCGGCCAATAGACCCGATGTCTTGCTACCGCGTCAACGGAGGAAATGGAATTGACTCCTAGGCAGATGACTGGTGAACCTTCAAGATGATTCGCTTGACTGTGTATCCTCCTCCGCCAGGGTGGCAGGGCTGTCTTCGCCTGGCTCCTTGAGGCTCTCCTCTTCCAGGTCTGCCTCGCGGACTCGGAAGAAACTGTGGGCCAAGCTCCACCGGACCGGCCCATTGCGGTCAGGAACCTCAATCCGCTTCTGCCGCAGGCCGCGCCGAATCCATTTCAGGAATGACTTCTTCGTGCCACTGACCAGCACCGGAGAGCATCCTAGGCCGACAAGCGGTTCGATCACACTATGCCGCCTGAGTTCCTCGTAGAACCAGTCGGCCCACTCCGGCACGACTGGCAACCCAAACCGTTGCGCAATGCGATACAGCACAAACGTCGGGTCGTTGTCACACAGGATGGTGCGCCTGCCTTGTGGATCTGCTCCTGGTCGTGTCTTGGCCAGCTCTGCCGAGATCGCCACCAGGTGGCGGATTGGTTTGCGGCCAGCGATAGTGATAGTCCCGCGGAAGCATTGGGCACCTTCACCCAGGCTAGCGGTGAGGGGATCGAATCCCGGAGCTTCCACGGTGAAGTGGTTCTGCTCGATGACGGCTGCCCAGATGGCGCCAACGTCGGAGTCGCCACCCAAGACAGAGATGAGGTGGGCCTTGCCGCTCCCACCGTCTTCGACCTCTCCAATAAACCGATCCAGTCGAAGCCGGATTCGCGTGGTGGTGTCCTTCATTCGCTTCGTGTATTCCAGAACCCCGAAGCGCTCGTGGGCATTCTTCATGGTTTCCTCTTGTGGCTCGTGGGATTTGGCTGAATGAGAAGCCGAAGTGGGGTGACAGCGACAGGGCTACTTCAGGATTGCAACCTGGCCGGTGCTGAAGACAACAGTTAATTCATTAGAGAAGCGTTCTTTCTCCCTTACCGTGACCACGCCCTGCTCATCTTCTTCCTCTGTTTTCTCCACCAACTTGACGGCCTGCCAGAAGGAGATATGGCGCTGATCTTCGGATCCAAAGATGCCGTTCAAAAGCCCTGAACAAGCCAGTAGCCCGACATGCCCTGCGTGCAAGGGTGTGAGGGGCCTGCCTGTGGCAGAGGCAGGCTCAGCAAAGAGAATGCGTCCCGCCTGTCGATAGGCCGCTGACTGCGGAAGCAGATCCTCGAGCTCATCAAGAGGCAGGCCACGGTGGACCAGTTGAACTGGACCGCTCACCGGCACGTCGTACCGCCCTTCGGGCTCAGATGGCAGGACTGGGATTTGCGAGGGATTCCTTGCCAGGCTCGCATAGTAAAGTCGTGCTCTGGTGATATCGCTGTCCGTAAGGCGATCTTTCTCACGTCGACTTCGTCGTGCTCCGATGACCACTACCTGCTTATAGCGCACACACTCGGGTGCCTCCAGGCGGTAAACCCGGACGTCACGGAAATGCATGGAGAGAATCTGACTACATTCGGCCAGCCGGTCGCTGGGGATAACGAATAGCAGTACGCCACCGGGTTTCAGCCAGCGATAGGTGTGGCTCAGGAATGACTGCTCAGTGCGACGACTGTCAGCCGGCCCGAGTGTCCAATCATATTGCGGATTCAAATACAGGAGGCCAAAGCACTCGACCGGGCACTGCACTTCCAGCGTATTTCCCTGAACGATGTTGGGGATCCGCTGCCTGGCTTGCTCCGCACGGAAGGCATCGAGCTCGATACCGTAGCGAAGCACCTGAGCACCGTTGGTGATAACCTCGAACGCCACGCCATTGCCAACACAGGGGTCAATGGAGGAAGACGAGGCATCTGGAAAGCAAAGGAATCCGCGAATCCGCTGGGCTTCGGACAATGGCAGCGGGTAGAAGCCGAGCCGACTTTTGCCCTGAAAGCGCACACGAAAGCTCCTTTCTCAGAAAACTGAAAACTTGTACGTTTGACTTGAGCCATCAATGGTGGTATTTAGTCAGGCCTTGCTGTGAAAGATCCCGTCGGTAGGAGTTGCATCTGGTTTGCGCTGGAGCGGTTGTTTTCTAAGAACGCGATCAGATCACAAGCCAATTTGGTTTTGTAAAGAGGCCCACAATGAGCATTCTCCCTCCCCCTATTGCTGGTTTGGATTCGATTGCTGTAAGCCTTAACCCAGACCGGACAATTGGTGCGCTCTGGCGCCGGATTCTTGCTGCCTTGATCGACCCGATCATTGTGGGAGTGGTAGGATTCTTGATTGCCTTGCCTTTCTTTGACACTTTCTCCCGACTTGGGGGATGGGGCCGACTGGTCGGATTCTGCCTAGCCGTTCCGTACTATGGCCTTTTGAACAGCCGGATTGGAAGCGGGCAAACACTGGGAAAGCGCTTGATGCACCTTCAGGTGGTGAACGCCTTAGGTGAGACGATTTCTTTCTCCAAAGCGCTTCTTAGATTTGCATTTCTCGGCGCACCATTTTTCCTCAACGAGATGACGCTTCCACTCACGCGCACGCCGAAGTTTGTTTTTTACCTCATCGGAATTATTGTCTTTGGCCTAGGCGGCATTACCATATATCTAGTTTTGTTCAACCGTCATACCAGGCAAGGAGTTCATGACCTCGTGGCTGGCAGCTACGTGGCAGATGCGGTTAAGAAAGGGGCTCTGCGCGTAGAGCCTATGTGGAAGGGGCACTGGGTAGTCATCGGGGCACTCATTGTGGCAGGTATAATCGGCGGCAAAATCTTGGAAGCGAAGATCCTGAAACTGGCAGATTTCCCCGTGATGTTCGCGGATGTCCGACTGATTGAGGGAATGGAAGGAGTGCAATCTGCGGGTATAAGCGACTTGACGTGGACCTCCTGGTCTGGCGCTGAGAATGAGAAGAAAACAATTTACGTCGTGAATGTCTTCTGGTCAGGGAAGAAAGGCGAGGAAGAAGCATTTGCGAACCGCGTGGCGTCACAAATTCTGCAGCATGACACCCAGGTGATGGAGCGAAACCTATTGCGAATTGTGATCATCCGTGGTTACGACCTCGGGATTGCGCACGCCGAACTCACTCATCGTTTTGAGGACACGCCCACGAAATGGAAAACGAAGCTTCGTGGAAGCATGTAGGAGGAATCGTCTCTTCACGACACGCGCTAGTCGGGTGCTAGGCGGGCACTGATGCGACTCCGTTTGTCAACTTTGATATGCCTGCAAATTGCGCTTACTTACCCTCTGGGTCCGTTTCCAGCACCGCGGGTCAATTCTTAGGACGGACACCACTCCTGTCGCCAAATTGATAAAGCCGCCGTGATAGCTGACTTCGCCGTAAGGAAACAGCCAGGCCAGTAAGGCCAGGGGGTGCTGAGCGGGGGGGGGCGACTCTACAAGCGGCTAGTGATTGAGAAGGTGAACAGCGATATAGATTGCGCTTCCTATGGCAACCGCCACGAGCAAAAAGCCAACGGCCAGCCAGAGGAACCCACAAATATCCTTAAACCGGCTTTCAGTTTCAGCCATGCAAAGACCTCCTGTGTTAGATTGCGTGTCTGGGAGCAAAAGTGTGTCAGGAATTGCAGCAGGTGGGACTGGATAAGACGTCGCAGCTTGGGCTTTACGCCATGCCCTTTTCAGATCTTGCAACGTCTGCGGAGTCGCCTCCACAAAGAGGCATCAATCGGCAGACGACCGCTTACGCCCGTTGAGAGGTTGATGAAACCGCCGTGATAACAAACCGTCCCGTACCGGAACAACCGCGCCAGCAATGCTAAGGCGTGTTGCGCGAGGGTCGAGTTAACAAAAGGCTCCTGGCGCTCCAGTGCCTCAGCGGAGCTACAGCTAGGTTCTTCGTCGTTGTCGAGATTCGGATCTGTTATCTCATGGAAGAGTTCAGCCGCTGTCCGCAATCGCAACCTTGACCTTCGGTTCCGCTGGTTAAGTGGCTCACCCAGGATGAACTGTCCGCTATCTGCATTGTTGCCCAGATCGAGCCAGTACGAAACCGTGCTCCAGTTCCCAACCGCATCGCGAATCGCAGCCCGTGCGGCCCTTGTATCCACGCACCCAACAACGATGTGAGCGCGGACGTCATCGCCAGAGTAACTGCGCGAGATAAAGGTTCCCGGGCGCAAGTGCGCAGGGAACGCTTCCCACTTTAGTCCCCAGAACAAATTCAGCCTATTGACCAAAACTATCGCCTTATTGAGGCCGACCTCGGAGCGAGCGAAAGGCTGGCGGACACAGTTGGCGGGGGAGATCGTGTCGCCGTCCATAACCGTGACATGCAGCCCTCCGGGATGACCGCGGGCTACCAGGGATTGATGCAGGTAAGGCAATCCCGCAACTACTACGCTCCCTGTTCCCCCGCAACCCACTACCAGCACACGGACCTGCCGTTCAAGCAACTCCGGGTGGATGCGGTGTGTTTCCATGGCCAACTCCTCAACACTTGTTTCCGCTCGCGACGAATTCTTGTAGTGTCTCGCCAGCATCGGTCAGGTACTGAGCTGGGAACTGCTTCTTTCCGGCAAGGCTTCTCCACAACCCGATGAAGCCTTCAGGGTGCTTGGTAAGGCGTACCGCGCCTGCCGCGTGCGTGAATTCGGATTGAAAGAATGCGTCTTCCCACTGTGGTATCGACGCGATGTCAGAAGTGTCGGGCACGCGCATGCTGCCGGCGCAGACTAATCCTCGACCGTCCGTGTTCCAATAGGGAGCGGTCTTCATTGGCGTTTCAGGCTTGGGGCGTGCATTCGTAGTGACAGCTCGCACGAAGAGATCCCTGCCTGCAACTTAGAAGATAAGAGCCGGATGCGGGAAGACGAGACCGTTAAGCATCCGCGCTTCTTCATCCGTCCCCCCGAAGAACATGACCCGCCGTCGCGGCCGTGACCACCAGACCAGCATGTCAGGAGTGCGCACCAGGACATTATCGGGAAGGATTTCCGGCTTCACCTGTGCTCCGAGGCCTTGGGCAAGAGTACGTAGGAAGGCTGTGGCTAGGGCTTCACCGGGGGTGAGATGAGGAATTCCATCCTCACCTTGCTTGACTTGGTGCAGGCTCGCGAAAGCGCCATCGCCTCCACCTCGATAAACCAGCACCGCTTCGCTAAGCCTGAATTCGTGGTTGGCTCCAATGTTGACGTAGGCTTGCATGGCTCTCACCTCGAAATGATGCATTGATCGTTGCCTGGCATCAGGTCGATCAGGTGGCTCGCCGCGGCAATGGTCTGGCAGGCCACTCCGAACATGTGGAATGTGCGCCGAACGCTCTCCGCATCCGTGGGATCAAATGGGATGATGAGATTGGGCTCCGGGGTCACTTCCATCATTCCCTGGGCCTCTTCATCAAAGCAGGCGGCGATTGGGTCAGCTTCAGCAAACACGGCCAGCAGGCAGGGTAGGACCGGGTTGCAATCCGAAAGCTGTTGGCCGATATCGTCATCAAGCTCGGGTCGCTTCCCCTGAGCGGAGAGGTGATCGAGGGCGAGTGCGGCATCCACCAGCTTTGTGACGAGTGGATCGTTGATCTTGCTCTTGAGGCGAACAAGCTCACCCTCATCCAGTGCTGTCATTCGCATGCAAGGTGGAATCGACCCCTCGACATCCGGCATTTCATACTGGTCAGCGTCGGGTTCCTGCGCAGTCCATTCCCGCAGCATCTCGGCCCGTTCTTCAGCATCCCGGAAGTCATAGACCCTGAGCCAGCCATTAAGCGCTCCGACAAAGAGGTGGAAGAACGTGGCTGGCAGTTGCGGGTGGACGCTTTCCAATAGCTTCAGTGTTGGCCCAAAGGCCGCACAGCCACAGCTTGCCTCGGAAGGCTCGACAATGAGGAACAATTGCTTGGGCTTGGCTTCATCACGCTCGCCCAGTCACAGGGAGTGCTGCTGATCACAGCGGAAAGCAGGAAGCGGCGCCGAATGGCTGAGCCCCCGTGCGCCTTGATCCAACGCTCAAGCGTTATCCTGATGAAGGATGTTGGGTCGCATTCCGCCCTTTTCCAGTCTCCGGGGACGGCAATGTCTAGCTCGACGAGAGCCTTGGCCAGCATTACAGCCAGGAGGTCATCGGCAACCAGCCGGTGAACTAGCGGGACAGCATCGAGTCGTGGTATCAGCAGACCCCTTCCCTGAGCCATCAACTGACCGGAGGAAGCCAGCCGGGAGGGGCGTCGAGTGGGGTGCGGTTGTAAGTGCGAGCGCTCGCCTCGACTGCGGCAGCGCACAGAGCGGCGGCACGTTGCAGTTCCCGGCATCTCGCAAACCTCCCGAGGAGTGTCTGGTAACGGGCGTGGCGGCCCTGGCGAAGGCTTTCAAGTTCCGTCAGGACCGCACGGTTCGTCACCTCCTTCCTTTTGGTATTTCGGCTCATCGAGTCACCCCTTCGAGCCGATCGCGCGCGTAAACTGATAGCGCAGTTTGTCTCCGACAGCCTCCGGCCCGGTGATCGAGGCCGTGGCGATGTCCGGATACTGGTGCGCGTACAGGGTTCGGACGTCCTCCACCGAAAGCTTGGGGTCCGGGTCCGGAAGCCTCACACCGTTAAATTCGAAGGTACGAGAAAGTACGTGGCTCTCCATTAGAGTGCGAGGCCTCCTTTCGATTGAGTTGAGGCGGGTTCGGGCGTTGTAGGTGGGAACAGCCCGAGTGTACCCGTCGATGCCGAAGAGGGCGTAGCCTCAGCAGGAGTTGGGGATGCAGAAGAGGCAGGTTCAGCCGTGGTGGCAGTTGCGGGTGGCTTCTGAGTTACCTTCTTGCGCTCCTCGGCTTTGCGCTTGGCTTCCTCCTGTGCTGCCTTGGCGGCAGCCTCTAGGGTGGCCTTGGCCTCGGCCAGGGTGCTAGCGGTTTGCTGGTGGGTTTGGACGTAGCCGGCCAGATGCGTGCCGAGTTGGGCATCGAGTTCCTGGGGCGGGCCGGTATAGGTAAGTGGGGTGGTTAGAGCCGGGTTCTCGTCGGCTTTCGCCAGAGCGGGGATGACGTTAACACGAATTGTCTTGTCATCCACCTTGGCCACTGTGATGAGCACAGTGCGGCCGGCAAGAAGCGGCATGAGTTCGACGAACACGGAAACCTCCTTTCGCGCACGGGTTGATTCTTTTGTTTCCTCAACCCGCGCTGACTATGTTGTGAATTGAGAAATACAGTTGAGCTGGTTGGGGAAAGGAAAAATCTGTAGAGGCAGATCAGAGTAATCCGGCCTCGTGATGCTTAAATGAACCGAACACCCAGGTTCTCACATCTTAAGCAACAGGGGCATTGCCCCGATTCAGGGGTGTCCATCGAGAGGAGCGGACATGAAGATTGGGATCATTGGCACTGGGCAAATTGGCGGCACTCTGACACGCCGGCTAACCAAACTGGGGCACGAGCTGTATATTGCCAACTCCCGAGGACCGGAATCGCTCTCAGATCTCGCCAGGGAAATTGGAGCGAAGCCCGTCATGGTCCGAGAGGCGGCAAAGGCGGGCGAGGTAGTTGTGGTGACGATCCCGGAAGGAAAGATTCGAGATCTGCCCAAGGACTTGTTTGCCGGAGTACCCGGTGATGTAGTAATTGTCGACACGGGCAATTACTACCCGCGAGAGCGCGACGGCCGCATTGCGGAGATCGAAGCGGGAATGACGGAGAGTCGATGGGTGGCGAATCAACTCGGCAGACCGGCGGTCAAGGCATTCAACAACATCTATGTCAGACATCTGCTGGAGCGAGGCCGTCCGGCTGGTAGCCCGGGACGAATCACTCTGCCTGTCGCCGGTGATGATAAGCACGCAAAGGAAAAGGTGATGCGGCTTGTGAACGAACTCGGATTCGATGCGGTTGATGCTGGTGGCCTTGACGAATCGTGGCGGCAGCAGCCGGGCACGCCGGTTTACGCGACCGACTTCGATGCTGAGGGAGTCCAGCGCGCATTGGCCCAAGCTAGCAAGGAGCGCCAGCCAAAGTGGCGGGCGACGGAAAAGAGCCCAGGCAGCTTCGCACAGCCTGCCTGACGCTGTTTGCCTGTAGAAGGGATGGGATTCTTGCACAGACGAAGATTCATGGGTATGGTCGGGGCTCTTGGTCTTGAGTTTTCGCCGGGACCCCTGTACGCTGCCGGCGGAGCCATCGGACAAGGCGAGAATGGGGGAGTTGGTAGGCCGGAAGTGTTGCACCTCTCGCGCAACGGTTGGGTGCCCAACAACGAACGTCTTCCCGTACTGCTATATCGTAGTGTCCAAGAGGTGCAGGGTGCAGACGTCGCAGCGCGCTTCGAGGCCTTGTTTACGCGTAATGGCTGGCCACCACAGTGGAGGGACGGAGTTTATGATTACCATCACTATCACTCGACTGCCCACGAGGTGCTCGGCTTCGCCGGCGGTTCGGCGCGGCTGATGCTGGGTGGAGAGAATGGACACGAGGTTGTCGTGCAGGCGGGTGATGTCGCGGTGTTGCCTACTGGCACAGGTCATTGCCGGCTGGAGGCGAGCCGGGATTTCCTAGTGGTCGGGGCTTACCCGCCTGGTCAGGAGTGGGATATCTGCCGCAAGGCGCCGGATCGAGAGGCGGTGGCGAGGATGGCGGCGCTGCCGTTCCCGTCAAGCGATCCGGTGTGGGGCAGGCAAGGCGCACTGGTCAGGCTCTGGGGTAAGTAAAGGTACGAAAACACGGAGGCAGATCCGTGGCTGTGGGCAACGGACCAACAGGAGCTGACGATTCTTGTTGAATCGCCAATTAGGACCTGGCAATGGGAACCCCCCCCCGTTTTGAAAAGCGCGAGACATGGGGCACCCAAACCGACCCTCAGCGGGCAGGAACCCAGCTCAGTGCTTCACGCTTTCGAGCAACTTCTTCTCCGCATCGCTGGGAGGCTCAAGTCTTCCGCCGAGATACTTGGCAAGAAATTCTTCGGAAGCGGCGTTGAAAGCCATGCGGTTTTCCGGACGGGCGAAGCCGTGCCCTTCATCGGGAAACACGTAGTATTCGACCGGTTTATTATTCTTTCGCATGGCGGCGACAATCTGATCGCTCTCGGCTTTGTTGACGCGCGGGTCATTGGCTCCCTGCCCGATCAGCAGCGGGGCTTTGATCTGATCCGCCTTGAACAAAGGCGATTGCGACTTGAGGAATGCCTCGTCCTCGCCCATGCGTTTGTGAAAGAGAGCCAGCATCGTGGACCAGTAGGGAGGAATCGTCTTAAGCAAGGTGTTAAGGTTCGATGGGCCCACGATGTCCACGCCGCAGGCGAATGCGTCAGGCGAGAATGCCACTCCGGCGAGAGTGGCGTATCCGCCATAGCTACCACCCATGATGCAGATCTTCTTTGCGTCCGCAATGCCCTGCTGCACCACCCAGTCTTTGCCGTCGAGCAGATCGGTGTGCATGGCGCCGGCCCATTGGCGGTCGCCGGCATTCAGATACTGCTTGCCGTATCCGGTGGAAGCGCGAAAATTGGGCTGCAGCACGGCATAGCCCCGGTTCGCCAGCCATTGGGCGTAAGGATCATATCCCCAGAGGTCGCGGCCCCAGGGACCGCCGTGAGGAAACACGACCATGGGCAAGTTCTTGGGCTCGGCACCGGCGGGCGTGGTCAGATACCCATAAATGGTCATGCCGTCGCGTGCCTTGTACTGGATTGGCCGGACTTTGGCCAGCTTGTATTTTTCGAGCTCAGGCCGGTTGCTGAACAGCATGGTGGCCTGCTTCGATGCCCGGTCGTAGAGGTAGTAATAAACGGGGGAGTTGTCTCCCTCAAAGGTGACGATCCACTTGTCGTCGTTGAGATCGCGACTCACGTCGCTGATGTCGGCGTCGCGGACCTTGCGCAGGACATCGAAATCGGCCTGAATATCCTTGTCCTCGATCTGAAAATCGCGGCGTTCGCGCAGGAAGACGACCGCCTGCAGCTTGTTGGTTCTGGGATGTGTGACGGCAAAGGCAACGTCGAATTGCGGATCCTCGGCGATCACCGAACGCTTGCCCGAAGCGAGATCAATCGACACGAAGCGGGCCGCGTTGGCGTCGAGCGAAGTGATGACCCAGAGTGCTTTGTTGTCGGGGGAGAAGCTGAAAACATTGCCCAACGTTTCCTCGGGGCCCCACTCGATCAGTTCGCGCCAGGGTGACTTGGCATCATCCCGCACACGAATGATAGTGCCGCCGTCATTGGTCACCACCTGCGCGCCACGCACCTGGAGATCGTGGTCGGCCTGCCATCCAGCAACGTCACCGGGATTTTGGGTGTCGAGCGTCAATTCGCTGGATTTGAGATTCACCCGATAGATATCGAACACCTTGGGATCGCGCTTGTTGAGCTGGATCAGCAAGGTGTCGGGATGACCGGGCTCGAGCGCGACAATATCGGCACGCGCCTTCTCGAACGGAGTGAGGTCTTTGGTCTGCTTGCTAGCGACATTAGTCTGATAGATACGCCAATTCTCGTCGCCGTTCTGATCCTGCGCGTAAAGGATGTTCCTGGAGTCGTATTGCCAGGAGAAATTGCGGATGCCGCGCTTACGATCATTGGTGATAACGCGGTCATCGGTCTTGCCGAACGTGCGCACCCAGACATTCAAAACACCCTGATCGGGCGCCAAGTAGGCAAGCATCGTACCATCGGGAGAAATCTGCGGCGAGCTGCGCTCGGGATTCCCAAACAGCACGCTGCGTGGAATCAGAGGACTTTGGGCGAATGCCAGGGTGGAAAGGGCAAAGAGGAGAAGAACCAGAAGAACGGGAGTCAGGCGGAAACGTCGCATACGACTACCTCCGAATGCCTGAGAATTCTACCTTTAGCCCAGCGCGGGAAGCAAGCTGGAATTCCGGTCATGTCTAGGCGCATCTGTTCGGGACAATGCATCGCATTCGCTGTTGTGGGCACGGGGGATCCAACATAAGTTGATCTGCCAGCCAAGACCACTCAGGTGAGCAAGCAACTCTTTGCTTTCGGTGGCGATCGAGAGGTAGAGTCCTTTCCTGATGCGCCATCTGCCACTGAGCTGATTTATTACCAGGTTGGAATCTCCGTGGATGGTAGCTCGTCCGGGCGGGCGAGAACTCAGGTATTTCAGGATGTGGAGGACACCGGCATATTCCGCCAGATTGTTGGACATGGCACGGCCCTTGCCAGCGATCCCGTGCTCCTTCACGAGGACGGTACCAGCATTGTCCTTGATCACCACTCCGAAGCTGGCAGTTCCTCCGGGATTGACAGGTTCACAGGCTCCATCGAACCAGGCAAGATAGTCATTCATACTGCCTTCTCGCCTTGGAGGAGGAAGGGGAGGGGGGAGCGAGGAGGAGGTAGAGGGGGGAGGGGATGGAGGTGGGGTGAGTACATCAGAATTCCACACCACTCCTTTCCTGACCGAATTGTTATGAATAGCTGGCATGGGATTGTTCCAGGCAGGGGATTGATTATGGAGATCTACTGGAATCCATCTCTCCGCCATGGCCTGTCGTCCAGGCTACAAAATTCGACACTAATCCCGTCCTGGCTAAACTAGCTCTGATTGTGGTTCTGTGGAATTGCTACTTTCTATTGAATTATTGCAATCAGGCAGATATGACCGAATAATTAGCAAGCATGGGTTAATCAATGATAGTTCAAAGCAGAAGAATATATCTTGATAATACGCCTGGCCCCGAGGCCAGGCTCACAATCAAATGATTTAACACATATGAGCTTCAGCCTTGAAAATGATCTATTTCAATCACCCATGCCTGGAAGTCTTTTTCCTAGAAAACAGACACACTCCGAGTAAGTGCTTCCTTCGTTCATAGCCACTGAAAAAAGCTATGACCTACTCACACTCATTCGACGGTGGTACTGCTTTACTCGTCGCCGCCATTGCCATCCCGCCTTGCCATTTCCGTAGCAGGTATCCCAAACTGACCGATTGGGGACCTTCTTCAACGTTACAACTCGGGTGCCGCTCATTAAGCTGGCTGTGCTTCTCTAGGCCCGTGGGCGTATGAACTTGGATAAACGCCTGGTATGGACTCCATACCCTTTCCCGAGAGGTGGTGCAGAAGCTGACTTGTGGGATGGGCTCTACCTTGCCTTCCGGGCTAGCCATGGGACAGCGATCAAATCGGGAATTCCCATGGTTGGCTACGTCGTCGGTGTGGATCCCCACTGTGGCGACCGTTGCTTGCATCACGTAACTGGCGGAGAGCTGTTTCTTGGTCAGCTTCATTCTATTTCCATTAACTGAATAAACGTACGTGGAGCTTGTGAGCCGTGAGGCAATGAGCTCCCAGTTCGATTGCGGGAGTGATCCAAATGCGGTCAATTGTTGTTGGGGTCGACTTAGGACAGGCACTTAGATCTCTCCTCTTGGTCTCCCGTTCCTCTGCCTCGCTGTAAGGAGGGAGGCCGGCAGCTTACCCTGCCGGCCCTGGAACTAGGGAAATCCAAGCTTCTTACAGTCCTGGTTAGTATAGAAAATCCCGTACTTTTCCCGCACAAAACCAGAAGATATTTTGCTGGTTGATGGGTTTGCGATTCGCTGAGGGATCCAGTGCCAGGAGGGCTCAATCCGGACCAAGAATCGGAATGCGGGGACGGACCGTTCCGTGTCGCTCCCACGAAAGCAGGGACGGGTCACATTTCCAGTAGGCCGACAGCAAAGCGGCTGCACCCTGTCCTTGACCCCTAAAGGGCAGCTACTTCCGCGTTAGAGACGATGGGGGAGTTGAGCGCCCTGCCGGAGAATTCACCCGCAACAAAGCCTTGCCGGAAGGGAGTCCAGATCGCAGACGCCAAAAAGCCACCGTCTGCTGCCGCGCGCAAGCCTAAGTACTTTACCTGGGATGGGAACACGGGTTGGCAGGTTTCTTCCAGAACCGTCGCGGTGAAGCGTTGCCCTCGTCGGCCTTGATGGAACCCCCTGGCGGCGCTATCATGTGATCCGAGACTGTGCGCAGCACGGCGTGGGCGGATCGAGCACATTCTCTGCTCGCACCGAGGGCCTGATTATCGTGGAGGTTGTAGGCTTGGCCTATTTCAGATTGAGAATGTCTTGACTTCTCCTCCCGCTGTCACCGTGGCGGCAGGGGTGGCCGTAACGGATCGCTTGTGGGGCGGAACCCATCACGCTGGGTGATGCGAAGGACGAGTCGCCGGAGGCACAGTCGGAGTGGCCCTTACTGATATGGCTGTAAGACCAAAATTCACTTTTCGGGAGGGCAATATGTTCGAGGAACTGGAAGAAGAGGAAAGAGGAGAAAAAGAGGAACGCAGTAAACTGCTTCGCGTGACGGCTTATGTTGTCGGCGCCATACTGGTTGTAGGAGCGATCGTATACATCGCATCAAGGGGTCACTCCAAAACCTCGCAGCCCGTTCGGTCCCTTGCCGCAGCGCGCCAAACTGCTCCTGATCCAGTCATGGACTTGCACCTTATCCACGCCAATATGGGGAAGGACCCCTGGGGAACTAGGGTGATGTGGTCGGTTCAAGTGCGAAACGTTTCCAAGGTGTACACTTACAGGGACATCCAATATGTTGCGTATTTCCTCGATAAGGACGGCGTGAGGTTGGGCGAGGAGCATAACACGATCAAAGACAGCATTGGGCCCGGCGAGGAGAAGGAGTTCCCCGAGTTTTCAGGCGGGAATTACGACGCGAGGGGATCGACCTACCAGTTCTTGATCGCAGGGGCCACGGTCGTCGCGCAGTAGCAGGAAGCGCGGACCTGTTTTTTAGGTCTGCGGCTTTCCAGATCGTATAGAAACGGCCTCCACAACCGCGACTGCCGTGCGGCCGCAGTCAAGTCTGAACTCTCGACGGTCAAACCGGAACAGCCCACGAACGAGCATGCCCCCTCAGGCCTTTCCGGAGGGCACGATCGGCCAGAGTCCGTGCCGCAACAAAGTCAGCAGGCGGCAGGGCCTAGGTCGTCAGAAAATTGCCCTAAGTGTGGATTGATCCGCCCCGCTTCGGTTCTCATTTGCGACTGCGGGTTCAACTTCGCCAGCGGCGATTCAATACGTGAGGCCGACGTGGAAGCGGAACGTAAGAAGCTATCTCAACTCGGTGGCTGGCTGCTCTGCTTCACTGTCGGCCGCATGTTCGGAACGTTGATGTAGCTGTCTGCCGCAGCATCGGCAGGGACACCTTTGGTAGCCTTCAGTTATGTTGTCATTGCCGTGCTCAGTGGTTGGCTGGGCTTCGCCCTTGCCGCAAAGAGGAGGGAACTGTTCACGCTCCTCAAGTCTATTTCGCCATCAACTTCGTGATTAGCCTTTGCGCCGTTCTCTTCGCGATTATCGCCAGTAATTCCACGGATAATCAGCAGAAACAATCCATTTGAATGCGGAGTGCCTTACGCCTAGGGCTGGCCCTGCTGCGCGAGACATGAGTTCTACTTTTCAATTGGCGCACGACTTTTGCCGGACCACTCGGATGTAGACACCGAAGAGGAGGCCCATCAAAACGGGACGTCCAAGTCTGTGCCTGCGTCCGCTGCATCATTGAAGGGGTTATCGGCCTCATCAGCTGGCTCCGC
>Ga0208692_1000947_pt1 | contig 18106 bp, 19 predicted proteins | sample June2015DPH_20_1_3_FD_184721 | JGI IMG/M metagenome (GOLD analysis project Ga0208692, IMG submission 184721) | Peatland microbial communities from SPRUCE experiment site at the Marcell Experimental Forest, Minnesota, USA - June2015DPH_20_100... | ecosystem: Environmental > Terrestrial > Soil >...
TTGCAGGTGACTGTCCCTGCGCCGATGTTGGCGTTCTCGCCCAACGTGGCGTCGCCGAGGTAAGTCAGGTGAAGCGCCTTGGTGCCGCGGCCCACGCGTGATTTCTTCACCTCGACGTAGTTGCCGATGCGCGCGTTCTCCTCGATCACCGCGCCATCCCGCAGGTGCGCAAAGGGGCCGATGGTGACGCCGGAAGCAATCTCGGAGTTGGCGATCACCGAGCAGGGCCGCACGGTGACGCGGTCGGCGAGCGATGAATCGGTGATGGTGCAATAGCTTTGGATGTGGCAGGCGCTGCCCAGGCGCGTCCGGCCCAGCAGGCTCGCGCCCGGCTCGATGACCGAGTCCTGGCCCGCTTCTACGTCCGGGTCGATGTAGGTGGCCTCGGGATTCACCACAGTCACGCCATCGCGCATGAGCGTCTCTGCCTTGCGCAGCCGCAACAGCTTTTCAATCTGCGCCAGCTCGACGCGGTCGTTCACGCCCAGCACTTCCCGCGCATCAGCTACGGGGAATGCGGCCACCTTCAGGCGATGCCGGTTGAAGATTCCGATGAGGTCCGTCAGCAGGTATTCCTTCTGGGCGTTCTCCGCCGAGAGTTCCTCGAGATGCTCCAGCAGATGGGCACGTGAGAAGCAAAGTATGCCTGAGCTGATCTCGCGGATTTTCTTCCGGGCTGGGGTCGCGTCTTTCTCTTCCACAATGCCGCGCACGCGGCTGCCGGCGTGAACGATACGCCCATAGCCTGTGGGGTTCTCGAGGCGAGCGGTCAAAATGGTGCATGCCGCGCGCGCTTGCAGGTGGGCTTCGACCAGGTTGCACAGCGTTTCAGAGCGGAGCAGGGGAGCGTCGCCAACCAGCACTACCACCGTCGGGCTGGGGCTCTTCTCAAGCTCCGGACGCGCCGTCATCACCGCGTGGCCTGTGCCCAGTTGCTCATTCTGCTCGATGAAAACGAGGCCCGGCTGCTCAAAGACTTTGCGCACCTCTTCGCGCTCGTGCCCGATCATCATGTAGAGGCAGTCGGGTCCTGCTGCGCGCGCGGCTTGCAGTATGTATTCACCCAGCGGCCGGCCCGCCAGCCGGTGCAGCAATTTCGAGTGCTCGGATTTGAAGCGCGTAGCCTTGCCCGCAGCGAGGATCAAGATGGAAAAATTTTGCCCAGCCATTTCACTCTCCCTTCCGCGCGTGCCCATCGAGCTTGTGAAACAGACCGTGGCAGTTATTATACACGCAGGAATCGATCGGACCCCCCTTATAGGTTGCTGGGGATTGGCCCCGAAGCGTTGTAGAATAGTGGAGGTATGAGTAGGAGCCCTACTGAGGAGATTCCGATGCACGTCAAGGTTTTGAGCGGGAAGCGGCCCCCACCCGCTCCAGGGAAACAGGCGAAGGGAGTTCCCTGGGCCGGCAAGAAGCTCACCATTCGTGACTTGGGGTGGACACGTGAGCACGCCAGGGAGGTACGTGCCAAGCTGGCAACGTTCGCGATGGATTGGGACGACCCAAGCATGGACATCTACAATGAACCTTGAACGCGGTGACTTCGCCCTGGTCTACTTCCCCCACTCCGACCTGAGAATGGTCAGGCTACGGCCAGTCCTTGTCGTTCAAGCTGACAACCTCAATACGGGCCTCCCTCAGGTTATCGTAGCCATGGTGAGCAGCAACATGAGCCGTGCTGGTCATGCTAGCCGCGTCACTGTGCGGCTTAAAGATCCAGCCGCTTCTGAAACCGGCCTCAAATCCGATTCTGTAATCATGACCGACAACCTGGCAACCATCGAGCTGCAACTGATCGAGCGCAGGATCGGGCGGATGCCTCAAATGCAGACAGTTGACCTGGCCCTGCGCAAGACGCTCGCATTATGAGCGCATCCAACTTAGCAACTCAACCAAAACTCGGTGCTCAGCCTGGGCGTGCATTTCTTCTTTTCTCTACGGTGTGGCTCAACTAATCCCAGACCTTTAGCTTCGGCCACGCTTCGCTCTCCCCGGTGTACTGCCCCGGACCCCAGTAGTAGTTCTGATGCGCGCTGATGGACTTGGGCAATGCGTAGCGCGAACCATAGAAGTCGATGGCGCCAGCCCCACCATAATTGCCCGCTAGGATCAAAAACAGGAGTCAGGATTCAGGATACAGGACAACGAAGAGCAGGGGCTGGGGGGCTGAAGGGAAGTGACGGGTGAGGATCGGGAGTCGGGAGTCAGAACGAAGAGCATCTGCCACGGGCGCTCCATAGCGCGCCGGCGAAGGCGGTTTCTCCGGGCTTGCGACTTTGTCGTGGGTGGCGCATCCGCGGCGACCATCCCGCGTCGCGAGACCGAGGCAGGCGGCGTGGATGCGCCGTCCGCCGACCGACTCCTCATTCATACGTTTTCAGGAAAGTCAGGGCCGGCGCATTTCCAAGGCCGTGAAATCGACTTCAAGCGCGCCGCTTTGATACGCCTTCAGGAAAGCTCTGACGACGGCCGGGTCGAAGTCGGTCCCCGAGCCTTTCGTTATGACCTCCTTGGCGTCTAGCGGTGACATCGCCTTGGCGTACGGACGATCGCTCGTCATCGCGTCGTACACGTCAGCAACCGAAATGATTCGTGCTTCTAGAGGGATCTCCTCCCCCCGAGTCGGATGGTATCCTGATCCATCGAACTTATCGTGATGGGCCAGAATAATGGGGATGACGCGGCCTAGTAGTCCTCTCACCGGCTGAACCTGATCAACCCCTTTCTGCACATGCTTCTTCATCTCTTCGTACTCGCTCGCAGTGAAACGTGCTGCCCTGTAGAGAAGCTCACTCGATGTCTTCAATTTGCCGATATCGTGCAACATGGCGGCGGCCTTCACAACTTCACGCTGATTCGAATCAAAACCTATATACTCTGCAATCGTGTCTGCATAGGCCACCACGCGGATGGAATGGCGATATGTGTACTCGTCGTCCGCGATGAGCCGTTGGAGAATGAGCAAGACACCATCGTAGGTCTCGCGTAACTCCTGGATGCGGGCTTCCTTCTTTTCATAGAGCGTGCCCATGGCGTAGCCAATGACTATCAAGGTCCCGCCCCAAACCATGATGTCCCACCACTTTTCAGCAATTAGCCTGACCGGCCCCCCCCCCGCAAACAAACGAGGATTGAAATACACAATCAGGATCACCAACAAGATGCTGGCGAGCGCCGTTAACGTCGCGTGGCGGCGCCCGTAGAAGTAAGCGGAGAATACCGTGGGTAAGACGTAGAAGCCCAGCATCATTCGGTTCGAGGCGACCAAGTAATTGAAGGCGGCGAGGATGGCGAACAGCATCAAGAAGAGCCAGAGTTCTTTGTTCGCTTCTTGCAACTGGCGTATGATTCGCGGCCACATATCTCACCTACAAGATCATGGGTTGCGCAATGGGAGTTCAGAAACCTAGAGAGTCCTCGCCACTTTCTGGCCGATAGCACAACCCGTCACTTCCACTTTGATTCCCCCACCGGTAATGTACACTTGATCCCCTTCCTATGCAATCCCACGGGCCGGTGCTGGGCTAATACAGTGTTGCTAAAACCTTTGGGGCCTACCTGCTTGGGTTGCTTCCACTCAATTCCGGTGATGGTAATGCCGAGCCTATTCCTGAAGTGTGGAAATCACCTCTCTCAGCCTGGGGAACTCTCTTAACTGACGGCCAGATTTGGAAATTGAAAACATTTCTCTCGCAAATGGGATGCTTCCGGCTTTCGTAGGTCAGGAGTGGAAGAAAGGGGAAAGTGCGACGCTGTTCCGTGAGCAAGAAACCATAACGGGGCATTCCAGAACGTAAGTGTGTAGCTATCGCCCGTGATGATGACGACGTACTTCGGCCAGTGCCGCTCCGCCAACTCCCAAATGTCGCAGGAATGCGTTGTCAGGTAGGGAGCATCGGGGTTATTCGGGCTATATAGTTTTTCTCCTTGTTTCGACAACCTCGGCCAAGCGATAAGTTCAAGGCAGTTCATACCTGTCTTGTCCCATGGTGCCCATTGGTGTAAGATCTTTTGCACGATCTGGAAAATCTTTGCTCGAGAGCCGACAGGCATGGAGGGCTCTGAGGAGTACGCCGCTGAGTGCTATAGGTCGGGCGTAATCGCCGTTGGATGGAACGATGTCGGCGACCTGAATAAGTTTGCCTCACGTGAGGAACTGAAGGCAAAGTGCGCCAAGCTTTGGCCCGACGACAGCAATCGTTCGATTGAGCAGACAGCAGGTGTTCTTTGGAACTTCCGTTCGTCAGTTAAGGAAGGAGACGTGGTTATTTGTCCAGACCGGGAATCCGGCCGTTTTTACATCGGTCGCATTCTGTCGAGGAAGGCTTTTTATGACCGTTCGCCGCTTGATGGAAAGTGTCGGTTTGCTCACCGCAGAAAAGTACGGTGGGAGCGCATCCTTAACTCCGATGAATTACGGGGTCGCTTTGGGGGATGTCAAACAGTGTCAGCGGTCAAGAGCGACCCAGGTCACTTGTTCAAACCACCTCGGCAGCATCGTCGCAAAATTGGCCATCGTCGCCTTTCATTTCGTCCCGATATGGAGTGGGGACTGGCGGCGGAAGACAGAGCCATGCAATGGCTGAAGGCTAAAGGATACAAACCTGAGAATGTGGCCGACCTGCACGTAGGTTGGGATATCACGTGTGGTGACGAGAAATTCGAGGTAAAGGGGCGCAAGTCCGAGAGAACTGCTATTCGGCTCACGGAGAACGAATGGAAGGCCGCGCGGAAGCTCGGGAAGGCATACTCAATCCTACTCTTCACTGCACCGACTCATGAGAAACTGAAGACAGCCAATCCGGCGAAATTTCCTGATCCAACGAAGACCGCAGGATGGGAACGCAGGCGCAGGATCACTTTTGAATACGTCCTTGCGGACTAACATTCGACGGCGACCGGTTATTGCGTGTGGTGTTTGCCGAATAGTTTCTCGGTCTCGGCGGCCCAGAGGACGGTCTGGGTCGAGTGTGTGAAGTAGCGGCAAGCTCTCCTTTGGCGAACAAGCGCGCGATTCACTGCCGGCATTTGTGCCCGTACGCCTGCGCCGGGCTTCAACTTCGGCCACCCGGGCGCCTGGGTTTTCCTGGCTGTGCTCCTCGCCGTCTTCGTGGCAATCGTTCTTTTCGTCCCGTGGCATCACCGCCGCTGAGCGGAGCGCCTGTGATTCTGATCCCGCCGCTTTTTGGCGGGCGAAGAATCTCCGCAGTTGTCTTTTGCGCGCCCAGAGGCTAAATATGTAGCGTACCATTGGGCGGGCGAACCGCGAAGTGTGTCAAAATGACACACTTATGCGCTCATCCATACGTCCCTGGCGCTCCTCTAACCCATTGAAAACAAATTGGAAAATGATGCCACCGGCGCAGAACGCTTCAAAAAAACCGGACGCGTGGGGAAAATGGAAGTCCCCTCCACAGCAGCATAACAGCACTCGCGGTCAGCGCGGCTTGCCAGCTAAGTTGAGTAGGAGTTTTGCCAAACGATGAGAATCGTGACGGACAACGTGATCTTCGACGAGGACGTCCGCAAGTACGGGCGCAACGCCGAGCGCGCGCACTTCTGCCAAGTCATTCACAACTGGTTCGGAGCGATCCGCGGCGTATCGCCGGCGCAGGGAGGAAGAGACCGGGCGCGTATTCAGGATCGCGACATCAAAGAGCTTCCGGCCGGCATGTTCATGCAGGGCGCGCACGTGGTCGGCGGCGGAATAGCCGCGGGATTCGCCTGGCTGAGTCATGAGGTTGCACACATAAACCTTCAGCGCCCTGGAGCGCGCGATCTGTTCGGGAATCCCGCGAACCAGCAAGTTGGGTATCAGTGAGGTGTAAAGAGAGCCCGGACCGATGGTGATGAGGTCGGCTTGCTCGAGCGCGGTGAGCGTTTCCGGCAGGGGGCGGCAACGGCTGGGAACAATGTGCAGGCGCTGGATGGGAATTCGTGTCTTGGTGATGCGCGACTCCCCGTAGATGATGTTGCCATTCGATTGTTCCGCCTTCAAACGAACATCGGAAAGGGTGGAAGGGAAAATCTCGCCCCGAATGGCCAGGACTTCGCTCGACACCCGAACGGCCTTCGCAAAGTCGCGCGTTAGGTGCGTGAGGGCAGCCAGAAACAGGTTGCCGAAGCTGTGGCCTCGCAGGCCGTGACCGCTCAAAAAGCGGTAATTGAAAAGTTGCGTGAGGAGCTTCTCGTCTTCAGCCAGTGCGACCATGCAGTTGCGAATGTCCCCTGGCGGAAGGATGCGGAAGTCGCGGCGCAGGCGCCCGGAGCTTCCGCCCTCGTCTGTAACGGTGACGACGGCGGTGAGCCTGGAAATCCTGGCCTCGCGGCCGGTTGGGTAGGCGATCCCGCGGAGGTGGTGCTTCAGACCCCGTAAGACGGTGGACAAACCTGTCCCGCCGCCAATGGCAACGACTTTCATGGGACCCTTGAATGAGGCCTTACGTCCTGCTGAGAAGCGACGAAGCTAAGGGTTCGAGGCGAAAACCAATTCTTTAAAGCGGGCATCGTTCGCCAGCGCTTGGAAGTCTTCGTCGCGCCTGGCCTGAATACGATTCTCACGCCGGAGAGTGATGGCCTCTTTCAGGTGCCGCAGAGCGCTTTCGGCATCTCCACGTAGCGAATAAGCAGCGGCCAAAGCATAACAAATATGCTCGAGTTTCGGCGCCGATTTCCGAGCTTTGTTCAGGTACTCGATGGCATCATCAAGGCGCCGCGAGTTCAAGGCTCCCACCCCCAGGGTGTATAGATCCTCAGTCTTCCTCGGTGGGGGACTGGGGCGACTGAGTTTCCGCTCGCACAGCCGCAAGTGGACGAGCGCTCTTTCCGCTACCCCCGCTACTCCGCTGGATGCCAGCTTTTCGAATATCTCCCTGGCCTTTTGATAATTCTGTTTTTGGAAAGCGCGTGCGCCGAGCTCGAAATTCCTGACCGCCGCCTGAAACAGAGCCTCAGACCGTCGGCGCTCAGTCGTCTGAGAGTTTCCTGTCTGACCTATGGCACTGGCTATCGAGTGGCGGGAGGATTTTGAACCCACCCGTGGATGGGCGGCTCCAGCGGATCGCGCACGATCAGAATGGTCCAGCGAGTGTGCAGGACGGATCCTTCCCTTTCTTGAAGTTCGGAATACCATTTTCCCTTCCCGACTAAGCCTTTTCAGTTCAGTATGTTCCAACGAACGAGCAAAGGCCCGGCGAGTCTTCTCACCAGATGCCTAACCTCTATCTATAACAAAAGTAGTGGAATATAGTCAAGTTTAGAACAGCGGGCTAGGCCAAGCTTGCACATTGCGGCGGTAATTCATTGAAAACACAAGGTCGGGTTTTTTGATGTGTGTCCATGCGAGGTTTTCTGTTGCTGTCCTTAAGGCCGATTCAACCCCGAGCGGCGTGACTTGCGTGGCCATAGAGCCTTCCTTCTGGATCCCGACTCCTGAATCCTGAATCCTGCTTTTCGGTCTCACAATCCGTTTGACGACTCGACGGTCTTGCCTGTATCTTTCCCAGGTGATGGCAGGCTACCGCCCTCCGACAGGCTCAACCCGCTGCCCTGGCGCAAATCTCCGCTGGCTCTGCATGGCACTTCTGCTGTGCTCGATGGCGCTGCCCCTTCCGGGTGTGGCTGCGGACCTTTATGGGCCGCAAGGTGTGAAGCCCCAAGCGGTTCGGCAGGGGAAGCTGGGAAGTTGTTATTTTCACGCGGTGATTGCGGCCTTGGCAGAGTTCCAGGCGGAGGGGCTGGAGAGAATGATTCAAGCCCATAGTGACGGGGGTTACACGGTTCGTTTTGCGGACGGGGTCAAGGAGAATGCTTATGCGGAGGACGTTCAATACACGCGGGAGAGTGGTTATGATCTCTCGGAGGGCCTGTGGGTGGCGGTTTTGTTTCGTGCCTATGCGCAACGAGTATTGCGCCAGTCGCTGGTTTCAGGGGTCGAGAAGAGCGAGCTGTTTCCGTTGGTAAAATCGTACGTGAGAGACTTCGTGGCCACGAATGACGCGCTGCTGTTGGCCTACGACCGGGCCATCCGGTCGCAAGTGGACCAGTATGGCAACATTGACCGGAGCAAGCTGGAGTGGCAATTGCGGGAGGAGATGAGGCCTCTCAGGGTGCCGGAGGCCATGCAGGAGGCGGTGATTAAGCTGCTGGCGTCGGGAGGGTTCCTGGACTCGCTGGCCGAGGTGATCAAGCAAAATGGGGAGATCTTTGGGGCGTACCGGGCGGTGGGGCAGGGGGGGATTGCGGAGCGGGTCATGCAGGCCATGACGGGGAGTGTACGTTTTGTGAAGAATGAGTCTGCCGAGCAAGTGGGAGGGGCGCTGGAGCGAGCCTTGCAAGCGGGGCATCCGGTGGTAGCGTGCTCGGGCGGAAGCCAATACTTCCAGGAGCTGGCGGAGGGAAGAGGCCTGCCTGCCGACACGAAAAGCTGGTACGTCAACGCCCACTGTTACACGGCGCTGGCCTACGACGGGAAGGGTCGAACGGTGACGCTGCGCAATCCTTGGGCGAGTTTCCCCCAGCCGGATGGCGTTTTCACCCTCCCGCTCCAAACCTTTGTGCCCGCATTTCGAGGGATCATTACGACGCAGCAGTAATTGCCAGATTCCATCCCCAAGCCCTCCACCTGCTCTCAACAGCAAGCGGTAGCACCTTTTGGGTGGAGGGTTAGGAATTCGTCGCGGCTTGGCGACGCATCAAGGCGTTATCTGCCGCGCAGCGAACGACGTGAGCAAGATCACGGGCTTCGAATGGAGGCGCCATGAAATCGAAGGCTTCTCCTTCGATGGCCGACACGTAAAGCTTGGTATCAATTTCCTGCCCCATGACAATTACGCTAACGGGTGAAGCAGCCCTCGCCGAAAGGGACACGACATCGGCCCAGTTTCCGTCTGGTAGTTCGCTCTCAGTGAAAACCAACAAGGGCAGATTGGCCGTCGACAAAATATGGTATGCCTCGGCCAGAGTCCGCGCCCGCCCTACGCGGACGGCAAGCTTCTCCAGAGCAGCCTCCAAATCATTGTAAAGCTCTGTGCGGTGAAATATGAGCAGGGCCGTGACCGTTCCTCTCATCGGCGATCTCTAATCTGGAATTGGAGGTCCCACGGTGTAAGGAACCGCGCCTCCTTCCGGCACTATTCCGGCCTGAGCAGACGAGTCTGGTGGGCACTATTTGAGTGCCACTTTGACTATTTTCTTTTCCTGCGTAATGTCCACTTTGTCTTCACGAGCTAGCCAGCCCAGGGCAAAACTGAGGAGTTCGCCGGTTCCGTTCAGCTTCTTCTTGAGTTGCGGAAACGTCTGAGGACCTTCATCGCTAAGTAAGTTCCAGATTTTCCCTGCAGTTTCACCGACCTGTGCATTGATTTCCATTTCTAACATCCTCCTTGTGATTTTAATCTAAACTCTTTCAGATGCTCTTGTGTCTTTGCCGCCCAGGGCTTTGCAGGACTCAGGTGCTTGGTTGCACCCTCTGCCCATGGGAAGCGTTCGATTACCTAATGTGAGGCGCGCCCTGAACGGGAATGCTTGCTCTGTACGCGAACCCTTTAAAGTACTTCACGGGAGTGAGCCTGCACGTTTGATTAAGATGCGTGCGGCTTCCTCCCCACCGAAATACCACGGCAAGTATAGTTGAAGTGCCCCGTTTTGAGAAGCGAAAAATTACTATCGCTGCGATAAATATTCAGATTGTCCGAAAGAGGATGAAATTTAAGGTGGAAAAACCCAACAGGTCTCACCGCACAGAAACAAGAGAAATCAAAAACTGGAAATTAGACACCGGTGCTTTCTTTCAACGCTTGCCTTGTTTGTGGAGAAAAGCTCCCAATTCCATGAGGCCGAAAACCACCAAACAAAGCCAGAAATCTACCAAGGTTCCGAGGTCAAGCTTGTAAGCGTGATGCCTGGCGGCTTCCGGCAAATAGGGATTGAGGGCGAAATACAAGCCATTGCCAAGGATAATGGCACCCAGGTATTTGAACCATTTCACCGTTACGGGTTTCATCTCTGTTATCCAGCCTGAGCGCGACCGATCTTCGGGCAAAAAATGTAGGGCCGCCTCTCTCCCGCCATGGCGGGACGGGACGGCCAGGCCGGGGCAGGCCGGCCGGGGCAAGCCCCGGCGCTACGTCGGGTAGAGGGGCGGCCACTCGAGCTTCGAAATCCGTCCCTCTCTCCCTTGGGGGAGAGGGTGGCCCGCGATCCCGATTCACTTCATCGGGACGCGGGACGGGTGAGGGGGTCCCTACGTCCTCGCTACTCGTTCAGGCGCAAGACCTCATTGCGGCTATAATAGGAAATGCTGAAACGCGATGGCAACCGCAAACCTCACCCCCGCCTCGGAAGTGAAATACCTGAAGGGTGTGGGTCCAGTGCGAGCTGAGACTCTGGCCGCTCGAGGGATCCGCACCGTCGAAGACCTCCTTTACTATACTCCATTCCGCTACGAAGACCGCACCCACATAACCCGCATCCGGGACCTCGTTCCCGGCCAGACCACGACTATCCTTGGCGAGGTGCTGACCTGCGGCCTCACGAGGACTCGGAAGGGCGTCTACATTTACGACTTGGCAGCCAGGGACCCGAGCGGGATGATTCGCTGCATATGGTTCAATGCAGTTTATCTGGAAAAGGGCAAAGTCTTTCGGCAAGGGCAGCGCGTTTTTTTCTACGGGAAGGTGGAGCGCGATTTTTACGGCACCAACAATTTGCAGATCGTTCAGCCGCAGTTTGAAATCCTGCCGGAGAACGAACCGGAGGGTGGCAATTCCATTGAGGTGGGGCGCGTTGTGCCAATCTACGAAGGCATGGCCAATCTTGGCACACGGGCGATCCGGCGGCTGATCTGGACCGCCCTGGCTTCCCTGGGGGATAAGCTGCCTGATCGGCTTCCCTTGTCGGTGCGCGAGAAGAATCGGCTCGTGGACCGCGCCATGGCTTTGCGCCAGACTCATTTCCCCGATTCCGACCAGCCGCTCGAACGCTTGTGCAATTTCCGCACGCCTGGGCAGGTGCGCCTGATCTTCGAAGAGTTCTTCAACGTCGGCGCCGGTCTCGCCTTAAGGCGGCGCAAGGCCAAAGCTGCGCAGGGAATTGAGTTTGAGGCAAAGGCGAGCGCCCGCGCCGCCATTCGCAGTATCTTACCCTTCCATCCCACGGCCGCACAAAAACGTGTGTTGAAGGAGATGGTGGATGATATGTGCTCTCCCCACCCCATGAACCGTCTTTTGCAGGGCGATGTGGGGTCCGGGAAGACCATCGTCGCCATCCAGGCGGCCATCCTGGCCATCGAAAACGGCTACCAGGTGGCCCTGATGGCCCCCACCGAGATCCTGGCGACACAACATTACCTTTACACCAAAGCGTTGTTGCAACCCCTTCCTTACAAGATTGAGCTGTTGATCAGTGCGCGCAAGGCGGCGGAAAAGGCGGACCTGAAAGAGCGCATGGGGAAGGGAGAAATCAACCTCGTGGTGGGCACGCACGCCTTGCTGGAGGAGGATGTGGCATTCTCCAAGCTCGGCTTGGTGGTGGTGGATGAGCAGCACCGCTTCGGAGTCTTGCAGCGATACGGGTTGATACGCAAAGCGGTCAATCCTCATGTCCTGGTCATGACGGCCACTCCCATTCCGCGCACGCTTGCCCTGACGCTCTACGGCGACCTGGATTTCTCCGTCATCGACGAGTTGCCACCCTATCGCACGCCCATCGAAACGCGCCTGGTGGAGGAGAGTGACCGCACGCGGGCCTTCGAGTTTATTCGAGAAAAGGTGCGGCGAGGAGGGCAGGCTTACGTGGTTTATCCGGTGATCGAGGAGGGAGGAAAACTCGATTTGAAGCCCGCCGTGCGCATGTTCGAGCAACTTTCGCATACTGTCTTCCCCGAGTTTCGCGTGGGGTTATTGCACGGGCGGTTGCCCAGTGAGGAAAAGGAAGACGTGATGCTCCGCTTCAAGCAGGGCGATGTTCAAATCCTGGTTTCGACCACCGTGGTGGAAGTCGGCGTGGACGTTCCGAACGCCACGGTGATGCTGATCGAGCACGCGGAGCGTTTCGGGCTTTCCCAGTTGCACCAACTGCGCGGCCGCATCGGCCGGGGGAGCCAGAAGTCGCATTGTCTCCTGGTCGCCTCGGAGAAGCGTAACGAGCTGGCCGAGCAGCGCCTTCAGACCATGATCGAAACCAATGATGGGTTCAAGATTGCGGAAATCGACTTGAGACTGCGTGGCCCCGGCGAATTCTTCGGCACCCGCCAATGGGGTATTCCCGCGTTCCGAATTGGCAACCTGATCCGCGATCAGGAGATTCTCGAGTGGGCCAAGCGGGAAGCCTCGAGCTTTGTCGAGCAGCCTTCCTCGCGTCAGGAATGGGAAGCGTTTGTGAGTTATTTGCGCGCCGAATGGCCGAGACGCTATAGCCTGGCAAGCGTCGCCTGATGGAGATTGATGCATTGACTCATTGTTCCATTGAATCATTGCTTCATTAATCCATTGGATCATTGTTTTATTGATCCATCGGAGCCTGCGGATTGGCTTGAACTGTGCCACCGGATTTCTGGCCCTCTCCCCCTTGCGGCAGAGGGTGGGAATGCGGAAGAGGGCAACAGATCCGAGCGCAAGTGTAGAAACTCCAGCCCTCTCCCCCTTGCGGTAGAGGGTGGCCCGCGCCGGCGCTTTCACCAGCCGGCGCGGGACGGGTGAGGGGGTCGCCAGCCTGGTGTCTTGGCGAGTTGTTCTTTCAATGGATCAATGAAACAATGAACCAATGAGGAAATGAATTGCGTGTTATTTCCGGCACATACCGCGGGCTTCACTTAGGGACTTTAAAGGGCGGGAATCTTCGCCCCACCTCCGACCAAATGCGCGAGACGTTGTTTGATGTGCTTGGTCCCGGAGTGGAGGGCGCGAGCTTCCTCGATGCCTACGCCGGAAGCGGTGCGGTGGGGATCGAGGCGCTGAGCCGCGGGGCAAGCGAGGTCGTGTTCATCGAACATCATCGCCCGGCCCAACAGCTCATCCGCAAGAATCTCGAGAGCCTGGGAATCGAGTCCGGCTATTACCTGCTCAGGTCCACGGTCGCAACAGGACTCGAAAGACTGGAGCAGGAAGGTTCGCAGTTTAATTTCGTCTTCCTGGACCCTCCCTATAACGAAATAGGTGAGTACCACTACATCCTGCGCCTTCTCGGACGCTCACATCTGTTGGATTCGCGATCCCTGGTGATTGCGGAACACTCGCGCCACTGTTTTCTCGAAGAAGAGTACGGGAACCTGCGTCGGGATCGCCTGATTCGCCACGGCGATGCACAACTTGGCTTCTATCGCGTGAAATAGAGCAGGGTCGCGTCAAAGTCCTTGCGGGCAGGAATCCATAGGCCCCGCAGGGGCCTCCCGTGAGTAGTCCGTCAGCCGACGGATTTCAACCTGCGGACAACAAGGCCGAGGGAGCTGATTCGCGCCCTCTCCCCCTTGGGGGAGAGGGTGGGCCGCACCGGCGTTTTGTTCAGCCGGGGCGGGCCGGGTGAGGGGGTTGGCAGCCTCGCCTTCCGTTTCCAGCTCACAAATCGCCGCTGAAGGGCATTTACCCAAAGCGCATTAAAGCGCAATACCCGACCTTGACCATGGGCGCTCTCTTACCCTAGTATTGTGAATCATGCCATTGTCCCGGGCGATCCTGTGGCGGGGTAGCTCAGTGGCAGAGCGAGGGTCTCATAATCCCTAGGTCGGGAGTTCGATCCTCCCCCCCGCTACCATTTACTTTCAATAAATTGCAGGAGTTTCTCTCAAACCCCATCAGCCCTACCGTGGGGAATTTTGTGACGTAAACCTTGATGCCTCATGCATATTCTCATATCTTAACAAAGTTTGACGAAGGATGTATCATAAGAATCATGCCGTTTATGAACTCGTGGGAGAGGAAGATTCATTTCTTCAAGCATGGTCACGAGTTCGGTGTTAGCAGCGAGGAAGAATACGAACATATGGCTGACACCTTTATGTTCGGCGACATGACGCCTCCAACTCAGGAATGCATGCGCCCAAGTTTGGTGGATCGCCTGAGGTTCAACCGCCGGAATCGGCATTTTGGGGTAGCTTGCGTCGTCCCAGTATTCATCAGGACATTTTATCCTGTGAATCCAATGAAAATTGCGCGGCATGGTGGTCCTGATTCGTTTTTTGCTTTCGAGTGCGGACGGGTAAACCTATGAGATATCGCTGCCCAGTATGCATGTACGATGCGCTGCCATACCCGCCGACCGATTACCACATTTGCCCCTGCTGCGGCACTGAGTTTGGGAACGACGACGAGGACTTCAGCCATGAGCAGTTACGCGAAATGTGGATCACAAGCGGTGCACATTGGTTTTTCGGCAATCCCCCACCCGATTGGAATGGGTTTATCCAATTGTATGGGGCTGGATTTATCCTGCTAAGTTTCACTGGATTTATCGTGCTAAGTTTCAGAGGAACAGAAACCGAGATTCAAAAAGAAAGCGGCGCACTGCGCACAATTAACAAATTTGAGTATTCCGTACCATTTGCCGGGCCCAACCAGGATTTTTGGCTGCGTAGGTCAGTGGCAGAGCGAGGGTCCCACAATCCCTAGGTCGGGAGTTCGATCCCCCCTGCTACCAGTAATTTTCAGTAGATTGCGGCAGTTTCTCTCAAGCTCCACCGGCGCCAAAGCGGGGACTTTTGTGACGTAAACCTTGATCTCTCATTTCCTTTTTACGGAAAACAGGGGTGATATAGGTGGGAGGATTCACGCGAATGGGCCATATATTCGAGCTTCCCGAGTACAGTGCGTCTTTTGCGAGATTCGTGACCACGGCCATACAGGAGCTAATGAGGCGGAAGGATCCGGTCTTCGCTTCTATCAAAATCATTGAATTGCCACAGGTCCCAAGCGTCCGAAACACCATGCCCTCCGGCCAGATCGTAGACAACGCCCCGATGGCCGTTCCGATGCCATTCGCCGTGGTTTTTGCGGACGCGATTGCGGGCAACCTAGCAAGCTTGGTAGCAAGCATTGACGTGGGGGCCGAAGCGAGCCTGAAATTAGTGATGCCTCAAATATTCGCCTACCATGGTCGCCTCTGCGAGGCTGCCGGGACCGCTACAGACGCGGGCGGTCAAAAGCTCAGCCGTAAGTTAATCCAGGAAAGCTTCGAAAAGATGCAGATCAATTTCGATGCCGCCGGTCAGCCGATAATGCCGACCATCGTGGTGCACCCGGATATGCTGAAGCAACTGGAGGACCTGCCGCCTGCTACCGACGAAGAGATCCGAGCTTGGGACGAGATGATCGAGCGCAAGAGGGGTGAGTTTAATGATCGCCAACGTCATCGGAAGCTATCTTGATAATCTCGAAGAGCGGGAGTTCGATGCCCCTTTCATGTCCCTACTTCGTGGGCTCCGCTTCACAGATATTCATTTCCTGCACGGCCCCTTCGAGTTCGGCAAGGACTTCATTGCAAAGGGATATGATGGGGGGACGTTCTGCCAGTTCGCATTTCAAACAAAGGCTGGCGATCTAAAGCGCCCGGCCTGGAACGACTGCCGCGGCCAGATTGATGATCTCCGAACCAGTCCGCTGGCTCACACTGCATTTGATCGACAGTTGCCCCGCAGGGCCGTGCTTGTGACAACGGGACGCCTCGTCGGTGGCGCAGCCTTGGCGGCGCAAGATTACTCGGAGCACTTGAAGACACTCGGAGAGATCGATTTCACTACGTGGGACCGAGAAACCCTAATTCAGTTTATCAGCGACAGTCCCGAAGTCGGCCTTACGGGTGCGTCGACGGGGGCCCTGCTCGGCCTCCTGGGTGCCATAGACCAGAATCAAGTGCACGAACTAGGCCTTGAAGAGTTCTCACGCGGATGGTGCACGGGGACTGGAGTATCCTTGTATAAGGCAGCCCTTGAGGGAGCCGTAGTCGCAAACAGGCTCCGTCGCCAGGATCGGCTCGACCTCGCGTGCTACGTGGCTCTTTGTCTAATCAGAGCATCGTGGACAATCAACCACGGATCAGAGCCTCCTGACGGCGTGGGGCTTCTTGTGGCAAACACGGGGAGAAGTTTATTCCGGCACTACTCTCTCGACCTGCTCAGCCGGTGCAGCGACGACGTTCTTGACCCGCTGAAGCTCATACATGCGCATGAGCCACATTCAGCCCATGTGACCTACCCTGTCCGCTGCCTTCGGGTCGCGGAGATTCTCGCGCTGCTTGCGCTTTTGGAACAGGACGAGGGAGGGCCCACCCATAAGGTCCGCGAATTTCTTTTGGCGTTCCTCCGAAACAATCCAGGGGCATCGCATCCGATCTCCGACCGCTGGGCAGTGTCTCTTATTCCACCGGTGCTTGTGCTGCGCAACAGCGCGCCGATCGGGGAACTCACTGCCTTCCTGAATAATGTCACTCGATGGGTCTGCGACCGCTACGATTCGAATGGGCTCGGCCTGGCTGGCCCGTACTCCAGTCCCGACGATGAGGTCAACTATCTGCTGGGCGGCCCGTTCCAACATATCCTCCCATTGCAGCGAAGGTCAGACTCCTACATTGCCACAGTCGTACTTGATCTAGCGGCCATACTGCGAATGAAAGACGTCTTCGAACTGGCAAGGAATGATTTCATGGCAGTTGGCATAACGCTGCCGGTCATCGAAGCCAGCGACACGCGCGGGCAGTACCTAATCGGCGGGGAAGGTCTCCACATCAACCCGAATATGGAGTATTCCGAGGCCTGGAACCCGTGCGATGGTTGGAAGGTCGCGCCCCATCATCATCGGGCGTCAGGCGCCTACTATTTGGAGCAGATAGGTAGGCCGTGGGATCACTTGGCCGTCAGCGCTGTGCTTCGGGACCGGTACTTCCTACCGGCCTGTATGGCCTATGTACCAGAAGCGCGCCGCGACTAAGGCCCTAATGGCGACGGGCATGTCGGCATCGGCCATTTCTGTGGGTGGCGCGAACATCGTCATGCATGTACGCGCCCCAGTAACCCACGCAACTCCAGCGCCCACCGGCACCATCCCTCTCGCTACTCGCGGCACCCTATCCATCGTCAGAAGAGACTGATCCCCCCGATGACAAAACCTCCAGCTCGACCATGGGCAATCGGTCGGCACTGAATCGCAGACCGTTCGAGGGGCTTATCATGCCCATAAAAACTATTGATTTAACACGTTCATTCACGGTCGAGCATACTTAATCCTGTCGAGGCAAAGGGGTAGGTGTCCGCAAGGAGGGACGCGGGACCTGTGCCATTGTGCGGAGCAAGGGGGGAATTTGGTTCGCGTTACGGTGTTAACCCTCCTGAATCCTTAGGGATATCAAGGGCCGAGCCTCTGGCCAGGCCTATGTAGCACGATGCCTTCGCTGTGGGTTGTGCTTCCATCACCGCCTTCGCACCCGGGGGCTAATAGGGTGCTTGAACATCTCGAATAAAAACGCGGCCAGGCGCTAGGGGCTGGAGTGCTTCCCCCATTTAGTACCGACCATCCAGCACTTATCGCCTGGTGAGTCAGGTACGTATTTAACATGAGCTACAGCTTTATCTCCCGAGGTTTGCCACAGTCGCAGGGTCTATACGATCCGCGCAACGAGCACGATGCCTGTGGGATTGGTTTTGTAGCGAACATTTCCGGCGAGAAAAGCCACGACATCATCCTCAAAGGCATCGAGATTCTCATCAACCTCACGCACCGGGGCGCCTGCGGCTGCGATCCGCAGACCGGTGACGGCGCGGGAGTCTTGCTCCAAATCCCTCATGCCTTTTTCGAAGCCGAGTGCACTCGGTTGGGCTTCGCGCTGCCCTCGCCGGGCGAATACGGCGTGGGAATGGTGTTTCTTCCGGTGGAAACACACGAGCGCATGCGCTGCGAGGCCCTCGTAGAAGAGATCGTGCGTGAGGAGGGCCTCTCTGTACTTGGTTGGCGGGACACGCCGGTAAACGCCAACACCATTGGACGCCTGGCCCGCAGCACCCAGCCTTACATTGAGCAAGTCTTCATCCGGCGAGCCTACGGGATGGACCAGGACGCCCTGGAGCGGAAGCTCTACGTCATCCGCAAGCGCGCGGAAAGCGAAGTGGCCAAAACGGAGC
>Ga0208692_1000961_pt1 | contig 17978 bp, 18 predicted proteins | sample June2015DPH_20_1_3_FD_184721 | JGI IMG/M metagenome (GOLD analysis project Ga0208692, IMG submission 184721) | Peatland microbial communities from SPRUCE experiment site at the Marcell Experimental Forest, Minnesota, USA - June2015DPH_20_100... | ecosystem: Environmental > Terrestrial > Soil >...
GACCGGACAGCCGGGGCCGTGCACAAGCTCGATTTGAGAAGGGATCAACTCGTCAATCCCATAGCGCATCAGCGTGTGGGTCTGGCCACCGCAGATTTCCATGAGCACGCAGGGCCGCGTGACACGCCTGGCAAGGTCCGCGATCAAAGCGCGGGCAATGCGCGCGTCGCGATATTCGTCAAGATACTTCATAAGAGGATTCAGGATTCAGGATTCGGGATTCAGGATTCAGGGGAGCCCGAGCCAGAGGAGCCTGAATCCTGACTCCTGAATCCTGAATCCTGGGTTTCCTCGGCGTCGAGCATTCCGATTTCTTCGAGCAATTGATAAGTGCGCGCGGCTTCCTCCGCGTTCACTTTACTCAGCGCAAAGCCGACGTGGACGATGACGTAGTCGCCCACTCCGGCCTCCGGCACGAAGTCCAGTTGGACAAGCCGCGTGATCCCGCCAAACTGCACTCGGCCTAGCCGGCTGCCATTCTCTTCTCTTGTGTCAAGAATCTTCCCAGGAATTGCCAAACACATGCTTAAGCCTCTTTTCGAATCCCCATAAGCTGGCCGCGCGCGGCGACCAAAAACTCTTCCGGGACTAAATGTAGCAATTTCCTGGCCATGATAAATGCGCCAAATAGCCCGATTCATTGTAGCGATTCCCTGGCGCAGATTCAACCGCCGTTTCGATAGGCACGTTCTGGCACTGCTTTGCGCGCTTTCTCTCAGTCAGAAAAGAAGGATTCAGGATTCAGGATTCGGGATTCAGGATTCAGGGACCGCCGGTTCGCAAAGCCTGAATCCTGAATCCTGACTCCTGCCCGGAAAGGAACGATCATGAGGAGAGAAGCTCGAAGTCCCAATAATCTCCGAGGCTAGGAGTAGAAACTTGAGATCGGGCATCCGTTCGACGACCAGGGCGATAGCCTGCTCGACCGCAGCCGAGCGCGGAGCGCCTTGAGTTACCGTGCCTGCCTCAATCCCCAACAGAACAAGTCGGGGGAGAGCGCGCCCCAGGGCATTGGCCAACTCCAGAGTTTCGACGAGACCCCAGCCGTGACCCGATAAGGAGCCCAGCGCTCGCGGCTCCAGGTCCTTACAAGGGAGCGAAGTCAGGTAGAGAGTGCCTGGAACCCCGCCGCTCGTAACTGCGTCCACAAGAAGGATAACGTCAGCAAGGGGAAGGAGATCCAGCAGCCCAACGCCTGGACCAGTTTCAGCCCGCAGCTCGCAGCCGCAGCCCCCCAAGTCGGTCAGGCGACAGACAATTTCAATTCCTGCGCCGTCATCGCCAGCCGTGGGATTACCACAGCCGACAATCAGCAGGCGACCGTTCGCAGCGCGCTTCAGACCAGGATGCCGAGAAACCTTTTGTTGTTCTTCGTGGAGCCCCGGGCTAGCCGGGGGCAAGTCCTTTTCCAAAGTGCTGGGCCGGCCTGTCCCGGTGCTTTTTCCCATTGCGGGTCCAATCTGCTGAGGAAGCGCTGACACTCCTGCCTTAGCGGTAGGCTTCGCGCCGGTGCCGCACGCCAGTGATTTCGATAGTGGTCTTATCTTTCTGATTGAAGAAGACGCGGTAGTCGCCGCAACGGAGTCGGAAGCTGGTTCGCGGAGGCTTGAGCTTCTTCACGTCACCGTCGCGAGTAGCCAAATAACGATGCACGCAGTGGAGAATCTGCATGGCCGGATCGCGCCCAATCGCCCGCAAATCAGAGCGGGCCTCGGATGACCAGACGACTGTAATCCGCTCGGGAGAGGTGCCTTCCCTCATTTGCTCAGACCGAACTCGCGCAGGATGTCTTCGTGCGGGATGCCTTCTCCTCGAGACAGGGAAGCACGGGCGCGGTCCAGCGCCGCAGCCGTCTCAGGTGTGATCTCTTCATCTTCCACGGGAGCCAGCGCCAGCGATCGCGACAACGGTTCCACCATCACTTCGAGAAGGCCCCGCACAGCATTCAGCTTTTCGGCCGACAGCATGTCCAGCAACGCGTGGGCCTGCTGGCGTTCTTGAGTGTGATCGGGTTCCATAGTTTTCCCTTTGCCTGCCTGAAAACTGCCTACACTGGCATTATACACTCATGAGACCATACGCTATGCCGTTACCCACGTTCAAGCCGGAGCTTCAAAAAATGGGTCGAGCATGATATACACGGGTCGTAACTACGAATCAGCTTTTCGCAGACCTGGGCAATCTCAGCTTCGGGGTGCTCCAGCACTCCGGGCAGAATACCTTTAAGGTCATCCTCCATGCGACGCAAGTTCTGCGCCGTGGGAGGAATGATTCTAGCGAACTCCACAAGCCCCTGATCATTGATGCGATAGCGATGATAAAGCAAGCCGCGGGGCGCCTCAGTGGCTGCACACCCTTCCCCGGCATGAACCTTGAACTCCACCCGGCTGGAAGCCGGCTCACGGTAAGTCTCAATGATCGCCAGCGCCTCTTCGCAGGCGTGAATCAACTCGACGGCGCGAGCCACGATGCCCATGTAGGGGTTGTGGCAGGGCCAGGAGACACCGCAGGCGCGGGCGGCAGCCAGCGCCTGTGGCATCAGCTTGTCGATATTCAAGTTAATCCTGGCCAGTGGGCCGACAAAGTAGCTCGAGCCACTATCAGCACGCACCGAATGGAGGGCCGTCGAGCGCTCGACGTGCTCCTCGAGAAAAACGTGCTCGAAATCCTCCGGATCGATATCGACCCCCTTCGAGGAAACGATCCGCCGCTCATTCATGGGGTATTCGTTGGGATGGGAGACCGAAACGAATTCGTATTCGGGCGCGAAGCTCGGAAACGGAAACGTGCAGACAAGTGCCAGAGTTTCCTTTGCCGCCTCCAGGGCCCAGAGCAAGTCGGCGGAAATATCCGTCAACTCCTTGCGACGGGGAGCCTTGTAGAAACCGCCCACACATACCGAGACCGGATGCGTGGCACGACCACCCAGAATCTCCAGCAGTCGGTTGCCTATCTTCTTCAGGCGGAGAGCTCGCTCAACCTCCTGGGGGTGGTCAGCCGCCATGGTGATGGCGCTCTCGTACCCCAGGAAATCCGGCGCGTTCAAAAGGTAGATGTGCAGGACGTGGCTCTCAATCCATTCGCCACAATAGAGCAGGCGGCGCAAGGCACGAATCTCCGGAGGAGGAGTAACTCCCAGGGCGGATTCGAGCGCGTGCACTGCGCTCATCTGGTAGGCAACCGGGCAGATGCCACAAATGCGAGCTACAATGTCTGGAACTTCCTGAAAGTAGCGACCGCGAAGGAAGGCTTCGAAGAACCGCGGCGGCTCGAAAATGTTTATCTTCACTTCGCGCAGTTCCCCGCCCTCCGCGCGGACGTAAACCCCGCCCTCGCCTTCGACGCGGGTCAGATATTCAACCTTGACTGTCTTTTCACGGTTCGCGTTCTCGCTCGCCATGGTGCTTAACCTCTTTAGTGCGTATCTCTACCAGGATGCTGAAAAACCTGTCTAGTGTCCTGTCCCGTCCATTTATTAACACCCGTTTCGCATGCTCACCACCCCCTGGCCCCCTCCTCGGAGAGGAGGGGAATTGGTGAGCTAGCTCCCCTCCTTGCGAAGGAGGGGGCTGGGGGGTGGTTGACACAAACCTACGCTGGCTTATCCCACTTGTCGCTGGCCGACCGGAACGCCTCCGCAAACCCCGTGAACCCTCGAAGCAAGCGCACCAAGTCGCCCCGCTGCATGCCGTCTTTGAGCAATCGTGCCCCCAACGAATCCGCGTTGAGATCCTCCGTGGGGCCAAAGCAACCGTAACAGCCACGATTGTAGGCAGGGCAAATCGCGCCGCAACCTGTTTGGGTCAGCGGGCCCAGGCAAGGCAAACCGCGCGCCACCATTACACACACCGTGCCACGCCTCTTGCACTCCATGCACACTGAATCCCCGGGCAAATCAGGCACGCGCCCCACCAGCAGGGCGGTAATCACTTCCAAAATTTGGTTCTTATTGATGGGGCACCCATTCACCTCAAAGTCCACCGCCACGTGGGAAGAGATGGGGGTGGATTGCTCCAGGGTGTGGATGTAAGCGGGCGTGGCATAGACAGCGCGAGTGAATTCCGCCACATCTTGCCAGTTCCGCAGGGCCTGGATTCCCCCCGCCGTGGCGCAGGCGCCGATGGTGACCAGAAACTTCGAATCCTTGCGCACCGCCTGGATGCGCTCTACGTCCTCGGCGGTGGTAATCGACCCTTCCACGAGCGCCACATCGTACGGGCCGGGCAAGATTCGCGACCTGGCCTCCAGGAAATATGCGATCTCCACCTCACCCGCGAGGCTCAGCAACTCGTCTTCAAGGCTCAAGAGCGCCAGTTGACAGCCATCGCAGGAAGAGAATTTGAAAACGGCCAGCTTGGGACGAGCGTCTGGAGGCATATTAGAAGTCCTCCTTGCCAAAGAAAGGTTCAATAGCCGCAAAATTCAGCACGGGGCCTTCCTTACAAATAAATGTTGGGCCAAACTGGCAATGGCCGCATAACCCGATGGCGCATTTCATGTTTCGTTCCATGGAGAGGAAGATAGATTCCTTGGGGATCCTTCGTGCCAGCGCTTCATAGATCACGAACCGCATCATGATTTCCGGCCCGCAGGTCATCACCAACGTCTGCTTAGGGTCAACGCGGATGCGATAGAACAACGTGGGAACCACTCCCACTTGGCCACGCCAGTTCTCGTCTGCCAGGTCCACGGTGGTGTGGAGCTCCACGCCGCCGGCCTGCCAGCGTGCGAATTCGTCGGTGTACAGAAGATCGGCCGGGGTGCGAGCGCCGCATAGCAGCACCACCCTGCCGAAATCCTCGCGGTGGCGCAAAATCGAGAACAGCGCCGGGCGCAGCGGCGCCAACCCGATCCCGCCCGCCACGATGACCAGATTCTTGCCCAGCGCTTTCCCAAGAGGCCAGGCGCTGCCATAGGGTCCTCGAACCCCCACCATATCACCCACCTTGAGGCGCCCGAGCGCGCGCGTCACGCTGCCCGCATAACGAATGGTGTGGCCTACCACCTTGGGCACGCCGGGGTTGGAACTAATCGAGATGGCAACTTCTCCGAACCCGGGCAGGTAGATCATGTTGAATTGCCCAGCTTGGAAGCGATAGGTCGAAGCCTGAGCGGGGTCGGTGAAGACCAAGGAAAAGGTCGAAACACCGTCGGCCTCGGGTTGGATATCCTCGATAACCGCCGGATGGGGCAACATCGGGTCCGGCATCATCCGCAGTTGTGCAGGGGCAGGTGCTAAGCTCATCGTTGAACCTTCTCGCGAATAGCTTTAACTTCTTCGGTCAAGTCAATTCCCACGGGACACCAGGTGATGCATCGTCCGCAACCCACGCACCCTGAAATCCCGAATTGGTCAATCCAGGAAGCCAGTTTGTGTGTCAGCCATTGACGGTAACGCGACCGAATGGTGGGCCGGATATTGCCGCCATGAACGTGCGAAAACTCCCGCACGAAACACGAATCCCAGACGCGCGTCCGATCCGCGACCGTCGCTTTCAAGTTGCAGGTGTCTTCTACGGTGACGCAGAAGCAGGTGGGGCAAACTTGCGTGCAGTTGCCACAGCTCAGGCAACGCGCCGCCACGTCATCCCAGCGGGGATGCTCGAGGTTGTCATAGAGTAACTTGGGCAGGTCATCCGTCCTGAGCTGGCGCTCGATTCCGCGTTCGGCATTCTGCACGGTCTGCGCCGCGCGGCCCAAATCGAAAGCCATGGCGGGCTCCCAGGGAGTGTCACGAAGCATCTCCGAACCCATTTCGGAACCCACTTCCATCACCAAGGCATCAGGCAGTTCGGTCACGGCCAAGTCAAAACCTTCCGTTGCTTTGGGACCGGTCTTCATCGAGCTGCAGAAACAAGTGGAGAAGGCCCGTCCACAGTTAGCCGCCAGGATGAAAATACGCTCCCGCCGGCGCGCGTAATGGGGGTCCCTGAATTCGCCACTGAGAAAAACGCGATCCTGGATGCCAATCGCGGCCACCTCACAGGCACGCACACCGATGAACGCGCGCAGCGGTATCGTTTCCTCGGCCGCCTTCATCACCCATTTCCCGTCCGTCTTCTCCACCGAAAACAGCTTGACCTGCGGCAGATGGAGAAACCTTTTCCAACTCTGAGGCGCCACGCCGTGACTGAAGTATTCCTGATGGCGCGTCTGCTTCAGGCGGTAACGGCCTGGCCCTTGTTCTGCCGTCCAGCCCAGCGGAAGATCTTCAACCCCCGCAATCTCATCGAGCACCACCGCGCCCTCACGCACTGTCGGGCCGATGAGGCTGAAGCCGGAAACACGTAAGTTGTCGAAAACCTTCTGTAAGGAAGGCTTGGGAACAACCACGTTCGCCGAAATTCGGGGAAGGCCTTGTGCCATAAGAATCGAGCCTCCTATTCGACTGAGAAAACGCCTACAAACAGAATATACGACCTTGTGGTGACATGCCCTGTAGCACCAGGCGGCAACATCTTCGCGCGGCGCGAAGAAAAGCAGATCCTTCTCCCGCAAGGCGGGCTCAGGATGACATAATCCGCGGCGGCAGACTCAGGATGACATGTCATTCTGAGCGGACCGCAGCGTAGCGAAGAATCTGCTTTTGGTTGCGGCCGTGCCGCGCTTTGAAATTGTCCTGGCCAAGTCTGTAGCCGGAAAACCCTGCGATGCATTAAGGTTTGTCCCGCGTGAGGGAAGAAACCTTGCCAGGAAAATCAGGGATGCTTGCTCGGCCATTGGTGGTTCTGCCTCAACCGCACCATTAACCTAGCCTTGCAAGCCGTAGACCAAACGCAATCATCAAAAAAGGGGCTTATGTTGAAATATGCAACAATATCCGTCCAGGTTTTCGGACATATCTGGCATGAAATTGGCCCCTATATGACACCATGCCTTATGGTCTATTTGTCATGGCTTTAATTGCACAGCAAGCCGCGAGTGCGCTGTTTTTTTCCCCTCGGCCCATCGTTTGTGAATGGGCGCCTCTGATGGGAGGGAACCATCCCCACGAACTGGGTCAACTCGCGCAGGGGTAGGGTGATTCTTCAGCGCGTGAAGAGGGAATCTGGAATAGCGTTCGGTTGCATGTTATTCTCCTGTTCCCCATCCCGTGCCACAGGAGATGGCGACATGATTGTAACGGTCACGTTGAATCCGGCCATTGACAGAAGCCTCACGGTTCCGCGCTTTGAGGTTGGCAAGACCAACCGAGGAGAAGTGAGGCGAACCGACGCTGGCGGCAAAGGAATCAACGTCGCCAAAGCAGTGAAGCAATTTGGGGCAGAAGTTTGCGCGCTGGGGTTTGTGGCGGGAAGCAACGGCCACTTCATCCTCGAGGCGCTCGCCGCCAACGGCATTCCCGCGGACTTCATTAACGTCCCGGGTGAGACGCGCGTAAACCTGAAAATCCACGATCCCGTGTACAGGACAGAAACCGAACTCAACGAACCCGGCTTTCAAGTGCTTCCTGAACACCTGGAAGCGATGAAACAGAAGATCAGAGAATATGGCCCCCGTTGTGACGTGATGGTCTTTTCCGGAAGCCTGCCGCCCGGAGCCCCGCCCGAGACATTTGCAGAACTCATTACCATTGCGCGAGCTTTGGGGGCAAAGTGCATGCTAGACACAGCAGGACCCGCTCTGAGGCACGGACTCGAAGCCAAACCCCTTTTGCTCAAGCCCAATCGGGCCGAAGTCGAAGGGCTGCTCCAAGAGCGCTTGAGCACTCGCAGCGAACTGGCCGAGGCAGCCCGCAAATTGCTTGAAATGGGCGCCGAAGAAGCGGTGATTTCCCTGGGGGCGGATGGGGCGATCGCGGCTACCAGGCAGGATCTGCTGTCGGCCCGCCCCCCTGCTGTGACCCCGCGAAGCAGCGTCGGAGCCGGCGATGCGATGTTGGCAGCTTTAGCTTATGGAGAAGTGAGACACCTTCCATTTCGCGAGTCATTCCGCCTCGCCATGGCCGCCAGTGCCGCAGCGGTGACGATGGAAGGGAGCAAAGTGGCCGATCTTGCGCTCATCCAAAGTTTGATTCCCCTGGTTCAGATGGAAGAAGTCGGCTGAAACGTAAGCCGTCAGTCGTCAGTTGTCAGTTGTCAGTCGTCAGTTGTGATCAGTATGTGGTAGGTGGTTGGTGGGGGAAACACTCCGACTGCCTACCTTCTGTCTTCTGACTTCTGCCTTCTGATTTCTGATTTCTGCCTTCTGATTTCTGACTTCTGACTTCTCCGGAGGCTGAAGAATGATACGAGCAAAGATGCAAAGGTTAGGTACTTTCCTGGCGGGCATGGTCATCCCGAACATTGCCGCCCTAATAGCCTGGGGCCTCATCACCGCCCTCTTTATTCCCCGAGGCTGGATTCCGAATGAGCACCTGGCCAAGCTGGTGTCTCCGCTCATCATGTATTTGTTGCCTGTCCTGATTGGGTTCACCGGGGGGCGCCTGGTTTATGGCATCCGCGGGGGCGTGGTCGGCGCCCTGGCAACGATGGGTGTTGCGGTGGGTAGCAGCGTCCCGATGTTCATCGGCGCTATGACTCTGGGCCCGCTGGGCGGATGGGTAATCAAGAAAGTTGACCAACTCTTGGAAGCAAGAACGCCGAAGAGCCTGGAAGTGCTGGTGGCGAATTTCTCCGCTGGCTTGGTCGGCCTGGGCCTGACCTTGCTTGCCTACACTATCGCCGGACCATTCATGGAGGCGTTGACGCTCACTCTGGGAGGCGGCGCGAAGCGGATTACGCAGGCGGGAGTTTTACCTTTGATCTCACTGCTCATCGAGCCGGGAAAAGTCTTGTTCGTCAACAACGCCATCAACCACGGCATCCTGGCGCCTCTGGGAATAGCCGAAGCCAAGCAAGCCGGCAAATCCATCTTCTTTTTGCTGGAGAGCAACCCTGGCCCCGGTCTGGGCCTGCTCAGCGCGTACTGGCTGGTCGGCAAGGGGGAAGTCAAGCAGTCTTCTCCCGGCGCCATCATTATTCACTTTCTGGGCGGCATTCACGAGATCTACTTCCCCTATGTCCTGATGAATCCCCCCACCATCCTCGCCATGATTGCCGGGGGGATGTCCGCGACGGCAACTTTTGTTCTGATGCACGCGGGGTTGGTGGCCACGCCGGCCCCGGGAAGCATCTTCGCCTATATCGCCATGGCGCCCAAAGGGGGACTGGTTCCCGTTTTGTCCGGCGTCTTGACTGGCGCTCTGGCGTCCTTCCTGGTTGCCCTGCCCATCGTTTCTCGATTCCGTTCTGCCGCTGATCCGGCGAAAGACTTCGCAAAGGCAAAACAGACAGTGCAGGCCCAGCAAACACAGCCCGCAACCTCGGCCGAGAAGCAGTAGGCTTGCCCCGGTACTGGTGTCATTTGCGGGACCTAGTCATTCCCGCGAAAGCGGGAATCCACTCCGCAAACCTTTGGAAATGTGCTGTCGTCGAACTGGATTCCCGCTTTCGCGGGAATGACTGCCTTCACAGGCCCGCGCGAAGAATCACCTTTCCCCCCAAATGACATCAGCAGGCCTGCCCCCATCCTTCGCTTTGAAGTCAGTATGAAGACTCGCCGAAGGCGCGGAGCGGTAGCCTTTAGGGGGGCATGATACACACAATTCGAAGTTCGTGTAGCCCCCTTTGTCCCTACCCGACCGGTGCCGCGTTTCGAGTCGTGAATTCCGGTTCGATACCGCGCAAGAAGTGGTTTCTTGGCCCCTTTTTTGGGTTCGATTTGGCTTTTTTTCACTCAAAAACCAGTTCGTTTTTAGCGTTCTAAAAAGTTAAGTCCTTTGTTTGCAATAGATGGCTAGGTTCGTTTCGTCAAAAAAGTATCTTTTTCCCATTTCCCCGCTTTTTCCCCTTGCCGGTTCCCTTTCGCGTTGCTTGCCGCAGCCGCTCGCCGGCGCTCTCTTGCGACAACGCTAATAGGCTACCATGAGTCGATGGGCGTGTCAAGAAAAAAGTGTAGCAGGTCCGCGGTGTTGTACTGAAATACGGTTTGGGAGGCGAGCCCGATGCCGAAGCCCAAGTATGAGGTCATCATTTACTGGAGCGAGGAGGACCAGGCTTTGATCGCCGAGGTCCCGGAACTCCCCGGCTGCGCGGCGGACGGAAGAACCTACCGCGAAGCCCTCGCCAACGTCGAAGTCGTCATCAAGGAGTGGATCGAAACCGCCACCGAGCTCGGCCGGCCCATCCCCCAGCCCAAAGGCCGCCTCGTCTTTGCCTAGTCCCCAGCCCCTAGCCCCCAACACCTAGCAGGATGCGGAAAAACCCTTCCAAGCTGTCATTCCGAGCGCAGCGAGGAATCTCGCTCTGATTGTTTTCAAGACAATGCGAGATTCCTCGTCGCCTGCGGCTCCTCGGAATGACACGCCAAACGAGTTTTTCCCCAACCTGCTTGCCCCTGCCCTTCTGTCTCCTGCTTTTCAATGGCCCGATCACCCAATGACTCGATGGCTCAATGCTTTAATTCGCCATTTCTTCTTGGCGCTTGACTCGTGGCCGCCCGAAACCTACACTCAACGTGAGGGAAAGTTTCATGGGTCTGACGTACATCCAAGCGAGCATTGCCAATCCCGCGAGGCCTCGGCGTAGCGCGCGGCTCAAGTTCCTGGTTGACTCCGGCGCACTTTATTCCGTGGTTCCGACGCCGGTGCTTCGACGCTTGGGTATCAAGCCCGGCAAGGCCAAGAGTTTTATCCTTGCCGATGGCACTGAAATCAAGCGATCCCTCGGACAGGCTCTGTTTCGTATGAACGGGGACGAGGCTGCCTCTCCAGTCGTCTTCGGCGAGAAAGGGGACAGCACCCTGCTGGGCAGCGTTTCCCTGGAGGCTTTAGGTTTAATGCTGGACCCTTTCAAGCGCGAACTCAGGCCACTGCCCATGATGTTGGCTTCGCATCGGCCCGTTTAGAGCCAAGCCCTGCTCTCTCCCCAGTCCCTAGGCCCCAGCCCCTAGCCCCTGCCCTTCTGACTCGTGCTTTATCAATGGACCGATCACCCAATGACCCGATGGGTCAATGCTCTAATTCACCATTCACAATTCCCCCAGCCCCCTGCTCTTCCGCTTACCATCCTTGTTGCCGGCGGCTTACCGCAGGAGTATACTTTTCTTGTTCGGGTGGCGCATGAAACCTGAAGGTCTGAGTCAGCTCGTTTCGGAGCTTTCCCCGGCGGAGCAATCCGCCGTGAAAGAGTTCATCACCTTCCTGAAGGAGCGCAACGGGAAGTTGCCTCAGACCTCCTTCCAGGCGGCGATTGACGAATTCATTGCCGCTCATCCCGAGTTGCTTCGTCGGCTCGCCCAGTGACACTTTACCCTTCCCTTCCTGAAGTGCTCGCCGCTCACGCGCGCCTGATCGTTCTGTTTGGCGGGGTACAAGGCATTCGCGACGAGGGTGCCCTCGAAGCAGCTCTGGCCAGACCGCAAAGCGGCTATTACGGGGACATCATCGAACAGGCGGCTGCCTTGCTCGAAAGCCTTTCCCAGAACCACCCCTTTGTGGATGGAAACAAGCGCACCGCGATTGCTGTGACCGGCGCGTTCCTTCGCATTAATGGCTTTCGACTGGATTTCGACGACCTCGAGGCCTATCAATTCCTGATGCAACTCTACGAAGCCGGCGAGTTCCGGTTTGAGCACCTGGAACCTTGGCTTCGGAAGCACGCTCATCCTGTCCCCTGAAATCTGACTTCTGCTTTTCAATGGCCCGATCACCCAATGACCCGATAGCTCAATGCTTTAATTCACCATTCATAATTCATCATTTATAGTTGCTGTTCTTTCCCCCTTGCCTTGTTCTAGCCGCAGGTGTATACCGGGATCGTAACGTGGCGAGAGCGTGTCAATTGCGCCACCACCGGACGGGCTGCGGAGCACATGTGGACAGGACAATTCGTCTGCTTGAGAAGAGTGGGATATTTTCCGACGAAACCGCCGATGACTTTGCTCTTCGATCCCCACTCGACCGGGTCCGCGGGTTGGCGGAGCAGATAAGGAACTCGGTTTATACCAAGAGCCGCGAAGAAGTAACTCGGCATGAGGAAAACCCTACAGACACGTTCAACTTCGTTCCAAGCCGGTCGATTAGAGGTGAGACTTGCGGGCACTGGCCATGTGCGAGGTCGAAACTTGCATCTCTTGCGCGCTACGCGGCCTTGTACGCAGACCGCCTTCTCCTGCCCTTAGACGTCCCGCCACCGGCGCAGATTGGAGACTCGGTCTGGTCTCGCGACGAGCAAGCGTAGCGCGGACCTGTTTTGTAGGTCCGCGGCTTTTCGTGCCCGCCAGCGCTCGTCGGCTCGGTCGGCTATTGCCCCCGCACGGCGTCGAGCGTAGATTGATCGCATGTCAAAGTTGCGGCGCCCGTTCCTTTATGACCGCTACATCTTCGTGACCGTGAATTTGCTGAGATCGAGACGCAAGCTGGAGGAATCCGATTTCGCGCGGTTGGCAATTGCACTGGCGCGGATGCGGCAAAAGCAGCGATTTGCACTCACGGCCTGGGTTTTTCTGCCCGATCACTGGCATGCCATCATTTACCCACCCCATCCGTTGAGCATCGCGAAAGCAATGAGTGCGATCAAGGTCAGCTCAATGGTCGCAATCAATCACGGGCGGCACGAAAAGGGAGAACTTTGGCAAGAACGTTTCTTCGACCACGCACTCCGCACGGTGAAAGACTACGGCGAGACCGTAGAGTATATCCACATGAATCCGGTGAGGCGAGGTCTGGTGAAGCGGCCCGAAGAATGGAAGTGGTCCAGCTTTCCGGAGTACGCTGGCGTGGACGCCACCGAACAGCAGAGCCGGTGCGGGTTAACTATTGACCGCGTGCGTTTGCCAGCCGATGAGAAGGCGAGAATTTGAAGCGGAAAAGCCGCGGACCTACAAAACAGGTCCGCGCTACACTCGTCGCACACGTTTGCCCGCCAATGAGAACGCGACAATTTGAAGCGTAAAGCCGCTGACCCACAACAGGTCCACGCCACACTTGCTTCCTTCACCGGAAACATACAGAATTGTCAACGCCAAGCGAGAACGTCATGAAAACCCTTATCATCGGCAGGGGTGTGGTCGGAACAATTTACGGCTGGGCCTTGTCCAAGGCGGGCATTGATGTCACCCATGTCGTGCGCAAGGAGGGGCTTCCTAGCACCGACACCTTGGACTTGCTGGACTTGCGGCCCGGCTACCCGAAAAACGCCCGGGTGACGTATGCTGCCAAGACAGTTGGGCAGGTCAGCCCATTAGACGGCTTTGACCTCGTGATTGTCGCTACCAAGCACTACCAAGCGGCTGAGGCCATCCGCCAATACTTGCCCGGCGCCCCTGGCGCTACTTTTCTACTGTTCACCGCGAATTGGGATGGAACGGAGGAGATTGACCGCCTTCTGCCGCGATCTTCCATCCTTTGGGGTTATTCCGCTGCCAGTGGTGGCCCCGATGCTCAACGTATCCTTATCGCAACCGTGAACCCTACGGTGCGCTTCGGAATGTTGGAAGGCTCCGATCCGGAGAAATTCAAGGCCGTGACGGAATTGTTCCAACGGGCAGGTTTCACCTTGGACATTAAACCCAACATCATCGAATGGCTCTGGGTACACCATGCTATCAATGCCGGCGGCATAGGAATCTGCCTTTGGGCAGGAGGGATCGCCGAAGCGACCCGGAGTTTCAAGACCGTGAGGCTGGGAGCATTGGCCATCCGGGAAGCATTGGATGTGGTAGCGGCCCGTGGCGTCGATCTGAAGTATTATCCCGACGCGAGAAGTATTTTAAATATGCCTGCCTGGCTTGCGGGCCTTGCCGCTATTTGTGCCATTCGATTCACTGAAAAGGGTCGACGCCTTCTCAAGGGGAGTCACTTCGCCTACAGCCCGGAGGAAATGAAACGCTATTACTTCGATGTGCTCAACACCGGAGAGAACCTGGGCGTGGCTATGCCGCACTTGTCCGCGCTTCGCGAAAGGGTCGAGCGCTATCCAGAGGTGTAGCGCAGACCTGTTTTGAAGGTCTGCGGTTCGTCCCATGTTGACAATAAAAAGCCGCGGACCTATAAAACAGGTCCGCGCTACACTTGCTTGTCCGCGCTTCGCGAAAGGGTCGAACGTTATCCGGCAAACCAGAGGTAGCGCAGCACGGCGGAGCCGCAACCAAACACGTTTTGTAGGGGCAGGCCTCGTGCCAGGGCACCCACGAGGGGTGCCCCTACAAGACAATAAAAAGCCGCGGACCTACAAAACAGGTCCGCGCTACAGGAGGGATCGATGAAAGCCACGGAAGCGGAAAGATTGGGTAAAGCCGTTATGCTTGGGGCACTGATGGTTGCATTAATGCTCGCGCCCGGCCGCGCTTGCGGTGAGGGGACGATGGGCGCCGCGCCGGTGCGTTATGTCGCCAATTTGCGCCTGTGGGTCCTCACGACCGACCGAATCTCCTATGTGATGGGGCTCAATGAACGCGACGAGCTGCAAACGCTCTATTGGGGAGGGAAGCTCGAGAGCGACCATGACCTTTCCGCCGCGCGCCTGCACCCTGAACACGCCTCCTTTGATTCTCAGGAAACCATGAGCAATCTTGAATACCCGGGATGGGGCGGCCGGTATTACAACGAGCCCGCCTTGAAGGTGACGCTGGCATCGGGCGTCCGTGACCTGGTGTTGAAATACGCCAGTCACGAGATCCGCGGCGACATGCTGGAAATCCGCCTGAAGGATATTCAATATGACCTTTTTGTAAAACTCACCTACAAGGTATTTGCTAAAGAAGATATCATCCGCAAGCAGGCGGAAATTGAGAATCGGACGCCGCAGGTGGTGACCGTGGAGAGCGCGCAGTCGGGGGTCTGGTACGTGCCCGCAGGGGAAGGTTATCGGCTCAGCTATCTCACCGGGCGCTGGGCGGGCGAAACACAACTGGTGCAGGAACCCCTTCATCCTGGCGAGAAGGTGCTGGAAAGCCGCCGCGGCAACACCAGCCACCAATTGAATCCCTGGTTCGCCATCGACGAAGGGGGAGAGGCCGACGAGGAACACGGCCGCGTGTGGTTCGGCGCCCTGGGCTGGAGCGGCAACTGGAAACTGGTGGTGGAGGACACGCCTGCCGCCCACCAGGTGCGGGTGACCGGCGGTTACAACGACTTTGACTTCGCTTGGCCGCTCAAGCCGGGCGAGAGCCTGAGCACGCCGCCTTACTACGGTGGCTTCAGCAGTCGCGGGTTCGGTGAAGCCTCGCGGCTGATGCACCGTTTTGAGCGCAACCAAATTCTTCCCGACCACGCCCATCCGCATGTGCGGCCGGTGCTCTACAACTCCTGGGAGGCAACCACCTTTGACGTGAACGAGCCAGGACAGAAGGCCTTGGCGGAGAAGGCCGCGAAACTCGGCGTGGAGCTTTTCGTGATGGACGACGGCTGGTTCGGCAAGCGCAACGATGACCACGCCGGCCTGGGCGACTGGTACGTGAATCCGCAAAAGTTCCCCCACGGCCTCGAGGCGCTCATCGGTTACGTGAACAGCTTGGGAATGGATTTCGGCCTGTGGTTCGAGCCGGAAATGGTGAACCCTGACAGCGACCTCTACCGACATCACCCCGACTGGGCGATGAACTTTCCGGGACGTCCGCGCAGCGAGGCTCGCAACCAGCTTGTTCTTAACATGGCCCGCGAGGATGTGAAGGAATACATCTTCGGTGTGCTCGACAAGATGCTTTCCGAGAACAACATCAAGTACATCAAGTGGGACATGAACAGGCATTTCGGTGAGCCGGGCTGGTCGGAAGTTCCCCTTGCGGAGCAAAAGGAAATCTGGGTGAAGTACGTTCGCAACGTGTACGAGATCATCGACCGCTTGCGCGCCAAGCACCCGAAGCTTGAAATTGAGGCCTGCTCCGGAGGCGGCGGGCGCGTGGACCTGGGCATTCTGGAACGCGTCAACATCGTCTGGACTTCCGATAATACTGAGGCCTTCGATCGCCTGGGAATCCAGGAGGGCTTCAGCTACGCGTATACCTCCAAGGTCATGTCGGCTTGGGTTACCGATGTTCCTAATTTGAACGGGCGCTCTACGCCGTTGCAATTCCGTTTCCTGGTGGCGATGCAGGGGGCGCTGGGCGTCGGGGCTGACCTGAACAAGTGGACAGCAGAGGATTTTGCTCTCGCCACCCGCATGATCGGCACCTACAAGAGCATCCGCGAAACGGTGCAAGAAGGGGACCTCTACCGCTTGTTCTCTCCCCGCCAGGGTGGGCTGACGGCGAATCAATATGTCTCCGCTGACGGAAAGCAGGCGGTTTTGTTCGCATTCCTCCACTCCCAGCAATACCTGCGCCCGGCTCCCACCGTCTGCTTGCGCGGGCTTGATGAAAACGCGACGTACCGGGTGAAGCCGCTTGATGACAAGCTCGTTGAAAAGCAGGAAGCTTTGAGCGGCGCCTATCTGATGCGCCACGGGCTGAATCTGAATCTCACCGGAGACTACGACAGCACTCTGGTAATCCTTGATAGGAGGTCAGAATGAAAAGCTTGACACGTCGAGATCTGCTGAAGACGAGCCTGCTGGCGCCGGCCGTAGTAGCGGCGGCCCACGAAGCTGTGGCCAACGGGAAGGTGGCGAGGGGAGCGCCGGGCGAGGCTGCCGCAACTGGCGCGCCGCCCGCAGGCGCCACACCTGAGTCGCCGGGCCCTGGGGCCGGACGGGAACGTTCCCTATTGGATTTTGGCTGGCGCTTCCATTTCGGGCATGCCAATGACCCCGCTAAGGACTTCGGATTCGGGGGCGGAAGGTCCGGGAACTTCCAGAAGACGGGGAATTTCCTTCCTGCCGGCGCCCTGGCGTTCGACGATAACGACTGGCGGTCTTTGGACCTGCCTCACGATTGGGCCATCGAGCTGCCCTTCGAAAACGATCCGGCGCTCTCAAGCAAAGGGTTCTACCCGTTGGGACACACCTACCCGGCCACGAGTGTCGGATGGTATCGCCGTGTCTTCGAGCTTTCCGGCAGGGACGCAGGCAAGCGGATCACGCTCGAGTTCGATGGCTCGTACCGGGAAACGATGGTGGTCTTCAACGGCTTCTACATCGGCCGGCACAGCGGCGGATACGATCCGTTCAGCTTCGATGTGACCGACTTTGCGACTCCGGGTGGGAGGAACGTGCTGCTGGTTCGTGTGGATGCCACCTCGAGCGATGGCTGGTTCTACGAGGGAGCGGGGATTTACCGGCACGTCTGGCTGGTGAAGACGCACCCGGTTCACGTAAAGCAATGGGGCACCTTCGTGCGCACCCAAGTGCGGCCCGGCGAAGCTACCGTCTTGATCCGCACGGAGGTGGATAACCACGGCAAGGGTGCGCAGAGTACGCGCGTCACCTCGACGATTCTCGATCCCTCCGGCAAGGCGGTGGGGAAAAAGGCGACTGCCCCGGCATCCATTCCGGAATGGGGAGATCAAACCTACAAGCAAGAGATTGTGTTGAACCAGCCCGCCCTGTGGTCCCTCGAGGAGCGGAACCTCTACAAGCTGGTGACGGAAGTTGAAGCGAGTGGCGAGGTCGTGGATCGCTACGAGACGCCGTTTGGCATTCGCACGGTGAGCTTCGACGCGGAGAAGGGCTTCCTCCTGAACGGCAAGTCCGTCAAGCTGAAGGGAACCTGCAACCACCAGGATCATGCGGGGCTGGGCGCGGCGCTGCCGGACGCGGTGCAGTATTACCGCATCCGGAGGCTTCAGGAGATGGGCTGCAACGCCTACCGCACGTCGCACAACCCTCCGACTCCGGAGCTGCTCGACGCCTGCGACGAGCTGGGGATGCTGGTGTTCGATGAGACGCGCATGATGTCATCGAATCCCGAAGGCCTGAGCCAGTTTGAGAATCTGGTGCGGCGCGACCGCAATCATCCCAGCGTCTTCATGTGGTCGATGGGAAATGAAGAAGGCCAGGCGAACACCGAAAAGGGGTTGCATATTCTGACCGCGATGAAAGAAATTGCGACCCAGTACGACG
>Ga0208692_1000968_pt1 | contig 17933 bp, 20 predicted proteins | sample June2015DPH_20_1_3_FD_184721 | JGI IMG/M metagenome (GOLD analysis project Ga0208692, IMG submission 184721) | Peatland microbial communities from SPRUCE experiment site at the Marcell Experimental Forest, Minnesota, USA - June2015DPH_20_100... | ecosystem: Environmental > Terrestrial > Soil >...
TATTCTATGGTTGCTTATACGGGGTTGCGCTGAGCTTCTTTCTACCTCAGATATTCAACTTTGCGCTTGTGATACCGCTTGCATTCTTTGACGATTTTTTTCGCGTATGGCGGGTACATCATCATCCCTGAAAGCAACATTAATTGTGTTGCCTGATCTTGCCTTGTTTCACTGTATTCTGGGCATCCTACGCATTGATCGGGGAACTCATTGAAGCACACATGTTGTATTTCCAACACTATTCCTTCCCCACATATTAATTGGAGCGTTTAAGTATTTAAAACAAGCTCAGAGCAATCTAAGTTGAAGGATATATGCGCTTCTTTGATACCATCTTCTTTATCCTCCCTTTCGTCAAAGAATTTAACCGCTTATAAAGGTTGAATTTGACACCGCAAACGACCATAAAAGTTTTCAAGAAAACGTTTATGGACAGCCATAACTCTTTTAAATATTTTTATACATATGCATAACGGAGGGCACATGTAGACATGCAGAAGGTCAGGATTATATTAATTTTAGTCAGCGTCTTCACATTATTGACGCCGTTTGCGGTTGTCGGAATAACTTACCGAAATAATCCCGTCCAGATGGTTGTCCCTCCGCAGATACAACAGATAATCGGATCGTTCGGTTCAAGCAATGGTGGTTCAGGAAACGGCAACTTCTTCTCAGGCAACATGGCAGTCTCCAGCGCTTCGTCCACAAACACTTTTGCCATCCAATTCACGAATCCGTTTAATTTCAGTGTGACATTGTACTCTGTGAACGCCACCGTCACGACCGGCAGCAACAACAATAATAGCAATAATAACAATAATAATAACAACAATAACAACAACTCAAACAACAACAATAACAACTCAAATAATAATAACAACAACAATAACAACATCATTTCGCCGCCGGGCAATAACAACAACTCAGGAAACAATAACAATAACAACAACAATTCAGGAAACAACAATACCCCGTTGGGGACCATTATATTCGTCGGCTCCGTCAGCGTAGGTGCCGCGCAGACGGTTACCATAGACTTCGTCTTTACTTGGGCGCCGAGCGCTGAAAGCACCTTCCAAACTCAAAACCCCGCAGCCACAAGTATAGACGTCAACTTGGTAAATCTGACTGTTAATATAAGCGGCATTACGGTACAGATGACTCAACCTACCTCGGCAACAATGGAGATTACACCTTAAATTGAACAGGTGAATATGAATGGAACGCAAAATCAACTTGCTTGGAATCGCGGGTGGCATCGCCGCCCTTATTTTGGCAGCAGTTTCTTTATTCGTGCCCTGGTGGCAACTCAGCATCGCCAACGGACTTGCCAAACTCAACGTTTCTCCTTTAAACATCAACGTCAGTTTACCCGGCTACAGCGGCATCACGGTGCCATTGATATGGGCCATAAACATGGCCTGCGCTCTCTCGCTGATCGCCAGCGGCATAATCATGCTAATCTACGCGACATCCCCCCTAAAACCCTACGCCAAGCGCCTCTTAGGATTCGCATACAAAACACCTTTAGTGCTGGTATTGGTTTTCACAGTTTTGCTGTTCGCCCTAACTCTTGTGGCGCAAAAAGCAGTCGGCCTCAACATTCCCCTAATGGGTTCAGCCAACCTCCAAGTACCCCAAACGTTAACATCACAAAACGCGATCATCAGCGTAGCCGTTTCTGCGACTTTCCTATGGACGTACTGGTTCGCAGTAGTCACCGCCGGACTTTGCGTAGCCGCCAGAATCTACCACCGAAAAATCGCCCCAGCCACTCCAAAACAAATAAAATTACCTCCACCTTCCGCAACGCAACCATCTCCTCCATCTGCTCAGCCCGCTCAATCTGCAACGCCACCCGCTCCGGCCGCATTATCCGGCAATAAGTTTACGTTCTGCCCCACTTGCGGAGAAAAACTACACAACCTATGAACAAACTCCATTTCAAGAATGGAGTGGACCGGGGGGGATTTGAACCGTAATGGGTTCAAACCACAAAAGCTCTTTTGCTAAAATTTGCAGAATCAGGCTATTTTTGTTAAGTTTATACCAAGGTTTGAAGCTGCCCGTCCCCATACCCAAACGGGTTCAAAAACTTTTTTCTTTAAACCGTTGATAAAGTTTGTTTTGTACTGAGTTTGTCGTCTGGGATGGGGCGTGAGTCGAACTGGACTTATCCCCAAACGGGTCTGAGCCTCTTATAGCTTTTGAAGTCGAAAGGGAGATCATACCCCAATTTACCAGTAAACTTTGGTTAACGGCACGCGCTCATTGTGAGGTTCTTGAGGTACGAAATAGCACTCGCCTTTGCCAGCGCACGTAAGCTGTGCTGCTTGCTTTCAAGAAGTTTAGCGGGGATTCTTGTTAAGTAAGAGATAGCTACAGCATAGAATGATGACAACATCGATTACTGCAGCGATTAACGGATTGATTGAGTGACTAGTTATGTGAGCGAATGTTCCGCCGATTCCGTCTATCAGAGGAAAGATCAAGCTTAGATAAATAAACAATCGTTTGCCAGCAAAAAGACCAATACCCATAAAGACGTAAATTACTCCAAACACAATATCTATTGTTGACACGTTAATCTCAGTCACAGAAAGGAAAAGCCCAACAGCCAAATGAAAAATTGAAGAAATCAAGATAAGGACAGCCACAGAAAACCTCAATAACCTAGTAGAATGGATTTTTTTTGAAACCTAATGGCTTGTTTGTTGCTTTCGATATGAAAAACTATGGAAACACGCTCCACGCCAGCAACCCGCATGCGCTAATGCTTAAGAACGCAAAAGTATTTGAGAAACATTTTTCGACTTGTTTGTAGTTGCGTTTGCATTGTTTAAGCGGGACGTTTGTATATGAGCGAGATGAAAGGGAAAACCTGTATTGTAACGGGCAGCAACTCTGGAATTGGGAAAGAAACTGCCTTAAGCTTGGCGAAGATGGGAGCCCACGTTGTTATGGTTGTTCGCAACCAAGAGCGAGGAGAAAAAGCACGGTTGGAAATAGTGAAGCAAACCGGAAACAACTCCATCGATTTAATGATCTGCGACTTGTCTTCTATGGATTCAATCAGGCGCTTCGCGCAGGAATTTAAGAGGAAATACGACAGACTCGACGTGCTGCTTAATAATGCTGGAGCGATGTTCAACAAACGAGAGGTTACTCCGGAAGGTTTTGAGCGAACCTTGGCCGTCAATTATCTAGGACCATTTCTGCTTACGCATGAGCTGCTGGGTTTGCTAAAATCCAGCGCGCCTTCCAGAATAATCAACGTAAGCTCAGGACTTGCGAAGAATGGCAAAGTGGATCTTGAGGATCTTCAAAGCGAGAAAAACTATAGGGGAACAAAAGCCTATTCTCAAGTCAGAGCACCAGTCTACGCTAACACAAAACTAATGGTAATGATGTTTACATATGAACTAGCAAGGCGGCTAAAAGGCACAGGGGTAACTGCAAACGTCCTTATGCCTGGATTTGTCGCGACTAACCTTGGAAAAAACAGCGGCAGCCTCAGTTCATACCTCATGTTCAAGATGGTTCGTCCAATGCAGGTAAGTCCCAGGAAGGGAGCAGAAACGTCTGTTTACTTAGCCTCCTCAGACGAAGTAAAGGACGTAACTGGAAAATGCTTTGCTAAGAAAAAAGAAGTAATGACTTGCCCCGAGTCATATAACAAAGAACTGCAGAAACGATTGTGGAACAAGACGGAAAGCATGCTCGGTTTACCTCCAGAATAGAAAAGGACAGCTTAGACCTGCACGGCGCTACTTTAAGTTTGCAAGCAGTGACCTTTCTTCTTCTAAAAGGCTCAGAAGAGTCTATTCCAGAGGAAAGAATCTCCTCATTCAGTTGCCAGATTCAACGATCAGAGTTCATTTTGTTATGTTTGGCAGCTACACGTTAAACAACCCAAGGAAGAATGTAACACCTAGTCTCTCCATCAAAACACAGAGTACAATTATTGAATTCTACAGATGCTCGATTAAGATGATCCGCAATGAAGAAGTAGATACGTTGTTCGATGAAGAAGTGGACATAGTATCTGAGAAGTGGAACGCCAAAAAAGTGTTGGAGCTGACCTTGAATCAGCCAGATGAGTTTGTGTGCGATGTTCTGCTGGATCAATCTGTTTTTGAAGGTGTGGGAAACATAATAAAGAATGAAGCTCTTTTTTCTGCGGGAGTTCATCCATTAAGCAAAGTAGGAAGAATCCCGAAAGAGAAGATGGAAGAAATTATTCGTGAAACTCGCAGTTTCTCAAAGCTCTTCTACGAAACAAGAAAAAAAGGCCAAGAGCTAAAGACATACTTGAAAATATACCAAAAATCAAAATGCCCTGGCTCAGGAGAAAAAGTTGTTCGAATGATTACCGGAAAAAGAAAACGATTGAGCCACTTTTGCCCAGCCGTGCAGTTTCAATATTCATAGTAGCGCCTCGCTCAACTACGTTGACTTCAGTTTGCTGCACCAAGCTGATATCTTGCTTTCCGTCTCTTCTCGATTCTCAAGGGCTTTCGAAATTCCAAGTTCGCTGACAATGTATCCATTCGGTATAAGAGGCTTCATCATTGAAAGGGTTCTTTCGTTTCCTCTTCCCTCGTTTGTGGAAAAAAGCGCGATCTTCTTTTGCGAAAGATCATTTTCCTTCAAGTATGTTCTTATTGCTGGCGTTAGCCTGCTATTCCAAACTGGTGTGCCAACAACTATCAAATCATAATCCTGAGGCGACTTTTGAGTTTTCTCAATTTTTGTTTCCTTGCCGCGGGTTGCATCGTATCCTGCCCTTATAAAACCCAGCCATCCGCGCCTATTTTTCGAATCAATCACTTCTTCAGTGTCTGCACCAAGCTCTGAAGCAACCTTCTCAGCCACAAACCTAGCGTTTCCAGTTCGAGAATAATACACAACCAAGAACCTCATACATATCTCTCCTATTTCCAAATGGTTTCTAACTGGGCACTCAACAGAGTTTTCTGTAACTTGTATTGTACTCTTCAGCTTGTTTGCGCCAAACATTATTAACCCATAGGTATCTGATGATATTTTAGATTATGCATGCGCTTCAAGACCTCGAGCAAACGCAAAGTTGAGTTGGACTCTTTGCGAAATTAATTGGATTCGAGCCTGAAGTGGTCTGGGTCTCTATGGGATTTGAACCCCCACCAAAGGAGATATCACCCGCAAACTTCCTCTTTTTTCTCCTGCCTTTTTCAACCGCACCACAGTTTACTCCGTATGAGACCCAGTTTTCAAACTCTCTCTTAAAGCCCAGTTTCCAGTCAAAACTCAGATCTCAAGTCTTCGTCGTCGGCGAGGAGCTGATAGAAAGCATAGCTTTTCTCCAAGCCTCTCACCTACTTGTCTTAATGGCGAAAGATTTTCAGAATCGAAAAAGATAGGACTTACGCATTTATCTTGCCGTTAATGCGGCAGGTATTCTGATAGGTTTCTATAAAAAAATGAGATGCCCCGCGGGGGACCTTTCTCTTAAGCTATTGTGTACTATTGTTTTATGGTGGCGGCGGAGGTGGAAAGCTGCTCTGCATTGTCTGAGATGTCGGCTTTCTTCCATGTACCAGCAGAACGGTAACTACAACCACCACTACTATGACGGCTATGATTACAATAATGATCCACAGCATCCACCCTGCAAAGACCGAAGTTGAGGGCGTTGATGTTGGTTGCGTTGTTGGAGTAGATGTAACTTGCTGACTCTGAGCCCAAGTTACGCTTGTTGTAGATGAGACTGTCATAGTTTGGTTAGATGGGCTTATCGCAGATGCACTGATTACATCGGTTCCCGCTGTTGTGCTTTGCCAACTGAATTGTGCTTCTCCATTTGCGTCGGTAACTCCTGTACCAGTAATTCCTTGGTTTGGTCCAGAATCAATTTTGAAGTTAACCGTTACACCTTGCACTGGATTAGCAATGCTGTCTGTAATGTGTGCAGTAACTATGTGATTTGTTCCAGTTACGGCACTGGTTGACGTCGTTGTTAAGGCTATGCCTGATACACCTACTGTTCCCTGCAATCCAGTCGGATTCCATTGCTGTTTGAGTTCCAAATAGAAAATCATGCCAAGGATTCCGGATACATCGTTATTGTTTACCTCCGTGCCCGTCATTGGGTCCATGTCTTCACCGTTGAAGATTATGAGACCTTTACCGTACTCGGCGTATGTGTGGACAGGTCCAGTGACCCCGTTAACGTTAGTGCAAACCATGTGTACGCGCCAATTTTGATCGAAGGAGGTCATCGCGTTGCTGTCACCAGTCTCGGCTATACTTGGGGCGCAGAGTGCGTTTGCATTGAGATAGGTTGCGCTGGTTGTCGAATTTGATCCAAGTGTGTTGCTTTCAGCTATCCAGATTTGTCCTCCGGACCCAGTTGCGCCTGGATTGCTGCTAGTGAACGGATAAATGAATGATGTGTAGGTGTTGGTTGTGATTTCGGAGTCGTATATTATCAGTTTTCCGCCGTTGAAAACGAAGTTCGTGATTCTACTGTTGAATGCGGAGTTTGCCCAGTAGTTAGGGATAGATCCGTAGGGATCGCCTGTTAAGTAGAGCTGCACAAATACAACAGTATCAAATCCGCCTGCTTGCAAAGGATCTGTGGCGGAGTTCATAATAGTGTCCGGACTGAGATCTGAGAATGTGAATGTATCGCCGTTTGGCCAACCACCAACTAGGTCACCATTTTCGTTCGTCGGCAAAGTTCCGCCGTTTTCTGCTTGACCATATGGTCCCGGAACGAGTGCAACATTTGAACTCTTAGGAATGGCTGCCGCTTTAGCATTTGGAACTATTGCACCGCTAACAAGAGCAAATGCAAACAATGCAAGAATCAGAATAGTAAATAGGGTTTTTACATTTTTATTCATATTTTTCCCCTTTTTCTCACGAAAAATAGTTACATGCCAAGTTGTATTTAATATTTATCTAGACAGTAAATGCGAATTTAATACTCGTCTTTCCTCATAGGTGCTAGGGCATAGCTTTAGGATGCTTTATACTCAAAGTTCAAGGGTTTTGTTCAAAGATTTGTTTCGCCGCTTTTCATGTTTGAAATGAAGAAGACTCCTGGTACCAAAAACGAAACCTCATCGATTTGACGCTTAACACAGCACTCATGAAATGCTACGCCGAAGGATTCGCAAAAACGCTGCGCGAATACTGGCACGCCCCAAAAAGAGGTTTGTTAAAAAGCATGTTGAAGTGGACCGGGGGGGATTTGAACCCCCGACCTCTTGAGTGCAAGTCAAGCAGCTGTAGAATAAGGAAATAAAAGAATTTTCAGTGCAGTAATGCCTAGCTCTCCAATGGTTTTGTTGCAATAGAAAAGCTAATTTACTATTTATGTAAAGCAGGTCTTGAGGGGGAACCAATTCAGTTTGAAGTTAACGCACCGCACTTTCAGTCCGCTTTTCGCTGGATTGCTAACGGGGCTGCTTTTATTCAGTTTTTTCTGCAATATTGGGCGTTCAGAAGTAGCCAACGTGACTCCGTTGGCAACTCAGCATTTTGATTTCTCCCAAGAACTCTTTGGCAGCATCTTCACGTTAAGCGTTGGCGTTACTTCTCTCAACCAAATGTCTGGGCAAGTTACGCTCAATGGTGGCGATACTCAGAGACCGACTATTCCCTTTACTTGGGATTGGGGGGACGGAAGTGTATCCCAAGGCTGGTTCCCGCAGACACACACCTACGCCGATACTACAAAGAACTATGTTGTAACTGTCACCTCTCATTACAGCCAAGGAACAACAGCCTCGTCCGAGGTACTAGTTAGGTTTACATCGCCCTCTATAACTCCTGTCTCATTGCCATCAAATGTCACCGTTTCGATCCCCAACCAAGCCGTTACCCTAACCAGCAGAATGTATAGTATACCAACTAGCCTAACTTATTTTGACGACAGTTTCTTCACTCTCATAAACAGATCCACCGTCGCATATGTTTTATCGGCAGCAGCGTCAATTCAATATGACTTCGTTAACAACAACGTGTATTCAATCAATGGAAGTTTCAATCAGGTACTCTTAAGGGACCCAACATTTAGCGGTATGTACTCGCTTTGGTATACAAATCCCGTAAGTTTTGGCGCTGGAGACAGTTATTTTCAGGGTTCAATTGGGTGGTCTTCATGTTTCCATGAGATGGGACACGACTTCACACTGAACACCCCAGCAAACTACTATTATGGAGGCAAAATTGATGGCAATGCAAACGCTTTGTATTCGGAGGCAATGGCTCAAATATTCCAGCATGCAACCGCCTATTCACTGATCAACAACGCAACAACATACGGTTTGAGCGACGACTTAGTCTTCGAAATCGAACAAAGCGCAATACAATCAATGCAGATTGTTAGAAATTCATATGACGATTATGTTAGTTCAGGCTGCCATTATACTTCTTGGAATAACCCTGCTACAACCACCGATGAAACCTTTGATACATTCATGACTATCGCTTACGAATTCTTTGCTCACGCTGAAAACTCAGGCGCAGGCTACCAAATTCCCCTAAAGCGCATGATGACTTTCTTGCAGACATTTGGACCCAGTGATGCTTTAAATTACAGTCAAAATCAGGACACGCCTGCAGCAGAAACCTTCAGATCCACTTTTATGGTTGCAGCATTATCATGGGCGTTCGGTCAAGACCTTCGATCTGAATTCCAGAATTTAAACTTCCCAATCAACGATCAAACATATGCGGAACTTGTGAACAGAGTAACCCAGTCACCGCTTCCCACACCTTCAACAACACCTACTCCTTTACCTTCACCAACTCCAACAGCCTCGTCATCTTCTCCCAATAACCCGACATCAAATCCAACGGCATCATCATCTAACCAGCTGCCCCAATCAACCTCAACTTCGACGCCTGCGCCTGCTGTTAGTTCAACGCCGTCAGTTCCAGAGTTTCCCACGTCGCTAATTCTCCCTGTGATGATCGCCCTCATAACGCTAGCAGTCGGGTACACTATAACTCAAAATTCAAAAAAAAGCAGGCACTATAAAGGAAAAATATCGCCAAAAGCAGCAAACTAAAAAGCCATTTTCTTTTTAATTGTAGTGGACCGGGGGGGATTTGAACCCCCGACCTCTTGAGTGCAAGTCAAGCGTTCATACCAGCTGAACTACCGGCCCGGTTGCTTTCCGAATGATTAACAACTCAATAATATTTAGGTTTTGTCAGTAAGGAAACCATGCGAATAAAAAAGTTGTTTGCTTAAATAAAAATAAAGAATAAATTTGGATTTTAAATGGTTAAGCATTTAAGCTTAATATCGTCTTGACCTTGCTGGTCGTTTCTTAGCCCAGCATTCTCGGCAGTAAACTGGCCTGCTTGGGTCTGGCTTGAATGGAACTTCACATTCCTGACCGCATTCAGAGCAAGTTGCCTTGAACATTTCTTTCTCGGACACTACTTTCAACTCCTTGTTTCTGTTTATGGTGCAAAAACTGCTTTTTGCACGATGCATTTATGCATTGCATTGAGGCATATAAAATTTGTCGTTAAGAGAAAAACAACAAACGCACAAAGTTAAGCGGTTGCTTGGCATAGATTTATCAAAAAAATCAACTTACCGATTTTTTATTTTTTGGGGCTGCAGGGTGCAAGTCAAACGCGGTTGAAAAAGCTTAAATCTAAAGCATTCGAAGTTTGAGGTATGCAAGATATCGAGGATATTAAACGCATCCTTTTACGGCATAAGACAGAATTGAGAAAAAGATTTAGAGTGAGAACCATCGGGGTTTTCGGTTCCTATGTGCGTGGTGAGCAGAAACGGCAAAGTGACGTGGATGTGCTGGTTGAGTTTGAGGAACCTGTGGGATTGTTTGAATTTATGGATTTAGAGATGTACCTGACTGGTTTGCTTGGTGTTAAGGTTGATTTGGTATCAAAGAAGGCACTCAAGCCACACATTGGTGAACGCATCCTCAAGGAAGTAGCCATGATATGAAAACCCGTGACTACAGGGACTATTTGCAAGATATTTTGGATGCTGTAAATGACATCGAAAGCTTTGTTGACAGCATGACTTATGAAGAGTTCATCAAGGACAGAAAAACCTTGAACGCTGTGGTACGCAGCATCGAAATAATCGGAGAGTCATCCAAGAATATCCCTGAAACAATAAAAGCAAAATATAAAGAGCTTCCCTGGAAGCAAATGACTGGAATGAGAGACAAACTAATCCACGCTTACTTCGGGGTAGACGTAGAAACCCTTTGGAAAGCAGTCAAAGATAACATTCCGCCGCTGAAAAGGTCAATCCAGAAAATGCTAAAAGACCTAGAAAAATAAGTTGCACCAAAATAGCCGCTAAAAGAGCCTAACAGAGGGAATTTCTGTTTCAGGCTAAAGTGTGTGTTGGTTATGGACGTTTGGTTTAAAAATGTTATATTCTAAAATTGCTCATAAGTTATTAGCTGAGGAGGTTTAACGTTTGGAGTTAAAAACAGTTAAAATAGACCCGCCGAAAGACTGCAACATCATCTTAGGCATGGCTCACTTCATAAAAACCGCTGAAGACTTGTATGAGGCTCTGGTTAATTCTGTGCCCAACATTAAATTCGGCGTAGGTTTCTGCGAGAGCTCAGGACCTTGCTTAGTTAGGCATGAAGGAAACGACGAGGAATTACGGCGTTTGGCAGCCCAGAAAGCCTTTGAAATTGCCTGCGGCCACAGCTTTCTCATTTACATAAAAAATGCTTATCCATTAAATGTTCTGGACAAAATCAAGAAGGTGCCTGAAGTATGCACAGTTTACGCTGCCACTGCTAACCCGCTAGAAGTATTAATTGCTGAAACTGCTCAGGGCAGAGGCATTGTTGGCGTTGTTGATGGCTTGAAAAGCAAAGGCATAGAGACCGACGCTGACGTTAAGGAGCGGCGTGGGTTCCTGCGAAAAATAGGCTACAAACTCGGCTAAAGACGATTATTCTTCGGAAGCTAAAATGCTCTTAAACAGCGAGTCGTCAATGTTTCCTCCAGTTACCACTACAGCAACAGTTTGCCCAGTGAATGAGTCGTTGTTTTCCAGCAGCATTGCGACGCCTGCCACGCCAGAACCTTCCACCACTTGTTTTTCGTTTTTCCAAAGCAAGTAAACCGCATGCCTAATGGATTCTTCTCTAACCAGCATTACCTCGTCAACGTATTGCTGAGCGATGGTGAATGTGATGGAGCCTTTTTCGATGCCTCCTGAGAGCCCTTCAGCAATGGTGTAGGGTTCGTGTCTGTGTGGAGGAACGATTTTGCCCGCCTTCAAAGACTCGTACATGATGGGTGAAGCTTCGGATTGTACGCCGATGACTTGCACGTTAGGTCTTTGGATTTTAACGGCTATGCTTATGCCTGAAATTAAGCCTCCTCCGCCAACAGGCACGATGACGACGTCAACGGTTGGAAGTGCTTTGAGGATTTCTAACCCGACGGTTCCGTGTCCAGCCACAATCAACTCGTCATTATAAGGCGAAATGTAGAAGCATCCTTCTTGTGTTGCAACTTCTTTGGCTTTCTTTTCAGCCTCAGAGTAAGTTTCACCGAACAATAAGAGGTCGGCGCCGTACTGTTTTATGCCTTCCACTTTAATTTTCGGCGTGTTAGTGGGCACTACGATTTTTGCTGAGAAACCCAGTTTTTGGGCGCCATAAGCTACTGCTTGACCATGATTGCCAGCCGAAGCCGTTACTACTCCTCTGGCTTTTTCTTCAGGTGATAAGTTGAGTAGTTTGTTTATTACTCCGCGAATTTTGAAGGAGTGAGTTACCTGCTGGTTTTCAAGTTTCAAAAAGACATCATCGCTGCATAGTTCGCTTAGAAACTTTGAGCGAGTTAGTGGCGTGGGCTTGGCGTAGGGTGCTATGGTTTTTTGTGCTTGCTGTATATTTTTGAGTGTGACCATCTTGTTTACCGCCTAAAGACCCTCATTTAACCTGTAAAGTTAAGCAACCATAAACTATTTTAGTTTACTTAAGCATCAAACCTTAAACAGCATTTCCAAACTGGTATTTTTATGAGTTTAGAGAGAAACATGGCTCAAATTGAAGCTTACAGGCAGCAAACGTCAGAGGAGCAGCAGAAACTAAAAGATAGAATGGGCAAAATTAAACATAAAATCGCCGTCATAAGCGGTAAAGGCGGAGTTGGAAAAAGCACCATAACCGTTAACCTTGCGGTAGCATTCGCACAGAAGGGAAACAAAGTTGGCGTTTTAGACGCGGATATTCATGGACCAAGCGTTCCGAGGCTTCTTGGATTAGAAGGGCAACGCGTTAAAACTGGTCCGCCGGGCGCTTTTCCCGTTGATGGACCATTTGGGATGAAGGTTATGTCCATAGATTTCTTTTTGCCCGAGGAAACGCCGACGATTTGGCGTGGACCATTAAAGATGCGGGCTATCCGCCAGTTCTTGTCGGATATTGTTTGGGGTGAGCTTGATTTTCTCTTTATTGATTTGCCGCCTGGAACAGGTGATGAACCGTTAAGTATTGCTCAGCTTTTGCCTGAGATGGATGGTGTAGTTATTGTTACAATGCCTTCTGAGTTGTCAAGCTCTGTTGTTAAGAGGGCAATCACTTTTGCTGAAAGATTAAACATGCCTATAATTGGTGTTGTAGAGAACATGAGCGGTTTTGTTTGCCCACATTGCGGAGAGAAAACTGAGATTTTCCGGTCTGGCGGCGGGAAAAAGATGGCTGAAGAAGCTGACGTTCCCTTTCTCGGCAGTATTCCGATTGACCCCAAGGTAAGTGTGGATTCTGATACGGGGCATCCTTTTGTGGTTGCACACAAGGATTCTGCTGCGGCTAAGGCTTTCATGGAAATTGTTAAGAAAGTTGAAGCCTACCTGAAAAATAATCGCAAAACATGATATTAAAAAGCTAAAATGATTGTGGTTAATGTTGTAAAAAGGTTGGAGAGCTTAAAACTCCCAGATTGATTGTTGTTCGCCATGTTACTCTTTTGCAAGAGATATCTCTATCGTTGAAACCATCCTGGACCTGTTTTCGCCTTCTCTTGGTGGCATCTCTGCTGTTCCGATTGCGATTTTTGAGACTTTGAGGTCTTTGAGGAAGCGGCTTCTTGTTATTTCTGCAACGTCAACAGCGGTAGTTATTGCTTGTCCTCGTGCTTTTAGAATTATTTCTTTTTCTATGCCTGAAGAGAAAGCTGTTATGATAGCGAGCACATAGCTCATTGGTGGTTTGTTTCCAACGAATACTACATTATTAGGTTTTTCTGCCATTTTCTATCACTCCTTTACTTGTTCATTGCGGTAGTAACGTTCTTCTTTGTCTTTTTAGACTGGGAACGTTACTGCATTAGTACGCAAAACTTCCTTATAAACGCAATTCAGTAATCTGATATATTGAGGTTACGCGGCTGGATGATCGGAGAACTCGCTGCTTTGGGTGCAGGTGTAAGCTGGGCGATAGCGCCAATACTTTACAGAAAAGCTTTGTCAAACACGAAGCCAATTTCAGCTAACATCGTACGATGCGCAACTAATGCTGCTGTGTTGGTTGGTGTCTTGGTGCTGTTTGGTAAGGTAGGCGCTTTGGCTAGTCTCCCAATGGGCGTGGTGGTGGTTGTGGCTGTGAGCGGCGTAGTTGGGCTGGGAATAGGCGATACCCTGTACATGGTTGGGCTGAAGTCTGTAGGCGTTGCGAGGGCAGTACCGTTGGCTGCCACATATCCTCTGTTCAGCCTAATATGGGCAACCTTTCTGTTAGGCCAACCCTTGTCCTTAACTGCTGTTCTGGGTGTCGCTGTAATTCTGTCCGGAATTTGGCTGCTGAGTAGAGAGAAGAGCGAAGAGAATGATGGAATTAAAGGTAAACTCGCGTTCATGGGCGTGGTTGTGAGTCTGGCAACTGCAGTTGTGTGGTCGGTGAGTGTCACGCTGATGGATGTTGCAGTATCCATGTCGAGCGTAAACAGCCTGGACACCAATTACGCGATTATAACTATGAGGATAGCAGCTATGGCGTTGTTCCTGATGTTACTGGCGCCTTTTCTGGACAGAGAACATGGTTTTCTCAAGATAAAGCGAGGTGCTGTGATTTTGTTGTGTGTCGGTGGGCTCGTTGCAAACGGCGTTGGATGGTTACTTATGAACTATAGTTTCCTGAATATCGTGGAGGCACGTGCAGTTCCCATATCTTCTACTTCACCTTTATTCACTGCTGTAGCTGGCTTCATTTTTTTCCACGAAAAAGTGACGGCCAAGACTGTTTTAGGTGCCGCAGCAATTGTGGCGGGAATTGGTTTAATCTTCATCGTATAATTTCCTAGAGCAAGAACTTCTGGTTTTGCGGAAAAAACGCTACAGTTTTATATCTCAACCTTGAAGGGAAGAGTACAAGCGGAGCGTTATTTCATGTCAGTATCGCCTAGTCTAAGAGAAGTTTTAGCAAGAAGAATTGCTGGAGAAATAATTCTTTCAAGTAAACCCGGCGCCACCATGCGGAAATGGCGTGAGCTTTTCGCTGTTTCTCAGATGAGTCTTTCAGAGACAATGGGGCTTTCGTCTTCAGTGATAAGTGATTATGAAAGTGGAAGAAGACAAAGCCCAGGCGCCAAATTCATCCGGAGGTTTGTGCTTTCGCTTTTGCAGATTGATGAGCAAAAGGGCAGCCGCTTCATCAGAGAGTTCGCAAAACTAACCAGTTCGCCCAGCATGGCAGTCGTGGATTTGCGCGAGTTTCCAATTCCGGTGAGGGTTGAATACTTATGCAAGGCTATCGGCGGCGAAGTGGTGGCCTGCAAGGACAAGAACGTTAAAGAAGTTAACGGGTACACAGTCATCGACAGCAGGAAAGCCATTGAAGCGTATTCTGGCTTGGAGTACGCGCAGTTGTTTGGGGCAACGACTGAGCGGGCGCTGGTTTTCACTAACGTGGAAGCGGGCTGCTTGCCCATGATGATTGTGCGAGTTAGCAGTTTAAAACCGCGCATTGTGGTTTTTCACAAAACCCAACCTGACGCCGAAGCCATACGCATAGCAGAGTACGAGCAGATTCCGCTCATTTACTCAACTGCACCCAGCGTCGAGCAACTGGTGAAATCGTTGCGGAAACTTTACCGTATAGCGTTGCGCATTAAGCTTGGCAGGCGAGTGCGTCCACCACCAAAAATAAGCGCATAAAAAAAGAAAATAGTCTTTTGCTAATATGCTCTTGCGTCAGCTAATACTTCTCTTGCGTTTTTCCCTTTAAATGCCCATTTTAATGAGCCAAAATCGTCTTTTGGGGAAATAAGCGGTTTTATTATGATGCCCTGTTCACTCTCTTCTATCACAATTTTGCGTTTGATTTGGTATTTTTCCCTTAGTTTTTTAGATATTGTAACTTGACCCTTTTTTGTAACCCTAATAACTTTCAAACCAGTCACTTTCAATAACCGTTCTGAGTATTTGACTATTAAGGGTATAGTGTGGTATATATTTAAAAGTGTGGGATTAATAATATTAGTGGGAAGAAAATGAGCGAAACCACCGTTAAAATGGATGAGAAAGGCAGAATAATTATTCCAAGGCGCATAAGGAAAGCAGCCCAGCTTAAGGAAGGCAGCTATATGAACATCAGATCGAAAGGAAAAATGGTGATTATTGAGCCCGTAGAGCCTGTTGCAGACAAATATTTTGGCGCTTTCAAAGTAACCAACTGGCCTGAAGACCTGGATGAATTCGTAGTAGAGGTAAAAGAGAAATGGCGGAAGAAAAGCGCTACGTAGATGTCAATATTTTTGTATATTGGCTTGCTAACCATCCAAAATTCGGTGAAACGGCCTGCAAATGGATCAAAAACATAGAAAGCTCTCCTCCTGGAGAATACGTGACCTCTAGCTTATCACTCTACGAAACACTCGTAATAATAGCTGGCTTAACAGGTAAAAACTTGAAAGACAAAACCTTCACAGAAGAAGTCATTAAAGCTATAACACAAATCAAGGGCTTAATAATTGAACCACTAAAACCTGAAGACTTCACTACAGCATTAGACTTGATGAACGATTACAGGCTTGATTATGAGGACTCTATACACTTAGCTGTAGCTATACGAATGGGTGCACAAGAAATAGTTTCAAACGACAAAGACTTCGAGTCAACGCCAATAAAAAGAACTATTCAACCTAAGCTGATCTAAGCCATACGCATTGCAGTGTAGAGTATGAGCAAATACCGCTCATTTACTCAACTGCACCCAGCGTCGAGCAACTGGAAATCTCTGCGGAAGCTGTATCGTATAGCTTTGCGCATTAAGCTTGGCAGGCGTGTACGTCCACCACCAAAAATAAGCGCATAGAAAAAAGCTTGCATAAGAAAGAAAACAAACAAGGAGGCTTCAGAATTTCCAAAGCATCAGTTAGTGTTGTTTTTGTTGTTGTAGTCTGTTGTTAGCACGTTCATGGCGCTTAGCACTGCTTCCATGCTGGCTTTGACTATGTCTTCGCGGACTCCCATGGCTGTTACTGTTCTGTCGCCTTTTCGCATTCGCACGACAACTTCAACCATTGCGTCTGTTCCGCCAGTTATCGCTTTAACATTGTACTGCTCCAGCGTGATGGGTTCAACTTCTGCAATTGCATTTTTCACTGCGTTTATGGCTGCGTCAACTGGGCCAACGCCGACTGCTGCACCCCAAACGTCCTTACCGTTTAGCCTAAGGCGTACTGAAGCGGTTGGCGTTACTTTGTCGCCGCTTACCACCGTTAACTCCTCAAGTTGTATTGGTTTGGCTTTGCTTAAGCCCATAACGTTTTCTGCTATCGCCAACACATCAGCGTCCATAACGGTTTTGCCTTTATCGCCTAAGTCTTTGATTCGCTTGAATATTTCTTTAAACTGTTCCTCAGTCGGCTGCAAACCCATCTTCTCCAGGGCAGCTTGTATGCCATGCGTTCCAGAGTGTTTTCCAGGCGAGATTCGGCGTGTACCACCGACCAGTTCAGGTGCAATCGGCTCATAAGTCAACGGATAAGCCAACAAGCCTTGCGTGTGGATGCCTGATTCATGCGTGAAAGCGTTCTCGCCAACGATTGCCTTGTTAGGCTGTACAGGTATGCCCGTTAAGCGCGAAACCAGCTGCGAAGTGCTGTACAAGAGCTCAGTTTTGATTGATACGTCCAAATTGTACAGTTGCTTTAACGAAACCACAATTTCCTCCAACGAAGCGTTCCCAGCACGCTCGCCTAAACCGTTTATGGTTGCGTGAACCTGCGTTGCACCAGCTCTTAGTGCTGCAACCGAGTTGGCAACTGCCATTCCAAAGTCGTTGTGGCAGTGAACGCTTATGGGAACCTTCACCGAATCGTAAAGCGCAGAGAATAACTCGTATGATTTCTCAGGCGTTAACACACCCACCGTGTCACATGCGACAACGCGGTCTGCCCCGGCGGCTATGCCTACTTCGTAGACTTTCTTGAGGAAATCAAGCTCCGTGCGCGTGGCATCTTCAGCTGAAAGCTCAACAATTAAGCCACTGCTCTTCGCAAGTTGGACGCACTCTTCGGTTATTTTGAGCATTTGCTCTCGTGTCTTATTCAGTTTATACTTTAAGTGAATGTCCGAAGTTGGAATAACAAGGTGTATGCTGTCGGCTCCGCTTTTTGCTACGGCTTCAATGTCGCCTCTTGTGCCTCTGGCGCAACTGGAAATTTCAGCCCTTAAACCCTGTTTAGCGATGAGGCTTACGGCTTCCATTTCACCTTCAGAAGCAGCGGCGAACCCAGCCTCAATCACATCTACGCCAAGCTCGTCTAAGCGTTGCGCAATTCTCAATTTATTTTCAGGAACAAGTGATACTCCGGGTGTTTGTTCACCATCACGAAGGGTGGTGTCTAAAAATCTTACACGTTTAGGGAAGCGGTTAGATAAAGCAATACCCCATTTTAAATCACATCTCTTT
>Ga0208692_1000973_pt1 | contig 17880 bp, 20 predicted proteins | sample June2015DPH_20_1_3_FD_184721 | JGI IMG/M metagenome (GOLD analysis project Ga0208692, IMG submission 184721) | Peatland microbial communities from SPRUCE experiment site at the Marcell Experimental Forest, Minnesota, USA - June2015DPH_20_100... | ecosystem: Environmental > Terrestrial > Soil >...
CGGGATTTCACGGTTCCCTCCGCCATCCCCGTCACTTGCGCAATCTCGTTGTAGGCCAACCCCTCAATCTCCCGCAAAACCACTACGGTTCGATAAGGTTGCGCCAGGCTGGCGAGCGCCCGCCTCAACAGCTCTTGCCGCTCCACCTGCTCGAGGAGCCGATAGGGAGTCTCAGAGCTGGCCCGCGCTTCTGCCGCCGACAAAGCAACATCGGCGCCCGTGTCGTCGATGGAAAGGGGTTCGTGCCAATGACGCCGCATCCAACCGCGCCGGTGGTTTGAAGCCTCATGGACCGCTATCCTGTAAATCCAGGTCTTCAGACTGCTGTCACCGTGAAATTGCCGGATTCCTTTGAAGACCTTGATGAACACATCCTGCAAAGCGTCCGCCGCCTCAGCTTGGTTCTCGAGAATGTGCGAGACGAGGTTGAAGACCGGGTTCTGGTAAACCGCCAGCAAGTAAGCGAAAGCCTCTTCGGAGCCTGCCTGCAGCTCCGCGACCAAGGGCGCTTCTTCATTGATTGCGGGAAGCCCCCGCTCAAGCGCTATCCCCGCGGTTCGCACGGTGTCCATTACGCCCATACGATACCACTTCCCGGCTCCAACTGCAAGACCGCGCTTGCCTTCCTGGCCATCTGTACTGACACCGCGGAGAGAAGATTTGTTCCCGAAACACTGGCCGTCCCGGCCAAGGAAAAGCCGGAAAGCCGCAACCTCTTGTCGTCAGTTTTGTGTTGACTTGCAATCGGCTTTCCTCCAAATTATCAGCAACGCGAACGAGCTTCTTGTCAGGTAGCCGGCGAACCATGCACGGGAAACGAAGAGTTTTGGAGCGAATTCGCAATGACCCATCGCTAGAGGAAGAAAGCACCCGCCCTGCGGCCGCCAAGTCTGATTACTGGCACGAGATACCGAGGCGATGGAAGTGGGTAGGCGCTCCCTTGCGGCCCGTAACCGAGGACATCAGTTTCTACACCGCCGCGATAAACGAATGGATGCAGAGCAACGGCCCTCCACGGGTTCTCCTTTTGGGCGTCACTCCGGAACTGTACTTCCTGCCATGGCCGAAGGGCACGGACTTCTTGGCGGTGGACCGTACTCGGCCCATGATTGACACTGTGTGGGCGGGACCGAAGCACGCGGTGTATTGCGCCAACTGGACTACCATGACACTGCCGGATGGTTCCCGCGACATTATCCTGTGCGATGGAGGGATGGATCTGCTCCAATACCCCCAAGAGCACCGGCAACTGGTCCGCATTCTCCGCCGTGTGCTCTCCGACGGTGGGTTGTGTATCCTTCGCCTTTACGCTCTGCCGTCTAAGCGGGAATCACCGGAAACGGTGCTGCGGGACTTTGTTCAAGGACGAGTATCCAACATCAATATCCTGAAGCTGCGGCTGGGCATGGCCTTACAGGACACTCCTTCGGAGGGCGTGCAGTACAAAACCATCTGGAATGCTTTCCATGCGGCGGCGCCGGATCCTGGCCGCTTGGGCCCGCAGATCGGCTGGTCCGCAGAGCAAATGCACATCATCGACGCATACCGGGATTGCCCCAACCGATTCTTCTTTCTTACTGTGGCCGACCTCCGCCAATTGTTCTGCTCGAGTCCAGGTGGATTTCAGTTCGAGTCGCTTCATGTGCCTTCGTACGAATTGGGCGAGCGATGTCCTACGGTGGTGCTGCGCCGCCGTGCGCTCGCCTCGGGCTTAGGCTAGAGCCCGCGCTTGGACGGCGATGGGGCGGCCTTACGCAGGCCAAGGCGGGGCCCGAGGTCAGAGGAGGAAGCCTTGAAGCGGGTCGTCATCCTGCTTCATGAGTGCCAGCGACGAAGGAGAGCGCAAGGATATCTGATCCACGCCTTGGCTGAAGTGTGGAGAAAGAGCGGCCTGGAGGTGTCGTGGGAATACGGCATCAGGAACCGCCCGGGGGCTGACCTATTGATCCCCCAAGTCGATCTGACGCGCCTGCCGGATGACTACATCGCCTACATCAGGTCGTACCCGAACGTAGTGAATGGCATGGTTGTCGATATCTCCAAGCGCAGTTTCAGTGAACACCTGCTAGAGGATGGCAACGACTACCAGGGCCCTGTCATCGTCAAGACCAACAACAATTTTGGGGGTTGGCCGGAGCGCTGGTTGGTACTGCCCAGATACCGATTGCTGTCGTGGCTGTACCGCGGGGCGCTGCGGATCACGTGGCAAGCCTTTGCGGGGCTGGCGCGGCAGACCGTGCTGCGCAAATACCCCGTCTTCAATAGTCTGGCGGAGGTTCCCCGCGGTGTGTTCAGCAATAAAGCCCTCGTCGTTGAGAAGTTCCTTCCAGAAAGAGAGGGCGATTGGTACTTCATTCGGCACTACCTTTTCCTCGGGGACCACAGCCGAAACGTGCGGGTCGTCGGCAAGAAACCCTTCCTCAAGCGATCTGCCTGTGAGCTACATGACGAGAATCTCCCCGTCCCCCCACAACTGATCAGCCTGCGACGCGGGCTTGGCTTCGACTACGGCAAGTTCGACTACACGATTCATAATGGCCAGGCAGCCCTCTTGGATGTGAACTGGACGCCGGGTTCGCCGGGGACCGCGGAGGCTGCGGCACGGGCAGCGAGAGACTTGGCAGGCGGCATCCGGTCGTGGCTCGGGGACCGTTGACCAATTGGCGCCGGGCCTCATCTATGGCGGGTAGGTGCAATGCGCGGCATGTCACCTGAAACATCATTCTTCAGTCCCCTGGCTGCTGGATATTGACTTCTTCATGCGTCTCGCGGTTGGCCCCGTCCGGAAGCCAGCCCATCGCCACCGCGTCGTGCACTTCCCTTCTAAGTCTGGATTGACAGCACCATGTAGCCATGATAGAAGTTAATCATCGGCTGTATGGGCCTGTGGCGCAGTTGGGAGCGCGCATGACTGGCAGTCATGAGGTCGGGAGTTCGAACCTCCCCAGGTCCACCAACCAAACCCTTTATATTCAATCCGATCCTATTTTCCAATGCCATCGAAACTACCGATTGTGTTCCAAAAATGTTCCAAAATACGTTCAGTTCGGCCTTGCTGTTCCAGATATCACCTCATGCTCATTAGCTTTTCGGTCCATCTTGGCCAGCGCTTCCCGCATCATGGTGAGCTTCGCTTGGCTGTATCGCTTGAAGACCTGGGCATCACCTTGTCGAAGCATCTGGGATACGAAATGATCCGCTACGCCCCCCGCGCTAAGCCTCGTTGCGAAAGTGTGCCGCAGGTGGTACAGAGGAAAGTACGGGACACCAGCTCGCACCAAGGTCTTTTCCCAGATTCTCCGGAGGGAAGTAATGTAGGGTCTCTTCGCCCTCTTACTTGGCGACGGAAATAGGTACTCCGATTGAGGAGCCTGCTCCATCTGCGCTTTGAAGGCTCCCCGAGCCAACTCTGTCATTGGCATGTCTCCAATCCCAGAGGGGGTCTTCGAATCTGGGATATGGATTAACGAGTTCTCAAGGTCAACCTGAGTTTTCTTCATTGGCATTAATTCCTTGAACGGGCGAAGGCCCATCTCGACAAGGATTACAATCACATTCTTGAGGTAGGGTGGAGCGACAAACTCGATCCGCGCTTGTTCACTGGACGTCATGTAGTGGGGTTTGCGGATTGAGTTGCTGAGAGAGGCTGGGAACTCCACAGCGTTGCAGGGGTTGATCGCCAGCCTCTTTTGGCGAACCGCGACGTTGAGGATTCTGGTCAATACGCGGAGTTCTTGGTGGACGGTCGTGGGCTTGAGCTTGCCCAGTACCCGGAATCCCTTCTTTGTTCGAACTCGTCTATCTGATTCCAGTCTCCCAGAGAGATAGACTTCGATCGCCTCTGGTGTTATATCCGACAGAAGCAAAGCGCCGAAGGCAGGACGAAGGTGTTTAAGTGCGTTCAAGTTCTGCATGTGGGTGTTCTGCGATCTGAATGGAGGCTTCGAACGCCTCTCCAAGAACCAGTCTGCCCACTCACTAAAGGTGAGGTTCTTGCTCGAAAGAATGGTCGGAAGGGTTCCATCGTACTTTGCCTCCAGACGCTCCCGAAGAAAACGTTCCGCCTCCTCTCGATCTGTTGTTCGGGTGGATTCCTTAACTATCTGACCTTCTCTGCTCCGATAGCGTGCCCACCAGAACACAGAATTCTTCCGTAAATACAAGGTTCCGTCAGTCTTGCGTCTCCTTCCTTTTCTACTCATCGATTCCTCCATTCACGAAGTACTGGCGCCGCCACTTTTCGAGTTCGGAAATGCTGAACCGAATTGCGCGGCCCATCATTCGGAAATGGGGAATCTGCTTTCGCTCGACGTAAGCATACACCAGCGAAGGACTGACACCAAGAAACCGCGCGGCGGTTTTGACATCCACTGGTACTTCGAAGCCTTGAATCTCCCGTTGATTAACTGGCCCCACGACGGGGGCACTTTCTTCGACGACATTCATGCCAAAAACTCCTCAGAAACTTAAATTTCCTCCTCCGTCGAAGCCCTGCCCTGGGTAGAGCGATCACCCAAAAAGCCGTGGATTGACACGCAACGATCGCGAGTCGGGGTATCAACGGATTTCGATGGGCCCCCGTGCACCAGAGGAGTGACGACAGGCCAAGATGTCCTGAGGTTGTAACTCTGGTGATCGCGGTGCAGGGCGAAACAGGTATGTCTTGCGGAATCCCTACACTCTACATAAGGTAGTTTTCATTCCGTGTCAAATGGACAGGACCGGGCAACAACCGTGTCGTGGAAATGCCTGAGGAATCAAGAGCTGAGGAGCGCAAGACCGAGACCATAGGTTCCCCTAACGAAATCGGGACTGACATTCCTGGCCAGACCTCCACTATAGAAGCTCGCCATCCTCAGGATGGCAGGCTGCCGCGATCTCGCTGATATTGCTATGGCTTCGGGATTGCTCCGTTTTGAACGCCCGCTGGTATACTTGCCGTCAGCTTTTCGGAGGCTTCATACCCGACTCCGTGTCCGGTTCGTTTACACTCGGTTCTCACAAACGTCGACCCGCGAAAAAAAGTTGGCGGGCGAGACGCCACGTTTGGGCATAAACGGCAGGACGGTGGTAGGCGGTAGCTCCGCCTACCCGCGATCTGTACCATTGGGCGGCATTGACGAACTTGGGTTAAGCCCCGGCCGCCGCGAGCGGCAGAGCACTGGCTTGTGAGGGTTCTGTTTGGCGGGGGCGTAGCAGGGTGTCCACGTGCGCCTTCAATCGGTCCAAGGCCACCGCATGGAGCTGCGAAATGCGTGATTCATCCACTCTCATAAGCTGGGCAATCTGTCTCATCGTTAGGCCTCGCCGATGATAAAGCGTGACGATTTGACGGTCACGCTCCTGAAGCCGTGAAACGGCACGATCTAGAATTGCCAGTTGTTCGTTCCGGTAACCGAGCTCGAAGGGATTGGGGTCATCCCGGGCCAGGAACGCGGATTCGATGGACGCCCGTGGGGAGGTCGGCGCCGCTGAGAGGGTGCGCGCACCACGATTAAGCCCCGCACTCTGAAGCTCATTTAGCTCACGGTGCCACTGGGCTAGATTCATTCCCTGCACGGCGGCCATCTCCTCGTCCGTGACCGGGCGACCGAGCTTGACCTCCAGTTCGTGATAGAGCTTTTGGACTTCTTTGCTCCTGCGCCTTACATCACGGGAGGCTGGATCGGCTCCTCGGAGGCCATCTAAGATGCTTCCACAAATCCGGCGCCGCGCGTAGGTCTCCAGCTTTACCCTCTTGCTTGGGTCGAATTTGGTAACGGCATCGATCAGTCCCAGCACGCCATCGGAGCACAGGTCGTCCATTTCCACGTGGGCAGGAAGGCCCTTGCGAATTTTCAGGGCAACACGCTTCACCAAAGGAAGCATTTCCACCAACAGCTTCTGTCTGTCCTGGACGGTTTTCTCCTTACGCCGCCTCCTCGGAGGCACGACTCTAGCAGACGGGGCCGACTCCGTGATCGCATAACCGGAAGCGCCTAGAGTAGCCGCCGCAGTGCCTAATGCAAGAGAAGCCGGAGCAAATTGCGTAGCCATAAAAACCTCTCTCACTCTCAGTCGAAGGCTTAAGCGACAAATCTCTTGGACCTTAGACTTCGTTCCCGGCGCTTGAAGGCAACAGTTCACCGTCAGCGCGAACCCCGCGGCTCTGCGTTCCGTACACGGACGTGGACTGTGGTTACACTCTTAGGTGAAAACCGTTAGTAGTGTGGCAGGGGGATTATGACGACAAGGCCGGGGTAGAATGGTCGCTGCGGGTTCGTTCAAAACACGTCGCTTCATTCAATTCCTATACGAAGCGTCTCGCCGAAAGGCGCGGTTCTGCTCGAATCGGTCACCCAAAGGACTGGGTATTCCGGGGCCTCTGGATACGAATGGCAGCACAAGTCGGTGAGATAGATAAAGCAGACTGGCGCGATATTGTTCTCGGTCACCCACTGGAATGCCGGGCAAAAATCAGTGCCCCCGCCGCCTCTAGGCTCAAGTCGTACTGGCTCTGAGGGGCCAAACTGTTGAGTGCTTTGAACCGCTGCGTCGCAGTACACCACGTGGATGGCTTCCGGCTGCGCTTCCTCGGAAATTGCCGAGATCTCACCTGCAAATTGTTCCAGCTCGATTTTTCCGATCGACCCAGACGTGTCAACCGCAATCACGATCTCGCCCAATCCGTGCCGCTCAACAGAGGGCAAGTACAGGCCCGATGCGATGTAGCGGCGATTGGGTGGCGTCCAACGGTAATCCGCCGGCGTGGTAGCGGCCACAAAATCACGCAGGATCGCTCGCCAATCCTGCTGGGATTGGCGGCTGTCGCTAAGGGGCCTTTCGATCCCGATGGGTTCGTGTCCCCACGCCTTGGCGGACCGCAACGCCTGTTCGGCGGCGATGCACCACTCATGCTCCTGGCGACGCCTCTCGGCCGGCGAAGCTGTTTGCCCGTCCTCGTCCGTCCCGTCCCAGACCTCGCCGAACCCTCCGGGCCGCGCCGACGCTGGTCCCACGGCCTCACCCGTCGTCCGCCCACGTTGATCTGAAACAGGCTGATGCGAGCGGTCTGGCTTCGGAGTGGAGGGCATCGTGCTGTCTGTCCCTTCGGGACCAGTATCGGTCCGCCCGCCAGCATTCGTCTGCTGCTGCTGCGGCTTTGTTGCCCTGTCTTCCTCGCTTCTCCTCCGCAGCAACCGGGCGTAGATTTCTTCCGCGCTCAAGTTGTTGAAGGCAGGATCGATGAGCGCGCCAGCCGGAAGGACGAAACCGTTTCCGACCAGAATAGGGTTGACGGCAAAGTCCGCTGCTTCATTCCAAAGCTCAGGATCACGCTGGCCACGGCGGCACTGGTGTCCCAGCGCGCAGTGCAGTACTTCATGGGCGAGTGTTCCCTCAAGTTCCGCTGGCTTGAGTTCATCCACGAAGGCAGGGTTATAGACAATCCGCGAGCCGTCAGTTGCCATCGTTGGCAAACTTCCGGGTATCAGTTTCAACCTCAAGCTGAGCGTGCCGAAAAAAGGCTGCCCAAGCAAGAGCTGAACCCGCGCCCGGGTCAGCTTTTGTGCCATGGTCGTGTGAGAAGGCTTCACGCCGCCCTCCCTTCGTTCGGCACGGGGATTAAGTACCCACTCATATACCCCGCCATCCGTGCAGAAATGGCCGCCGCGGCCTTGGCAGTTTCCGTTCTTACCGACTCCGACTTCCGGAGCTCTTGGGGATCGACCAGCAGCGAGGAGCGCACCTCAGCAGCAAGGCGTTCAAGTTCTGGATCCCCAGTGACATTTAGTTTGGGGAGGACATCGACGAGTTTCACCAGGTTAGTGACGACCGAATCGCGGAAGGGATGTTCAATCCCGTCCCCCGTCACTTTGTAGGCTTGGAGGCGTTCGGCCAGGTGACTGACAGCCTCGTACAGCCGCTGCCAAAGCTCACGACTCGCGACCTGAAGCGATGCCTCGACGGCAGCGGTGATCTGACGCTTGATTCGCTCTTTCTCCTCGTCGCCCAGGGTGACTCGGAAGTCGCCTGCATCCGGCAGAGGCATCACTTTGGTTTCGAAAGAGAACTTGGAACGGAGTTCTGAGGGAGTCGGATAATCCTCGGAACGGAACAGACCGCCAAGTCGTACCCTGGCCTCCTCCACAAGCTGTCCGAACTGCTCTGCCAAGGTATCGATGGCTGGTGTAAACTGGTTCGATAGCTGCCGCATTCTCTCCGTGTGGTCCATATACGCTGCGGCTGGGAGCACGCGATAGCCATTATCGTCCCAGGGCAAGGTCATGAAGTAGTGATCCTGACGGGCCTCGCTCACGATCTTTTGCACCTCGGCGAGCGCCGCTTTGGGGAGAAGCACTTTGTGATAGCGGCCGGCATCGGGTTGCGCGCCGTGGCGCTGCGCGATTTCCTCAGATGCTTCGGGGTCGTGTTTGCGCGCCGACCACATACTGATCGAAAGCGAGCACAGCATGGCCCGCGAAGACAGAGATGGTTCTGGAATAGAAATGGGGTTCATAGGAATGCCTCCTGTTTTCTTTGGGGAAGTATTTTCTGGGACGCGGGAATGGGGAGAACCCAGCCTCCCAGATTGTCGCTAACCACGGGGATTCATAAGCGGGTGAACCTTTCCTTCTCTGACTCACCTGCCTCAGAATCTGGCAGCCCTTCTTTCCGTTCATGCACGCTCATGCAGCTCGCAAGACCTCCAACAGCCGCACCATGGCCAGCGTGTCCTGCTTGCAGTACGCCAGCAGGTCGTCTCTCAGTTTCCTTCTCTCGTCGCTTCCCGCCTCAGCGCGAACCATCTTCTCCCAGGCAAGGCCAGCTTCGCTTCCTTCGCTCACTGCCATCCCATGGTAAGTCATATCAGGCACAAGAGCAGGCAGCACCGACTTCAGCGAATAGGAACCGCGGAATTCCGGGTGGTAGACATGGGCGCGGAAAACGGGCAACGGATCCCACAGCCTGCCCTGGATGTTTTCGATTTCATCCTTGTATTGAGGCAGCCATTCTGCCAATTCTCCAAGGCGTCCTGACTCGAACCCGCTGCTGTAAGCAAGGATACTTCCTTTCGTCCCGATGACCTGGCAAAGGGTTTTGACGAACTCCGGCCGAGGGTCATGGGAGTCGTCCGCCAGGTACTCAAAGTGCTCCAACGCTGCTCCGGGTTTGCGTTGGACATGAACGGACCATTGGTAAGGGATCTGGTCGTAAGGAGACATGCCGGCGTATCGGGGAAGCGCCACCCACAAGGTTTCGAAGTCCATGAAATAGCGGGGATAGCTCAACTCCCTGAGCGCTTCCTTGAGCCCTCTTCCAAACCACGGTATCCCAGTCCTGGCGCACTCCCACGCGTGCCTCTGCTTCTCGGTCAAAGGGAACTCCCTGGGGATCCTCTTGATGGAATCAATTCCCCGGCTCGCCAACTCCTCCAGCTTCTTCGCCGATATGCCCGGGAGATAGCTAACGTGGTCAGCCGGCAGTGGCTTATTGCAAAGGTCGAAGAATACGCAGTCGTAGGGATGTGTGCAGTGATCTCCCGGCGCGATATCCGGCGGCTTTGCCTTGGCGAGGACCTTCCACTCTTCACGAAGGAGGTCTTGTACTTCTTGCTCGATGGCAGCGGTTTCCGCCGTGAGGTCCTGAATGACAAATAGCTTCTCCAAATCATACTGCTTGCCGTCGTAGACATAATCGCGGTTCAGGTACATCAGGCATGGAACGACCTTCATCCCCAGGCCCTCGAGGATGAGCCGCTGGATGGCCAAGTCGTAGATGTGGTAATCCTTGACTCTGGCAGATGACTTCACCTCAATCAGGCGCCACTTATTCCGAGGCAGTCTTTCCAGGATGTCAACGCGGGCCAGGACGTTATCGTGCGTGAAAGCCGCCTCGAAGATGGCGGGAGATTGCTTGTCAGCCACCCCCTGCTCGGTTTGCTGGAGAGCCTTTGCTATTTCCTCGTGCCCTGCCTCGATCAGCACTCCGCCGGGAAACTTCTTCTGCGCCCATCGGCCTACTTCATAACCCTGCTCGAAGACCGCCATGGTTTGTTCATCGGGTTCGCCCAGCAGTTCAGGTTGGTGAACCTCCAGGTAAAGACGCTTCAGGCACTGCCATCCGGCCATGAATTTCGACTTGGAGAGCCCCATAGACCTCCCAAATAACCAGGGCGGGCGATTCGCTTTGGACTGGCACCTTATCTGTCCGTCCGGTTGCCCAAGAGCATACACCCAAGGTGTGTCAGGGGAGGTCGCTACCTTATTGAGGACAAAATGCCCCTCTAATGCTCTGGGGGGTATCGTGTTCTTGGGCACGCGCCGGCCATATGGAACGACCATCCCTGTCATACCCCACTGCTATTGTTGGTTCATCAGATCCTGAAGCCATGACTTCGGAGGTGATGGATGGAGCAGACAGGGATCATCCCGCATGAAATTGGGGAATATGTGCTCAGATTCCCCAAGCGTCCGAGAATTCCGGTCCAACAATCCGGCACATTGAGGGGAAATAGCGAAGGTTTTAATGCGTCGTGGGAGGAAGCGTGCCGGGCGCAGTATGGGGGCGAGCCCAGGCGGGCGCACTACTTTTACCATCAAGCATTGAAAGCCGCTCCCGAGCAAATAGAAGCAGAGGTGCTAGCCGACATCTTTGACAGCCTGAAGGAGGTCAATCGAATTCTGGCCCAGGATCATGGAAAGCTTCCAGGTCTGCGAGCGGCGGTGGAAAGCAACCCTGCTGACTCCGAGACGCGGTTTAAGTATGCCAGTCTACTTTGGAAACTTGGATACGAAGAGGAAGCTGAGAAGCAGTACGAAACGGTGCTGGAGCATCCCGAGACCCTTTGCCAGGATTGTTGGCGAGACTGCTTGATTAACATCGGATGGGCGCTTTACCGGAAGGAGGAGTATCCGAAGGCTCTCTCATGGTTTGAACGAGCGGCTAAAGTCAAAAGCGTCGGGCTGATGGGCGACATGTGCGAACTTCCTCTACCTTTTGAAAACATTATCCAGGTCTATGTGGCGCTCCACATGGTGGAGGAGGCAAGGAGTGCCACTCTCGATTATATTTCTCGATTTGGTCGGCTATCTTGGCCGGAGCGCCACGCACTCCGAAGCTTGAACATCGATGCCGACGCTCTTTACGTGCAGTCGTGCGGCCGGGCAGCGTAATAGCATTCGACAGATACCGGTCTGCAGGCTGGTTGCAACATGCAGCGGCGGGTGGTAGAGTTCGACTCGCCTTTTCTCGAAGTCCCAGCCATTCTGAGGATTGGGAACGACCGTGCCTCGTGGGGACCAACTAACGCGGCAATGGAAGCTCGTCCAGCTTTTGGCCGGACGTCTGGGGCGTACACTCGCCCAGCTTTGCGGCGAGTTAGGCGTCACGAAGCGCACAGTCCAGCGCGACATCCAGGTCCTGGCGGCAGCCGGCTTCCCCGTCACCTCTGACATGCGCAACGGGACAGTCTTCTGGCATTTCATGGAAGGATTTCACGCCGAGGCCCCCATTGCGCTTACCCTCACGGAACAGATGGCTCTCTATTTCAGTAAAGGACTTTTTAATCCCTTGCAGGGCAGTCCAATCTACGAGTCCTTGGAATCAGCCATAGAGAAAATCGGCTCGCAGCTCCCCGCGCAGAGTTTCAGTTTGCTACGCGGCCTTGAGAACGCGCTGGCCGTGCGCACCTTTGGCTTCAAAGTTTACACCCGGTCAAAACAGACCATCGAGACGATGACTCGTGCGGTGTTTCACAAGTATCGCGTCCGGCTGAGTTACCAAAGCCCGCGTGATTCCAGGCCAACCGAGCGTGAGGTCGATCCATACCGCCTCTGGTATGTCAACAACGCGCTCTATGTGGTTGGGCACGATCATCTCCGCAACGACCTGCGCGTGTTCGCGGTGGATCGTATCCGTTCGGTGTCGCTTACCAACCGCCGCTTCGAGATTCCGGAAGACTTCGACTTCGAGGCTTTCACCCGCACGGCCTTCAATATGATTTGGGGTGAGACACAAGAGGTAAAGATTCACTTCTCCGCGTGGCAGGCGCCATACATCCGTGAGCGCACCTGGCACCCGAGTCAGAAGATTGAAACCGAGCCGGACGGGAGTATAATCCTGACGCTCCAGGTCGCCGACTTATGGGAAATCAAGTTTTGGCTAATTGGCTTTGGCGCGGAGGCGGAGGTGTTGACGCCCGCCGAATTGGGCGAGGAAATTTCCAGAGAATGCAGGGAGGTCGCGAACCGGAACAGCCAGCGCACAAACCAATGAAAACCATTCGACGGACAGGCGTCTTAGATAAATGGGCATACTACGGTTCTCTGATGCGTCGCTCGAAATCAACTAAGCAACGCGATTGGGAACCGGCGTGTAGCATGGTGAGGGCTCTGAGAAAACGCGCGCGACCCGAAGCGGCTAGGTTACAGGCTGCCTTGCGCAAGAGCGATTACGCCCTCAAACCCCTGGGCGAGCCTCTGCTGGTAGATTTTGGCCTGCACCGATGGTTGAAAAAAGAGAGGGAGGAGTCCTACTCGGATTGGCTCGCGTGGATCATAAATCAGCTCTCGGACGCTCCAGAGTTAGTCTTTCAATTGCTTCACATCCATCGCGCGGACCTTTCTCTCAATCGCGGGACTCCCCTCACCCTCTCGGTCGACCGAGAAACACCGGTGCGACTGGTTCCCGGGGAAAGCTCCAGGCGACTGGATCTCCTAATTAAGTATGGGACAACAGGCCTCTACATTATTGAGCTCAAGGTGACAGACCCCGAGTCCGCTGATGATATAGCCAAGCAAAGAATCTATATGGACTGGCTGCAAGCGCAGCACGGAATCCAGCACAAGAAGGCCGTATTAGTGGCGCTCGAAGGCGAGGAAAAAATCTATGAGGGCTTTGAATTGTGGCCGTGGCATTACCTATGCGTCGAGCTTCGTAGAATTGTTGGAACCAGACTGCTGGGGGAAAAGCCCATCGTGGCCGCGCTCGCTCTCGCATTCGTCGGAGCCGTGGAAGAGAACCTTCTGGGATTCTCAGGGAGATTGGCCTCCCGCGTATATAAGGGTGATGTACCACCTTTGTTAACGAGCAAAATCTCTGACCATTTGGCCAAATTTCTTCCGGAGGTTGCTGATGAACGTTGAAGATAATCTGGAGTTTTTTCAGGAAGGGCTGAGGAGCTATATGGACGCCATGCGGGCGTTGGGTCAGTTTCGCCAGGAAGTTAAAAAAAAGGCCGAGCGTGTTTTGACCTCGAACCTTCAGGAATTGGGTCGGGCGCTAGGGGCTCCGTTGGAGCGGGAGAAGCGGGATATTTATGCCTACCCTGCGGGCCTGACCAACCTCAGGGAAACGGAGTGGTGGGTTACGACCAGATTACGAGTTCCGCAATTTGAATGCCACCTTGGGCTCGTCTGGCTGGAAGAAGGCAGCGAGATCCTATTATTCGCCCTTGGAGGTTTCTGGTTCAGCGATGCCGGCTTTCGCGACAGAGCGAAACAGGCATTGGGAGGAGGCGACAGCGCGCTATGGGAGAGCTCTGGCGGCGGCCTCTATCTCAGGGAGCGTTTAACTCTTGAAGAAGCAGCTTCCTTCGAGAAGAAGCTCGAAAATATCCTCCGCAAGTGGATCGAATTGTGGGAAAAAGCAGGTGGCCTGCGAGGTGTGCAGGCGGGCCACAGCTAGGGAAATTCTCGAGAAGGACAAGGAAGCGTTAAATTGCGACCTCAGCGAGGCGCTCTTTGACCTGGGAGAACCACAGAAATATCGTGGTCTATTCCTATTTCGCCGAAAGCAGCTAAAGGATTTCATAAAAGAGCGCCACCAGGCCGCAGCCATCCTCGAGTTCCTCGAGCAGTCCCACGAGAAGCTTTGGCCAGTGGTGCCCAAGATTCACGAGCACTACCGCCAGGAAGCGTCACCCGGCGTGAGCTGGCTTCCACCAACTCATTCACCAATCCTGCCGTCGTCGTGAATTGCACCCTACGCATCCCAATCCACTTCGACGGTTAGTCCAAACCGTAGATGTTATCTGCGCTGTCATCTCTAACGGTCGTGCTTGGACCACGGACTCGGAAACTACCGCAGCTTGACCGCCCGCGACAACAGGCGCCCAACATCTGTCGCTTGTAATACGAGCGCAAAATATCGGAACCCCTATGCTAAGCGATGGCATGGTGGTTCTCAACGGCCCATTTCGTGTAGCCAGCGGTACAGCGTATGGCTGGCTGGCGAAGGGTGGCGTCGCGCACACTCAGCACGCGAAACTCAGTTGGCAGCCGATTCAGATACAGGCAGATGCGGTCAAAGTTAGTATCGGAAGCGCATCGGGCCAGCGCGGAAGCCACCGCGTACTGCGCGGCCGCATTCTCCGGCACCGGTTCCTGAAGGGGATTCAGCAGGATAGCATCGATGTTGGGCAATTCCCGAAACATCCGCAAAAAGGCAGAGAATTCCGTGGCCGCACCTGTGCCCACCGCTCCCGCTATGACTTCGTGCTCGATCGCCGGGTTCGCTTGCGAGTCGAGGGAATCGAGAATGCGTGAGACAAACTCCCACGATCGGGGCGAGGGGAAAGCATTGGCGTCGCGGTCGAAGGCACTCAGCAGTTCAGGCCGGAAGCGAAGGAAAGCAATTACCTCAGGGCGAATCCCCGCCTGAATCGCCCATTCCGACCATTCATGCACGTCTACCTCAAATTCCAAATGCACGAAACGATTCCGGAGCGGGGTCGGCATACGTGTCGTCACAGCCCGGTCCGAATCGCGGTTCCCGGCGGCGATGATGGCCCAACCCTCGGGCAGGACGTATTCACCCAGCTTGCGGTCGAGGACCAACTGATAGCAACTGGCCTGTACCATGGCCGGCGCCGCATTCAGTTCGTCCAGGAAGAGAATGCCCGTTCCATTCTGCGGCAAGAACTCCGGCGTCGCCCATTTCGACCGGCCGTCGCTGCCAAGGAACGGCAGACCCCGTAGGTCGACCGGATCGAGCAAAAGGGCCCGCACGTCTTGCAGGGGCACGTTCAACGTTTCGGCAAGCTGCTTCACGACGCTGCTCTTTCCTACCCCAGGCCCTCCCCAGATAAATACTGGTCTCCGGGCTGCCACAAGGACACGCAAGGCGTCGGATATCGAGGATGCTTTCATGGCGGTCTCCTTTCAGGCTGAACTGGACGAAACCCATAATTGGATGGTGGCGGAAGGATCAGGAACGATGGAAGGTGGGAAATGACGGGTTCGGTGCTATCATTTGTCGACCCGTGAAAAAAAGTTGGCAACCGACGTGCCAGAGGGACTGGAAGCGAGTATCCGAAGTCGCTGGAATTCGGCCCTCACGTCACATCCGATAGTCTGATCGTCGGCGGCACGATCACGAACACCCGCTTGTGCTCCCGCAATTCGCGCAGCGGTAGCATGATCCGCTGCGGGTCATAATGGCTCCGCATTCTGTGCATGCGGGTGCATCCGTCTGATCCGCGCCCGACCCCTCTCCCGAAAGGGAGGCGGGCGCCAAAGCCTTGACTTCGCCTTCGGCGCCCGTTGGGGGAGGAGAATCAGGCGGGAGAAACCTGTTCTTTAGCCAGCGAAAAATGTAGTCCATAAAGGACTTCGCGTACCCAATTTCCGGGTTCCCTGACCATCCACTCGGTTCGAACCGCGTGTGGCTGAACTTGTCGCAGAGCACCTTGAGCGGCACGCCGTATTGCAGGGCGAGCGACACTGCGGTGGCAAAACAATCCATAAGGCCGGATACCGTCGAGCCTTCCTTCGCTGTGGTGATGAACATTTCCCCAGGGCGCCCGTCATCGTAAAACCCGATCGTCAGATAACCTTCGTACCCGCCTACCTTGAAGTGATGGACCATAGCTTTACGCTCGTCGGGTAGACGCCTCCGAATGGGTTGCGCGGCCACCGCTTCTTCGATTTCTGACATACGGACCTCTCAGCAAACTCCACTTCGCGCCAATAACGGCGCTTTCTCGTATTCGACGCTGGAATCAATGTCAATTTTGGCGAAGCGCCTCCCATGGCCGGGATTTCCATGTTCAGGCCCGGCTGTCGAGGACCTGCCTTTGAAAGCGCTGCGGGCGCACTTCGGTCCAGCGGTCTTGAAAGCCATTTCGATGTTGCTCGACCCAGCGCCGCGTATAGAGCTTTAGCCCTTCCAACCATACCTGCGGGTTGCGAGATTTGAGCAGGCTCAGTTCAAAATTACTGACCCTACCACCCAACTGTCGTTCGCTCGACACACGCATGTATTCTTGAAGCTCACCACTCAACCGTGCCATGGGGAGATAAAGCCATGCGGGAGTCAGAACGAAGGCAAGCTTGTCCGCCAGGCATAGCTTCGAGTACTTCTTACCAACTCTCTCCGCCCAATGTCGCGAATGACACAGCGTGAAGTCCCGCCATTCGGGACCGAAAAGCCAGCCCATGATCCGGCCTCCCAAGACAACATGTTGCTGCCCCTCAGAGCCCTCCATGTTCACTTTTCCGACGTAGCCTACGTCGTGGACGAGGAAGGCCAACCACAGCCTGGGATCCCAAGGGAACCCGAATAGCCGGGACCAGGCGTAGGCAACGAAGAACGGGTGGACCAGGGTCGCATGCACTCCAAGAATCACACTCTTGGTCCCGACTCTCATTCAGAAAAACCTCCCACTGTTGTTGTTACACCCTTTTGGCACTGCTCTTCCGTAGCGGTCGGCTTCTCGACGATTCCGATTGCAACCGCTTCTGCGTTACTGATTGCCTCCAGTAAGTGCGCAAGATCACCCGTTCGCCCGCGTACCGCAATCCGGAAAACGATTTCAATTTCGATATCTCCGATGGATGTCACGCCTGTCCCTCCGGGAGTACTTTGACTGAAGGGATCGCGGGTGCGGCTAGCAGGTAATGACAGTGCGAACATGGACAACAATTCACGGCATTCGTAACGGCTTGTGTTACCGGTCGGAACTTCGCGGGCACTTCAATAAGTTCTCCTCCGCGTGAGTAGAAGGCTGGGACCATCGCCCCCCTGCTTTCCTTGTCCTTCCCCCAGAGTTCGAGGGCCAAGTAGCCATGCACTCCTCGGAACAAGACCTGACTCTCCAGGGGCGGGCGACGGCCGTTTTCAGCTTCGCCGATGCCGTAGCTCGTGATGAGGAGCTCGTACGTGCGCCCAGTGCGCAGCATTTCCACCCGCACTATAACGGGAGCGACCACCACGGCATGAACTCCATTCACACCGATGGCATCAATGGGATGAAGGTAAGCCAACGGCTCGCCATCTTCCCCGCAGAATGTCACGTAGTGGCCCGTCTCGCAGGTAGCTCCACCCGACTCCACTCCCCGGATCACGTAGCGCCGCGCGAGATGTTGGTGCTCCAAACCCACTTCCACACGAGCAAAAATTCCAACCTGCCGTAACTGGCCGCGGACTCGCCCGGGAAGGTTGAGACCCCCGTGCGACGAGCTCTGACTTCTGCCTTTCATCTTCTGGCCTCCCTATCAAGTCCCATCTGCGTCACAATCCTCAATCCTGCTGGCGCACGCGGATTGGGCAGCCAAGCGCCTCGCGGATCATCTCCTTCGTGCAACCTGCCCAGCACTTGTAAAATCGCGGATCGTCGATCTGGATAGCCAGGTTGTCCCCGCTGCGGTCATGCCCTACTGCAGCACAGGATGGACACCGAGTGACGTAGTTCCGGCCTACCTTGCGAACCTTCCCTACGTGCTCGAGAATGCGGAATTCCGAACGCCCGGAGCCCCCGCGCGGGGCTGTGGGTTCGGGGCAGCGCGGGCGGCGGACCGCTTCCGCAGGCAGCGTTTTTCCTGCAACGAAGCGCCTCATGTCCTCTTCACTGACCTTTCTCAATTGCTTCAGATAGGCCATCTGTTTTTCGGGGTCGTATTC
>Ga0208692_1000982_pt1 | contig 17709 bp, 9 predicted proteins | sample June2015DPH_20_1_3_FD_184721 | JGI IMG/M metagenome (GOLD analysis project Ga0208692, IMG submission 184721) | Peatland microbial communities from SPRUCE experiment site at the Marcell Experimental Forest, Minnesota, USA - June2015DPH_20_100... | ecosystem: Environmental > Terrestrial > Soil >...
TCTTATAACCGTATCGGCAAGGATTTTGTGGTCCGCGCTCGTGATGCCCATAGCTGGGTGGAAGTGTATTTTCCGAATTACGGCTGGATTGCGTTTGATCCCACCCCTGCGGACCCCAACCCCATCCGCGCCGGAGCATGGGACGATTACCTCGATGCTTTGAACCTTTTCTGGAGCGAGTGGATTGTCAACTACGATTTCAGCCATCAAGTCCGGCTGGCGCGGCAGGTGGAACAAACCTCCAGGAATTTCCAGCAGGAATTCCGGGACCGCACCGACAAGCTTAGACATCAGGGGGTGCGGGTGGCCTTCCTCGTCGAAGCGTGGCTGATGTCGCACAAGCTTTTCATGCTCTTATTAATGGTGCTCATCCTGGCAGCCTTGGTAGCTGGTGAAAAGGGCGGTTCGCTGGCCGAAATCCGGTTTTTCTGGGTGTGGAAGTTTGGACGCCGGGAGTTCGCACTGAGCCCGCGCCAAGCCACCATGACTTATCAAAGGCTGCTGAAGGCCCTGCGCAAGAAAGGCTATCGAAAGCCCGCCGCGCTAACACCCTGGGAGTTCGCTCAATCGTTGTTGGAAACCCGTCTCGGATCTGGCGTCTGGGAATTCACTCGCCTCTACAACCTGCTCCGCTTCGGCCAGGCACAAGTCCCCATAGCGCGGCTGCGGCAGCTTCTGGATGAAATCAGCAGAGCCTGAGCGCAGTGTTTCAGCTATTTCCACTCCCACACCTTCGAGGTAGTACTTCCGTCGGCATCCACTTCAAACTGGAACACACCGGCGACGGTGTTCAGGTGCGCCAGCTTGTTTGCTTGCATCCGTGATGAAGACCGCGGGCAATTTCCATTCCGGAGTATGTTTCCCACGACGGTCTACTGGAACAAGACGATAGGCGTTTGCCAGCCTGCGCAATATCGAAGGCTGAGCGAAAGGTCGAAACGGATTCGGCCTGAGGTGGATCTAACCCTATGAAAAACAACCAACTATTGTTTGATAAGAGCATGAATCCTTTTCGACCAACTCGAATCTAACTTAGTGTGAGCGGTCTTGAAGAAAGGAAAGGGTAAACGCGAAAATGGTTACGTATTTGAGCATCGTGTTTGGCCACTTGTTGAAGTTGCTGGCTGTTGCAGCCGGAGCCATTTATGCGGGGATGGTCCTGATGAGGTATCGTACGGACAGGCCACACTACCGCCTCAGTTTCGAGCTTCGAGACCCCGCAAGGTCGGTGCAGAATTTGCTGGTCTGGCTGGGTGTGAAGGTTCTCGATGTCTGCCTCCGGTTTGCAGGGGCTATTTTCAACATGCTTCTTGAAGCCTCTGCTGAGGTTGGGGAATGGTTTATGCGTCGCAGCCCCGCCGTGCAGCAAAGTATCCGCTCCCGCTTCCTCGTGTGACGATTCGCATCCGGCGCCCTGAATGATTCAGGGCACCGTGGGGGAATTGGCCACCCGCTTTCTCCGATGATACCTACACCTAGCGTCTGCATAGCGTGAGTCCTCTCAAGACGGAGGGGGCTTAACCGCGGTTGGGGAGCCTGCGTCTCCGTAGAGCCGCTGCATAAGGCTCAAGTAGCGTCCTCGAGCAGGCAGGCGCAGGATTCCATGATGGCGCGCGCCAAGTGAGCCCGGGTGTGGCCGAGGGTGAGCCCGATGAATGCCCCGCGCACGCGAGGGTCGAAAGAAGGCATGCTGGTACCCATGAAATGCGGCAACACGCACAGGCCGCCACAGCCCACTGGAATCGTTTCCACGCCTTTTAGGAATTCGTCATACTCTTGTCCCGGTGCACACAAATCGCGAAACCATTTGAGCACGATTGCCGAGGTAGTGGCGAACGTCATTGCGTAGCTGAGCTCGGGAACAGCGTGCTTGCCCACAATGATGCTCCTATGGTTGAGCCGCGCGGGTGTCGTAGCGACCAGCGCCAGCGCGGTGACTGAACCCGATGCCAGCCAAAGTAGAAGGGTCTGTGTCCGTCTGTCTAAAAACCGCGTGTGTTCCCTCAACCACAGCCTGCCAATAGACCTCTGTAACCCGCCCCCGGCTCTTCTGCCTCCCGAGTCCTGAATCGTGAATCCTGTTCTTCCCCCACCTACGACCTGCCACCTACAACCTTTCTTTTCAACGACATTACCGCTTTCAACGCGTAAACACCTTTGTTTTCTATAACATTCCAGCTTTGGCGCGGGCTGCTAAAAGCCGGTCCTTTGTTTTCATAGACATGCCCGCTTCGGTCGTTCACTTTTTGAAATTACTACAGCTTCCTCTTTCACTGATGTGGACGACATGTTGTCCATTGCAGTCGTCCGTGTAAAAAGTCCTGCCAGCTCCCGCTACTCTCAAACGGACCAGCGGGCAAGCAGCAGGCGCCAAGCGGTGCCAACAAGGAGCAGAGCAATTCATAATTCACAATAGAATTGCCCCCTTTCCCTACCCTCTGTAACCTGCCCTTTCACTTCCTGAATCCCGAATCCTGACTCTTGCATCCTGTTCTACCCCACCTACCACCTACCGTATTCACAATTCACGACTCAGAATCTGTGCCGGCGTTCAGCATAAGTCAACTACAGTAGGCTACCCCATTTCCGGCCTCGTGTCAAGAGCCAAAACGCCGGATTCACAAGAGCGGGAGTGCGGAGGCGGGCGCGATCCCGCCCTGGGGGATGCTAGTGGTCACGTAATGAAGATGATTGAGGCCGCAAAAATGCCGCAGCCGAGGCATGCAAAGATTCCACCTCAGCCTCAAGCGGAATCAGCATGTCGCAGACCCGCCGCGGCCTACGGTCCGCCGATCTTAATGGTGGGCGGGTGTGCGCCACCCACGAAAGCCTGCATCGTTCCACTACAATTTCACTACAGTCAGCCACTTTTGGGGCCGTCGACAGCTCCCCGCTGAACCTCCATCTCATTGACCACAAATCGAAAGGCAATAGTAGGTAACTAGCCGGCGGGTAAGTGCCGAACTTTGCTGAGGAAGTGAACCGGCGCGCGGAGTTTGCCGGTGAGCTTCCGCGATTTCAGGCAAGGGTGTCGGTGGTCCTGGACCAACCCGTACGAGCCTACTGGCTATGAGACCACCCTTAAGTCTTCGAACAGAAAGTGGCCGTTCCACAGCCCCGGCAGGGGCGTAATCCCGCGTACGCGGGACCAGGGCGCCAGCCCTTGGGGAAGGAGCCCTCACCCCGTCCCGCAGAGCGGGACACCCCTCTGTCGCCGCGGCGGGCGGGAGAGGGGACGGGGGAAAGGGGAGGGTTCGCATACCCACGGTTGACGCCGTTGGCTACCCTCTTTCGCCCCGACAAGTCGGGGCTGACTTCATCAACGAACCTCTGACTCAGGACACTAGTGTCGTGTAACAAAAGTTCGTTTCCTAATTCGTCAGGGCATGGCTTTCAGCCATGCCCGAGGCGGGCATAAAGCCCGCCGCAGAAGCCAGGAAAATCTCTGGTCGCCTTCTGAACCGCACGACTTAAGTCGTGCCCTGACCCACTATGGCAACGAACTCCTGTTGCATGACACTGGCATTAATGCCTCAACGGTGGGACCTCTTCCAGTCGCATTGGACAAACCAGGAGCCTAGTAGTGGTCATTTTGTCTTGTAGTACCAAGGTGCTATTGATGAATCGGCTTACATGAGCAATAAAAGCGGAACGGTATTGGTTTGTCGACTTTTTAGCGGGTGGCGGCAGCGAGGCCAAAATGCGCGAAGCTTCTCTCTTTCTTGCCTTCTCCATATTGGGAGATAACTTAAGCAGTTCAAGGAGGATAAGTATGAGTAAAGGGGATCGTGTGTTTCTGCCATAGTGGTGGCCGCGGTCGTATGTCAAGACTTCGGGGACAGCCCGATCCCAACCACTGACGACCCGTTCGGGGGGAGTTTCATTGGCGTCTCATACATTGCGAGCGCTGCCCTAGAAAATGGCGAGCGAGGCACGAGATCGATCTGTAACTGCTCCTTAAGCGATATGGTTTTTCAGGTAGCAGATGTTCCTAGAAACACCAAGAACCGGTGTGGACAACATTTATATTGACAGGATCCTGCTAGTAGACGATGAGCCAAATCACTCCAAGTCCCTTGAAGACTGAAGAAGAAATTCCGGCTGAAGATAGGCTGCTCCTGGTTTGATGGTATGGACACGTTGAACTTATCTGACAGATCTTGGAAACGTCCTTCAAAAACTTTACCACAACATGGCGGTGGAGTTCGCGAGCCGTTTCGCGAGAGCACAATGTTGAGAGCGCACTTACCCTTGGTAGAGAGGCTGCTGGCGAGGGTCCACCACGCTACCCGAGAGGAATATGGCCAGCAACTGGTGCAAGCATTTCGGGAGCATGCGCAGGTGATGCATGAGGCAGCGGCCGCGGAGGTGGAATCCATTAAGCTGGCCGCCGAACAGGCGAGAGCGCAACTGCAGGTGGCTGAGCAGAAGAGGGAGACGGATTTCATGGCTCGGGCTGGCGCTGCAGAGGAACGCCTGACGGGAGTGTCCTTGGCGGTGGAAGCGCTGGAGGGGCGCGTGGGGGCGCTGGTGAAGGACTTCCGGAGGCGGATCGAGGGCACTCTGCAGGCTTTAAAGGGGAACAGTGTGAGGCAGGCGGAGGATTTGGAGAAGATCGCCCAGCTTCTGGGGGAGCGGTGGTCCCAGCAGTTTCGGGAGCAAGGCAACGCAGCGGTGGAGAGGCTGCGGGAAGAACTGAAGAATTCGGGGCGGGTGGTAGAGGAAAGCAAGCAGCAGTTGGCCAGCCTGGCCGAGGCGAAACTGGCGTCCCTGAGCCAAGCTACCCGAGAGGAATATGCCCAGCAACTGGCGCAAGCATTTCGGGAGCATGCGCAGGTGATGCATGAGCCAGCGAACGTGGAGGTAGAATCCATTAAGCTGGCCGCCGAACAGGCGATAGCGCAACTGCAGGTGGCTGAGCAGAAGGGGGAGACGGGTTTCATGGCTCGGGCTGGCGCTGCAGAGGAACGCCTGACGGGAGTGTCCTTGGCGGTGGAAGCGCTGGAGGGGCGGGTGGGGGCGCTGGTGGAGGACTTCCAGGGGCGGATCGAGGGCACTCTGCAAGCTTTCCAGGGGAAGGGCGCGAGGCAGGCGGAGGATTTGCAGAAGATCGCCCAGGATCTGGGGGAGCGTTGGTCCCAGCAGTTTCAGGAGCAAGCCGACGCAGCGGTGGAGAGGCTGCGGGAAGAACTGAAGAATTCGGGGCGGGTGGTGGAGGAGAGCAAGCAGCAGTTGGCCAGCCTGGCCGAGGCGAAACTGGCGTCCTTGAGCCAAGCTACCCGAGAGGAATATGCCCAGCAACTGGCGCAAGCATTTGGGGAGCATGCGCAGGTGATGCATGAGCCAGCGAACGTGGAGGTAGAATCCATTAAGCTGGCCGCTGAACAGGCGATAGCGCAACTGCAGGTTGTTGAGCAGAAGGGTGAGACGGGTTTCATGGCTCGGGCTGGCGCTGCAGAGGAACGCCTGACGGGGGTGTCCTTGGCGGTGGAAGCGCTGGAGGGGCGGGTGGGGGCGCTGGTGGAGGACTTCCAGGGGCGGATCGAGGGCACTCTGCAAGCTTTCCAGGGGAAGGGCGCGAGGCAGGCGGAGGATTTGCAGAAGATCGCCCAGGATCTGGGGGAGCGTTGGTCCCAGCAGTTTCAGGACCAAGCCGACGCAGCGGTGGAGAGGCTGCGGGAAGAACTGAAGAATTCGGGGCGGGTGGTGGAGGACAGCAAGCAGCAGTTGGCCAGCCTGGCCGAGGCGAAACTGGCGTCCCTGAGCCAAGCTACCCGAGAGGAATATGGCCAGCAACTGGCGCAAGCACTTCGGGAGCATGCGCAGGTGATGCATGAGCCAGCGAACGTGGAGGTGGAATCCATTAAGCTGGCCGCCGAACAGGCGATAGCGCAACTGCAGGTGGCTGAGCAGAAGAGGGAGACGGGTTTCATGGCTCGGGCTGGCGCTGCAGAGGAACGCCTGACGGGAGTGTCCTTGGGGGTGAAAGCGCTGGAGGGGCGCGTGGGGGCGCTGGTGGAGGACTTCCAGGGGCGGATCGAGGGCACTCTGCGGGCTTTCCTGAGGAAGGGCGCGAGGCAGGCGGAGGATTTGCAGAAGATCGCCCAGGATCTGGGGGGGCGGTGGTCCCAGCAGTTTCAGGAGCAAGCCGACGCAGCGGTGGAGGGGCTGCGGGAAGAACTGAAGAATTCGGGGCGGGTGGTGGAGGAGAGCAAGCAGCAGTTGGCAAGCCTGGCCGAGGCGAAACTGGCGTCCCTGAGCCAAGATACCCGAGAGGAATATGGCCAGCAACTGGCGCAAGCATTTCGGGAGCATGCGCAGGTGATGCATGAGTCAGCGAACGTGGAGGTGGAATCCATTAAGCTGGCCGCCGAACAGGCGATAGCGCAACTGCAGGTTGCTGAGCAGAAGAGGGAGACGGGTTTCATGGCTCGGGCTGGCGCTGCAGAGGAACGCCTGACGGGAGTGTCCTTGGCGGTGGAAGCGCTGGAGGGGCGGGTGGGGGCGCTGGTGGAGGACTTCCAGGGGCGGATCGAGGGCACTCTGCAAGCTTTCCAGGGAAAGGACGCGAGGCAGGCGGAGGATTTGCAGAAGATCGCCCAGGATCTGGGGGAGCGGTGGTCCCAGCAGTTTCAGGAGCAAGCCGACGCAGCGGTGGAGAGGCTGCGGGAAGAACTGAAGAATTCGGGGCGGGTGGTAGAGGAGAGCAAGCAGCAGTTGGCCAGCTTGGCCAAGACGAAACTGGCGGTCCTCAGCCAAGTTGCAGATAACGCTGCAGCGGGTCTCGAAGCGGAGCAAAGACGGTTGAAGAACCAGTACGAGACCTCCCGAAGAGAACTCGAGGGCCTCTCAGAGAGGGGTTGGACAAAACCGCCCTCCCCTTCCCTTCAGCGTGGAAACCGCCCAGAGCGTAGACGGATAGTTGCGCAGCTAGCGCTGATGGCAGGGGTTTGCCTGGTAATAATGGTCCCTCTTTTGGGCGTATATCTTTCGAGAGGCACTGTGATGCAACTGCAGCCTGAGGCTCCCGCTGAATTCATCGAACAAAGTGCAAACTGGAGTGGCAAGCGACGCGCCCAGGAGGAAGAGGTGGCACAGGAGTATTGGCGGGTAGCGGTAGTAAGCTTGCAGGAGAGGTATCCGTTTGGCAGCGAACTGCCAGCCGAGCCCCCAACCGAATTTCAAGTTGAAAACAAATATGTCGCGCCGGGCGGTGCGAAGGCTTTTTCCGAAACAAGGGCTCTTTATTGGGAAAATCTCCGCAGAAGTTGGGTGCAGCCCCAGTCCTGGGTAGAACGCCAGGAATGGAACACGCAGTGGGCTGGTCGTCTTCGGCACATCTGGGGCCGGTTGTTCTTACCCAAATAGATCGACAGGACAGTGCATCTGCATGTGAGATGGCGGCACTTTGCCCCCGAGCTCATTCTCTGTGCCGCCGGTTGGTACCTTCGCTATTCCCTTGCCTATCGTAATATCCAAGAATTGTTGGTCGAGAGAGGCTTGGGCATCAATCATCCAACGTGCTCGCGGGTGGCGCAGACCCGCCCAACTGAGCCAGCCAGGTCTTAGAAATAAAACTTCAGCGCAAACTGAATTTCTCTTTGATCGTTCTGTCCGTCGCGCGTCGAATTGATCGTGCCGAAGGTGGTGGGCGAGGTGTAGTCGAGCGAACCAGGCGAGGCCACAACCCCATTTCCGTAGAATCCAGGCGGGGAGAAATTCGGGTGATTGACCAAATTGAAGAACTCTGCCCGGAATTCGAGATGGGTTCTCTCCGAAGTGCGGAACTCCTTGAAGAGCGAGAAATCGAAGCGGTGGTAGCCCGGGCCGTAAGCCTGGGTAGGAGCTCCACCCAAGGGAGAGTAGTCGGACTGCCCGATGGTCGAGGCGACCGGCGGGCTGGCAAAGGCCGCGGGGTTCCACCACTGATTGACGTCGTGCGGACCGGCGATCTTGTTCTGCCCGGGAACCAGCAAGGCGTTGCAGCCGTAGCCGGAAGTCGTGCTAATCACACAGCCAATGGTCCACGGCATGCCATCCTGGAGGGTTAAGATCCCATTGGTTTTCCAGCCGCCCAGCACGCCGTCGACGAATCGCCCGCCGTTGCCGAGTAGCCGCTTACCCTTGCCCACGGGCAATTCGTAGGTGCCGCTCACGTGCACAACCTTGGGAACGTCAAAGTCGCACAAGCCATAGTCTCCCTGGACGCCGAAGTGTGGAAGCATCGGCGCGCGGAAAAGGATCGCCGTCGCATTCAGCACGTCTGAGGCATCCGTGCGACATTTCGAGTAAGTGAAGTTGGCGAGGAGATTGAGGCCCGCGCTGAAGCGGCGCTCGAAGTTGGCCTGCAACGCGTTGTAGTAGCTGTCGCCGGCCATGGAGGTATAGGTGATCCCGTTTTGGAAGTCGGGATAAGGGGAATAGTCGTAGGAGTTGAGCCCGGGCGGAAGGATCTCGCTGGGGCTATTCGGGTTGATGTAGACGCCGAGATGGCGCACGGAATTCCCCACGTAACCAATCTGGAAAGTCTGGTTGGGCGTGATTTCGTACTGGAGTGTAACGTTGTAGCCTTCGGTATAAGGCGTCTTCATGTGGAAGTCTTCGCCGGTGAAGGACACGCCACTCGGCTCAGCCGCGGCTGACGTCAGTGGGGTGATTGCCGTGAGGCCGGTTTCCAGGGTTCCGATGGCCCCATTGGCAAAAGTGATGGGTTGCGCGCTCGTCAGCGCCGGGTAGCCCAAGGTGAACTGGAAGGGGAAATCGACATAAGTCTCGACCACAGAGTTCTCAAATCCTCCATAGAAGAGACCGAACCCGCCGCGGGCCACGAGCTTAGGCGTAATCCTGTAAGCGAAGCCTACGCGGGGCGAGAAGTTGGCCAACTGCGAATGCCCGAGTCCGGGGATAGACGAACAGGTCACATTGATGTTGTCAGTCTTGGCGGCCGCCAGAAAGGCAGCGGACAACGGAGTTTTGCACCGCGCCTGGGTAAGCATGAACTGTGACGGCCCGCTCCCGCCCGAGGGAAGGAAATTGGACTGCGCTCCGAAATTCTCCACAATCTGGCCAAAGTACTCCCAGCGTAGTCCGAGGTTCAGAGTGAGTTTACTTGTGGTCTTCCAATCATCTTGGAAGTAGAAGCCATAATAGTTGCGCCCCATATCCGTGTTGGCGTAATTGGAAGCGCCCATGTCGTCGGCCCCGCCCACCATATCGTAGGCGCCGGGCACCGTGCCGTTAATTGGGACAATCAGCATCTGGGCCAACCCGGTGTTTCCGCCGCCAGTTTCAGGGACCTCGGTGAAAGCGCCGCTGAAAGTCCAATCCCCACGACCGGCGGGGGGCTGCAGAATCGAGAACTTCAGGTGCTGAAACTCGATCCCTGCCCTGAGAGTTTGTTTTCCCTGAATCTTCGTGATGTTGTCGGTGAATTGAACGGTGGAGTTATATTCAACGGAGGGAAGAAACTCGTTGCTGCCCAGTGTGTTGAGACCCGTGATGAAGAGCGAGCCCAGGCCGCCGTTGTCCGTAACCTGGGGGACACCCTGGATGCCATACGTGCCAGAGGCGCCGAGGTCATTGGCGAAGGGCTGGAGCCGCGAACTCCCGATGCGCGTGAAGCCCAAACGAGCTTCGTTCACCAACGAGGGTGAAAAAGAGTGCGTCTCGCTCAGGGCCGCATTGATAGAAACCACCGTCTGGTTGCCGTCGGTAAAAGACCCGCCATCCGCGATTCCCGTAAAAGGACCGGGAAGGAACTCGGGGTTGTCCGAATAGCTGACCCGGCCGAACAGTTGATCCTTGTCGCTGAAGTTTTGGTCCACTCGTACATCAAACTGGTTCACGTTGTTGCGGAGGACGGGGTTGCTGGAAAAGTTGTTGAAAAGGCTGGACGAAGTGGGAGGCGGGAACAGGTTTAGCAAATGGATGGCGTTCGCATCCAGGCGCGAGGCCGGAAGTTGGTTGAGCAGGGCGATTTGTGCCGGCGTCGTAAAGTCCGTAATGCCTGCCAGCGCGGCTTCGCCGTTCACGTAAAAAGGATCACGAACGAATCCATCCGCCGTCGCGGTAAACCTGGTCACAGGGTCGACCTGCCCCTGCACAACCGACCGCGTAGTGGCAGGATCAAACACGGTGCCCAAAGGGAAGGTCCTGTTCAGCAGGTCGGTGCGGGTTGCCCCCGGGCCCTCCTGACCGGTGATCAACTCGCTCAGGTCGGTATATCCACTGGATCGCTCCAGCGCCGTGGGCACGGTGGCGACCCAGGGAATTGCCTGGCGAATGCGGGTCCCTTCGTAGTCGGCAAAGAAGAACGTTTTGTCTTTGCGGATCGGGCCGCCGATGGTGGCGCCGAACTGGTTCTGACGGTACTCGCCCTTGGCGATTGGCGAGGGGGAGTTCTCGAAGAAGTTGGCCGCGTCGAACTTGTCGTTGCGCACGAATTCCCAAGCGTTCCCGTGGAACTGATTGGTTCCTGATTTGATGGTCGCATTCAGGACGGCGCCTGCCGATCGTCCAAACTCGGCGCTGTAATCGTTTGTCTGGACCTTGAACTCTTGAATGGCATCCACCGGAGGCCGGACGACATACGCCGTACCATTGAGAAAATCCACGAGGTCGGCATTGTCGTCGATTCCATCCAACAAGTAGTTGTTCTGCGCGGGGCGCGTACCGTTGGCCGCGAAACTGCCGCTCGCTCCCAGGCCTCGAGTATCCTGCTGGTCCTGAGTAACTCCGGCTGAAAGTTGGGCCAGGAAGGTGTAATTGCGGCCGTTGAGCGGCAAGTCATTGACCGCCCGCGCCCCTACCACCTGCCCCACCGAGGCGTCCTGAGTTTGCAGGGAGGGCGGGGCCGCCGTGACCTCAATGGACTGCGTAATCTGGCCGGGCTGGAGGGTGAAGTTCACCACCACCTGCTGCTGCACCTCGACCGTGACGTCCCTGTGCTGGACGGTCTGAAAACCCTTGAATTGCGCCTCCAGGGTGTAGGCGCCGATCTTGATCGGCCGGAAAACGTAACTCCCGTCACCACCCGTGACGATGGAAAGCGTAAGGCCGGTGCCTTGGTTCGTTAAAATGACTCTAGCCCCAGGGATGACGGCGGCGCTCGGATCCTTCACGTTCCCGAGAATTGCGCCGGTATCAACCTGGCCATAGACTCGCCCCACAGTCAGCAACAGGCTGACCGCAAGTATTCGCAATGAGATCCTGATCTGCATATGCCTCCCTCTGCCCGACGCTTCCTCAGACCCCCATCTCGGGGTGGTGCAAGACAGCAATCCTGGCGCTTTCGACTCAGTATTTTTGCACCCAAAAGTCGGGGATTGTGATCCCGCGCTAGCCCAGGTTCAAAAGCGAGGTTTTTCAATGTTCGCCTCGACGAAACTTCTCGATCACGTATTCACGATTGCGCAGCGCGAACGCCAGCATGGAGAGGGTGGTTGTCTCGTCCGTACAAGATGGAAAGATGCTGGCGTCGCAGATGTACACGTTCGGGCCGTTGTGCGTATAGCCACAGCGGCTGGTCATCTCTGAAAACGCAACACCTCAAGAGCTAAGGTTTATCTCTGAAAGCGTGATGTGTCAAGACCTGATTGAGGGTATGGGCGGCGCCGTCGAAGTAACCCCTCACCCGGCCCGCTCCGGCTGATGAAAACGCCGGCAGCGGGCCACCCTCTCCCCAAGGGAGAGGGCTAAGTTTCTGACTTCTGCCCCCTGTGTCCAGCCCAAGATATAGGTAAAGACCAGGCCGGGGAGAGGGGGCCACGCTCTGACAGTTCAGGGGTGAGGGGTGTGACGATTGAAGAAGTGGTGTGGTAACTCCTTCCAATGTCCATCAGAAATCGAAAATCGGCAATCGACAATTCCAGCCGTCCGGGGCCAAGCGATGATCGTAGGAAATCTTCGCCGCACGAGAAGAAGATGAAAACCAGTGCTACAGCGCGGCATAGCCGCAACCAAAAGCAGATTCTTCGCTTCGCTCAGAATGACATGTCATCCTGATCCCGCCTTGCGGGAAAAGTATCTGGTTTTCTTCGCGCCACGCGATGAAGTTCGCCAATAGCGCCACAGGCGGCACAATGCGCTTTTGACGATACACAGCTTTACTCGGCGGTGCGTATCGCGTACGCTTCAGTTCCATACTTTTGGTCGTGCCAGGAAGGTAGCTCATGGACAGCAACATTACACTTGACCAGCTCGAGACGCGAATCGACGATACCTCGCTCGACCTGGAGCCCGAAATGATGCGACGGGCCGGCTACCAGGTTGTGGACTGGATCGTCGCGCGCCTGCAAAATCTTCGCGCCAGCCCTCTCGGTCGCGAGCTCGATCGCGAACAGACGGAAGCGCTGCTGCGCGAGCCGCTGCCCGAGGAGGGCCGCGCCTTCGAAGCGGTCTTCGCGGAGTACACGCAGAAGGTGGCGCCGAACGCTTTCAGCCTCGACCATCCGCGCTTTTTCGCTTTTATCCCCAGCGCGCCCAATTTCGTCAGCATTCTGGCGGACGCGCTGGTGGCGGGCTCGAACGTCTTCGCGGGCACTTGGGTTGAGTCGTCCGGGCCGAGCCAAGTGGAGCTGGTGGTCATGGATTGGTTCAAGGGGATGCTGGGGCTACCGGATACGGCCGCCGGCCTGCTGGTGAGCGGCGGCTCGGTGGCCTCTCTCACTGCGCTCGCCGTGGCACGGCGCGCCGTGTTGAATGATGAAACCCGCGACGCCCGCGTGTATCTCTCGAATCAGACGCACGCCTCGATCGACCGCGGGCTGCGCATCCTGGGGATCTCCGCCGCACAGATGCGACGCATTCCGACCGACGCGAACTTCCGTATGGATACGGGCGAGCTGGAGCGCGAGATCCAACGCGACCTCGAGGCCGGCCTCAGGCCCTTCGCCGTCGTGGCCAACGCCGGCGCCACCAACACGGGGGCCGTCGATCCGCTTGCCTCGATCGCCCAGATAGCCCGCGCCTACTCGCTCTGGTTTCACGCCGACGCAGCTTCCGGGGGGTTCGCGGCGCTCACCGAGCGCGGGCGGCGGAGCCTGAGCGGAATCGAGCAAGCCGACTCGGTGGCGCTCGATCCGCACAAGTGGCTCTACTGCCCCTTCGAAGCAGGTTGCGTGCTGGTGCGCAACGGCGGCTTGATGCGCGAAACCTTCCGCATCATGCCGGAATACATGGTCGACGTGGCGCGCCAGGAACGTGAGGTGAATTTCTGCGATTACGGTCTCCAGTTGACACGAAGCTTCCGAGCCCTGAAGGTCTGGATGGCGCTCAAGACCTACGGCGCGCGCCGCTTCCGCCAGATCATCGACCGTTGCCTTGACCTGGCTGAGTATGCGGCTCGCTTGTTCGAGCGCTCGCCAAGAATTGAGCTGGTGACTCGGCCCCAGCTCGGCATCTTCACTTTCCGCTATGTGCCCGAGCGGCTCCCCGCTACCGACACCCAGGCGTACCTCAACCGTTTGAACGAGAAGCTCGTGGCCAAAATCACCGCCAGCGGCAGGCTAATGCTCTCTTCCACACGCCTCGGGTTGCAGACCGTGCTTCGCCTGTGCGTCCTGAACCACCGCACTCGCAAGGAAGACGTCAAAGAAGCCTTAAGCCTTATCGAACAACTGGGCCGCGAAGCCGAAGCAAGTCTTGTAGCACCTGGCACCTGACACCTGGCACCTGACACCTGCTCTTCTAACCTCACGCCTTGGGGTGGGTTTTGTCGTAGACCTCGATTAACTGTTTGATTGAGACCTGGGTGTACTTCTGCGTAGTTGACAGGCTGGCGTGCCCCAGCATTTCCTGGATTGCCCTCAGGTCAGCTCCCTCCGTGAGGAGGTGAGAGGCAAAAGCATGGCGGAGCGAATGTGGGCTGACCTTTACAGCCGGCCCGTAGTGCCGGACGTATTTTTTCACCAGCCGGTCCACGGAGCGTGTGGTGAGCCGCTCCCCCCACACATTCAAAAACAGGGCCTGCTGGCCGGACTTCTTCCTTTCCTGGAGGATTCTTTGCCGGACCGGGAGGTAGTCCTCGAGGGCCTGCTTAGCCTTGGAGCCGAAGGGCACGATCCTCTCCTTTCGTCCCTTGCCGCGGACGAGCACCATGCAGTCTCCGAAGTTCACGCTGCGGAGATCCAGGCCCACCAATTCGCTCACGCGCAGGCCCGAGGCGTAAAGCATTTCCAGCAGCGCGCGGTCGCGCCGCATCGCGAGCTCTCCGGTTTTGGTGGCTTCGGCTACGGCGTCGAGGAAAGTGTTCATTTCTTCCTCAGTCATGATCCTGGGAAGGGTCTTGTCCTGCTTGGGAGTCGAGACTAGCGTGGAAGGATTCTCGGCCAGCACTCCCTCGCGCTTCAAGAACTTAAAGAATGCCCTCACCGCCGAGAGTTTGCGGGCGATGGACGATTTCTTTTCTTGCCTAGAGAAAAGAATGCTGAGGAAGCCGCGGATGCGCAAAGCGTCGACCGATCGGACATCAACAGCGGCGGTGGCGCGGCCCTCCGCCAGGTAATCCCGGAACTGTAGGAGGTCGCTGCGGTAGTTACGGACCGTGTGCGGGGAGGCATTCCGCTCGTACCGGAGGTAGTTGACGTAGCGCTCGATGAGTTCATCCATGACGACCATCCGTGACGCCGTAGGCGCTTTGGAGTGCGGCAGCTTGCTGCCGCTTTCCTCCTGCGAGCTTGCCCGCGCTTCACCGCTCCGGGCACCGCGCTCCTGTGCACGGCCAGCAAGCTGGCCGGCGGGGCGAGAGAAAGCGGCAGAAAGCTGCCGCCTTCCTCCTGCGAGCTTGCTCGCACTTCCACCGCTCCGGGCACCGCGCTCCTGTGCACGGCCAGCAAGCTGGCCTGACCAAAAGCGGCAGCAAGCTGCCGCACTCCAGAGCGCTTCACCCACTTTCACGCACCGTTACCCAAGGTTCCTGTAATCCTGGAATTCTATTATAAGTACAGAGTGTTTGAATCCACATCTGGAGGTCGGCAAGGGCTCTCTCACATTGTCTCGCGCGCCGGGCGCCACGGTCACGCGCGATGACCCTGGGCAGGTTCTCCAGGGGGGGAAGCAAATCGAAAGAAATGTTGGCAGGCTGATAGTTGCCGGGGTCGGCGTGCGAAGTATAGTGGAGCAGCGACCCGAGCGCCGTGGTGCGCGGGGGCGGCGTGAAGGCAGCCCCTGCCACCTGCTGAGCCAACGCCGCTCCGGCAAGGAACCCGGTGGCGATGCACTCCACGTATCCTTCCACTCCGCATAGCTGGCCTGCGATGAAGACGTTGGGCGCGGCACGAAGGCTGAGGTCGGCCTCGAGCAGCCTTGGCGCATTGATATAAGTGTTGCGATGCATCTGCCCGAAGCGCAAGAACTCGGCATTTTCGAGCCCGGGGATCATGCGCAGGATGCGCCCCTGCTCGGGAAACTTGAGATGGTTCTGGAACCCCACCAGGTTGTAGCTTGAAAAGCGCAGGTTTTCGGCCCGGAGCTGCACCACGGCGAAGGGCTGCTTGCCGGTCCGCGGGTCGAGCAGGCCCACGGGCTTCATGGGGCCGAAGCGAAGCGTGTCGTACCCTCGCCGCGCCAGTTCTTCGATGGGCAGGCAGGCCTCGAAGTAATTCAGGTCTTCGAATTCATGCGCCGGCACTGTCTCCGCGCCTCGCAGCGCGTCATAGAAGGCGCAGTATTCCGCTTCGTTCAGGGGGCAGTTCAGGTAGTCATCACGGCCGCCCTTTCCGTAGCGTGAGGCAGGGAAGAGGCGTTCATGGTTCAGCGTTTCGGCATCGACGATGGGACTGATGGAATCGTAGAATGCCAGGTTTTCGGAGCCCGTGAGCGCCTGAAGGCAGCGCGTCAAGGCGTCCGAGGTGAGGGGGCCAGTGGCGATTACTACAAGACCGTCGGAGGGAATTTCCCGCAGCTCTTCGCGGCGTATGGTGACGAGTGGGTGCTCGCCGAGCGCCTGAGTGACGGACGCCGAGAATCGCTCTCGGTCAACCGCCAATGCCCCGCCACCTGGAACGGCGCACTCACCAGCAAGCTTTAACAGGAGCGACCCGGAGCGGCGCAATTCTTCCTTCAGGAGCCACGAGGCGGCGCCCGGCGTGTTCGACTTCAGCGAGTTGCTGCAAACCAGCTCCGCTAAACGGTCCGTCTTGTGGGCGGGCGTCGAGCGCGCCGGCCGCATCTCATACAGCGTAACGGAAATGTCCCGGACAGCGAGTTGCCAGGCGGCTTCACTGCCTGCCAGCCCGCCTCCGGCGATCGTGACCGCCCTCATCAAAGGCCCTTCTGTGGCACTGGTTGCTATCTTCTTCGCGCACTGCGCAAAATTCTCTCCGCGTCACCGGCGTCTCCCTGCCCTCCGTGGCCAGAAGAGCTTCAACACGGAGGTCACGGAGGTGCTCCGTGTGCTCAATGTTAGAGCTCGAGAGGCACGGAGGACACGAAGAGCACCGATTTGGTTGCGGCCAACAACCACACTGTGAGTGATTATAGCAGCACAGAAGGCACTCCGCCTGCGGGTCGAAAGGGGTCCCATTCCAAATGACGCCACTACCCGTGGAAGAAGGCGAGCCGATTGTGCACAGGGAGCTTGGTCCAACCAAAGTGTCAACGGACTTTCGACCCTCGACTGTCGACTCTCAACTTATTCTTACGCCACCGCCCGCTGGAATTTACAGGCTTCATTCGGGCAGTAGCGGATGGGGGGGCCGTCCTTCTTATGCTTCTCGAGCAGGAGGGGATAGCCGCAATGGGGGCAGGGTTCGTTGACGGGTTTGTCCCAGGCGGTGAACTTGCAGTTGGGGTAGCGGCTGCACCCGTAAAAGGTCTTGCCTTTGCGCGTGCGGCGCGCGACCAGTTCACCCGTGCAGCCTTTTTCGGGACAGGGAATACCGAGGGTCTGTCGCTTCACGTATTTGCATTGCGGATAGTTGCTGCAGGCGGTGAACTGCCCGTAGCGGCCGTGCTTGAGCACCAGGTGGCTGCCGCATTCAGGACACTTCTCCTCCAGCAGCGTGTCGCTGACGACCGTCGCGGCGCCTTCCTTCATCACGATTTTCTTGGTGTTCCGGCATTCGGGATAACCCGTGCAAGCCAGGAAGAATCCGAAGCGGCCGCGCTTGACGGCCATGGGCTTGCCGCATTTTTCGCAGGCTTGTTCTGGGAGTTCGGGCGCCGGAGGCCCGCCACTGGCGTATTTCGCAGCCAGCTCAGGCGGCAGGTCGCTGGTTCCATCGCACTCGGGATAGCCCGTGCAGGAGAGGAATTGGCCGTTGCGTCCCAGGCGGATCACCATGGGCTTGCCACACTTCTCACACTTCACCTCGGTCGGGATGCCTTCTCCCTTGATGTCATCCATCTCGCGTTCGGCTAGCCGCAAATCTTTCTTGAACTTCTTGTAGAACTCGTCGAGAGCTTCCGTCCAGGTGAGTTTCCCTTCCTCCACTTCGTCCAGCTCTTCTTCCATGTGGGCGGTGTAAGCCACCTCGAAGATGTCGCTGAAGTTCTTCACCAACAGGTCGCTCACCACCATCCCGAGTTCCGTGGGATAAAAACGGCCCTGAAGTTTCTCAACGTACTCGCGGTTCTGGATGATGGAGAGGATTGTGGCGTAGGTGGAGGGCCTGCCGATGCCTTTTTCCTCCAACGTTTTCACCAGCGTGGCTTCGTTGAATCGTGGGGGAGGTTCGGTGAAGTGCTGTTCCGGTAGAATCTTCCGCAGCT
>Ga0208692_1000988_pt1 | contig 17652 bp, 15 predicted proteins | sample June2015DPH_20_1_3_FD_184721 | JGI IMG/M metagenome (GOLD analysis project Ga0208692, IMG submission 184721) | Peatland microbial communities from SPRUCE experiment site at the Marcell Experimental Forest, Minnesota, USA - June2015DPH_20_100... | ecosystem: Environmental > Terrestrial > Soil >...
GGGCCGGGAATTGGGCTTGGATGAACGGCTGGTGAACCGGCAGCCATTCCCCGGCCCAGGGTTGGCCGTGCGGATCGTAGGTGAGGTTACGGAAGAGCGATTGGAAATGGTCCGGAATGCTGACGCCCTTGTGAGGGAAGAGGTGGAAGCGGCCGGGCTTGCCACGCGCTTGTGGCAGGCTTTCGCTGTTCTACTGCCTGTCTCGAGCGTCGGTGTAATGGGTGACGCGCGAACTTATGCCTCGACCATCGCCATTCGAGCTGTCGAATCCGAAGACGGGATGACAGCCGACTGGGCGAAGCTTCCCCCGGCGCTTCTGCAAAGGATGGCTACCAGAATTGTTAATGAAGTGAAGGGAGTAAACCGCGTCGTCTTCGACATTACCTCAAAGCCGCCGGGAACGATCGAGTGGGAATAAACTTCTCCCCGGCCGCCATGATGGAAGCCAAAGGCACTACACCTTTAAACGCTAAAGGGCGATGGCTACCGACTTGCCAGTTTCTGAGCCATATAGAGCAGGAGTTGCCGGTCCTTCTCATCAATTTTCGAGAGAAGCCGTTTTACCTTCTCAAAAAAGCGCACTTCCTTTTCCTGCTCGGCATCGAGAACCAACTCTTCCGTGGTTCGACGCTTGCTCAGGTTGGGCAGGACCGGTTCTGCGTCCCCTTCGTAGAAGAGCTGGTAGAGGGGGATTTCCAGTGCTGCCGCGAGCCGCTCCAAGGTTTCGAGAGACGGCACCGTGTGGCCGTTCTCCACTCTGGAGATATAGCAACGCAAGAGTCCGGTGCGCTTTTCAATGTCGCCCTGGGATAGTGATCTATCTTCTCTTAACTTCTTAAGACGTGTTCCTATGACCATACTCTCATTTTTCCATAAAGTATTTACTCCGTCAATGGTTTCTATTGGCAGAGAACAGATTGGCTTGGGCCGCTATCTGTAACCAATTGGCAACCTCCCTCGTCCCTGCTATTGAGGGAGGCCCAGACATGGAACTTGAATGGCAAGCTTGGAGTCTGAGGTCACCCGCGAAATCGAGTGCATTCGACGCGCTCAACAAGGGGATGGTGAAGCATTCGGTCCCCTCGTGGAGAGGTACAAGCAGCGTATCTTTTCAATCGTGTTTCATCTGGTCCGCCGCCGTGACGAAGTCGAAGACCTCGCCCAAGAGATATTTTTCAAGGCCTTTCGCGCCATTCGAAGTTACAACTTTCAGTCTTCCTTTGCCACCTGGTTGTCCCGAATTGCGGTGAACCATTGCTATGACTATTTGCGCAAAATTCGCGCCTCTCGCATCAGCTACTACTCGGAGATGAGTGAAGAAAGCGCGCGAGAACTGGAGCGCAAGGTGGAAAGCCCTCAGCCGCAAGGTTTAGATCACGGAGAGAAGGTAACCCTGAGGGATTTCGTCGGCAGACTACTCGCGCGTGCGCCAGCGGATGACCGCGTCATTCTAACCCTAAAGGAGTTGGAGGACTTCTCCGTGGAGGAAATTGCAGACCTTTTGAATCTGAAGTCAAGCACCGTTAAGGTGCGCCTCCACCGTGCCAGGAAGAGGATGCTTGAAGACCTGGAGCGATGGCGGGAGGAGGGAAAATAGGCCATGGATTGCAAAGCGATTCGGGGTCTTGTCAGTGACCTGAGGGGCGGCGAGTTGTCTGCGGAGGCGCGGGAGCACCTGAGCAAGTGCGCGGGTTGCGGGGGGTTTTTGCGTGACGCACGTCTGGTGCATGCCGGCTTTTGCGCCTTAGCGGAGGAGGCGGCGCCGGAAGCCTCGTTCGGGTTTGCCTCCCGACTGATTCGGCGACTGCAAGAATGGGAAGAGAAGGGGGCGGGGCGGGAATTTTTCGAGACCGTAGGCCGGCGGTTCGTTTATGCCACGCTTGCTCTGACTCTGGCCTTGCTTCTTAGTTTGGTGCTGCCGACCTCGGGGCCGGTCCGGGGAGTTGCCGGCGCGGATTTTCTCGGCTTGCAGAGCAACAGTCAATCGTCGCAGCCCGACGTAATCGGCGGCGACATCGGAGATTCACACGATTCGATTCCAGGAAGGCTGCCCGACTAAAGTCGGCTAAGGAGATCAATGAGCCGAAGAGCCTACCTCTATTTCGCGTTGACATTTCTACTAGGTGTGATCGTCGGGGGAACCTGCGTCTATTACTATGCCTGGAGCACGGGTCACTGGCATCGGCCCTTCAATAGACGAAGTTTCGTCAGCCGCCTCAAGGCCGAGCTAAACCTCTCCGACACGCAAGTCTCACAACTGGAACAGATTATAGATGGTTCAACCAAGAAGTTTGAAAGCGCTCAGCAACAAGCGGATTCCCAGTTAAATGCGATCCGGCAGGAGACGCGCAACAGAATTCGACAAATCCTTTCGCCGCAGCAAACCCAAGAATTCGATGAGCTCGTTCGCCGCTGGGATGAGAGGAGAAAGCGGCTCGCGCCCTGAAGTGGAGTCGCGTTTAAGAAGGCCGCGAGCTATCCTCACGCTACCGGAATCACAGGCAAGTGCGAGGAAGAGCAACACCCGCTTGGAATATAATATCGAGCCGCAGGGAACTCCCTATCTTGAGCGGAGATGCGCCACCGCTCGGTGTTGGCTCGCCCCTCATTGATTGCTCCCAGCCAATCTTGACTGACGCCGACTACTGACCACGGACCTGCCGTGGCGGGACAACGGACGTCCCTTGATCAAAACGGAACATCTTCGTCCGTAATCTCGGGTTCGGCGGGTGGCTCTGGGGCTGGCGGCTTTTCCACGGGGGCGCGCTCCGCCGCTGGCGCCGCTGCTGCGGCTGCCGCGGCACGATCGCTATCCGCCTTTGAGCCCAACATCTTCATCTCACGCGCCACGATGTCATAGCCGGTGCGCTTGTTTCCAGCCTGGTCTTCCCATTGCCGGCTTCGGATGCTCCCCTCGATGTAGACCTGCTTGCCTTTGGTAAGGTATTCCCCGCAGATCTCGGCCAGCTTGTTCCAGGCAACGATGTTGTGCCATTCGGTGCGCTTCTGCTGCTCGCCGCTACGGTCTTTGAAAACTTCATCCGTGGCCAGACTGAATTTGGCTACGGGTGCGCCACTGGGTGTGTATTTTACTTCCGGGTCCTTCCCGAGGCGGCCAATCAGGATCACTTTATTAACGGAGCCAGACATAGGAACCTCCCTCTAGCGGCCCGTGTTTAAGCTGTACGCACACGGGTTGTCTTGGCCAGGCAGCACAGAGAATGCGCAGGCTGGGAGTCAGTCGGAGCGTCGCCGCGCCACGGTATAGCCCAGCTTCTTAAGTCTTTGGCGGGCCAAATCGGCCTCGCGGGAGTTAGGATACTGCTCAATCAAGGAACGCAATTCCCGCAGCCCGGCAGTCTTTTCGCCGAGCTCGATCAGTGCAAATCCCTTCTTTAGCTGTGCTGCCGCGGCTTTGTTGCCCTGGGGATACCTTTCGATGCACTTGTCGTATTCCGTGATCGCGTTCTTGTAATTCTTCTGGATGTAATAACTGTCTGCGATATAGAACTGGGCGTTCGAAGCCCTGTCAGTCCCACCGTAGGAGCGGAGATAATCCTGAAACGCCTGAATAGCGAGGTCGTACTGCCCACCGTTGTAGAAACTCAAGCCTGAGTTGTATAGGCTATCCGGATCGGGAACATTTGCCTGGGGTTTCAATTCCCCGCCTGGCCCGGGAGCAGCAGCGCCTGGCGGTACACCCTGAGGTTGGCTGGGGGCGCTCAAAGTCTGGATGATGTTCTGAGTCTGCGTTAATTGCTCGCCGAGCTTGCCGATACGCGACTTGGCTTCATCGAGGCTTTCGCTGAGGGCCTGGATTTGAGTTGTCATGGAATCGAGGTGGGCGTTGGAAGTGGCCAGATTTTTTTGCATGGAGTCGTGCAGATCGTCCATGTTGACCTTCATTTTGTTGACGTTGTCGTTGGCCTGTTCGATCAGGGTCTTCAACACCGCGGTCTGGGTGTCGAGGGTCTTTTGCAGGGTTTGGACAGCCTGTTGCAGGGCGTCCAGTTCCTGCATCATCTGGTACATCTCTTTGCTGATGGCATAGCCGGGCCGCACCCCGGCAACCAGAAGGCTGATGATGAGCAGAGTCAGTAGGGCATGCTTTTTCAAAGGGCGTCACCCTCGCTGTTTAAATTAAACTCACGCCAGTGTACTCTCTCGCCGGCGTCTGGGTCAACTGGCAGGAATGGGCGCAAAGGCGGAAAAGGCCAGCGATGCCTTGTGTCGGGTCTGGTGGATGTAGGCACAGTTCCCCCTTTTCCTGCGCCGGCTACCCGAGTCAGTGAGACATGGGAACGTGCGAGGAGAAATAGGCCGGGAGTCCCAAGGGTTCCCGGCCGGGTCGTCTTACTTTGTCTCAGTACCGAAGTGGAAGTGAGCCCGACGATTCTTCTGCCAGCAATCCTCGTCGTGGTCAGTGCAAACCGGCCGATCCTTACCGTAAGAGATCGTGTTGATGCGGTCGGTGCTGACTCCCAGATTTACCAGGAAATCCTTGGCGGCGGTGGCGCGTCGGTCACCCAGACCGAGGTTGTACTCTTCGCTCCCACGTTCGTCGCATTGTCCTTCGATGGTGAACTTGATACCCGTGTGCGGCTTCAAGAAGTCAGCATCGGATGTCAAGGCCTGCTGCGCGTCAGGACGGACGTCGGACTTGTCGTAATCGAAGTAGGCATCCTTCACATTTTGTGTGAAAAGGTCCTCCTCGCTGACCTTAACTTCCGGTGGTGGCGGTGGCGGTGGTGGTGGCGGTGGAACCGTCACGGTAACCCTCGCGGTTGCGGTTTGGGTGCCACCTGGACCGGTGCCTGTCAATGTGTAGGTAGTGGAGTCCTGTGGGGTAACTGTGGTTGACCCCTGCGCTTGAACTTTTCCCACGCCAGGATCGAGGTTCAGGTCAGTGGCGTTTTGAGAAGTCCAACTGAGCGTGACGGACTGGCCTTTTTCAACCGTGCCAGGCTCGGCCGTCAGGTTAACGGTTGGCGCCGGCGGTGGGGGCGGTGGTGGCGGAGGTGGTGCGGCCACCTGCTTCTTGTGGCACGCGCCCGCCAGAAGAACAACTCCCAATAAACCGACGAGAAGCGCAAGACTGCGTTTCTGCTGTGGCATGCTAAATCCTCCTTGGTCGCTCAAAAGAATTCTCCTGCTCCTGTGGACGAATCGAACTACCCGGATTACCCCTCTGGCGGCCGGGCCCGACGCAAGCGGCCTGCCCCGCCTCAGGCGGGATAATAACTTTATAGAGCTTAGATACTAACATCAACTCAAAAAAAAACACAACCGGTTAATTACAAAAAGGCCCTGTCATGACCATTTTGCTTGGTTGCCGATCTCTTCCCGGAATCAACAGAGTTGAGGCGATTATGCCCACGAAAATGACACCTTCTCTTACTCTCCGAAAAACTAGTTCGACCAGTTGGGGTTCCAGTTCTGCCCTTCCTCGGTCAGTGGCTTGGGGTTGCTGCCATTGGCGAGCATCGTCCAGACTTGGCGGGTGCCGGAGCGGGTGGACTCGAAGGCCAGGTGGCGCCCGTCGGGCGACCAGGTAGGATGCTCGTTGCGTCCCGCGTCGTGAGTCAACTGGATGATTCTTCCCGTGGCGATTTCCATAACGTAGATGTCGTAGGTCCCGGTTTCAGAGAGCCTCCAATGAAAAGCGAGAAACAAACCGTTGGGAGACCAGGAGGGGCCGCTGGCATCGCCGCCCCCTCCCGCGGTGGTGACGCGTCGCAGGTTGGTGCCGTCCGCCGACATGGTGTAAACCTGGGGCGTGCCGCTTCGGTCAGAAACAAAGGCCATTTCAGTGCCCGTCTTGGGATTCCACGCCGGAGAAATATCCACCCCCCGAGAAAATGTGAGCCGCTGGAGGTTGGAGCCATTGACGTCCGAGAGGTAAATCTCCGGGTCGCCACTCATACTGGAACAAAAGGCTATCTTTTTTCCGTCGGGCGACCAGGCCGGTGTGGTGTTCAACCCCTTGTAACTGGGGAAGGGAACGCGGCGGTTGGTCTCCAGTGAGAATATGTAAATCTCCGGGTTGCCGGAGGCGTAGCTCGTGAAGGCAAGTTTGGTATTATCTGTGGCCCAGCGCGGTGTCGTACAAAGGGAGCCGTAACTAGTAATGGGGTGCTGGTTAAAACCGTCGTAATCCATTACCCAGATCTCGTCGTGCCCGGTGCGGCGGCTCACAAACGCAATTTTGGTGAGATAAATACCGGGAACTCCACCTCCAAGGGTCTGAATAATCTCGTTGGCAAACCGGTGCGCAGCCTCGCGGGTCGAGATCTCGTTCAAGGTTGCGACGTAGCGCTTGGCAATAACGCTGGGATTAGTAGGATTGCCAAGGTCAAACAAGCGCGCCGTAATGACCAAATTGGAATTGATGATTTCGGTCTTCCCGAAAGCAAGCATCTGGGCAGAGACCGGGGCCGAGCTCCACGCCTTGAAGTCCACCTCCTGGGGCTCACGGGGAGGCGTCAAAGGGTAGTAACTCTTGCTGACCAGATCGAAGATGCCGGACTGGTCGAGGTCGTTCCACAAGGTCTGATTAAACTCCTGGGCGAGGTTGACGAGGTTCGGGTCCGCTGAACTGGCAGGAAAGTCCGACACTGCCATCTTGATTTTGGGCGCGCCGAGGTTGATTCCGATGCTGAACCAGTCCTGACCCTGGCTGGTGCGGAAGGCCATCAAAAACAACGAAAGCGTGGTCACCAAGAGTAGAATGCAAAGTCGGATTCGCTTGAAGAAGAAGTGCATGGGGTACATGAACTCCATAGAATATTGGATGCGCGTCCGTTGCCGCACAGATGTCTCGCGGTGTGACATATTTCGTGCTACATGACGCGGCGCCGTATATCAAGGCGCGTCGCAGTTCGCAATCCTGGCGAGATCATTCTGTGATGTATTCACCGCCCATCGACGACGCGCCAGGCAGCCCCCGTTACCGGCGAAAATCAAAATAGAGATTCACCTTGACCCTGTTTCCTGGATAGTCGGAAGGGAGCGCGGGCAGCGGGTTGGAAGCCAGAACGGCCCGCAGAGTAGAGCGGTCAACTTCCGGTAAACCGCTTGGTTGCGTAATCTCAACATCGGTGATCGTGCCGTCACGCAGAATAGTAAAAGTCATATAGAGGCGGGGCGCCCTCAGGATGCTTGGGCTGATCGTCGAGAGCAGCCAATTGCTGCTAATGCGGTTCCGGACGGAAGCGACGTACCACCCATAGCGTTCGCCAAAATCCCCGCCTTCCCCGAAGCTGAGACCACCTTCGCCGGCCCCACTGGCCATCTGGGTGTAGCTCATTGAAGGTTGGCCCCCCAGGCCATAGGGGACGGCATTCTCCGCATAGACTGGTTTTTCCTTTTGGATATGTGTATTGATGCGCTCAGCCTTCTCCGGCTTCACAGACTCTTTGAACTTGGGAATCTCGACAGCCTTGGGCGCCGGCTCGGCCTTCGGCTGAGGTTCCGTCTGATGCAGTCCGGGGTTATCGGTGGCCAGGGTATTATGCGTGGTAAGCATGGGGGCGGGCAGCGGCACGCCAGGGAGGGATGCCACCGCCCCAATGCGCGTGGACCTGCCACTTCCCCAGTTCTTTCCCCAACTGCCCCCAAAGGGCGAGGCCAAAGTCGTGTACCCGACCAAGACCAGAAAAAGCAGAACGTGCATCGCGGCGGAGACGGCTAGCGTACCGCCCAGCCTTTCGCGCCGGGCGTTAACAATAATGGAGATGGCCTGAGCGTTCATCCCAACCCTGCTAATCCCTCACATCCATTCGATGCATTTACAGCCGTCAGCTATCAGCCTTCAGCTCTCAGCAAAAGTCAGGCGACGGTGAAATGTGCGTACTATCCGGAAGTCGAAAGCCAACACTTGTCATTTTTCACTGCGCCATTGTCAGCCCTTATGCGGTTCGGCAGTCAGTCTTGGGTAGTCAGTTAAGAAAAGGGGAAGGGCAATCTTGAATCTCAAATCTTGAATTCTGAATTGCTCTCTTCCTTTGACACCTGACACCTGGCACCTGACACCTGCTCTTCTGCCTACTGCTTAGCTTGCGTCTCCAGCGGCTCCGTCACCACGTTAAGGTTGGTCAGGTTGGCCTGCTTCAATGCGTCCACAACGGTCGCAAAAGCACCGAAGGGCACCTTCTGGTCGCAGCGGATGAATACCGGTGTCTCACCCGCGCCTTTCAAATGGTCAAGAACATAGGAGCCGAGCCTGTGAATATTCACCGGATCGTTGCCCACATAAATAGTCTGACGTTTGTCGATGGTCACCACCACTTTTTCATCCGAAATAGCCTTGACCGTGTGGGTCTTGGGCAGATCCACTTCAATCCCTGACTCGAGAATAGGCGCCGTCAGCATGAAGATAATGAGGAGCACCAGGACCACGTCCACGAAAGGCGTGATATTGATCTCGGCCAGCGAAGTATGCGTCCGACCTTTGAGTGTAGTAAATGCCATGGATTACCTCAGATTGTCCCTGGTCTCCCCACGGCGGGTCCGTCGTCAGTGGCAACAGGCCACGGACTACGGACAAGTGACAGCTCTTCCACGCCGCAGCCAGAGAGATGCTGTTGCTACTTAAAATACCGCTCCGTGAGATTGAGGAATTCGAGCGCGAAATCGTCCATCATGGAGCCAAATTCTTTGATGCGCTGAACGTACTGGTTGTACGCGATGACGGCCGGGATGGCGGCAAAGAGGCCGGCAGCAGTGGTGATCAGAGCTTCTGAAATTCCGGGTGCGACGCTACGGAGAGAAGCTGTGCCCGCCGTGCCCATTCCGTGAAACGCGTCGATGATTCCCCAGACCGTTCCGAAAAGTCCCACGAAAGGCGTGACGGCCCCCGTCGTGGCGAGCCAAGTGAGCCACTGCTCCATCCGCATGAGCTCGGTGGACGAGGTCATCTGCAAGGCCCTTTGCACCGCCTCCAGACTCCGGATGTGGGGTTTGCCAGGGTTCTCGTTGACTACTGCCTGGCTTTCGATTTCACGATATCCGGCCTGGAAAACCTCCGACAGCGGGCTGAACTTCAGGCTGCGGCTGAACGTGCGGATTTCGGAGAGTCGCTTGCTTTGCCGGAACACTTTCAAAAACTCCTGGGACTCCCGGCGGGCCGCCTTGAAGTTCCTAAATTTGTGAATAATAATTGCCCAGGATAAGACTGAAAAGCCCGCCAGCAACAACAAAACAATCCTGGCTACCAGCCCAGTGTTCGCTAATAGTTGCCAGACTTCGCCTTGGTAAAAGTTCTGAAAAAGCGCCAGCAGTGCGGGGAGCAATTAGCCTCCTTTACAAACCATGAACTCCCTATGTTTTCAAGCTAACACAGCCCCCAGGGTCAGTCAATGAATGGGTTGTCCAGGTGGATCAGGCTGGACTACTCGACCTTACAGATGACCGACATGATGTCGTCCATCTGGGGCGCACCACCGGCGAAGGTGCGGGCAGCCCGGTAGAGCCCCTGTACAAGCTCGCCCGCGGTGCTCTGCTGCTGGCATTTGATGAAGTCCAGCGCGCCCTCGGTGCCAAACACGGCGCCATCAACGTCCGTCGACTCCGTGATCCCGTCCGTCAACAGCAGGATTGTGTCTCCGTGCTCTAGCGGAACGACGGGACCCGAATAGAACTGCTGATCAGGAAAAATTCCCAGAGGTATCGCGGTGCTGGCTAGCACGGCTCCGATATCACCGGAAGAGCGCAGCAGATAACCCGACTCATGTCCCGCACTGGCATATTCCAGTGACCGTTTCTGTGGGTCGATGCGGCCGAGGAACATCGTGACGAATCGATTTCCACCGAGGGTGCCGGTGAGGGAGCGATTGACGCAGTTGAGGACAGAAGAAATGTCTGGCACCATTGTCGCATAGGCCCGCAGAGATGCGCGCACTTGCGCCATCATAAGAGCGGATCCGAATCCGTGACCCGCGATATCAGCGACGACGATGTAGAGCGAGCCGTCGAGTTGTGGAATGAAATCGAAATAGTCACCCCCCGTCTTATCTGCAGGATAGGCCGCGGCAGCAATATCGAAGCCTGGCAGCGAAGCCGTCGTGTTGTAGTACCGCTGTTGGAGTTCCTGCGCCAATGCCATATGAAACTCCTGTTCTTGTATGTTCCTGAGCGCGGTGATGTCCTTCAGCACGGAAACAAAATGGGTGATGACGCCTGCGCTGTCCTTAATCGGGGTGATGGTCTGCTCCGTCCAGTACAGTTCGCCCGACTTCTTGCGGTTCACAAGCGTTCCGCGGAAGGCCTCGCCTCGCAGAATCTGGTCCCACAGGCGCCCGTAGAACTCCTTGTCATGCAGACCGGACTTTAAGATCCCGGGCGTCTTACCAAGGGCTTCCGCACGACCGTAACCCGTAGTGGCCTCAAACGCTGGGTTCACATACTCAATGGTGCCCCGGGGGTCGGTGATCACGACACTATCGGCCGTCTGTTCCACTGCCCTGGAAAGCAAGCTAATCGTTTCCCGCGAGCGGCGACCTTCCGCTTCAGTGCGCTTCTGCTCTGTGATATCGCTGATCATTGCAAGCGCCCCTTCGAAGCGCCCATCCTCACCGATAATCGGCGATGTCGCGACCCGCGCCCATAACACTGACCCGTCCTTCTTGCGATATCGGGTTTCTAGCTGTTCACTGACACCCCACTGGCGGCGCTGCAGCTCGGACCGTTTCTGCTCGATGTCACTCTCGAACAAGAAATCAAAGAGCGGCCTGCCCAGCATTTCCTCGGCGGTATGCCCGAGCAGTTCAGCCATGCGGCCGTTGACGAAGGAGGTGATGAAGTTGGTATCCACTTTCCAGATGCCCTCGTAAGCGGTCTCCACGATGCCGCGATAACTCTTCTCGCTTCGCTCGAGTGCTTCGTGTGCACTCTGCTCACGTATTAGTTGCGCTCTCTCCGCGATCACGGCCGCCAAAATCATGCCCGAGACCGAAGTGACGCCAAGAAATGACTGGAGAAGTGTTGCGTTCTGTAGGGCGTTGCCTTTTATGAACGGACCGAAGCCACGTGCTGTTCCCCACACGGCGATGGCAGAAATCAAGAAGCTCACGACTGCTGCCCCCGCCGTTTCGAACCGCATAGCCCCCCAGAGCACGAAAGGAAAAACGCCGAACGCGAACATGCCGGCACGCATTAATCCAAGCCGCGGATCAAAGATCACCAACGCGCTGCCGGCAGCTCCGAGTAACAGGCACGCGAATTCGAACCCTCGGCGGTCTTCCCGGATTGACATCAGCCTGGTGAAGGTCAGCACGAGCGGGGTAACGATCAACACACCCATGGCGTCACCCAACCACCACATCAGCCACGCAGACGCGAAGCCAGACCAGGCATTTACGCCGGTGAGGAACAAAACGCCAGCGCCGACGGTCGCACTTACCGCAGTGCCGCAGAGGGCGCCAAGAATGCTCATTCCGAGTACATCTCGAAGCCGAGTGAGGGAAGGCTGAAATCTCGGGAGCTGCCGCAGGAACCAAGCGCCGCACAGCGGCCCAACGGTGTTACCCAAAGCGATTCCGGCCGCGGCGACATGCGGGATCGCGGTAAAGAAATTTACGATGAATGCGCCCAAGGCGACTGCCGGCCAGATGCGATAGCCAAAGATCAGCATGGCGGCCAACGCTACTCCTGCTGGCGGCCACAGGGGGGAAACGTTTCCGCTTGTAAAAGGAACAGCCAGCCCGATTTCGCCAGCCAGTAAGTAAGCGGCAAGAACGCAGACCAATTCCCAGGTCCGACGGCGCTTGCGATGACTCTGAAAGAGGTTCAGGAGCGTTTCGGAAGTCGAATAGGCAGTGCGTGCCGCCGCATTCATAGCTGTGCCCCGCTCCGGTATCGGGTACTGGTGTAGCGTAACTTTTAAGTCAAGCCGAATTAGAAATGTCTGTCAAGCTCAATTAGAAATGAATGGGTTGTCGAGGTAGTGTGCTGATATGCGACGTAGGGCCGGTCCCGCCGAGGCGGGACCGGCCTGGCCGTCCCGCCATGGCGGGAGAGAGGCGGCCCTACATTCTAATTGGGACACTACCGTTGTCCATGCTCAGTCCTCCGTGGTCCGTTGCTAGTGTCCGGAGTCAGAAGTTTGCTTACAAAGTCTTCCGCATGCGAGCGGTTTTTTCGCAGCCCCGTCGGGGGTCCCGCAAGGCGGGATAGCCCAGGGCGCAAGCCCTGGGGGAGAGCCCTCTCCCCGTCCCGCAGAGCGGGACACCCCTCTCCCGCCCGAGCGGGAGAGGGGACGGGGGTGAGGGAGGGCTCGCTGACCCATCCCGCCCTGCGGGACCGTGGGCTACATTCTTTCGCCCCGACAAGTCGGGGCTGAATTATTCAACGAACTTCTGACTCAGGACACTAGCAGTTTGAAGTCAGAGCCCGGAAGTCAGAAATCACAGTTGCTCCACACGTCTCTCCGGAGGCCACATAACGTGGCGTATAATCGCGGGAGTGCGAAGCAAGCGCAACGGACAACGGACTGCTGACCACTGAGAACGGACTACCGACTATGCTCCACGAAATACATATTCAGAATTATGCGGTGATTGACACTCTCAAGGTCGAATTCTCCCCGGGACTGAACTTGCTCTCGGGTGAAACGGGATCCGGGAAATCTATCCTGGTGGATGCTCTGGGCTTGGCGCTGGGGGGAAGAGCTTCGCCGGAGGTGATCCGGACCGGCCAGGAACGCGCGCTGGTCACCGCAGTGTTCCGCACGGAGGGACGGCCGCCCTGGTCAGACTGGTTGGAAGAATACGGCTTGGCTGGAGGTGACGAACCCGAAATCATTCTGCGGCGGGAAATCCAGGCGGGTGGAAAGAGCCGCATACTGGTGAATGATCAGCCCGTCACTTTGGCGGCGGTGAAGTCGTTGGCCAGGTTGCTGGTGGAGATGCATGGCCAGAACGAACACGTGGCACTGTTTGGGCGCGAGGCCCAACTCGACTTGCTGGACCAGTTTGCAGGCCTCGAGGAGGAGTTGGAAGGAGTTCGGGAACTACACGCCCAGCGCCGGGAACTGGAGTCAGAGTTCGAAAGCCTGAGCCAAAACGAGCAGGAGCGGCTGCGGACGATTGACCTGCTGAGCTTTCAGGTGCAGGAACTGGAGCGCGCCAGGGTTCAGCCCGGCGAGGACGCGCACCTGGAAGAAGAGAAGCGCATCCTGTCGAACCTGGAGCGAATCCGCAGCGCCGCGGCGGGGGCCTTTTCCGAACTCTACGAAGAAGAGGGCGCCGCGTGCTCGCGCCTGGCGGCGGCCATGCGGCAACTCGAGGACCTCCGGCGCTACGATGCGGCCGTCGAACCTTACCTCGAACCGCTGGCGGGCGCGCGGGCCACGCTTGAAGATGCAGCCAATTTCCTGAGCCATTACCTGGGAAAGCTGGAAGCCAACCCGCAGCGCCTGGAGGAAATCGAGGACCGGCTGGCCTTGCTTGACCGGCTGAAGCGCAAGTACGGGCAGACGCTGGAAGAAATTCTCGCCTACGGTGAGAAAACCCGGCAAGAGTTGGCGAAGATGGAACATGCCGACGAGCGGCGCGAAGTGCTCCAGCGGGAGCTTGAAAAGGTGTCGGGGGATTTCCGCAAAGCTGCTGAGGCGCTCTCCGCCAAGCGGCGAGAGGCGGCGCGCAAACTCACCCGGCTCGTGCGCGATGAATTGGCGCAACTGGGCATGGAAAAAACCCGCCTCGAAGTCCACTTTGAGAGCTTACTGGAAGGGCGCGGTGGGCCGCGTGGCATTGACGAGGTGGAGTTCCGAATTTCTCCCAACCCGGGGGAAGAATTGCGCCCCCTGGAGAAGATTGCCTCGGGCGGGGAAATCTCGCGCCTCATGCTGGCGCTCAAGACCGTGGTGGGGATGAATCGGCCCGGAGCAGGAACCGCCCGGCGGGTGGCTCGCACCTTCATCTTTGACGAAGTTGATTCCGGGATCGGCGGGCGGGTGGCGGAATCCGTCGGGCAGCGCCTGAAGCGCCTGGCCTGCGATGGGCAAGTGCTGTGCGTCACGCACCTGGCGCAAATCGCCTGCTTTGCCGATCAGCACTACTACGTGGAGAAGTTCGAGCGCGCCGGCCGCACCCTGACCGCCGTGACCCACCTTGCCAGCGAGAAAGAACGAGTGCGGGAATTGGCGCGAATGCTCTCCGGCAGCCAGATCACCGATGCCGTGCTGAAACACGCCAGCGCTATGCTGAAGCACGGGAACTAAATACTGGGCGCAGTCGCACTCCGTACGAGTTACAGCTTGGGTTGAGGCTCCCCGGAACCCTTCGTCGGTGGCATGCCAATCACTACTTCGACCCGAAAAAATTCGCCAGCACGGCCCGCCAAAGTGTGGAGGTCGGTTGCACTGTCAAAAACGAGCCTACTAGCCTTTAAGAAGCCGTCGTATTCCTTCCCCTCCACACCACCGACTACGATCACCCACTTGCCGGCACGCCGTGCCCCATAAGCTACGACCCTGCTGTCTGGGCTGAAAAGGGGAATGGGCACCCTAATCGCGTCGTATTGGTTGCCTCCCACTCCGTCCACCAACACAAACCATTTGCTGCCATGCCGAGCCCCCAAGGCCACGTGGCTGCTATCCGGGCTGAAAGCGGGAGTACCCACTAAGATCTCGTCCCATTCCTCCCCTTCCACGCCCTCCACGACGGCCCGCCAACCCCCAGCGTCCTGTGCCTGGTAAGCCACGCGTTCACTGTCTGGGCTGAAAACGAGTGTGCCCTTGCCAATCCCGTTGTACGATCTGCCTTCCACGCCATCGACCACAACACACCACTTGCCAGCAAGCTGCGCCACGTAAGCCAATCGTTTGCTGTTTGGGCTGAACATGAGAGTGCCTGCACCCATTACGTCACATTCCTTTCCTTCCGCGCGATCTACTACGACCCACCACTTCCCGTCACGCTGGGCACCATAAGCCACACGTTTGCTGTCCGGGCTGAAAACAGGGCCACCTGCCAAAACCATGTCATATTCCTTCCCCTGCACACCATCGACTACCACCAGCCACTTGTCGCCAGTCCATGCTCCATACGCCACGCGCTTGCCGTCCGGGCTGAAAACCAGAGTGCCCGCCGCAAGCCCCTTAAACTCCTTCTGTTCCACGCCATCGATTACCACCAGCCAATTGTTGCCGCGGTGTGCTCCATAAGCCACGCGCTTGCCATCCGGGCTGAAAACGGGAGTGCTCGCTAGAATCTCGTCGTATTCCTTTCCTTCCGTGCCATCTACCACGAGCCTCCACTTGCCGTTGCGCTGTGCTCCATAAACCATCCGTTTGCTGTCCGGGCTGAAAACGGGAGTGCCCGCCGCAACGGCTTCACACCCTTCCCCTTCCACGCCGTCCACCACAATCAGCCACTTGCCGCCTCGCCGTGCTCCGAAAGCGATGTGCGCGCTGTCGGGGCTAAAAACGGGAGTGCCCGCCGAAATCGCGTCGTACTCCTTGCCTTCCACTCCGTCGATCACGACCAATTGCTTGTCGCCATGGAATGCCGCATAAGCCACGCGCTTGCTATTTGCGCTGAAAACCAGGGTGCCGTTCCCAATCCCGTCGTATTCCTTTCCGGCCACGCCATCTGTTACGACCCACTGCCTGGCGCCGCTGTACGCTTCATAGGCCAAGCGTTTGCCGTCCCGGCTTACGGTAAGGGTCGAAGAGATTATGCCAGGGTCGATTTTTCCCAGGGAAACCTCTGTCGTGGCCAACGCGGCTTCCGCGGCAGGCATAACCCGCAAGCCCGCAATGAAGCATAGCGCCAGCGCTCCCGCCCCGTACAGGAAACCCACCAAATTGGTCACATTAGCACGGCGCATCTCGCCCTCCCCAGCGAAGTTTTTGATCAACGGCAGCCAAGATGCCACTAAACAGAACGTCATGTCAACCTGAGTGAGCCACACCACCAGACGCAGAATGATGACAGCGGGCACCTGACACCTGACACCTGGCACCTGACACCTGCCCTTCAGACTTGCAGTTATCCCTGTGCTGTGCTACGTTCTCTGGGTTTGCTGCGTGCACTCACGCTTCCAGGCCCCTGTGAAGATAGAATCTTCTGAATCTCTTCTTCTGGCCCAAGTCGATCTCGACCGCCTGCCCGGGCACATTGCCATCATCATGGATGGGAACGGGCGGTGGGCGAAGAAGCGTCACCTGCCGCGGATTGCGGGGCACCGGGCGGGGATCCGGGCTGTCCGGCAGGCTGTGGAGGCGTGCGCGCGACTGGGCGTGCCCTACCTGACCTTGTACGCTCTTTCGGTTGAAAACTGGAAGCGTCCTCATACCGAGATCACGCTTCTCATGAGCTTGCTACGCGAGTATCTGAAGAAAGAGATTTCGGAACTCAACCGGCAGAATATTCGCCTTTCGGTCATCGGCAGAATTCACGAACTGCCGAAGCCCGTGCAGCGCGACCTCGAGAGTGCGCTCGAAAGCACAAGGCAGAATAGCGGGCTGCGCTTGACCCTGGCGCTCAACTATGGCGCGCGCGCAGAAATCGTCGATGCGGTTCGTGAGCTCTTGTCCAAGGCCAAGCAGCATGGGGACGTAACTATTGACGAAGCCACTCTGAGCAGCCATCTTTATACCCGTGATTTACCCGATCCGGACTTGCTCATTCGGACCAGTGGCGAATTGCGCTTGAGCAATTTCCTCCTCTGGCAGGCCGCCTACTCGGAGTTTTGGGTGACGGAAACCCTTTGGCCGGACTTTACCCAGGCGGACTTGTTCCAGGCCATCATCGATTATCAGAAGAGAGAACGCCGATACGGAGGCATAGGGCTGGGGTAGAAATTCTGGGCAGTGCGTCAGTTTGATGTAGAGGCGGCTTTACGCCGCCACGTGGCGAGATAAACTCGCCGCTACAACTCCAAACTGACTGTGCCGTAAAAGCCGCAGACCTGTAGAACCGGTCGGCGGTATGTGCTTCTCTTAATGAAACTCCGAATTCTCACCGCGCTTTTGTTGATTCCCCCGGTAATTTATCTCATCGGCTGGTCGCCGAAATGGCTCTTCCTTGCGGCCGTGATTGTGAGTGTGGAGTTGTGCCTCTACGAGTTCTTTAAGATTTGCCAGCACGCGGGTTTCAAACCCTTATCGGTGCTGGCGTATCTGGCCAGTGCGGCGCTTTGCGCGGCGCGAGCTATGGAAACCAGCGGAGCTGAGATGTATTCGCTCGTCCTGCTGGTTATGTTGGTTCTTGTGACACTCACCGTCGCCTTGGCGTTGACACGTGACCTGAAGACGTACTTGGGTGCTATAGCCACAACCACTTTCGGTGTGGTTTATATTGGACTGACGCTCTCCTGCTTGCTCCCGTTGAGGTTTTCGCGGCTGGGTGCTGGTAGCCTTGGCCTCGTCGGCACGGCAAGTACCCTAGGAGGGCGGAAGCTGATGCTCCTGTTGTTTCTGGTGATTTGGGCCGATGATACTTTTGCATATCTGGTAGGTCGCATGATCGGACGGAAAATGCTATTTCCTTCAATCTCGCCCAAGAAGACCCTGGAGGGATCGGTGGCAGGATTTGTGGGGAGCCTTCTGGTCGCTTGGGGATTTGCCCGCTTGTTCTGGCAGACAGCCAGCTTGAAAACAGTTATCCTGTTAGCAGGCTTGGTAGCACTGTCTGGGCAGATCGGGGATCT
>Ga0208692_1000991_pt1 | contig 17648 bp, 15 predicted proteins | sample June2015DPH_20_1_3_FD_184721 | JGI IMG/M metagenome (GOLD analysis project Ga0208692, IMG submission 184721) | Peatland microbial communities from SPRUCE experiment site at the Marcell Experimental Forest, Minnesota, USA - June2015DPH_20_100... | ecosystem: Environmental > Terrestrial > Soil >...
TCATGGCGCTCTGCGAATACATCCTGACCGGCTTTCTGCGGGGCAACCGGCGGTCAAACGAAGCGGCGGTGAAGTTCTTCCTGCTGGGTGCTTTTTCCTCCGGCTTGCTCCTTTACGGAATGTCTCTGCTGTACGGCATCGGGGGTTCGACGAACTTAATGGTGATTGCACAACGGCTATCGGATCGCCCTGTGCACGACCCTCTGGCTTGGATCGCGATGATTACGCTTCTGGCGGGAATCTATTTCAAAGTGGCGGCGGTGCCTTTCCACCAGTGGGCGCCGGACGTGTACGAAGGCGCCCCAACCTCCATCACGGCCTTTATTTCTGTGGCCCCGAAAGTGGCTTCATTCGCATTCTTCATTCGTATTTTGATTTCCGGGTTGTGGCCGCTGCGAAGCGAGTGGCAGGTGTTGACGATTGGAGTTGCCATCGCCACCATGACCCTTGGGAACCTGGCGGCTATAACCCAGACCAACATCAAACGGTTCTTCGGTTACTCCGCAATCGCTCACGTGGGCTACCTGCTGCTTGGTCTCGTTACCGCCGCCGACGGAAACCGGGACGGCTTGACGGCCATTGCCATCTATCTCCTTGTCTATGCTTTCATGAACCTCGGGGCTTTCGCGGTGATCATTGTGATGCGGCGGAAGGACCTGGTCGGGGACGAGATTGATGACCTGTCCGGCCTGATGGCACGCGCGCCAGGGATGGCAATCCTCATGCTCATTTTCCTGCTTTCGCTGGCCGGTATTCCCCCAACGGCAGGGTTCATCGGGAAGTACTTCATCTTCCTTTCCTTAGTTGAAACCGGGCATTATTACTTGGCCGTCCTGGCGGTGGCCTATTCGGTTGTGGCGTTGTACTATTATTTCCGGATTGTGATTGCAATGTTTATGAGAAAGGCAACGGAGGCGGTCCCTTTGGCGACCGGTGTGGGTGTGAAAGTGGCGCTCGCCGTTACGCTGAGCATGACGTTGGTGATCGGGATCTACCCCCAGCCTTTCATCTTGATGGCGCGTGAGGCCATTCAGCCCTTCTTTATGTGAGAGGAGGGCATATGCCCAGGAGTATCGGGAAGCAGGCTAACCTCTGGGCCCAGGTGGGGTTCTATTCGAGCCTGGGTATTATTTTGCCCGCGGGTGCGGTTGTAGGTGGTGCAAGCGGTTGGTACCTGGATCGCTGGCTGCACACCTCGCCGGTTCTGGCCTTGGTGATGGGATTTCTGGGGGCAGGGGGCGGTTTTCTTGAGCTTCTGCGGATACTGAAACGAGCGGAGAAAGATGCAGACGGAGATAATTCAAGCCCCGGAACTGGCTCGGGCTGAAGCGCGCATGCCGCGTTGGATGATGCTCTGTGGTTTCCTGACGCTCCTTGTGATCCTGGTGTGCCGACAGTTTACAATCGCGATCGGTTTTGCCTTAGGCGCTGCCCTGGGAATCCTGAACTACTATTGGCTTCACAAAGCAGTGGAGGTGTTAGCGAAGGCCGGCCAATCCCGAGTTCCAAAGTTGGTGGTGGCAAAATTCCTGATAAGATATCCGCTTGCATTCGGTCTTGTGTTCTTCTTTTTCAAGACCGGATGGGTGCCTTCTATGGCTATACTGGCGGGGCTGTTTGTCCCGGTGGCCGGGGTTTTAATTGAAGGCATCATCCAGTTAGCGGACGGATTAGCTTCGCGCCACGTGTAGCGGCGACTTTACGTCGCCAAAGTAGTGGCGATGTAAAATCGCCGCTACGTGGCCAGTGGTCCGTCAGCCGACGGATGAAATCGCCGCTACGGCCATGGCGATGTAAAATCGCCGCTACAGCCATGGCGATGTGAAAGTGGCGATGTAAAATCGCCGCTACGCAACGGAAACATGGAACATCAAGTTTGGTTTACGGCAATCTTGAACAAGCTATTGGGCGGCGTGGTAACGCCTTTACTGGCGAAGATTGGACAAGCGCCTTCCGATCCCGCCTATCCGATTCCGAATTACGTGGCGATGGAAGTCTTTGTCATCTTACTGATGATAGTGGGAGTTGTTATTCTGCGGAGGAGCTTATCGGTTGAAAACCCCGGCAAGTTTCAACATCTGATGGAAGTCGTAGTGCAATTCATACAGGGTATGTGCGAAGAGATCATCGGCCACGGGAGTGGCCGTTATGTGGCGATGCTTGGGAGTCTCGGGATTTTCGTAATGCTGTGTAATTTGCTGGGACTCATCCCGACCATGCAGACGCCAACGGGTCACATTCAGGTGACGCTAGGCTGTGCCGTGGCCGCGTTCCTTTATTACAATTTTCAGGGCGTCCGGCAGCATGGGGCTGTTGGCTATCTCATGCACCTTGCCGGGCCCTTGCTGGCGGCGGCCGCAAAGGGCCAGGGTCGCTCGGCCATTCGCCATCTCATGAACCTTGCCGGGCCGCTGCTCATGGCAGTCATCATGTTTCCGGTCGAAGTCTTCGGGAATTTGGGCCGGCTCCTTTCCCTCAGCGTCCGTCTTTACGCCAACATGATGGTGGGTGATCAGTTGGAGTCGGTATTTGGCGGCCTGATTCCTATTCTGGTGCCTGCGGTGTTTATGGCGCTGCACGTTTTTGTCTCGGTCTTGCAGGCGTACATTTTCATGCTTTTGCCTGCTGTGTATATCGGCATGGCGGTTTCAGAGGAGCACTGATTTAGAAAATGGAAAATGGAAACTGGAAATTCGAAAATGGCAGTCGTGAAAGCGGAACCGCCGATGAAAGATAGAACCAGTTTCCAGTTTCTACTTTCCAGTTTCCAGTTTTGCAAGACCGCGAGTGTGAGTTCCGCTGGTTCGAGGGTCGGCGGGAAACCACCCACTGGCGGAAATTCATAGGGAACTCGCCCCAAGGTGGGGGAGAGTCCAGAGGAGGAAGAAAGTGAAACGTTATGTTGCGATGTTTGTGACACTGTTGGGAGCCCTTCTAGTTGCGGCGCCGGCATTCGCCCAGGGGACGGCGAGCGGTGGCGGCAGCGCAGAGAATACCAAGTGGGTGATTATCACCGCCGGATTTGCCATGGCGATTGCCTCCGCAGTTTGCGGTTATTCCCAGTCGAAGGCCACTGTGGCGGCTTGCGAAGGCTTGGCGCGCAATCCGGGCGCCCGGCCCGGCATTCAGTTTGCCCTGATTTTGGCGCTGGTATTGATTGAGTCGATGGCACTGTACACTTTTGCTGTCATCTTTGCCAAAGTGAAGATTGGATAGTACGGGGATTCTGCGCTGGTTCGGTGAAAAGAGGGGAGGCTTCGGCCTCCCCTTTTTGTTCTTTCCGGCAGCGTTTTGAAGCATCCGCGACGAGGAGAAACAGCGGTCATTGCCACCGACTACCGTTCCTCTTGAGAAGGTAGCGCAGACCTGTTTCTCAAGGTCTGCGGCTTTTGTCGTCGATCATGCCAAACGGCCTTGACATCTGTTCGCAATAATGCGAACATTCAGGAGAAGCAGGGATGCCGACTGTCGAGGTCATCTTCTTTCGGGAGGCCGAGAGCAGAACGCCGCCTATCATTGAATGGTTAGACTGACTTCCTGCGAAAGGTCGGCCAAGTGCCTCGTCCGCCTCAAGCGGCTGGAAGATCTGGGACACGAACTTCGGCGGCCAGAGGCGGACTATCTGAGGGATGGAATCTATGATCTACGGGCAAGCTACCAGGGAGTTCACTACCGGATGCTCTACTTCTTTCACGGAAGATCGGTCGTGGTTTTAACTCATGGTGTGGTGAAGGAACGGGAAGTGCCGGCGAAGGAGATCGACAGGGCGATCCGAGCGAAGGACGCATTTGTACGAGACCCAAGTACCCACACGTTTAAGCCAGAGAGATAGCAATGGCGAAGAAAAGGCAATTCAAATCCAAGGCGCTCCAGTTTGCTTATGAGCGTTATGTCGGCGAAGACCCCGAGTTGGCTGCCGCCTTTGAAGAGGAGCTTTCAGCGGCCGATATCGCCAGCCAGATTTATAACCTCAGGAAGCGAGCGGGACTCAGCCAGAGGCAGCTTGCGGCAAAGGTGGGGACGACGGCGTCAGTCATATGCCGGCTGGAAGACTCGGACTACGATGGTCACTCCCTCTCCATGCTCAAGCGAATTGCTGCGGCCCTGGGTAGACAGGTCAAGATCCTCTTTGTTCCGGCCGGGCGCCGGCGGGCCACTGCTTGAAGTTTTCATGTCCACAGAAGACTTTTTTCAGCAACCTGCCGTGGCAACGGCCCTTACGGAAGTGGAATCCCTGCGATGTTTGAAAAGTTCAGGAACAGGTTGGGGAAGAGGCCCAGATAGAAGATACCGACTACGCTCACCGCCAAGGCCGTCCGGAGCGCCATGGGCAAAGAGGCTGTTGAGGCCTCGGTCTTGCCTTCCCGCATGTACATAGCGACAACGATCCGAAAGTAGTAGTACACGGAGACGACGCTGTTCAACAAAGCGATGAGGGTGAGCCCAATCAAGTGCGAGTGGATGGCGGCGCGGAAAAGGAAGAACTTTCCGAAGAATCCTGCCGTGGTTGGGAAGCCGGCGAGAGAAATCAGGAACACGGTCAAGCAAGCGGCGGCGCCAGGCCGGACGTAAGCCAACCCGGTGTAATCATCAATTTGCGTCGAGCGCTCGCCATTTCCGGCCAAATGGGCGATCAATACAAATGCCCCCACATTCATCAATGCATAAGCCGTGAGGTAAAAGAGCACGGCGGATGTGCCCTCGTGGCTTCCCGCAGCCACACCGACCAAAACGTAACCGGCGTGCGCAATCGCCGAGTATGCCAGCAGCCGCTTGATGTTCGTTTGCCAGAGGGCCGCAAGATTGCCCAGGCACATGGTCAGAATCGCTGAGACCCAGATTACCCAAAAGCTTGTGGAACCTGCTGAGGACAAGCCGAGAATCCGCAGAAGAACCGCAAAGGCCGCCGCCTTGGGGCCAACCGAAAGGAACGCCGTCACCGGCGCAGGCGCTCCCTGATAAACATCCGGCGTCCAGATTTGAAAAGGGACAGTGGAAAGCTTGAATGCCAAGCCCACGAACATCAAGAGAAGCGCAACGCGCGCCAGCATGGTCCACTGCGCCGGGTGGGCAAGCCGTCCGCTCAACTCCAGCAGGTTGGTGGTGCCCGTCAATCCGTAAACAAAGGCGATCCCGTAAAGGAAGAAGGCTGTGGCAAAGGAGCCAAGCAGGAAGTACTTGAGCGACGCCTCGTTGCAGAGAGCGTCTTTTCGCTTAAAGCCGGCGAGAATGTAGGTGGAGATTGAAGAAATCTCGAGGCCGATAAACACCATGATGAGGTCGGTGGATGAGGCCATGAAGCACATGCCTGCCGTGCCCAACAGGATCAGCGCGTAGAACTCTCCGTGTTGAATACCGTCTCGCTCGAGGTAGTTGATGGAACCCAGCAACGCCAGTGCCGCAACCAGCAAGAAAAGGTAGAAGAAGTAGAAACTGAAATGGTCCGCGGCGATGGACCTGCCAAAAGCCAGCCCTGGATTATCGGAGGTCCGCAGAGTGCCGCCTGCCGCAGCCAGCACTCCCACCAAAGCAAGCCACCCGAGCAAGGACCTTCTTCGGGGAGCTACGAAAGGGGCGAGGACCATAACCAGGATTCCAAATCCACAGAGGATGATTTCCGGGAGAATCCGCATCACGTCGGTCGGCTGGAAAGTGATCATCGGCCACCCCCGGTGGAGGGAGTCTGACCGTTGCCCATATCCTCGGCTGGACATGGGGGGCCCGAAGTCAGCAAACAGCCCTCTCCCTTGGGGAGAGGGTGGCGAGCGTAGCGAGCCGGGTGAGGGGTTACTTGCTTCATGTCGGCCCCTCCGACGCCTCTTCGCTCTGCAAGTGACCCCTCACCCGGCCCGCGCCGGCTGGTGAAAGCGCCGGTCGCGGTCCACCCTCTCCCCTTGGGAGAGGGCGAAGACCGAATTCTCTCACTCCCCATTCCCAACTCCCTATTCCCGACTCCCGCAACTCGCTGTTCGACGCGCGACATGATAGCGGCCACGCTACGGTCCATGCGTCGCAAGAAAGGCTGGGGATAAATTCCCATGGCAAGGATCACAATCACCACGGTGGCTAGGATGAGCTGCTCGAGCGCGTTGCAATCCGGAAGGTTCCTATTCTTGTCATTCCTAATCTCGCCATAAAAAACCCGTTGGTACATCCAGAGCAAATAGACGGCGGCCAGCACCACACCCAGGGCGGCCAGTGCAGCGTATATCGCTCGGCTATGGTAGGAGCCAACGATAATCAGAAACTCGCCAACGAACCCATTCAGCATGGGGAGGCCAAGGGAAGAAAGGGTCACGATCAGGAAAAACGTGCTGTAGACCGGCAACGAAGTGGCGAGGCCGCCAAACTCGCTGATGAGTCGTGTGTGACGGCGCTCGTAGAGTAGGCCAACGAGAATGAAAAGGGCGCCGGTCGAGACGCCGTGGCTGAACATTTGGTAGATGGCGCCTTCCATTCCTTGGGTGTTGAGAACAAAGATCCCCAGCACGCAGAACCCAAGATGCGCCACCGAGGAATACGCCACCAGCTTCTTCAAATCAGGCTGGACCATCGCCACCAGCGCTCCATAGATGATTCCGATGATGGCAAGGATGATGACAATTGGGGCGAACTGGCGCGAGGCGTGAGGAAACAGCGGCAGGCAGAAGCGCAGCATGCCATAGGTCCCCATTTTCAGCAGCACACCGGCCAGAATCACGGAGCCCGCCGTGGGCGCCTCAACGTGCGCATCGGGCAGCCAGGTGTGAAAGGGGAACAATGGGACCTTGATCGCAAAAGCCACAAAGAAGGCCAGGAAGACCCATCGCTCAGCGGAGGGAGACAACAAAGGACGGCTCGTGAATGCCCCGACGATTCGCAGCAGGTCGAAAGTTCCCGTGACGCTGTAAAGGTAGAGAATGCCCACCAGCATCAGGGCGGAGCCCACCATGGTGTACAGAATGAACTTCACTGCCGCATAGACCCGCCGCTCGTGACCCCAAATGCCGATCAGGAAATACATCGGGATCAACATGACTTCCCAAAAGACGAAGAAAAGCACAAGGTCGAGCGACGCGAAGACGCCGATCATTCCGGTCTCGAGCGCCAGCAGGAAGATGAAGAATTCCTTCACCCGCTGGTTGATGCTGCTCCAGGACACAAGCACGCAAAGGGGCGTCAGGAATCCTGCCAGCAGGATGAGCAGCGCGCTCAGGCCATCCACACCCAGGTGATAGTTAATCTCCGGTACGGCGATCCAGGGTTGGAACTCGGTAAACTGCATGCCGGGGGTGTCACCCCGCAAGCCGGCGTAAAGCACGACGGTCACGATGAACGTCAGCAGCGAAGCCACCAGCGCTACCCAACGGATTTGTGGGGCGCGCGCGCGGCTGAGGAAAGCGATGAGGACTGCTCCCGCCAGCGGCAGAAAGACTGCGATCGTGAGAAGATGCTCAGCCAACCAGGGCATAGATTGAGCCAAATATGTACCGACTTGCGCTAGTCAGTTGTTCGTTGTCCGTAGTCCGTTGTCCGTCGTCAGGTGCGACCAGGATGTAGTAGGTGGCAGGTAGGGGAATACCTCCTCCAGCCTTCAGCCTACTGCCTACCTTCTCTCCTCTGGCCCCTACTCGTCGCTGCTTCCCTGACACCTGGCACCTGACACCTGACACCTGAAACCTGTCCTCACCGCGGCCAGAGGACGTAAACCAGCCAAAGCGTGGCTCCCAGCAGGACCCACGAGGCATAGCTTCGTATATTGCCGGATTGAATGCGGCGCAGAAGGCTTCCAACTCCGGCGACAGTCTCACCCGTTCCATTCACCATGACACCATCAATAGCTTCTTCGTCCACGCGCCGCCAGAGAATCTTCTCCGACCCTACTCGAAGTGGGCGGACGACCAACCAGTTATAAAACTCGTCCACATAGTATTTGTGAATCAGTACGTCGTAGAGCCTGCTGAAGCACTCCGCCAAACGGGCCGGCCAGCCAGTGAATCTCAGATAGAACCAATAGGCAACGAGGATGCCAACTGATGCGAAGAGCAACGCGAACACCATTAAAGAGCCACTGCTGAGCCCGTGACCAGCATGATGCGCAGAAGCCTGAAGGAAATCCTGCGAGGGTTTGAACACAGGCTCGAGGTAACGGTCAAAGCCCTCGCTTCCCCCAAAAGCCTTCGGCCAGCTCACATCGCCCACGACAATAGAGAAGAGCGCCAGCACGAGCAGCGGCACCGTCATCTTGGAGCTACTTTCGTGCACGTGGGGTTCGACTTCAGGCTCGAGGCGCGAAGCTCCGAAGAATGTCATGAAGAGAGCGCGGAACATATAAAAGGCCGTCAGACCTGCTGTGAGGGTGGCAAGCCAGTACAGCCATGGCTGGCCGAGAGGTCCTTCATATGCCCCGGCCAGGATTTCGTCCTTGCTGAAGAATCCTGATAACCCCGGAACTCCACTAATGGCCAGCGTCGCAATGAAGAAGGTCAGGAAGGTGGTCTTCATCTTGTGCCGTAGGCCGCCCATCTTGCGCATGTCCAGCTCGCCATTCAGAGCGTGCATCACGCTCCCGGCTGCGAGGAAGAGGAGAGACTTGAAAAAGGCGTGGGTTATCAGGTGGAAGATTCCCGCAGCGAACATCCCAACCCCGCAGCCGATGAACATGTATCCAAGCTGGCTGATGGTGGAATAGGCCAGCATCCTCTTGAGATCGTTTTGTGTAAGGGCAATCGTCGCCGCAAAAAAGGCCGTCACGCACCCAACCACGCCCACAACTTCCAGAGCCAGGGGCGCGTGTGAATAGACGAGGTTCGACCTCGCCACAAGGTAAACCCCAGCGGTAACCATGGTGGCGGCATGGATCAACGCGCTGACCGGCGTAGGACCTTCCATAGCGTCCGGGAGCCAGACGTAGAAGGGAATTTGCGCTGATTTCCCCGCCGCGCCGAGGAAGAACAGAATGCCGATGGCGGTCAACGTCCCCTGCATTTCACCCACATGTAGCGCAGCGATGTTGGCGAAGGTTTGCTGGAAATTCAGCGAGCCAAACGTCCAGAAGAGCAGCGCCACGCCCACGGTGAAGCCCGCATCACCGAGGCGTGTGAGGATGAACGCCTTCTTCCCAGCGTCGGAAGCTGACTGCTTGCGGAAATAAAAGCCAATGAGCAAATAGGAGCAGAGGCCTACGCCTTCCCAGCCCACGAACATGAGCGGGTAGTTGGCGGCGGTCACCAGCGTCAGCATCATGAAGAGAAAGAGGTTCAAGTAGGTGAAAAAGCGATAGTAGCCGCCCTCGCGCTCCATGTAACCCCTGGAGTAGAGGTGAATCAGGAAGGCGACCACCGTGACCGTCAGGGTCATGACCAGGGTGAGCCGATCGTAGTAAAGGGCATAATCAGCGTGAAGATTTCCGGACTCAATCCAAGTGAAGTAGCTGTGGATGAAAGGCGCAGGTTGGCTGGTGGAGCTTGAATACGTCCAAGCGCTGAGCAGCGCGAAGATCATGGAGAGCCCTGGAGCGCCGCATCCGACAACGGAAACCACTGCCTGCGAAAAACGCCGGCCGAATAGGCCGTTCAAGGTTGTCCCCACCAAGGGTGGGAGCAGCATGAGTATGAGCAGGATTGCCATTATGAGTCGTCAGTTGTCAGTCTTCAGTTATCAGTTCTTAGGCCTCAGCGCTTCCTGTTGATTTGCACTTGACTCTCGACCTTCGACTTTCGACTTGTCAGGAATCGTGGCATTACCCAATATGCTTACCTACAACTTCATTGAATCGAGATCTTCAATGTTGAGTGTGTTTCGGTTCCGATAAAGTGCGATGATGATGGCCAGGCCCACGGTCGCTTCGGCCGCCGCTACCACGATCACGAAGAAAACAAACAACTGCCCGTCCAGGTTTCCCAAATAGCGCGAAAAACCGATGAAAGCCAAGTTGACCGCGTTGAGCATCAGCTCGATGCACATGAAAACCGTGATGATGTTTTTCCGAAAAACAAAGCCTGCGGCGCCAATCACGAAAAGGGTGACGCTGAGGGCCAACACGTGTGCAAGCGGAACCATTCTCGAAACCTCAGAGCTCCTTCTTGGCCAGGACCACGGCGCCCAGAATTGCCACCAGGACCAGGATGGAGGTGACCTCGAAAGGCAGCACGTAATTCCTGAATAACAGGTGACCAATGGCGGCAGGCCCGGCGTCCAGGGATGCGGCAGGGCGTGCGCTTCCCGCCGGAAACTGCTGCCAGACTGCAAACAGGATTTCCACCAGGAAAGCAGCAACCAGAGGGGCGCCGAGCCAGTGCGCAAATCGACTGCGGTGGCTAGGCACTTCCCGGCCTGCGTTTAGGAGCATGATGACAAAGACAAATAACACCATAATCGCGCCAGCATAAACTATCACCTGGATGACGGCGATGAATTCTGCGCCCAGCAACAAATAAACCACTGCCAGTGAACACAGCAGTACGATGAGCGAAAGGGCGCTGTATACAGGCGTGCGCTGGGCGACGACGCTTATTGCCGCTATCACAGCCAGGGCAGCGAAAATGTAAAAGAGCACTACCATATCGGCTTCAAGAGGAGCTGATCCAGGCAACCACGAAGCTAGTCGCCAAAATGTTAAGCACGCCCACCGGCAACAGAAATTTCCAACCGAAGGCCATCAACTGATCGTACCGGAAGCGGGGGAGAGTGCCACGCATCCAGATATAGAAGAACAGGAAGCAAAAGAGCTTTGCGCAAAACCAAAAAAGGGGGAGGATCACGCGAAGCGCGTATGGCCCGAAGACGGGGCCATGCCATCCGCCGAAAAACAGTATGGTGGCCAGGCAGGAGACCGTGATCATGTTGGCATATTCGGACATGAAGAACATGGCGAATTTCATGCTGCTGTACTCGGTATGAAATCCACCCACTAACTCATTCTCTCCTTCCGGCAGGTCAAAGGGAACGCGGTTGGTTTCCGCGATGGCGGCCGTAAAGTATACGAGGAATCCCACCGGCTGCACGAAGATATTCCAGTGGGGAAGGAAGGTGTTGATTCCGCCCACATGCCAGAAGCCCGCCTGACCATTCACGATTCCGCGAAGGCTCAACGTGCCGGCAATCATCAGTACGCCCACCACGGCCAGACCCAGCGACAGCTCATAACTAATCATTTGGGCGGAAGAGCGAAGCCCGCCCAGGAGCGGATACTTGCTATTCGATGACCAGCCGGCTAGCGTGACGCTATAAACCCCCAGTGAAGTTACGGCGAAGACAAAGAGCAGGCCGACGTTTAAATCGGTAATCTGAAAACTGATCGTGTGACCGTAAATCGTAAAACTCTCTCCGAATGGAATCACGGCGATGGAGAGTAAGGCCAGGGTGAATCCCAAGAAGGGCGCCAGCCAGTAAATGACCTTGTCGGCCTCCAGGGGTACGATGTCTTCTTTGAGAAAGAACTTGATTCCGTCAGCGACAGGTTGCAGAAGCCCGTGTGGCCCCACCCGGTAAGGCCCCCAGCGGGCCTGGATGTGCGCCACCACTTTTCGCTCGAGCCAGGTCAGGTAAGCGATAGTCGTGAACAAAACAACGATAACCACCGCAATTTTTGTCAGGGTGATAAGGAGCAACAACCCTGTGTCAGAAAATATGGCCATAGGGTTTCTTGGCTTCGTCCACTGAATTCAGCGCCCAACTGTAACGACTCACTGTCCCCGAAGTAAAGAGCGTATCACGGGAGGAAAAAATCAGGTCTGCACCCTCCAGCTCGGGTGGCATGCCCTGGGGCCGTGTCGCGACCGCCCGGCCGACCAGCAGGCTGGGAAGAGGAACAGCGTACCCGGGCACCTTGGCAATAATCTCCCGCATGACGTCATCCGCAGACTGGTAATTCCATTTCTGGTCAAACAGGCGGGCCAAAGCAAGCAGGATTTCGAGATCGCTCCGGGTTCCAGCTTTGCGCATGGTCTTCTTGAGCCCCTGCACCTGCCCACAAGCGTTGGTGACGGTGCCCGACTTCTCTGCGAAACTTGTGGCGGGCAGGATCACGTCCGCCACCTGCGTGGTCTCCGTCGGGAATATTTCAGCGACCATGACGAAGGCCAGCTTGCTCAAGACCTCTTTCGAAATCTTGCACGTCTTGACAGGATTTGACCCGAAGACGAGTAAGGCCTTGATTTGTCCTGTTCTGATACCCCCAACGATTTCCGGAAGATTGAGCCCGGGATTTACGGAGATCTTCGCCTGCCAGGCGGATTCAAAACTCGCGCGAGCAGCGTCATCGGTAATGGGTGAGTACCCCGGAAGAGTCCCGGGAAGAACGCCCATGTCTGCCGCGCCACGGGAATTAGCGTAGTCGCCAAGGGCAATGAATTGCGTCCGGCCGGGAAGCGAGAGTCCCCAACGGACCAAGTCGCGAACCGCTGCGCCCTGAACCTCGTCGCCGAAAATAATGATGGTATCGCTTTCCTTCTGAAGCTTCTCCCGCAGTGAATTAAGAGTATCAACCCCGTCCACGGCAAGATCCGCCGAAGGTGCTTCGGCTCCTGCCAGCGCGCGGATCGCTTCTGCTTCACCTCGAGGTTTTACCGTAAGATAGAGGCTCGACTGGCGACGGAGTTTGATCTCCTGATGGTTGATGACGTAGAGCCGCGCTCCTTGCCGTTGCACTGCCTGTCGAATCTGGAATGCCGTCAGCGGATGTTGGTGGCTTGGGTCGTTTCCAACCAGCAGGATGCTGGGGGCGTCCAGGATATCCTCCATGGCCGCGTGCCGGTCGGTAGCCTGCGATTCGGTCAAGGCGCGCACCAGGGAAGAGTAATCGGCCGTGCGGTGGTGGTCCAGGTTGTTCGTGCCCAGGATGGTTCGCGTGAACCGGCCGAGGAGATAGTGCTCCTCGTTGGTGGTGCGATTGGAGCCGATGACCGCGATTGATTCTGGTCCATATTCCGCCAAGATGCCCTTGAGCCGCTCGACCGTCACGCTGAGAGCTTCATCCCAAGTACTACCTTCCTGCTGACCGTTGCGACGGATCAGAGGAGCCGTCAGCCGTTCATGGCTATTGACGAAGTCCCATCCGAAACGCCCCTTGACGCAAAGGAACTCGCCATTGAACCCGGAATGGTCGCGGTTGTTGGCTCGGATGATCTGATTGTTGCGAACGGAAAGGGTCGTCTTGCAGCCGTCGCCGCAGTGATTGCAGATCGTCCCCGTATAGGTCATCTCCCATGGCCGGGTGTGATAGCGATAAGTCCCGCTGGTGAGCGCACCCACCGGGCATATATCAATGCACATCCCGCACTCTTCGCATTCCAGTTGCTCTCCGCGATTGGGAATAATCTCGCTATGCGCGCCGCGGAAACCGATACCGTAGGCGTTGACGTCCATCCCCTCATCGCATACCCGGACGCATCGGTAGCACAGGATGCAACGCGGCCAATCATAATAGACAAGGCTGGAGAACTTCTTCTCCTGGTGATGGAGCTTGGACTCCATGAAGCGGGTCTCAGCGGCCCCGTACCGGAAGACGGCGTCCTGGAGCTCACATTCTCCGCCCTTGTCGCAAACCGGACAATCCAAGGGGTGGTTAGTAAGCAGGAACTCGAGCATGGCCTTCCGAGCATTCTTCACTTCCTCAGTCTCGGTGTGGACCACCATGCCATTGGTCACCACCGTAGTGCAGGCGGTTTGCAGCTTGGGCATCCTTTCGATTGCGACCAGGCACATGCGGCAGGCGCCCTGTAAGGTCAGGTTTGGGTAATAGCAGTAAGAGGGTATCTCGATACCCGCTTGCTTGGCGGCTTCAATCAGCAAAGTGCCGGCGGGGACCGTCACCGCCCTGCCATCGATCGTGAACTTGACCGGCTCGGGCGCCGTTCCCTTCTTGGTTATGAGACTGGGCATCAAAGCCGAACTACGAGTGTAAGGACCCGGAATCTGACGGTTCTCTTCCTTCAGAGGGTGGTCCACGATTTCGAAACCCGGGTCTTGCGTCCGGTCTTTCATGCTACGGTCACCGCCTCTTTCTCGAACGGTGGGGGCACGCCATGGCGTGGCCGTACAGGGTTCTTCATGCTACGGCGACTTGTCATTCCGAGCCCTTCACTGTCATTCCGAGCGAAGCGAGGAATCTCGCTCTGCCCGTTCAGGGTAAACTGCGCGAGGAATCTGGCTCTGGAAGTAAAGGAAGTACGAGATTCCTCGCTTCGCTCGGAATGACACGTTGCTGGGTTCTTCATGCTACGCTCACCGCCTCTTTCTCGTACGGGCAGTAGCCCAGTTTCAGGTGCGCTTCGAATTCAGGCCGGAACTTCTTCAGGATGCTGATAGTGGGCATCGCCGCGGCATCTCCGAGGGGACAGAGCGTTTTGCCCAGCATGTTGTACGAAACGTCCAGAGCAGTGTCCGGATCTTCCGGGAGTCCGGCGCCAGCGTGGAATCGTTCGAGCAGCAACTTCAGCCACGAAGTCCCCTCGCGGCAGGGGATGCACCAACCGCAAGATTCGTGGGCGTAGAACTTCATGATGCGGTGGGCGACTTTCACCATGCATGTTTCTTCGTCCAGAACTACGACTCCGCCGGAGCCCAGCATCGAGCCGATTTTGGCCACGGCGTCGAAGTCCATGGCAACGTCAATTTCGTCAGCCGTCAGCACGGGGCAAGAAGAACCGCCGGGAATCACAGCCTTCAACTTCTTTCCGCCCCGCACGCCGCCGCCTACCTCCTCGATCATGCGCCGGAGAGGAAAGCCCATCGGCAGTTCATAGACTCCCGGCCTTTCAATGTGGCCGCTCAGGCAAAAGAGGCGAGTGCCGCCGTTCTTGGGCGTTCCCAGCTTGGCGTACCATTCCGCGCCGTTCAGGATGATATGTGGGACGTTTGCCAGCGTCTCGACGTTATTGATAATTGTCGGGCCTTCGTAGAGTCCCACGATAGCAGGGAAGGGGGGCTTGATGCGTGGGTATCCTCGCAGTCCTTCGAGCGAATTTAAGAGCGCTGTTTCCTCGCCACACTCATAGGCGCCCGCACCCGTGTGGGTGTAAAGGTCAAAATCAAAACCCGTTCCCAGGATGTTCTTTCCCAGCCATCCGCGTGTATAGGCCTCTTCCAGGGCACGATCAACGATGTCCTTTAAATAGCGGTATTCTCCCCGGATGTAGATATAGCCTTGGTGGGACCCGATGGCAAAGCCGGCGATGCTCACCCCCTCGATCAATTGGTGGGGATCGTATTCCAACAATGGCCGGTCCTTGCAGGTTCCCGGCTCGCTCTCATCCGCGTTGCAGATAACGTACTTGGGCTTGGCGGATTGTTTGGGTACGAAACTCCACTTCATGCCGGTGTTGAAGCCGGCCCCACCGCGCCCTCGGAGGCCGGAGTTCTTCATCTCGTTGATGACAGCGTCCGGTCCCATTTCGAACGCCTTCTTCAAGGCTTGGTAGCCGTCGTGCTGGAGATAGACGTCAATCGAGGTCGAGTTGGGGATACCAAACCGCTGGGTGAGAACCTTCACCTCCAGCGGCGATCCTTTGGCGTAATTTTGATAATCCGACATGCGTTCCTGGTACGGCAGTGGAGAGGTGTCATTCCGAGCGAAGCGAGGAATCTCGCACTGTCCTTTCCTGCTCGCCCTGCGACTGACCCCTCACCCGGCCCGCGTCCCGATGAAGTGCATCGGGATCGCGGTCCACCCTCTCCCCCTGGGAGAGGGCAGGAACCCCGTTTTCACCTCTTCAGCAAAGGGAGGATGGGGGCTCTTACCCGTATCCTGTCCGCTTTACCCTTTTGCCCCTTAACCCTTTAGTCTTTACCCTTCACCCTTTACCCTTTACCCTTTACCCTTTACCCTTTACCCTTTACCCTTTACCCTTTACCCTTTACCCTTTACCTTCCCTACTCCCTGCTGTCGTGCGCAGCCTGTCTAAAAGCGTATCAACCTTTTCCGCAGTGAGGTCTTCGTAAAAGTCGTAATTCACTTGCATGGCCGGCGCGCCACAACAAGCGCCAAGGCATTCGACTTCCTCCAAGGAGAATAGTCCGTCAGGCGTCGTCTCCTTATGGCCAATTCCCAGCCGTTTCTTGCAGTGTTCGAGGATTTCCTCTCCACCCCGAACCATGCACGAGACGTTGGTGCACACCTGGAGGTTGTACCTGCCGATCGGCTTGCGATGGAGCATCGAGTAGAAACCGATGTCCTCAATCACCTCGATCGGCCGGACATCAACCCGGCGGGCGACTTCCTCGATGACCTCGTCGCTGATAAAACCGATCTCATCCTGAGCGAAGAGGAGACACGGGACGATGGCCGATCGCTTCAGCGGGTAGTGCGAGATCACTTCATCGAACTTTTTGAGCAGCGCGTCGGAAAGCATGGCAGAAGAAAACCAGAAATCAGAAACTAGAAATCAGAAACTCGAAATTGGAAACTGGAAAATGGAAACTGGAACCTGGAAAATGGAAACTTGAAATCGATCCCCTCCTGAGGGCACAAACAAGGGCGCAAGGTCCAGAATCGAAAATCCAAAATCTAAAATCGCCAATCCTCGGGATGTCCTCTTAATTATCCCTTTCGGCGACCTGCTAGGGTCCTGAGTCAGAAGTTAGCTGACAAAGTCTTCCCGTTTCGGGTGGCCGTTCCACAGCCCCGTCAGGGGTCCGGCAAGGCGGGATAGCCCAGGGCGCAAGCCCTGGGGGAGGGCCCTCACCCCGTCCCGCAGAGCGGGACACCCCTCTCCCGCCCGAGCGGGAGAGGGGGCGGGGGTGAGGGAGGGCTCGCTGACCCATCCCGCCCTGCGGGACCGTGGGCTACATTCTTTCGCCCCGACAAGTCGGGGCTGAATTATTCAACGAACTTCTGACTCATGACACTAAGGTCCATAATCCAAAATCTAAAATCCAAAATCCAAAATCGCCTTACCGGTCCACTTCACCCAAGATAATATCGATTGTGCCGATACATGCGACCACGTCCGCGATCAAGCGGCCCTCGATCATCTTGGGCAAAGCCTGCAAATTGGCGAACGAGGGCGCGCGAACGTGACAGCGGAAGGGTTTAGGCGACCCGTCGCTAACCATGTAAAACCCCAGCTCGCCGCGCGGAGATTCAATTGCCTGGTAAACCTCGCCGACCGGCGGATGGAATCCCTCGGCCACAATCTTGAAGTGATAGATGAGCGCCTCGATGGACGTCTTCATGCTCTCCCGGTCCGGCAAAACGATGTGGGGCGCGTTTGCCTTAACGGGACCCTCGGGGAGACCCTCCATCGCTTGTTGCACGATGCGCAGCGACTGTCGCATTTCTTCCAGCCGCACCAAGTAGCGGGCGTACACATCACCCTCCGGCCGGGTGGGCACTTTGAAATCAAATTTATCGTAGCTCGAGTAGGGCTGGTTCTTTCGGATATCCCAGTCAACTCCTGAGCCGCGGAGTGGCGGACCTGAAAGCCCCCAGGCAATGGCCTCGTCGGCGGTGAGCTTTCCGATTCCGACGGTCCGGCGGAGCCAGATGGGGTTCTTGGTCAACAGATTCTCGTATTCTTTCAAGTGGCCGGGGAATGCCTTCACGAACTTCTCCACTCGCTTGAGCCAACCGAGGGGGGGCTCGAGAGCCAAGCCGCCAACGCGGAAATAACTGGTCATCATGCGCTGGCCGGACACCATTTCGAAGATGTGGAGGATATCTTCGCGCT